>Ga0268353_100179_pt1 | contig 10704 bp, 7 predicted proteins | sample G5R2_NF_18SEP201_FD_190168 | JGI IMG/M metagenome (GOLD analysis project Ga0268353, IMG submission 190168) | Phyllosphere microbial comminities from switchgrass, GLBRC, Michigan, United States - G5R2_NF_18SEP2017_LD1 | ecosystem: Host-associated > Plants > Phyllosphere > Phylloplane/Leaf | place... | reverse complement strand
TTGTTAATCACGGCCGCTGGGGCTGACCGTGAAAAAAAACGTCTTTTCTATTGCGGGCAAAAGTAGGAACTTTTACCTTTGCGACATCATTATGGCCCCTGGTTTGCTAGTTCACTTGCTAGCCACCGGCCACATCTCGCAATGACTAACTTGGTTCGCACCAATTCTCTACTTTCCACTACGCCCCTGCTGGGCGTGGAAGGTGTGCGCACACTCGTTTGCGCGTTGTTGCGACGACCCTAGCCGGCTTCAACTGCCGGGTGCTGGCCGCGAGCCAGCTTTGCTGAGCCACCGATTTTAACGAGCCCAGCCACTTACCGATAGATTTCGGGTTTTCAGCCGCACAACTCGCAGAGGCGAGGGCCGGTAAACTGCGTCTCTTTCCTAAGTCTTTTCTTTCTACATAAATGACAATACGGGTTGCGACAGCAGCAGACACGCAGTATGCGGACCTGCTGTGTCAATGGTACATCGAATCGGCCAAGCAGCGGGGCACTGGCATCGCGAAGCGCGACCCAGAGTACGTGAAAGCTAAAATGGTGCAAGGCAACGCGGTTATCGCGTTTGTCGACGACGAGCTAGCCGGCTTCTGCTACATCGAAACCTTCGAGAGCGGCAAGTTTGTGGCTAACTCGGGCCTCGTCGTGAACACGGAGCTGCGCAAGCACGGCCTGGGCCGCGCTATTAAGCGCGCGGTATTCCGGCTATCGCGCACTAAGTACCCTAGCGCCAAGATTTTTGGCATCACGACCAGCCTGGCGGTGATGAAAATCAACAGCGACTTGGGCTACAAGCCGGTTACTTTCTCGGAGCTCACCACCAGTGAGGACTTCTGGAAAGGCTGCAAAAGCTGCAAAAACTTCGGTATCCTGATGGAGAACGAGCGCAAGATGTGCTTGTGCACAGGCATGGTGTTCGACGACATCACCGCCCCACTGCCGGCATTGGACGCCGACGCCGAAACCCCTACTTCGACTTCTACTATTTCTGAATAATGAAAAAAAAGGCAATTGTAGCGTACAGCGGCGGCCTCGACACGTCGTACTGCGTGGTAAATCTTTCGCGGGAGCAAGACCTGGAGGTGCACACGGTTATCGTTAACTCGGGCGGTTTTTCGGCCGAAGAACTGGTCGCCATTGAGAAGCGCGCCTATGAGCTGGGCTCGGTGAAGCACGAGGTAATTGACATTACTGAGCGTTTTTACCACGATTGCCTGCGCTACCTGCTCTTTGGCAACGTGTTGAAAAACGACACCTACCCGCTGAGCGTGAGTGCCGAACGCATGTTCCAAGCCCTGGCCATTGCTGAATATGCCAAGCGGGAAGACGCGCAATACATCGTGCACGGCAGCACCGGCGCCGGCAACGACCAGGTACGCTTCGACGTGGCTTTTGCCGTTATTTCGCCCAATACTGAAATCATCACGCCCATCCGCGACCAAAAGCTGTCGCGCCAGGCCGAGATTGAGTACCTGCAAGCGCAGGGCTTCGAGATGAGCTGGGAAAAGGCTAAGTACTCCATCAACCGGGGCATTTGGGGCACCAGCGTGGGCGGCGTCGAGACGCTGACTTCGCGCCAAGCACTGCCCGAGAGCGCCTACCCTACCCAACTGTCCAAAACGGAGCCTAGCCAGCTGGAAATCACCTTCGAAAAAGGCGAGCCGATGGCGCTGAATGGCGAGAAAATGGGCCAGGTAGCGCTGATTCAGAAAATCAACGAGCTAGCCGGCGCTTATGCTATTGGCCGCGACACGCACGTGGGCGACACCATCTTGGGTATTAAAGGCCGCGTGGGCTTCGAGGCTCCGGCAGCGCTGCTGCTTATTAAGGCGCACCACTTGCTGGAAAAGCACACGCTCTCGCGCTGGCAGCAGCTGCACAAGGAGCCAGTGGCTACTTGGTACGGTACGTTGCTGCACGAGGCGCAGTACCTCGACCCAGCCATGCGCGACTTTGAGGCCTTCCTAGTATCGTCGCAGGAGCGCGTAACGGGCACGGTGTTCGTAGAGCTACGCCCCTACCACTTTGAGCTACTGGGCATCGAGTCGAAATACGACATGATGCAATCGAAGGTGGCGACCTACGGCGAGGAAAACAACGCCTGGGATTCGCGCGACGCCCGCGGTTTTATCAAAATTTTCGGCAACCAACTGAAAATTCACGCTAGCCTACAAGATGAGCAAGCAGATTAAGGTGGGTATCGTTGGGGGAGCGGGCTACACGGCCGGCGAATTGGTGCGGCTGCTGCTGCACCACCCCCACGCGGAAATTGGGGCGGTGGTGAGTTCGACGCAGGCTGGGCAGCCACTGCACTCTGTGCACGACGACCTGCTGGGCGACACCGACCTCACCTTCGCCAGCGAGCTAGCCGGCGATGAGGACGTAGTTTTCCTGTGCCTTGGCCACGGCAACTCGCGCAAGTGGCTGCTCGAAGCCAACCTGCCCGCCAATACGAAAGTCATTGACCTCAGCAATGACTTCCGCCTGGCGGCCGACCGCGACGTAGCCGGCCGGCACTTCGTGTACGGCCTGCCGGAAATGAACCGCGAACAGATTCGCACGGCCGATAGTATTGCTAATCCGGGCTGCTTTGCTTCGGCCATTCAACTGGCGCTGCTACCGCTGGCGGCAGCCGGGCAGTTGCACGATGCCGTGCATATCTCGGCCATTACGGGCAGCACCGGCGCGGGCCGGGGCCTCGTCGAAACGACGGGCTACACTTGGCGCACCGGCAACATTTCGACCTATAAAACTTTCACGCACCAACACTTGGGTGAGATTGGCGAAACGCTCGTCGGCTTGCAGCCGGGCTTCGATAAGCCGGTGCGGTTTATCCCCTACCGAGGCAATTTCACGCGGGGCATCTTCGCTTCGGTTTATACTACCTGCGAACTTTTAATACCAGAGGTACAAAAGCTGTACTCCGATTATTACCGTGATGCGCCATGTACGATAGTTTCGGATAAGGAAATCCACCTCAAGCAAGTGGTAAACACCAATAAATGCCTGCTGCATGTGACCAAGCACGACGACCAGGTGCTCATCACTTCTGCGCTGGACAACTTGCTGAAAGGTGCATCGGGGCAGGCGATTCAGAATATGAACCTGCTATTCGGCTTCGAGGAAACGGCGGGGTTGGGGATTAAAGCTTCGTTTTTTTAACCTAGCCCGTCCGTCATGCTGAGCTTGCCGAAGCATCTTGACAGCGCGATAGAGATGCTTCGGCAGCTCAGCATGACAATTACATATTACTCTTATGACTGCTGAAACTACGTTGTTGGCTAAAGTAATCCGATATGCTCCTAGTGTAGCTAGGTGGCTTATTTCCAGCGATTCTATTGAGGAAATAAAGGATGTACTAAGGGATTTTATCCAAATAACACGTCTTGACTGGATAACTGAGATTACGGAAACGAATAGAAATGATGTTGCAAGCATAGTTGAAAAGTATGATTTAGCTATGGGAGCAGTTCACATGACTATCGAATCGAAAGAGCATGACGTTTTATTCAGAAGCTATGATATAATGTGTACTATTTGCATGGATAAAGACTTTTGTGATTTACTGAATAATAAGGATTTACTTGCCAAGCTAGACGTTCTAATAGATTAAATTATTGCTCGACGCTAACTACATCTAATAATCATGAACCTCTTCGACGTTTATCCGCTCGTAAATATCACGCCGGTGCGGGCGCTCGGCGCGACGCTTTGGGACGAGAACGGCCAGCAGTACCTGGATTTTTACGGCGGCCACGCCGTGATTTCCATCGGCCACAGCCACCCGCACTACGTGCAGCGCGTGCAGGAGCAGGTGGCCAAAATCGGCTTCTACTCCAACTCGGTGAAGATTCCGATTCAGCAGGAGCTAGCCACAAAGCTGGGCGACATGTCGGGCTACCCCGACTACACGCTGTTTCTGTGCAACTCGGGGGCCGAGGCCAACGAGAACGCGCTGAAACTGGCCTCGTTTCATACCGGTAAAAACCACGTTATTGCCTTCAAAGGCGCGTTTCACGGCCGCACCTCGGGCGCGGTAGCCGCTACCGACAACTCCAAAATCGTGGCGCCCTTCAACGCGGGCCACAGCGTGAGCTTCGTGCCCTACGACCTCACGGCCGTGGAGCAGGTGATGCAGGCGCAGCCAGTGTGCGCGGTTATTATCGAGCCGATTCAGGGCGTGGGCGGCGTGGTGCTGCCGACCGACGAGTTTCTACAGGGGCTAGCGGCGCTGTGCGCGCAGCACGGTGTGGTGCTCATTGCCGACGAGGTGCAGAGCGGCTACGGCCGCAGCGGCAAGTTTTTTGCGCACCAACACGCGGGCATTCAACCGGGCATCATCACCACGGCCAAGGGCATGGGCAACGGCTTCCCGATTGGCGGCGTGCTGATTTCGCCGGAGTTCAAGGCCTCGTACGGCTTGCTGGGCACCACGTTTGGCGGCAACCACCTGGCTTGCGCGGCGGGCCTGGCGGTGCTCGAAGTGCTGGAGCAGGAAAACCTGGTGGCCCACGCGGCCGAACTGGGCGACTATATCATGCAGGAGCTGCGCACCCACAGCCAGGCCACCGTAGTGCGCGGGCGCGGGCTGATGATAGGCGTGAAATACGATTTTCCTATCAAGGAAATTCGTGATAAGCTGATGTTTGAGCATCATATATTCGTGGGCAACGCCAGCGACCCGAATGTGTTGCGCTTATTACCGCCGCTGAACATCACAAAGGCCGAAGCTGACCTATTTTTGCAGGCGCTCTATGCGCTAGAGCCGGCTAAGGTTGCAGTTGATAATACAGTAGTCGAACAGGATTAAATATAAGGTCATGCAGAGTATTCTGCGCATCAGAGACGAAGCATTCTGCTCGCTCACGTTAGGGTTACCCACCCAAACGAGGCGAGTGAGATGCTTCGTTTTTGTGTGCTGACCGGCCGCCGCAGACGACAAATAACTTAAGTAACCTGACCAACGGAGCAGACCTCCATTTTACACATAACTCAACAAGCGTGGAAAATACGAAGCCGGTAAAACTGGTATTAGCCGATGGCACTGAGCTGGAAGGCAAGTCGTTTGGGGCCTACACGGCGTCGGCCGGTGAGGTGGTGTTCAGCACGGCCATGACGGGCTACCCCGAAAACCTGACCGACCCCTCGTTCCGGGGCCAGATTCTGGTGCTGACCTACCCGATGGTGGGCAACTACGGCGTGCCGATGGAGCAGATTGAGCAGGATATTTCGAGCGCGCTCGAATCGAGCCAGGTGCACATTTCGGGCCTCGTGGTGTCGTATTATTCGGAAGAATACAACCACTGGAACGCCTCGCAAAGCCTGAGCGAGTGGCTGGCCGCGCACAATATCCCCGGCATCTACGACGTAGATACGCGCCTGCTGACCAAGAAATTGCGCGAAGAAGGCGCGATGCTCGGCAAAATCGTGACGCCCGACCACGACATTCCGATGCACGACCCCAACGAGGACAATCTCGTGGCGCAGGTAAGCGTGGACGGCGTGAAGCGCTACGGCAGCGGCAAGCACAAGATTGTGCTGGTCGATTGCGGCGTGAAAAACAACATCATCCGCTGCCTGCTGGAGCGCGATGTGGAGCTAACCCGCGTGCCCTGGGACTACGATTTCAATCAGCTCGACTACGACGGCCTGTTCCTGAGCAACGGCCCCGGCGACCCCACCACCTGCGAAAAAACCATCGGCCACCTGCGCACCGCGCTGGCCGGCGACAAGCCGATTTTCGGCATCTGCCTGGGCATTCAGCTCATGGGCCTGGCTTGCGGTGGCAGCACCTACAAGCTGAAATACGGCCACCGCAGCCACAATCAGCCCGTGCGCCAACTAGGCACCAACAAGTGCTACGTGACCTCGCAAAACCACGGTTTTGCGGTGGATATGACCAAGCTACCCGCCGAATGGGAAGGCCTCTTCGAGAACCTGAACGACGGCACCTGCGAGGGCATCCGCCACAAAACCAAGCCGTTCTTCGCGGTGCAGTTCCACCCCGAGGCCGCCGGCGGCCCAGTGGATACGGAGTATTTGTTTGACGACTTTTTGGCTTCGGTGGAGAAGTATAAGGTAGGTAAATAATCAGTAGCGAGTTAGAACTTTAGTCAGTAGCTAAAATGCCTGAAGAAGAAAATCATATTATCAAGCAGATAGTTAATTCTGAGGCAATTATTCAGCACTTTGGCTACTGGCCTAGCTTCCATGATGCTGAAGTTTTAAAAGTCACTTTTGAAGCACATCCTGGCTATCGAGCTACGGTAACATTCCTACTAGCCACTTCGGAATTTATTAATGAGGTTGACGAAAGGGGGTTCTACAAACAAGCTGACAACTGTCACGTCGAACTGCAGTTTACAGGAATAAAGGAAATGAGTTTTGATGGCTTCAGTCATCAAAATGTGCTCTGGGGCTTGTCATTTGAAACGAGAGATGATTCCATAGAGTGCACTTTTGAGTCATCTATTGGTTTAGAAACTACTATCATAGCTGAAGAAGCTTTGGTAATGAACTTATTACCAGTTGCCCCAATCCCTGATGAACCACTTATTGATACGAAATCAGTGGACATGATGGATGCCAAAAATATATTCATCGCAAGCGAGCACTTGCTACGCAATTTTGATTGGTCGGACTGGATTTATGTTGGCCTAAATCATGAGCAAGCTGATGAATACAAAGCAGATACGGTGGCAGAATATGCCAACGGCCTTTTTGATGAGATAGAAGTTTATATTGTGATAGGTCGTCACGATTCACACTTAACGACCTTGAGCAAAGCACTAAGCCAAGTAAGCACTCTTCTGAAAAGCATGGACGTGCTTATCTGCAACAAAGAATTTTCTAAGGCCATGCGTTTTAGAATGGTTGGTGTCATGTCTTATGGACAGAAACGCAATTAATTTTTACACTGGCTTCCTTCTCATTAAGAAGGCTTTAAGCAACCAATGAAAGACATCAAGAAAGTACTGGTTCTCGGCTCGGGCGCTCTGAAAATCGGCGAGGCGGGCGAATTTGACTATTCCGGTTCGCAGGCGCTGAAGGCGCTGAAGGAAGAAGGCATTACGACCATCCTAATTAACCCCAATATTGCCACCGTGCAGACGTCGGACAATATTGCGGACGATGTGTACTTTCTACCGGTCACGCCGTATTTCGTCGAGGAGGTAATTAAGAAGGAAAAACCCGACGGCATCCTGGTGGCGTTTGGGGGGCAAACGGCGCTGAACTGCGCGGTGCAGCTCTACCGGAATAATATTTTCGAGAAGTACAACGTGCGCGTGCTCGGCACGCCGGTGCAGTCGATTATCGACACCGAAGACCGCGATATTTTCATTGACAAGCTCAATGAAATTGACGTAAAAACGGCCCGTAGTCGGGCCGTTACCACGATGGACGACGCCATCGCGGCGGGCCTGGAAATCGGTTTTCCGCTGATTATTCGGGCAGCGTTTGCGCTGGGTGGCCTGGGTAGCGGCTTTGCCAACAACGAGGACGAGCTACGGGCGCTGGCCGAGCGGGCCTTCGCCACTTCGAGCCAGATTTTGGTGGAAGAGTCGCTGAAGGGCTGGAAGGAAGTGGAATACGAAGTGGTGCGCGACTGCTACGACAACTGCGTCACGGTCTGCAACATGGAGAACTTTGACCCCATCGGTATCCACACCGGTGAGAGCATCGTGGTAGCCCCGTCGCAGACGCTCAGCAACCGTGAGTACCACAAGCTGCGCCAGATTGGCATCAAGACCATTCGGCACCTGGGCATCGTGGGCGAGTGCAATATTCAGTACGCGCTCGACCCAGTGTCGGAAGATTATCGTGTGATTGAGGTGAACGCCCGCTTGTCGCGCTCGTCGGCGCTAGCCTCGAAGGCCACGGGCTACCCGCTAGCCTTTGTGGCGGCCAAGCTTGCGCTGGGCTACGGCCTGTTTGAGGTAAAAAACAGCGTGACGCAAACGACTTCGGCGCTATTTGAGCCAGCGCTCGACTACGTGGTAGTAAAGCTGCCACGCTGGGACTTGGGCAAATTTGACGGCGTGACCCGACAGATTGGCTCCAGCATGAAGAGCGTGGGCGAGGTAATGGCCATCGGCCGCTCGTTTGAGGAAGCCATTCAGAAGGGCCTGCGGATGCTGGACACCGGCCGCCGCGGCTTCGTGGCCAACCGGCCCGAGGCGCCCGTGACCAACGCCCAGGTAGATAAGCTGCTGAGCGACCCCAACGAGGAGCGCATTTTCGCTATTAACCAGGCATTTGAGTTGGGCTATACGGTACAGCAAATCCACGAGTTGACGAAAATCGACCTGTGGTTTTTGCAGCGCCTGAGCACCATTTTCGAGCTAAGCCAAAAGATGCTGCCGCTCGGCGACGGCACCACGCCCGACAAGTCGCTGCTTGCCGCAGCGAAGAAGTTGGGTTTCTCAGACCAGCAACTGGCCGTGAAATTCTACGGCGAAAACGACCTGCGGAACAGCGAACTGCGGATTCGCACCTTGCGCAAGTCGCTCGGCATCGTGCCGGTGGTGAAGCAGATTGATACCCTAGCCGCCGAGTTTCCGGCCAAGACCAACTACCTGTACCTCACCTACCACGGCACCGAGAGCGACCTAGCCCCTGAAACCGAGAAGGCGGTGGCCGTGCTGGGCTCGGGCGTGTACCGCATTGGCAGCAGCGTGGAGTTCGACTGGTGCGGCGTAAATGCGGTGCAAACCGCCGCCGCTGAGGGTTACAAGACCATCGTTATCAACTATAACCCCGAAACCGTTTCGACCGACTACGACGTCAGCGACCGGTTATATTTCGAGGAGCTGTCGTTTGAGCGGGTGATGGATATTCTGGATTTTGAGCAGCCGGGCGGGGTTATTCTCTCCACGGGCGGCCAGATTCCGAATAACCTCGCCATGCGCCTGCATCAGGAAAACGTGCCGGTGCTAGGCACCTCGCCCGAGCGCATTGACGAGGCCGAAAACCGCCACAAGTTCTCGTCGATTATGGACGAGCTGGGCGTTTCGCAGCCGCGCTGGAGCGAGCTTTCGACGCTGGAAGGCGTGTTTGAGTTTGTGGGCAAGGTGGGCTTCCCAGTGCTCATCCGGCCGAGCTACGTGCTGTCGGGCGCGGCGATGAACGTGGTTTCCAACAAGGAAGAACTCGAAAACTTCCTGCGCGTGGCTAAGGAAGTGAGCACCGAATACCCGGTGGTAGTGTCGGAGTTTATTGAAGAGGCCAAGGAAATCGAGCTAGACGCGGTGGCCGACCACGGCGAAATCGTGAGTTACGCCATCTCGGAGCACGTCGAATTTGCGGGCGTGCACTCGGGCGATGCCACCATGTACTACCCCCCCCAAAAGGTGTACGTGGAGACGGTGCGCCGCCTCAAGGCCATTGCCGAGAAAATCGCCAAGCGCTACGAAATCAGCGGGCCGTTCAACATCCAGTTCCTGGGCAAAAACAACGACCTGAAGGTTATCGAGTGCAACATCCGCGCCTCGCGCAGCTTTCCCTTCGTATCGAAAGTATCGGGCAACAACCTGATTACCAAAGCTACGAAAGTGCTGCTGGGCGTGCCCGTAGACCGCGACGCCAGCGAACTGGTATACGATGCCAACTTTGTGGGTGTCAAGGCGTCGCAGTTTTCCTTCACCCGCCTGGCCGGCGCCGACCCGGTACTGACCGTGGATATGTCCTCGACCGGCGAGGTAGGCTGCCTTGGTGACACGGCGGCCGAGGCATTGCTCAAGTCGATGCTGTCGGTAGGCTACCGCATTCCGCAAAAATCGGTATTGATTTCGGGCGGCCCGATTGCCTCGAAGGTGACGCTGCTGCCGGTAGCGCAGATGCTAGCCGAGCGTGGCTTTACGCTTTATGCCACGGCCGGCACGCACAAGTTCCTCGCCGACATGGGGCTAGCCTCTACCCTCCTCCACTGGCCCGACAGCCAGGAAAAGCCCAATGTGCTCGACTACCTGCGGAACAAGGAAATCGAAATGGTCATCAACATCCCCAAAAACCTGACGAAAGGCGAGTTGGATAATGACTACAAGATTCGCCGCACGGCCGTCGATTTCAGCATCCCGCTGCTAACCAATGCCCGGTTGGCGAGCGCGTTTATTACGGCGTTCTGCGAACTGGAAATGAGTGACTTGAAAATTAAGAGCTGGAACGAGTATAAGGCGCAGTAGCCGTCTTCTTACTAAAAGAACGTCATGCTGAGCTTGTCGAAGCATCTCTACCGTATCGCTAGCGGTAGAGATGCCTCGACAGGCTCAGCATGACGTTCTATTTTTGGCCTTGCGCTATTTTAACTGAAAATGAAAAACTTCCTTTCCTTCGCCGATGCGGGCGACTATAAAGCGCTGCTGGCGCAAGCCCTAGAAATTAAGCAGAATCCCTTCGGCTACCAGCACGTGGGCAAGAACAAAACGGTTGGCTTGATATTCTTTAACCCTAGCCTGCGCACCCGGCTCAGTAGCTTGAAGGCGGCTTACAACCTGGGCGCGCAAGCCTGGGTGCTGAATGCCGGGGCCGACTCGTGGACCTTGGAAATGGCCGATGGCGCCGTGATGAACGGCTCGACGCAGGAGCACATTAAGGACGCCATTGCGGTGATGAGCCAGTACTGCGACGTACTGGGCGTGCGCACCTTCCCCACGCTCAAGGACAAGGAAGCCGACTACAGCGAGGAGGTGATGAGCAAGATTCTGCA
>Ga0268353_100178_pt1 | contig 10707 bp, 11 predicted proteins | sample G5R2_NF_18SEP201_FD_190168 | JGI IMG/M metagenome (GOLD analysis project Ga0268353, IMG submission 190168) | Phyllosphere microbial comminities from switchgrass, GLBRC, Michigan, United States - G5R2_NF_18SEP2017_LD1 | ecosystem: Host-associated > Plants > Phyllosphere > Phylloplane/Leaf | place... | reverse complement strand
CACCAAGTCAACCTATTTTCAACCCATGCTTCGCACCCTCGCCGCTTGCCGGCCAGCCCTGCTGCTGGCGGCTCCGCTCGCCCTGGCCGCCTGCCAAAGCCAGCCCACCCAAACCGCCGACCAGCCCGCTACCAGCGCTGCCAAAGCCGATTCGGCCGGCACTAAGTACCTGGCGCAGCCGCTGCTCAGCAACATCTACACCGCCGACCCCTCGGCGCACGTCTTCAACGGCAAGATTTACATCTACCCCTCGCACGACATCGAAACGGGGATGCCGGAAAACGATAAGGGCGACCACTTCGCCATGCGCGACTACCACATCCTGTCGATGGACAGCGTGGGCGGCAAGGTCACCGACCACGGCGTGGCCCTGGACCTCAAGGACATTCCTTGGGCTGGCCGCCAACTGTGGGCCCCCGACGCGGCCTTCAAAAACGGCACCTACTACCTCTACTTTCCGGTGAAGGACAAGCAGGATGTCTTCCGCATGGGCGTGGCCACCAGCCAGTCGCCTACTGGCCCGTTCAAGGCCGATGCCACACCCATTGCGGGTAGCTACAGCATCGACCCCGCCGTGTTTATGGACACCGACGGCAAGGCCTTTATGTACTTTGGTGGCCTCTGGGGCGGGCAGCTCCAGCGCTGGGCCACCGGCACATACAATGCCAATGCGCCTGAGAAAAAGCCCGATGGCAACGAGCCCGCCATCAGCCCGCGCGTGGCCGCGCTCAGCGCCGACATGAAGCATTTCGCCGGCCCGGTGCAGGAGCTCAAAATCGTGGACGAAGCCGGCAAGCCCCTGCTAGCCAGCGACACCAAGCGGCGTTTCTTCGAGGGTGGCTGGCTGCATAAATACCAGGGCAAGTACTATTTCTCGTACTCGACCGGCGACACCCACCTGCTGGTGTACGCCGTGGGCGACTCGCCCACCGGCCCCTTTACATACAAGGGCGTCATTATGAACCCCGTGCAGGGCTGGACCACCCACCACTCCATCGTGGAGGTGAAGGGCAAGTGGTACATCTTCTACCACGACACCCAACTCAGCAATAAAACCTGGCTGCGCAACGTGAAAGTGACCGAGCTGAAGCGCAACGCCGACGGCAGCATCGTGACGATTAATCCGTAGCTAGCATAACAAGCAAAAAGGAACGTCATGCTGAGCAAAGCGAAGCATCTCGCCCGCACCGCTAGGGTTATTAATCCTAACGAGGCAAGCGAGATGCTTCACTTCGTTCAGCATGACGTTCCTTTTTGCTTGTTGAACAGGCTAGCCAGCCAGCTCCTCTTTGCTGCCCACAAAACGCACGCCCTGCACCAGCAAGTCAGCCTTAGCGGCCGCCATACTTTCGGGTGCGATGCCGCGGGTAGCATCCTCAATCACCGTCACGGCGAAGCCTTCGCTACGGGCATCCTTGGCGCTGAAATACACGCAGTAGTCGGCCGCCAGGCCCGCCACGAATACCTCCGTGACGCCGCGCGCCCGCAGGTAGGCGCTCAGGCCCGTGGCGCGCCGGTGGCCATTGTCGAAGAACGCGCTGTAGCTATCCAGTTCCGGGTCGGTGCCCTTGCGGAAAATGGCCTCCACCCGGTCGAGGTTCAGGCCGGGGTGTAGCGCCGAGCCCGCCGAGCCTTGCACGCAGTGGTCGGGCCACAGGCGCTGGGGCAGGCCCTGCCACTCGATTTCGGCAAACAGCGCCTGGCCCGGGTGGGCGCTGGCAAAGCTGCGGTGTCCGGCCGGGTGCCAGTCTTGCGTGGCCACCACCAGGTCGAAACGCGGTTGCAAGTCGTTGAGCACCGGCAGGATGGCATCGCCCTCCGGCACGGCCAGCGAACCGCCGGGCAAAAAGTCAAGCTGAAAGTCGATGAGCAGGAGGGCTTTCATAGGATGGGAGGAAAGGTGAACAATCAGGAGTGCTTACACACGTAAGCACCCCCGATTGTAACTGTACAGTAAAAGCTTACGCCAGCTTGAGCACTCCGGCCGAGTGCGCCCGCACCTCGGCCGTGAGGGCCGGGCTGCTGGTCAGCTTTTGCCCGAAGGAGGGCACCAGCCGGTGAAACGTGGCCTGCCACTCGGGCGAGGCCGCGTGCTCGGGGAAGCAGCGCTGCACCAAGTCCAGCATGATGCTCACGGCCGTGCTGGCGCCCGGCGAAGCGCCCAGCAGCGCGGCAATGGAACCGTCGGCGGCCGTCACGACTTCGGTGCCAAATTCGAGCACGCCGCCCTGCTTTTTGTCTTTCTTGATGACTTGCACGCGCTGGCCGGCGGTTTCGAGCTGCCAGTCTTCGGGGCGGGCCTGGGGGTAATACTCGCGCAGGGCCGCAATGCGCTGCTCGGGCGTTTGGAGCACCTGGCCGATGAGGTACTTGGTGAGCGGAATGTTGCGCGCCCCGGCGTAGAGCAGCGGCCGGATGTTGCCCAGCTCAATGGAGCGGAACAAGTCGGTATACGAGCCTTTCTTGAGGAACTTGGTGCTGAAGCCCGCGTAGGGGCCGAACAGCAGCTCCTGGCGGCCGTTTATCTGGCGGGTGTCGAGGTGGGGCACCGACATGGGCGGCGAGCCCACGGCGGCCTTGCCGTATACCTTGGCGTCGTGGCGGGCAATTACCTCGGGGTTGAGGCACTTGAGCCACTGCCCGCTCACCGGGAAGCCCCCAAAGCCATTGGCCTCCGGAATGCCCGACTTTTCGAGCAGCGTGAGCGAGCCACCCCCAGCCCCAATAAACACGAAGCGCGTGTAAATCTTGCGGCTTTTGCCGCTGGCCCGGTCGCGGATTTTCACGCGCCAGAGGTCGCCCTCTTTGCGCCGTAAGTCCTCGATTTCCTGGTCCAGCTCAAACGTGATGCCCGGCTGGGTGCGCAGGCGGTCGAACAACGCGCGGGTGAGGGAGCCAAAATTAACGTCGGTGCCGATGGCCATGCGCGTGGCGGCCACGGGCTGGCTGCGGTCGCGGCCGTCCATCACCAGCGGTATCCAGCTTTCGATTTCGGCCGGGTCTTCGCTAAACTCCATGCCCGCAAACAGCGGCGAGCCCAGCAGGGCGGTGTAGCGTTTGCGTAGGTACTCCACATTCTCGGCGCCCCATACGAAGCTCATGTGCGGAATGCTGCGGATAAACGAGCCGGGGTCGGGCAGCTTATCTTCTTCCACCAGGCTAGCCCAGAGCTGCTTGCTCAGCTCAAACTGCTCGGCAATCTTGTCGGCCTTCGAAATATCGACGCTGCCGTCGGGCAGCTGGGGGGTGTAGTTTAATTCGCAAAAAGCCGAGTGGCCGGTGCCCGCATTGTTCCAGGCATCGGAGCTTTCGGCGGCCACCGCGTCGAGACGCTCGTACACGGCAATGGTGAGGCTGGGGTCCAGCTCTTTGAGCAGCACCCCGAGGGTGGCACTCATAATGCCCGCGCCAATTAACACAATATCAGCGGTCAATGGCTTAGCGGGAGAGGTTTTTAAATTCATACAAAAGAAGGAAGTAGCACTTACTACGGTAAGTTTGTAGTGGCAAGGGCTACCCGTTAGCGCCTGCAAGTAAGGAACCACTATAGGAACCTACCTAAAAAAACAGAAGGCGCTGGGGCGTTGTGTGCGGAATGGAAAGTGAGCCAGCGGGTTGTTATAGCATTGTTTACATCAGCACCGCCATCGCTGATTTTGGGGCGGCCGACTTACTAAAACTGCTAAAGCAGGCGCGCGGTTTCAACGAACAAGCCGGAATTACGGGCGTGCTCATGTACGGCGGCGGGCGGTTTGTGCAAGTACTCGAAGGCTGCCCAGCGGCCGTGCGCTGCCTCTACGCCCGCATCGAGGCCGACCTCCGCCACGGCCGCCTCGAAGTGCTGGCCGATGGGCCCCTGGCCCGGCGCGAGTTCAAGAGCTGGCACATGAGCTTTGCGCCCCCGCCGGCCGGCGATTTTCAGGCCATTGCTGGCTACCTCACGCCGCCGCAACTAGTGCTGGCCAGCGCCGGGGCCGCCGCCCAGCCGCTACTCAGTGAGTTCTTGACGGCCAGCGCCGAAGTGGACCTTATTTAAGCCGGCCTAAAGGCAAATGTCCGCCGGGCTTCCCAGGGGCCGCCCCGGTAGGCCCACAGCGCCAGCCCCGTGCCTTGCACTTCGAAGGGCTGAAAACCAGCTTCCAACTCGCTTAGCAGCGCCCGCGCCACGGCCGGGTCTACCTTATTCTGCACCGTAATGTGGGGGCGCAGCCCCTGCTGGTCCTGCGCCGAAAGCCAGGGCTGCCACTGCTGCTGCAAGCGCCGGTGCAGTGCCGGTAGCTTGGGGTTGTGGAGCGTGTACATCACCCCGCGCCCCATGAATTTGAGGCCCGTGACGGCCAGCGGCAACGGCCCCGCCTGGCTGGCCGCCACCCCGGCCAGGTAGTCGCCGATGGCCGCTTCTTCCTCGCCTGGCAGGGCGTGAAACAGCGTGAGGTGCGCGCCGAGGTAATTGATTTTGGGCGGGAAATACTTTTTGCGCTGGGCATCAAAAAAAGCCTGGCTGGCTTCGTCCAGGGTCAGCGTAACGATGAGGGGAGCAGGAGTCATGCCCCGCTATACGCAAAGCCGGCTAGGTCGCCTGCTCCAGGGCGTCAATATCGAGGCCGCAGATGGCCTGCTGGTGGCGCGTGATTTTGGCGGCGTCCCAGTGCCACCACGCCACGGCCAGCAGTCGGGCCACGGTGGCCTCATCGTAGCGTAGTCGCACTACCTGGGCCGGGTTGCCGGCCACGATGGCGTAGGCGGGCACGTCGCGCGTGACCACGGCCCGCGTGGCCACGATGGCCCCGTTGCCCACCCGCACGCCGGGCATCAGCAGGGCGTCGTGGCCCAGCCACACGTCGTTCTCCACCACCAGGTCGCCCTTTCTGGGGAACGTGGCCGGGTCGAAGGCGGCCTCCCAGCCCTGGCCGAAAACCGGGAACGGGTAGGTGGTAAATAGGTCGGTGCGGTGGTTGCCGCCGTTCATGATAAACTTCACCCCCGAGGCAATCTGGCAGAAGCGTCCAATTCGCAGCTTATCGCCGATAAAAGGGAAGTGGTAGAGCACGTTGCGCTCGAAGTTGCGCACGTCCTCAAAGTCGTCGTAGTAAGTATAGTCCCCCACTTCAATGAGCGGACTGGTAATGATGTTCTTGAGAAAAGCCAGCCGTTCGTGGCCGCCCACCGGGTGCCGCGTGTCGGGCGAGGGGCCGGTGAGGGTAGGGGAGTCGGGCATCAGAAAAAAGCGGTTCGGGCGCAGTAAAGCGCTGTTAATTAAGACCAAAAAGAAGGGGCAAATATGCGTCAAAACGACCCATTCCGGGCCGGCTGGCGTTGAGTACATAATGCAGACCGACCTCTTTTTGCCCGTCCTCAACGCCCCCGAAATCGCCCGTCCGCTGGCCCCCGCCAGTGCCGACGCGCCCCGCACGCACGGCGCCAAGCAGTGGCTGCCCCAGCGCGTGCTCTTCACCCCCGATGCCTTGCAGGAGGAATATGGTCAGCAAATACTGGCCCGCGCCCAGGCCCTGCACCTGCCCATTGAACTGCTCAAAAGCAACCGTCTCACCGGCCTGCGCGGCGAAGACGAGCGTGCCACTTACCGCACCGCCAAAACCACCCTGGCCGTGGTCAACGCGCCCGCCGGGGCACTACGCCTCCAGCCCACGCCGCCTTCGGCCGATTACCAGCTCAACCTTGCTGAAGGCTGCCCCGCCCACTGTCAGTACTGTTACCTGGCCGGCAGCCTCAGCGGCCCGCCCGTGGTGCGCGTCTTCGCCAACCTGCCCAAGCTGCTGGCCAACACCCAGCTCTACGAGCGCGCCGACCGCCCCGTGAGCTTCGAGGCCAGCTGTTACACCGACGTGCTGGGCATCGAGCACCTCACTGGCGCACTGGCCGAAACCGTGAAGTACTTCGCCAGCCGTGAGGGCGGCCGCCTGCGCTTCGTGAGCAAGTACGACCACGTCGAGGGCCTGCTGGGTTTGCCACACGGCGGCCATACCCGCGCCCGCGCCTCGCTCAACGCCGAGCCGCTGGCCCGCCAGCTGGAGGGCGGTACCGCTAGCATTGAGGCGCGCATCCAGGCGCTGCGGCGGCTGGCGCTGCCGGTGGCGCAGGGCGGTGGCGGCTACCCGGTGGGCGTGGTGCTGGCCCCCATTATGCCCCTGCCCGACTGGCAGCAGCACTACGGCCAGCTGTTCGACCGCTTGCAAGCGGCTTTCGATTTCGATTGCGACCTCACCGTGGAGTTTATCACCCACCGCTTCACGCCCGGCTCTAAGGAGGTGCTGCTCGGCTGGTACCCCAACACGAGCCTCGACCTCGATGAGAGCACCCGCGCCGTGAAGCGCAATAAGTTTGGCGGCCTCAAGTACGTGTACGACCTGCCCACCATGCGGGAGCTGAAAGCCTGGTTCTACGCCGAGTGGCAGCGCCGCTTCCCAAATGCTCCTGTGCAGTACTGGACGTAGGGCGCTAGCTTCGCGCCTTCACAATACAGTAAAGAATGACGGCCAGCAGGTTTTGGGAGTTGCAGCAGTTCAGCTACCTGGAGACCTATTCGTTCAACCGCGGGCCGAAACTAGCGGCGTTGCACGCGGCTACTACGGCGGCCATTGACCAAACCAAGTTGGCCCTGCAAACCGCCCCTTTCCGCGACCAGCGCAAGCTCGACCACCAGCTTCGCGCCTTGCAGGGCAAAATAGACCACCTCATCCTGGAGAAGCCGCTGACTGATAAGTCGGGCGCTTTTGATGCAACGGCTGACAAAATCGCGCTAGTGCGGCAAGGTTCGGCAACGGCCCAGCGGCTAAAGGTAGTTTTTGAGCAGCCCACCAACCAGGTGGCGCATTTTATGTGCCTGCCCATCTACCGCGATGCCCTGGCTTTTTACGATGAGCAAGGCCAGCTGCTGGGCGTGCTAAACATCTGCTTCGAATGCCTGGCCATGCGCACCGAAACCGGGCTCCGGCTCACCGCCGACGTAGCCGCTTACGAAGCGCTCCAGCTACTACTGAGCGAGTTGGGCCACGCCATTGAGGAAAAATAACGCGCTGCCTGGCCAGCAATACTAGCCGGCCGGGCAGTACGTTACAGCGCAGCTTTCACCACCGCGCTGCCCATGAAACACCTTGCCCATCTGCTGCTCTTGCTGCTAGTCACCAGCAGCTGCTACCCGCAGCAACCGGCCGGCTATTCGGCCCCGGCCTACCGCACCACGTTGCGCCACCTGGCGGCGCGGCGCCAGGGGCTCGCTACCCGCTACCGGCGGGCCACCAGCCCCGCCGCCCGCACGGCCTGCCTGGCCGAAGCGCGCGACCTGTGGCTCGTGGCCCTCGACAGCACCGTATTTCCCGCATGGGAAGGCACCCCGTGGACGTTCTACGGCCAAAGCTGGGAGCCCCGGCAGGGCAGCATAGCCTGCGGTTACTTCGTCACCACGGCCCTGCACCAGACCAACCTCAAGCTGCAACGCACGTTATTGGCCAAGCAAACCTCCGAAAATATTATTAAGAACCTGACCACCGAGGCGCACATTCTGCGCTTTCGGGGCACTAGCCAGGTCGAGTTCTTGCGGCAGGTGCGGGTGCAGGGGCCGGGGCTCTACGTGGTGGGTCTCGATTTTCACGTGGCCTTCCTGCGGGTGCGCGAGGGCGGGGCCGTGCAGATGGTGCATTCCTCTTACCTGCACAACGTAGGCGTGGTGCGCGAAGCCGCCGACGACAACCCCGCGCTGGCCTCCAACTACCGGGTACTCGGCAAAATATCGGCCGACGAGGCCCTGGTGCGCGCCTGGCTGCTGGGCCAGCCACTGGTGCCCCACGGCAAGCTCGTGAAATCGTAGCGCCACTCTAGCAGCCGCACCGAAAATCGGGGTACTCCGCAAAGCCCGGCGCCGCCAGGTCATCGATGCGAATGATGTGGTCGAGCCGCACTTCTTCGCCCGAAGCCAGCTGCGCAAACTCGGCATGGTCGCGGGTGAAAAAGGTTTTGATGGTAGTCGTGCCCTGGCACAGTTGGCGCAAGTCGTTGAAATACTGCAAATACACCTGCTGCTTGCGCGTGGCAATAGCCTCCAGCTCGTCGTAAAAGCCGCAGGCAATAGGTTGATAATCGGTAGCCATAGATGGAGAAATAAAGCGGGCAGCAGAGGTTTGGGAAAGCCCTTTGCGGCACCAAATGAAAATTAGCCCGTTAAAACTGTTACAAAAGCAAAAACCAGCCTGGCAGCTATGCCAAGCCGGTTTTTACTTTACGAAAAACCAGCGGAAAGCGCCGCCCACCCGCCCACGCCAGCGGTTGATGCGGACTGGTTGCGGCCCCGCGCAGCAATTCGGTAGTACCTTCGGGGCACAAAAGGCAAATCGCCACGTTTCAGTACCGTTTAGGGTAGTTCGCTACATTAATCACACAGGTTCGCTGCTGCTTGCTTTAATCACCCCCCATTTTTCCCTAGCATCATGCAGACAGGAACCGTAAAATTCTTCAACGAAACCAAAGGCTTCGGCTTCATCAAAGTAGACAGCACCGGCGAGGACGTATTCGTCCACGTAACCGACCTCGTGAACGAAATCCGCGAGAACGACAAAGTGCAGTTTGAAATTGCCCAGGGCAAAAAAGGCCCGAACGCTGTTAAAGTATCGCTGGTTTAATTACCGCTCGCTTTACAGCTTGAAAAGGCCCCGCTGGTTCGCCAGCGGGGCCTTTTTTTGGGTTGGCAGAGTTGGTGCCAAAGCGGGCAGCTGAGCCGTATTTTGGCGACGCCAATCAGGCACAGTTGCTCATGAGCCAACCTGCTATTTTTCCGTTTCCTGGCGTGGATGGGGGGCGGGACGCCGCTCGCCCGCGCGTAGCGGCCATTGATGTGGTGCGGGGCCTGGCCATGGTAATCATGGCCATCGACCACATTCGCGAGTTTTGGTGCCCCACGCCGGTGCGGCCCGAAGACGTGGCCCACGCCCCGGCGGCGCTGTTTATAACGCGCTGGGTTACCCATTTTTGCGCCCCCACGTTTGTATTTCTGGCGGGCGTCAGCATTTTTTTATATCAGCAAAAGCAAGTTAGCAAGGGCCGCGTCAGCCGCTTTTTGCTCACGCGCGGGCTATGGCTGGTAGTAATAGAGCTGCTGATTATCAATTTTTTACTGCAATGGGGCTACCCGTTGCTGGTACTGGAGGTAATCTGGGTGCTGGGCTGGAGTATGGTGTTGCTGGCGGGCGCCATCTGGCTGCCGCGCTGGCTGTTGGCTAGCCTGGCGCTAGCCCTGCTGGTTGGGCAGCACCTGCTGCCCACTATCCAGCCGGTAGCCCCGGCCAACCTGGGCTGGGCGCTGCTCTACGATAGTCCGTTTTTATTTCCACTGTCGCCCGTGCCGCTGCTCGCGGCCTACACCATTCTTCCCTGGGCCGCCGTGATGGCCGCTGGCTACGTGGTCGGGCCGTGGTTTAGGGCGGTACCGGCCCGGCGCACGCGCTGGCTGCGCCTAGCGGGCGGGGCCGCGCTGCTCCTATTTGCCGGGGTGCGCGCCACCAACTGGTACGGCGACCCTGCGCCCTGGAGCGTGCAGCCGCGTGGCGCCGGCTACACGGTGCTCTCGTTTCTGAACGTTACCAAGTATCCGCCGTCGCTGTTGTTTCTGAGCCTCACGCTGGGCGGGGCGCTGGTGCTGCTGGCCGTTGCCGACCGCCTGCCGGGCTGGCTCATCCGCTGGCTGAGTACGTATGGGCGAGTGCCGCTCTTTTACTTCGTGCTGCACTTTTGCCTTATTAGCGGCGGGGCGTATACGTGGACGCGCTTGGCTTTTGGGCATGCCATCAACTTATCATTTGCTTCCGTAAAGGACTGGCCGGCTGGCTACCAGCCTAGTCTGCTGCGCCTGTACGTGGTGTGGGCCGTGGTGGTGGCGCTGCTCTATTGGCCCTGCCGCTGGTACCAGGGCTACAAGCAGCGGCAGGGCCATTGGTGGCTGTCGTACCTCTAGCGCGGGCCATGCGGCGGGTGGCGGTGCATCTTTGTGCTCCGCTCAAATCCCCGTAGCATGACCTTCCCGATTTATCAGATTGATGCCTTTGCCCGCCGACCCTTCACCGGCAACCCGGCCGCCGTGTGCCCGCTCGAAGCGTGGCTGCCCGACGAAACGATGCAGCAGATTGCGGCTGAAAACAACCTGGCCGAAACCGCTTTTTTTATCCCGCTAGCAGGTCAAGAGGCCGATTTTCACCTGCGTTGGTTCACGCCCACCTTCGAGATTGACCTTTGCGGCCACGCTACCCTGGCCAGCGCCCATGTGCTCTGGAACGAGCGTGGCTTTGCCAAGTCTGAAATTACTTTCCATAGCAAAAGCGGCCTGCTTAAGGTGCGCCGCGAGGCCGATGGCCGCCTGGTGCTCGATTTCCCCAGCCGCCCGCCCCGCACGCTGGCCCCCGCCGAGCACCCCGAGGTGCTGCTGCGCTCGCTGGGCCCTGGGGCGGCCACGCCGCTGGCCGTGCTCGCCTCGCGCGATTTGGTGGTCGAGTTTTCCCACGCCGACGAGGTCCTGGCGCTCAAGCCCGACTTCGCAGCACTGGTTGACCTAGGCTACATTGGGCTGATTGCAACTGCGCCCGGCGCGGGTGAGGTCGATTTTGTGTCGCGCTTTTTCGCCCCCGAAGTCGGGGTGCCCGAAGACCCCGTCACGGGCTCGGCGCACAGCACGCTCATCCCGTTCTGGGCCGCCAAGCTGGG
>Ga0268353_100177_pt1 | contig 10715 bp, 8 predicted proteins | sample G5R2_NF_18SEP201_FD_190168 | JGI IMG/M metagenome (GOLD analysis project Ga0268353, IMG submission 190168) | Phyllosphere microbial comminities from switchgrass, GLBRC, Michigan, United States - G5R2_NF_18SEP2017_LD1 | ecosystem: Host-associated > Plants > Phyllosphere > Phylloplane/Leaf | place... | reverse complement strand
TCGGGCCGCTGGCGCTGTTGGCCAAGCTAAGCAATCCGCAGTTGCTTACCCGCTACGCCGTTTGGTATGGGGCTGACGCTTGGGCAGAACGGTTGCGCCGTGGTGGTACGTAACTCCGTCCCATGCGCCGCTATACCCCGTATAATAACTCGACGCCCAAGCCGTGCCTAGCCCGGTTTTACTACACACTATACCGGCTTTCTCGTTGGTTTGTGCAGCAGTTTGGCGGTTCTTCTCGCTCCCCAGCCCGGCGCGGCGGGTTGTGGCGACATCTGCTGGGTGGCTGAAGCCTGACAGCTTTCACTGTGTTGCAGAAATTTGACTATTGCCCTGCTCTTGTTGACGGCATTCCGGGGTTCTTTTGCCAGACGGGCGGCTTTACATGCTAAACCAACTTTCATCAGAATATCGAGTTGGGCATCCAGATTCTAGTTGACGGTCGAGACGCGGGCATACCCGAATATTTTATGCGTAATGGGTAGGGAAGTTAGGTTCATAAACATGAGCCCTTGTGCGTTTCTGGCTTGACTTCTTGGTCCCTATTTCCAGACATCTTGCCACCCGGTGCGGCGATTGGAGCGCTAGACCAAGAAGCTATAACTTTTTGCACCAAGCTTAAGACGCCTCAAATACTTTGGCCTTCTTACAGTCCACGGAAAAAATCCGCTAAAGCGACCTCATAGTGTCGACATAGTGTAGCGAGCGTCAGCACTGTCATATTAGCCTTACGAGCCTCTAAGCGGGCAATATGGATGCCTGTAGCATCATATACCTCCTGTAAGGAAAGCCCCCGCTCGTGGCGTAGCCTTTGCAGACGAAGAATAACTTCGGCTTCGAGAGAAGGAGTCTCAGAAGTAGGGGACAGCATTTGGGTGGCAAAATCCATCCTTGCTAGAGGGCTGCCAATGACATTTTTGTCATTGGCAGCCGTTCGCGCACTATCTTCGCCCGGTGGACTACTGCTATGTAGTCGTTCAGAACTCGTTACCGGCGCGCATAATGGACCAGTTACCCGCCCCTCCCTTTCCGCTGCTTCCGTACTCTCAAGCCTCTCCGGCTCAATTGGCCCAGGCTGTATTCACAGCTAAGGAAGCGCTCGGGCCTAATTATTTGGACCTGTCGTGGCCACAGTGGTATGAGGCCTTTGCCTATTTCCAGCCACTCCTGCTGTTGGAGCCTAACCAGGTAAACATCACGGGTGAGGGTCTAACAGCTATCGCCCAGTATTTCGACACTCGGTACTCGGTACCCATATCCTTGTCGCCACCCGCACCGTCACCTACTTTGGAGGGCGCGTCAGGTTCTCTGTCGGTCTCAACCCAGCTTCGCGTGGTTAAAAGAACCTATTCGCTACGTCCAGATGTGCTCGAAAGCTTGGAAAGGGCGAGCTTCTGGCGGCGAAAGAAAAGGTCAGCTCTGGTAAACCTAGCTGTGGAACGGTTGATGGCCACATATCCTGAGTCACAGATTCCTTTACCTCTAACCGAAATCTGATTTTACTTCTTACCCATCGCCCAGGATGAATTTTGCCCCGCTAACCTTGGGGGGCTATTTGCTATTATCCTGCTCAGTAGTTGTTCCCACTCTTCTGCCACAATTGAGTCAGAAGCTAGCGACCTGCTCCTACGAGTAAAGGCTGCCCTAAGTGCGGGTAAGACCGCCTGAAACAACGGCGCGTTTCTTACCGCATCAGCCCACAGAGGTCTAATATGGACGCAGAAAACCTAGCATAGGAAGGTCTGGAAAAGGCGCGTGTGCGCTGGAATTTGCCAGCGCGCACTTTGAACCCTATGAATAGTCTCATGCCCAGTTGATGCGTCCCATCCCGGCGGCAATAAATGGTAAAGTTGACGCGGCCCGCATCGGCCCCTTGCGCTGAATAATATAATTCTTCTGTGCAGTAAAAATAAATGACGTATCTGACCGTGCTTCCCTAATCCTCCATTGTAGCAAGCGCTTTGCCTAACTCACACTAATAGTGAGCCACAGGCTTGCATAGAGCAATCAGTCAGGTTAGCACATTTCCTTTATATTGTATATGACTCAGCGCACCCTACAAGACGATACTTTCCTCGTAATATGCAATTTAATAAACCACTTCAACATACAATTGATTGATTTACAGTGTTCGTATATAGGCACAAGTTCCTTGTGCCTATATAGATACAAAATCTTAACTAGTAATATTAGTGGCATTTCACAGAAAAAAAATGTTCTTATATTGCTGCCGTACCAACCATTTTTTGTATGCTTATCCATACATTTAAGGAACAAGACGGAAAAGAACAGCACCTCTTATTCGACGAAGACGAGTCCCTTGTAGAACTGGCTTCCAGATTTGCGCTCTCCCGAACGACCAAGGCTCGGTACGGCGACCGGACGCCCAAGGAATACTTGAAAGCGCTGCAGTCTTTCTGCCAGTACCTACGCACATGTCCCTCCGGCTGCTTGGCGACGCTCGATGACCTGCTGGCGACCATTGGGCCTGCAGCGGTGGAGAACTGGCTCATTCAGCAGCGAACCGACGGCCGCAAGGGTTCTACGCTGCGCTTTCGCGACGCAGTCCTCAAACTGTTCATGGACTGGCTCACCACGCAGGAAGCCGGCCACATCCGGCAGCCCACCGACAGCCCCTACGCCGACGGAAACCTCAAAACCGTCACCCCACCCCGGCTGCCCGCCAAGTACGTCACCTACAAAGAAGTCGCCGACTTTATTCAAGTAGGCTTTCTCAACGAAAGCGAGCGCTGCCTAGCCCACTTCCTCTTCGACACCGGCCTGCGGGTGTCGGAAGTCGCACGCGTTCGACAGGCCGACTTGCCCAGCATCCAGGACTACCCGGACCAGGTGATGTATTTTCCGTTGCGCGTGCATGGCTCCAAAGGTCGGGGCGGATTCCTCAAAGAGCGCTTGACCATTATTAGCCGCCCAATGCTCGAACGCCTGCTGCGGCTGCACAGCAACTGGCGCGTGTACCTGCGGGCGCAGAAGAAGCCTGCGCAGATGCCTGTGTTTTTGAATGTGCTGGGCCAGCCCATCACCGCCGCGGCCGTTCAAAAGCAATTCCAAAAGGCTTCGCAGCGGCTCAGTGCGCACACCGGACGCGCTAAAAAGATAAGCCCCCATTGCTTGCGGCACGGCACGGCGTTCTCCATCCTGCAATCGGAGCACGGACGAGATTTCATCGAAAACCTGGTCGTTTGCCAACGGGCCTTTGGGCACAACAGCGTCCAGACCACGGAGCTCTACACCCTCATACCGGCCCCAGTTATCGCCCACCTGCAGGAGCAAAATACGCCGCTCGTGGTGCGGCAACGGTACCACGAAGCAGAGTACATCTACGAGCAGACCTTCAAACCGCAAAGAGCCCACCAGGAGCGCCGCGGGCATGGCCGTCAATCGCCCCCAAAAAACCGCTAACGAGCATGAAAAAAACCACTGAGACGGCGGACCTGACCCGCCTGGTATTGCCCGAACCAACGTTAGAGCATCCGCTGGCCCAATTGGATTTTATTTTTGAGCAGGTTGCGCAAACCAAGTCCCCTAAGGTGGCCGGCTTTGCTTCCGCTCTGACGTACTACAAGCGGGTCTTTCTGGCCAATGTGCACAACTACAGCCCCTCCCTGGAAGAACAAAAATTGTTCTACCTGCGGGAGCAGTGGGACAGCTTCGCCTTGTTAAAGCTCACCACTTTTCTCGAGGACTATAACGTAGAAGGCAACCCGAAACGGCTGACCTCGCATACTGTAAAAGGCCTGTTCTATTGCATTCGCAAGGCCATGAAGTACGCGGCGTTGCACAAGCTCATCGACGGCAACTACCTGCACGCGGTGGCCATCCCCGTCTCCCGGGCGGAGACCACGCAGAACGCCGCTTACTCAGACGACGAGATGGACAGCATCAACAACTGGCTGCACCAGGAACTGGCACATGCCCACCGGTCCATCCAAGCCAAAGGCTACCAACGAACCGGCCGGGGGCGTGACCCGCGCCGCTATTTCAATACCGCGGCCCGGAAATTCAAGTTTGTGCAGGAAGACTGGCAGAACGTTGACAACCTGCGGTGGTTTTTTGAAAATGAAATGGATTGCCAAATCAGTTGCAAACCTTCGTTTCATTTCCGCCGCTATTTTTACTTTTACCACTACGCTGCCCAGTATCCGGGCGGATATGACCAGTTGTTGGCCGATTGGGAAGTAAAGCCCTTGGTCGACTTGGAAATCATCATGCCGTTGGTGCTAAAGCTCAGCCTGGAAACGGGGTTGAACCCGACGTCGCTCACCAACCTGACGGTGGACTGTTTTCAGGAGCAACACCCCTTGAGCGGGACTCCGTACCTGAAGTACTATAAGGCCCGGAGCCAGGGGCCGATGGAGATGCACTTGAGCGTGTACGACAAGGACGCCACCATCCGGGTGTTGAAGGAAGGCCAGGCCAACGTCATTCGCAAGACCATCGAAACCATTCGGCAAGTGACGGCCCCCCTGCGGGTGGGCCTTACGGGGCCGCGGGCCAATTTATTGTTTATCTACAAGTGCATTGTCGAGGTGCCGCAGAAAAATGCGCCCGTCAACTGGCACGTGCGGTGCCTGAACGACAGCTGGACCACTTCGCAGTGGTGCTGCAGGCAGGTCGGCATCAACAAGCTGACGGCGGATAACGGGGACCGGCTGCAGCTCAACCTGTGCCGGTTTCGCTCCACGAAGATTACCGACATGGTGCGCCGGGGCTACGATTTCTTTGAAATCCAAACGCTCTCCGGGCACCGCTCCATGCGCACAACGCTTGGCTACATCGCGCGCAACAAGTTGGAGATGAAAGCGCAAAAGGAAATCAGCAAAGCTATCACACAGATTCACGACAACATGCGCTGGCAGCAGGCCGCCACGCCGGCCTATGCGGGCGCCGCAGATGCCCACGTCAGCGGAGGTCCCGTTATGTACAAAGGTTTCGCGACGGACTGCCGGAACGTGTACGACCCGCCGGCTGAAGTAAAAAAGCTGAAGAGCTATGCCCCGGGCCAAGCGTGCAGCCGCTACAACATGTGCCTGTTTTGCAAAAACGTGGTGCTCATGAAACATCACCTGCCTGCCCTCATCTCCTACCAGCGCCAAATCCAGCAGGCCACGGATTACAACCTGACCGAACTGCCCAACAATCAGCACTACGAACGCACCTTGAGCGTGTTGGCAGTCATCCTCAACCCGAAAACGTCCGATTTTTCCCTGGAGGACCTCGAGTGGGCGCGCGCGGCGGCAGAATGCGAGGATGAATTTGTGGACCCGGTGGTCTACCGTCCGATTCTGTGAGTTCCCAAAATACCTGTAATCACCCGATGAGCACGAAACAGATTTCCCTCGCCGGTTGGGACGAGTGGCAGCAGGTGGCCGACGGCACGCTGCGCATCAACACCAACATCCCCATTTCCAGCCGCAGCCATTTCGAGGACGACGTCTGGGATTTCAACGACCCCGACAAGCCCCGCACCTTGTGCTTTGCCCCCAAGGCCTTGCAAGTTAATTGGCTCAAATACCACGAGGCGATTCCCACGTCCTTGCTGCGCAGCATCCGGACGGTGAGCTTTTTTATTGTCAAGTACCCGCTGATCGTGACTAGTGGGCGAAAAACCTCCACCAAGGGATTAGCGCCTTCCAGCTTTTGTCAAGCCATCAACGCCTTGTTAAGCTTTATGGCCGAGTTGTGCGTGCAGACGACGGTGTATGTCGGTACCGACCGAGTGCCGGTCCGGTACGTGGAGCAGTTAAGTGACATCACGATTGCAGACATTAAAAAAGCTCTGGACAGTTGGAATTGCATCAGCCTGGGCGGCCGACTGCAAAAGGTTCTGGAGGCGTTTACCAGTCCCGTCCTCAAGCCATACTTGCCGGTTGCCCAACCAGACGGTGAGCCCGTGGGCTGGTCCGTTAAGGACCTGGAACAACTCGATTTCCCGAAACGCAAGCAACGCCCGGCGGGCGAGGGGCTGGGTTATCGGGACAAGCCCTTATCGGATGCGCTGCTCCGGTTTATAGTCACCAAAGCCACGCAGGACCTGTTGTGGTTTCTAGTTATCACCGGTCAACAACCGCAAACCCTGCTGCCCGAGTCAATGGCTGCACACCCGATTTTTGGTCAATACCCCAACTTCAAGGAAATCTACCAAGCCTTTTTAACATTGTACCGCGTGCGGACTGAAGCGGTCGCTGCGGGCAGGCAAAACGGCCTAAAGCAGTACGCGCGCAGCAAAAAAGATGTAAACGCATTTAAAGCCCGATTCAATATCTCGTACGCGGACGTCCGGCGAATCATCGAACGCGTGCACCGAGCCGCAAAGTACCTCTTGCTCCAGTTCACCGGCCTGCGCTACAGCGAAGCAGCCATGCTGCGGGCGGGCTGCTTGCAGAAAGCCCCTTCCGGCGAATACGTGATTCGGGGCACCGTCATCAAAGGGGGCACAATTAATGAGCTGACCAACACGGATTACTGGATAGCCGCCCCCATCGTTCGCGACGCCTTGCTCTTCTTAGAGCACGCCGCCCACACCACGCAAAACGAGTACTTGTTTGCGGCGGACTTTTACACCCTTGAAGACCGGGGCAACGTTCCCATCGTCGGCACGGACCTCAACAAGCAATTGTCCGAGTACCTGTTCGACATCGACGACGACGCGGCGTTTTGCGGAACGAAACGGCTGACCAAATGGCGTTTCAACGGCGTTCTTCCGGAGCACCGCATCGCGACGCACCGGCTACGGCATACTTTGGCGTTGCACATGAGCCGGGCCGGGTTGGGTATTCCCTACATTAGCCTGCACCTCAAGCACGTGTACCAGACGTACAAATCCTTCCAATCCGCGCAGGACGTCACCCTCGGGTACGGCGGCATTGGAGCCGACATTTTTCACAACGCAGTGGGGATTCGGCAGGCCAACCGGGAAATCGTTCACTCGGTGTACCACCCGCAAGCGCCAATTGCCGGGCCAGGTGCCGAGGCCTTCAAGCAAAAAAGAGCGTACTATTTCACCGGGATGCTAGCAGCCGGATGGCAGGAGGAGGACATCCTGGAGCACCTGACCACCCAGAACCTGCCTTTAGCAGATGTCGGGCTCGGTTACTGCCAGGGTCGCAAAGAAATCGAGCAGGAGGACGGCAGCAAACAGCTGCCCCCGTGCCTGGGCCAACTCAAATGCAACCCCAACCAGTGCAAAAACGCTGTCATCCCCGCGTCGAAAATCCCATTCTGGCTACATGTGTACCGGGTAAGTCAAAAGCGAGCGAATGACCCACTGCTGGCCCACATCAGAGAAGAATGCCTGCATTTCATGCGCGAATCCCAGCAGGTTTTAGAAGGGTTGGGCGTAGACTTGGGTGAACTGTGATGATGGCATCCTCCGATGATGCGTCCACTGGAGAGAGCCAGCACCCCGATTGGATTGAGCTGCACGACAAACTGCCCGTTGACGAGCGGGGCTTCGAGTACCACAAGCGCAACCAGCAGGATTGGTGGAAGCAAAACAAGCGCATCCGCCAGGTACTGCGGGAAGTGGAGGCTGAACTAAAAACACTCATCCGGGCGGGCAAGGTCCCATCGGTACGGATAGTGTCCTGGACAAAGTTGGCGAACAGGATTGGGTGCAACCGGGCGACGCTACAACAGGTGCGGCGCCGCCACTGGGTCAACGAGTGGCAGAATCAGCTACTTTCGCTCCTGATCACGGCCAAGGAGCAGAAAAATGTTGTCCATGACCAAGCCGAAGCAAAGCTATCCGAAGTAAAGTCTTTAAAAATCAGCCTGCAAAAGCAACGCGACCAAACCGCCATTTGGTTTAATAAGTGCATCGAACTGGATGCGCAAGTGGCCGATTTGGAACGCCTGCTGCTCAGACAAGAGAAAAAACTGAAAGAACTGTCTTCCCGTAAGCAGCAGTTTTAAATTTGCTGAACATGATATTTTTTCATAATTAACAGATTATCAGTTGTAATTAGCATTTTTTTACTCCCGCAAACTTCTTCGGGCCCGCTGCTGGACCGCATCGACCTGCACGTGGAGGTAACGCCCGTTACCTTCGACCAGATGACGGAAACGCGTAAGGCCGAAACCAGCCACGATATTCAGCAGCGTGTGGAGAAAGCGCGCGCCATCCAAAGCCAGCGCTTTGCCCAGCAGGCTGACATTCACTCCAATGCCATGATGCCTTCGCAGATGGTGAAGGACATTTGCCAGATAAGTCAGGCGGGCCGCAACCTGCTCAAAACCGCCATGGAGCGCCTCGGCCTCAGCGCCCGCGCCTACGACCGCATCCTGAAAGTAGCCCGCACCATCGCCGACCTCGCGGGCACCGACGAAATTCAGATTCAGCATCTGGCCGAGGCAATTCAGTACCGTAGCCTCGACCGGGAGGGCTGGGCGGGGTAACTTTGCCGTGCGCTCGTGGTGTAGCCGAGCTTTCCCGCATGTATAAGTCCGTTGTCAAGCCCCTGCTTTTTAAGCTCGACGCCGAGCGCGCCCACCACGTTGTTTTCGATAACTTAAAGCGAGCGGCCCGCGTGCCCGGCGCGGCAGCGGCGCTACGGGGCCTGTACGACTACCAGCACCCCAGCCTGGAACGCGAAGTATTCGGCCTTAAATTTCGGAACCCCGTAGGGCTAGCGGCGGGCCTCGATAAGAACGCGGTACTCACCGACGAGCTAGCCAGCCTGGGCTTTGGCTTCGTGGAAATCGGAACGGTAACGCCCCGGCCGCAGCCCGGCAACCCCACGCCACGCCTGTTTCGCCTGCCACAAGACGGGGCGCTCATCAACCGTATGGGCTTCAACAATGATGGCGCGGCGACCGTGGCGGCCCGCCTACGGCAACGCAGTAACCGGCAACTCATCATCGGCGGCAACATCGGCAAAAACAAAGACACGCCCAACGAGCAGGCTGGCGACGACTACGTAGCCGCTTTCGAGGCGTTGGCCGAGGTAGTCGATTATTTTGTGGTCAACGTGAGCTCGCCCAATACGCCCGGCTTGCGCGAACTGCAGGACAAGAAGCCGCTCATCAGCCTCTTGCAGCAGGTACAGGCCCGCAACCAGGCCCGTGCCCAGCCGCGCCCGCTGCTCCTCAAAATCGCACCCGACCTCACCAACTCTCAGCTCGACGACATTCTGGAGATAGCCGGCGAAACCCAGCTTAGCGGCCTGGTAGCGACCAATACCACCATCAGCCGGGGCGGCCTGACGACTGCTGCGAGCCAGGTAGCGGGTTACGGCGCGGGCGGCCTTAGCGGCCGCCCCCTGCGGGCCCGGGCCACCGAGGTCATCGCCTACCTGCACCAGCGCAGCCAGGGCGAGCTGCCCATTATCGGCGCGGGCGGCATCCACTCGGCTGCCGACGCGCTCGAAAAGCTGGCCGCCGGCGCTGCCTTGGTGCAGCTCTACACCGGCTTTGTGTATGAAGGGCCGGGCCTAATTAAGCAGATAAATCAAGCCATTGTGGGTTGAATGCGCACTTCTACGACTTCGCTGGGCTGCTGCCCCTGCCGAAAGCGGGCCTTGTAGCGCCGGCTAGCCCAAGCTAGCGGCGGCACCATTACGAGCGTAGGCCATAGGAAATTCCAGGGCCCAGGGATGAAGTGCAGGCTGGTGGCCGAAAAGGCCGACACCGCCGCAATGTAGGCGCCCACGAATCCCGACATGTGGTTGAGCAGCCATTGCCCCGCTGGCCACGGCCCACGCTGCCAGAAAGCCGCTAGCTGCCGGCCCGTCGTGAGCACCCCAATGAGCCCGAAAACTATCGCTGGTATTAGTCCGGTCAATGCCCCGTAGCCCAGTGTACCACTGAAAACGAGCAGCCCTGCGCCCGCCAGCAGCCAGTCGAACAAGGCCGCACGGGCACCCTGGTCGCGGCCCACGGCTAAGTGCTTCTGGTAGAGTGACCGGTAGCCGAAAATAGCCAGGTACAGACTGAAAATCCCCGTCAGTAGCAAGAAGGTCATTCCTTTGAAGCTGGCGTTGAGAATGGCCGTCAGGCCGGCCACTACCATTGCCCAGAAAAACACCTGCCCCCAGCGGCGGTGGGCCGCCCCACCCTTGCGCACGGCCAGCGCCACCGGCGCCACAAAAAAACCAATAAATCCGGCTACGATGTGTAGGTAGCGGGTGTAGTGTAGCAACGTAGTGAGCATGACGAGGGCCGCCGCCCGAAATACCAACGGGCGGCGTGGCTCAAAGGTGTAGCTATCTGCACTCCGTAGGCTTCTAAAAGCTGCCCAACCGTAGGTAATCCATGCCGAAATGTCAGTTACCGCCACTCAGGCGTAGTGCTACAGCTTCACGCCGGCTTTGAACTCTACCACATCGGCAATTGCCCCGTGCGCCTTCAAGTCAATGGCCCCAAACAGCCGATTGGTAAACTGATACTTGAGGCCTACCCGTTCGTAATAAAAAGGGTTTGATTGATACGGATTGTAGTAATACAGACCCAGGTGCGTGACCAGCGCCAGCTGCCCAAACAGCAGTTCGTGGCCCACAAAGCCACTGGCTTTTTTTACATCAGGCCTGTCGCCGGGGCTGCTGGCGGCCAGCACAGCCGCTAGCAGCGAGCGGTCATAAAAGCCTTCCAGGCCCACCAGCACGTTGCTTTTGCGATTGAGGCGCCGGCCAACAGCCAGCGTCACCGAGTTGACGAGGTAGCGATTAGGGTCGCCGCTACGCTGCTTATAACCGAGGCTC
>Ga0268353_100176_pt1 | contig 10865 bp, 7 predicted proteins | sample G5R2_NF_18SEP201_FD_190168 | JGI IMG/M metagenome (GOLD analysis project Ga0268353, IMG submission 190168) | Phyllosphere microbial comminities from switchgrass, GLBRC, Michigan, United States - G5R2_NF_18SEP2017_LD1 | ecosystem: Host-associated > Plants > Phyllosphere > Phylloplane/Leaf | place... | reverse complement strand
GCCCACCCCGCCACCGAGAGCCGCCCGCTCTACTCGCCCGATGGCAAGTCCCTGGCCTTCACCTCCACACGTAGCGGCAACGGAGATATTTACCTGCTCAATTTTGCTTCGGGCGAATTGAAGCGGCTCACCTTCGACGACGGCCTGGACCAGCTCGACGGCTGGAGCGCCGATGGCAAGTACCTCTACTATTCCAGCACGAGCCGCGACATCTCGGGCATGAACGACATCTACCGCGTGCCGGTGGGCGGCGGCACGCCCACCGCCGTTTCGGCCGACCGCTACGCCAATGAGTTCTTCGCCGCGCCCAGCCCCGATGGCCGCACGCTGGCCTTTGCCGCGCGCGGCGTGGCCTCGGGCCAATGGTGGCGCCACGGCCACAGCCACCTCGACGAGTCCGAAATCTGGCTGCGCCAGGAAGGCAAAAGCGGCCCCACCTACACCGGCCTCACCAGCGGCGGCGCCAAGGCGCTGTGGCCCATGTGGGGGCCGGGCGGCCAAAAGCTGTTTTACACCAGCGACCAGGGCGGCCCCGAAAACATCTGGACCATTGGCCTGAACAAGGCCGCGCCCCAGCAAGTCACCAATTTCAAGGACGGCCGCGTGCTTTGGCCCAGCGCCTCGGCCGACGGCCGGCTCATCGTGTTTGAACGCGACTTCGCCATCTGGACCCTGAACACCGAGAACGGCCAAGCTCAGCCCGTGCGCATTGTGCGGCGCGGCGCGCCGGCTAGCCCCAGCGTGGAGCGCCAGCGCTTTACCGACCGCTTACAGGAGCTGGCCCTCTCGCCCGATGGCAAAAAAGTAGCCTTTATCGTGCACGGCGAAGTATTCGCCGCCTCGGCCACCGACGGCGGCGACGCTACCCGCCTCACCACCACCATCGCCGCCGAAACCGACCTCACCTGGGCGCCCGACAGTCGCCGGCTCATCTACGCCTCGGCCCGCGACGGGGCGCGGCACCTCTACAGCTACACCTTCGCCACCGGCCAGGAAACCCGCCTCACCAACTCGCCGCTCAGCGACGCCCAGCCGCGCTTCTCGCCCGATGGCAAGCTACTGGCCTTTGAGCGCGACGCCAAGGAGCTGCGCATCCTGGACCTGGCCAGCAAGCAGGAGCGCGTGGCAGGCACTGGGCGCTTTGGCCGGCCGCCGCTGGCCGCCGAGCGCTCCTTCGTGTGGTCGCCCGACGGGCGCTGGCTGGCCTTCGCACCGGCCGGGGCGCGGGGCTTTACCAACGTGCAGGTGGTGCCCACGGCGGGCGGCGCGGCGCGGCCCGTCAGCTTTTTAGCCAATTCTAATTCGAACTCGCTGTCGTGGAGCCCCGATGGCAAGTACTTGCTTTTCGACACCGGCCAACGCACCGAAGACGCCCAGGTAGCCCGCATCGACTTGCAGCTGCGCACGCCGCGCTTCCGCGAGGACCAGTTCCGCGACTTGTTCAAGGAGTCGGTGCCCGGCCCTATCTCGCCCGACAAAAACCAGAGCCCGCCCCTATCGCCCGCTAAGCCCAGCCAGCCGGCCCCGCTGCCGGTAGCCGCCGCCGACTCGGCCCGCGCCAAAGGCCGCGTGGCTGGCAAGCCCGCGAAGGGCAAAGGGCAAAACGGCTCTGCTGCGTTAGCCGCCGCACCCACCAAGCCACCGGTCAACATCAACTTCGACGACATCCGGCGGCGGCTGAGCCTCGTGCCGGTGGGCGTGGATGTGCGCACCCAGCGCATCAGCCCCGATGGGAAATGGCTGCTGCTCACGGCCACGGTCTCGAACCAGACTAACCTCTACGTGTACCCGCTCGATGAGCTGGGCAAGGAGCCGGCCACGGCGCGCCAGCTCACGTCCACGCCCGGCCCCAAGCGCGAGGCGCAGTTTTCGCCCGATAGCCGGGAGGTGTACTACCTCGACCAGGGCCGCATCCAGGTGGTGCCGGTGGAGGCCGGCAAGGGCACGCCCCGCACCGTGGCCGTGGCCGCCGAGCTGGACGTAGACTTTGAGCAGGAGAAAATGGTAGTCTTCGACGAAGCGTGGAGCTACCTGCGCGACTTCTTCAATGACCCTACTTTTAATGGGGTAGACTGGCCGGCCCAGCACGATAAATTCGCGCCCTACATCGCCGGGGCCCGCACGCCCGACGAGGTGCGCCGCCTCACCAACCTCATGATTGGCGAGCTGAATGCCTCGCACTCGGGCATGGGGCCGGCTGCGCCGGCCAGCAGCACGATAGCCCCCGCCACGGGCCGGCTGGGCGTGCGCTTCGACGCCGCCGAGTACGAGCAAAATGGCCGCCTGCGCCTCACCTCGGTGCTGCCGCTGGGCGCGGCGGCCCTAGCGGGCCTCCAGCCCGGCGATGTGCTGCTAGCCGTGGATGGCCGCCCCCTCACCGGTACCACCAACCTCGACGAGCTGCTGCAATACAAGGTGGGCCGCCGCACCACGCTTCGCGTTTCTTCTGCTACTAATAAGGAGCGCGAGGTGGTGGTGCGCCCGCTCAGCCGCGACACCGAAAAGGCCCTCGACTACCGCCAGTGGGTGGAGGAACGCCGCGCTTACGTGGCGCAGGCCAGCGGTGGCCGGCTGGGCTACGTGCATATGTTCGATATGAGCGCCGGCTCGCTGGCCCAGCTCTACCTCGACCTCGACGCCGAAAACATGACCCGAGATGGCGTGGTGGTGGACGTGCGCAACAACAACGGCGGCTTCGTGAACGTGTACGCTATCGACGTACTGGCGCGGCGCAGCTACCTCAGTATGCTCACGCGGGGCATGAGTGCGGCCGTGCCCGCCCGCAGCGCGCTGGGCCAGCGCAGCCTAGAACTGCCCACGGTGCTCGTCACCAACCAGCACTCGCTTTCTGATGCCGAAGACTTTAGCGAGGGCTACCGGGCCAGTAAGCTGGGCAAAATCGTGGGTGAGCCTACCGGCGGCTGGATTATCTTCACCTCCGGCACCAGCCTGCTCGACGGCTCCAGCCTGCGCCTGCCTACCAGCACCATCCGCGCCACCCGCGACGGCCAGGTGATGGAAATGAACCCCCGCCCCGTAGACGTGCCCGTGACGCGCCCAATCGGCGAGAGCTACTCTACCCACGACGTGCAGCTTGACACCGCCGTGCGGGAGCTGCTAGGCCAACTGGGCAAGTAGCACCACAACTGTCGTCCTGCTAAAAGTCCGTCATGCAGCGCGTAGCGCTGCATGACGGACTTTTTTTATTGATAAAACGGCTGTTTAGCCCCTATTTCCCCTCCAACAGCGGCAGCACCTCGGCCACCTCAAACAGGGAGCTGTAGCGCAGGATGGACTTCAGATACGCCACGTGGCCCTGGCCGATGATGAGCACGATGGCCTTATCGTGCTGCACGTCTACGCCCCGCAGCAAGTTGGTGTAGATGCGCACGTTGCGCTTGTAGAACTCGCCGGCCAGGTCGGCCCCGGCGTAGTTGTCGCCGCCGCCCACGCGGGCCAGGTGCAGCAGGTACACGTCCATGTTGCCCCGGTCAGAAGCCTCCGAGTTCATGCGCTTAAACTGCGTGAGCATCGTTTCGCTCTTGTACTTGGGAGCGGGGCCCAGCGCGGCCTGGATGGCCGTTTGCCGGGCTTCGAGCAGGCTGCCCAAGCTGTCGGGCTGCGGTTTATCGCTGTACATATTGGCCAGGATAACTTCCTGGCCGTGGGTTTTGGCATACTGCTGGGTGGCTTCGTAGTCGTACGGGCCGTAGGCGTCGGCGCAGTACACCCGATTCAGGTTCAGCTTATTGGCCAGGCGGTAGCCCACCTGCACCACTTCGTTGTTATTGTCGCGCTGGTTGCCCACGGGGCGCTGGCCCTTGCGGTAAAGCGCGTAGGTACTATCGACAAAGCGCTGGCGCAAATCGGGCATCCATTCCACAAATACCTTGTTGGCCTGGGTCTTTTGCAGCTTGCCCACCAGCTCGTCCAGCTCGCGCTGCTTGTCGGGGGTGTTCATATCCACCTTCGTGCCCTTGATAACGTCGCCGGACGAAGCGTTGAAGTGGAAGGTACCCACCAGGTAGACTTTGATTTTGGTGGGCAGGGCGGCGGGAGCCTGGGCAGCGGCTAGGTGCGCCGTGCCGAGCATAAGGCCAGCGAGCAGGGGGCGGAAAAAGGAGCGGAGCGACATGGCAGTGAGGCGTTGGAGAAGTGATGCTGCAAAGGTGCCCAGCCGCCCCACCGGCCGAAATTTTATTATCCCAACCCCCGCAAGCCTTACACCAACCCGGCCGGCGGGGCCGCGGCGGGCGTCGTCCCGGCGCACCGAGCGTTGGGGCCAGCCAGGTAGGCGTTGGGATAATATTCGGGGGCTAGGCCGGGCCAGCCGGTACTTTTAAACCATGAATCGCCGCCGCATTATCCTCTACCAGGCGCTGGGCTGGGCCCTCGTTATTGGCTCCGACCTGCTGAGCATCGTCGTGCAGGCGGGTCCGCACGATAAAACGCCCCTGCGCCAATCGCTGATTTTGCAGTTCACCTTCGAGCTCAGCCTGATGAGCTTGTTTTACTACTGCTTTCTGTTTGTGTTTCCGCAGGGACTGCGGCGGGGGCGCTGGCCGGTGCTCGTGCTGGGGCTGCTAGGCGCGCCGCTGGTATTTGCGGCCACCCGCTACCTGCTGCAAGAGGCGCTGCTGCCACTGCTGTTCGGCTTCCGCAATTATTACCCCGGCGTGCCGCTGCTGGCTTACCTCGGCGACAACCTGTATTACCTGCCGCCCACCATTGGCCTGGCCGGGGCGGTAGTGGTGGTGCGCGACGCGTTTCTGCGCGAGAAGGCGCGCGAAAACCAACTGCAACTGCAAGTGCTGGAGCAGGCCAAAACGCAGGCCGAACTGGCCTTTCTGCGCACCCAGATAAACCCGCACTTTCTCTACAACACCCTCAACTACCTCTACGCCACGGCCTACCCGGTATCGGAGGAGCTGGCCGAGGCTATCCTGCGCCTCTCCGACCTCATGCGCTACCTGCTCCACGACAGCCCCGACGGCCAGGTAGACCTAGCCAGGGAAGTGGAGTACGTGGAGAATTACCTGGCCATCCACCGGCTGCGCTTCGAGGACAAATTCTTCGTCGAGTTCAGCCAGACTGGCCAGCCGGTGGGCGGGCAGCGGGTAGCCACGCTGCTGCTCATCCCGTTCGTGGAAAACGCGCTCAAGCACGGTGTAGTAAGCCAGGCGGCGCACCCGGTGCGCATTTGCCTGCACCTGCCCGCGCCCGACCGACTAGAATTCACCGTCGAAAACCGCATTAGCCAGCACCAGAAAGACGCCACCACCGGCGTGGGCTTGCCCAATATCCGGCGGCGGCTGGCCCTGCTCTACCCGGGGCGCCACGCGCTTACGGTGCAGGATGATGGCACTACCTACCGCACGCACCTGGCGCTCAGTCTGTAGCGGCTACTTCAGCGTGTCGTTGGCCGCCACGCCTTCCGGGGCGGCCACGGCAGGCATTTCGACCGCAAACTTGACTTGGGCCCCGGGGGTTAGCCGGGGTATCAGCACGTAGTACACCACGTTGGCGGCGGCCGGGGCGGTGCCGCTCGCGGCTACGTTGGGGGCCAGCTTCACGCCGTAGGTATAGCCGGCGCAAGTTTGGGCTACCTGCTGGCTCACGATGTGGCTGGGGGTAGCAGTGCGGGTTTTGCCGGCCAGCAGGGTGTAGGTGGTAAAATCAACGGGCGGCAGCTTTTTGCCCGCAAACAGCGCCCGGTACTCGGCGGCCGAGTTGATGATGTACTCGTTGGTCTGGCCCACCTGGGGCACCGGCTCGGTGATGCGGGCCGTGAGGCCGGTGACTTGAAACGTCGTCACGTCAGCCGAGGCGTTGCAAGGCACCACGTCGTCGTCTTTTTTACAGCTGTTGCTCATCGCTAAAAAACTCAGCGAGGCCAGCGCCAGGAGTTGACGTAGTTGCATAGAAACCGGGTTGGGTGGGTGGAAAAGGGAGAGCGGGCAAGAAATATACTACCCGCACTCCAAAATCCAAGCACTCAGCTCCTAGCGGGGCAATGTTACCTCAATGGCGACCTGCTCGCCGGCCGACAGCTTGGGCACCAGCGTGTAGTAGAGCACCTCCGTGGGGGCCTGACACGGGCCCGCTACCAGCTCTACTTCGAAGGTATATTTTGCGCAGCTACGCACCACGCGCTGCGTTTTTACGGAGCTACATGCGGCCGTTTTGGTTTTGCCGGCCAGCAGCGTGTAGCGGGCAAAGTCGATGGTGGGCGTAGTGGTGCAGTGGTTGAGCGCTTGCAATTCGGCGGCCGAGTTGATGACGTAAGTCTGGTACTGGCCGCCATCGACTGGCGTGGCGAAGCAGTAGGGGCTGGCGTCCCAGCCGGTCACGCTGGCCGTTGCCACGTCCAACACGGGGCAGTCTTCCAGCGCCTCATCGTCTTTGCAGCTATTGAGCACCAGCAGGCCGGTGGCCAGCGTGAGTAGATATTTCGCTTTCATGCATTTTGGGAGTAGGTTTGGAAAATAGAGTGCGCTCAGCGCTCAAACCGTTGCATCGACATGAACGGTTGGTGAACCAGCCCGGCAGCCTTGCGCATTCTGCTTAGGCTGGCACTTTGCTCTGCTATTTTCCTGCCTGCTACTCATGCTCCGCTGCATTGCCGTCGACGACGAAGCCTACGCCACCCGCCTGCTGGCCAGCTACATTCAGAAAATCCCGACCCTGACGCTGGCCGGCACCACCACCGACCCGCTCGAAGCCCTGCAATGGGTGCAGGAAGGCCGCGCCGACCTCGTATTTCTCGACATCCAGATGCCCGAGCTCACCGGCCTGCAATTTCTTAAAATCTGCGGCAGCCGGGTCAAGGTCATTCTCACCACGGCCTACCCCGAGTATGCCCTGCAAGGCTACGAGCACGATGTGGTGGACTACCTGCTCAAGCCCATCGCGTTCGACCGCTTTTTGCGCGCCGTGCAAAAGGCGCAGGCCCTGGTACCCACCGCCGCGCCGCCAGCCCCGCTCCCAGCGCCGCCAGTGCTGGCTAGCCCGCCGCCCGCCGCGCCCGACTACCTCTTCGTCAAGGGCGACAGCAAGAACAAGTACCTCAAGCTGCGGTACGCTGATATTCTATACATTGAGGGGCTCAAAAACTACGTTTCCATCGTGGTGCCGGGCCAGCGCATCATCACCTACCTCACCCTGCGTGAGCTGGAAGCGCAGCTGCCCCGGCCGCCCTTTGTGCGGGTACACAAGTCGTTTATCATCTCGCTCGACCACCTGCGCATGGTCGAAGGCCACTTGCTGCACATTGGCAACGAGCCCATTACGGTGGGCGAAACCTACCGAGAGGAGTTTTTTAAGCTCATTCGGGAAAAAGGCTAGGTCCGGGCTGCAACACTGATGAACCGCACATGTCTTTTTTGTGAAAAAATTGCCATCTTGCCGGCCTGTTTTGCCCGCTTGCCTTTAATTTCTTTTCCGCTTTGAAACGACGTGACTTCGTGGGCCTCACCGGCCTCGCCACCGGCGCCCTGCTACTGCCCCACTTTCCCGGCATGGGCGGCACCCTCGTAGACCCCGCCCGCTTGCTGGAGCCCGGCCTCGACGTAGCCGCCAAAAAGCGCCTGGCCGACGCCGCCCTCAATGCCGCCAAGAGCGCCGGCGCCACCTACACCGACGTGCGCATCGGCCGCTACCTCAACCAGAGCATTTTCACCCGCGAAAAGCAGGTGCAGAACATTGCCAGCGGCGAAAGCTTTGGGGCCGGCGTGCGCGTGATTGCGGGCGGCAGCTGGGGCTTTGCGGCCACCAACAACGTGAGTGAGACCGGCCTGGCCCAGGCCGCCAAGCTGGCCGTGGCTATGGCCAAGGCCAACGCCAAAACCCAGAAGGAGCCCGTTAACCTAGCCGCCCAGCGGGGCTATGGCGAGGTAAGCTGGCGCACGCCCATCAAGCAGAATGCCTTTGAGGTGCCCGTGGCCCAAAAGGCTGAGCTGCTGCTGGCTGCCAACGCGGCCGCGCAGGCCAACGGCGCCAACTTCGTCAATTCCAGCTTATTCCAGATAAACGAACAGAAGTATTTCGCCAGCACCGACGGCTCGTACATCGACCAGGATGTGCACCGCATCTGGCCCACGTTTTCGGTCACGGCCATCGACCGGGCTAGCGGCAAGTTTAAGACCCGCGACGCGCTCAGCTCGCCCATGGGCCTGGGCTACGAGTACCTCTCGCCCCAGGCGGCCGACAAGGTGTCCGGCCCCGCCGGCACCGGCCTCGTGGGCTACCGCAACAGCTACGACATCCTGGAAGACGCCGCCCTGGCCGCCCGCCAGGCCAAGGCCAAGCTCACCGCCACCTCGGTGCTGGCCGGCAAGTACGACCTCGTGCTCGACCCTAACCATCTGGGTCTCACCATCCACGAGAGCATCGGCCACCCGCTGGAGCTGGACCGTGTGCTGGGCTACGAGGCCAACTACGCCGGTACCAGCTTCGCCACCTTGGAGTGGCGCAAGAAGAACATTCCGTACGGCTCGAAGAACGTGACCATCGTGGCCGACAAGCTGCAACCCGGCTCGCTGGGCGCCGTGGGCTACGACGACGAGGGCGTAAAAACCAAGGAGTGGACGCTCATCGACCAGGGCAAACTCATTGACTACGAGAAGATTCGCGACCAGGCGCACATCGTGGGCCAGAAGGAATCGGACGGCTGCTGCTACGCCGACTCGTGGGGCACGGTGCAGTTTCAGCGGATGCCCAACGTAAGCATGCGCCCCGGCACCGCCAAAATGAGCGTAGACGACATGATAAGCAAGGTCGATAAGGGCATCTACATTGCCGGCCGGGGCTCCTACTCCATTGACCAGCAGCGCTATAATTTCCAGTTCGGCGGGCAGGTGTTCTACGCCATTGAGAAAGGCAAAATCGCGGGCATGCTCGATGACGTGGCGTACCAGGCTAATACCCAGGAGTTTTGGAACTCGTGCGCGGCCGTGTGCGACCAGAGCGACTACCGCCTGTTCGGCTCGTTTTTCGACGGCAAGGGCCAGCCCTCGCAGGTGTCGGCCGTGAGCCACGGCTCGGCTACCTCGCGCTTCAATGCGGTGAACGTGATTAACACCGGACGCAAAATTGGCTAAGCGCCCACTACATAATCGTCTGTTATGCTGAGCTTGCGAAGCTTCTTATCACGCCAGAACCAATCGGGCGAACCTGATAAGATGCTTCATAAGTTCAGCATGAGAGACGATTTAAAGCCGGCTTTTTTCATTGATTAGCACTACCTCTATTTCTCAAATCTTTACCCTCCTTCTCCCTTGAACAGACGCGACTTTACTGCCCTCACTGGCCTCGCCGCCGGGGCCCTGTGGCTCCCGAGTTATCCGAGCCTGGCCGGCAACCTCGTTGACCCAGCCGCGTTGCTGGAGCCCGGCCTCGACGTAGCCGCCAAAAAGCGCCTAGCCGACGTGGCGCTCAACGCCGCCAAGGCCGCCGGCGCTACCTACGCCGACATCCGTATTCAGCGCACGCTGAATCAGGGCATTTTCACCCGCGAGAAGCAGGTGCAGGGTATTTCCAATACCGAAAGCTTAGGCGTGGGGATTCGGGTGATTGCCAATGGTACCTGGGGCTTTGCCTCGACCAACGACATGACCAACGCAGGCATCGCCAAAACGGCGCAGTACGCGGTGGCCATTGCCAAAGCCAACTCTAAGGTGCAGAAGGAGCCCGTGAAGCTGGCTCCCCAAAAGGGCTTTGGCGACGTGGCCTGGAAGACCCCGATTGAGAAAAATGCCTTCGAAGTACCCATCAAGGATAAGGTGGATTTGCTGCTGGCCGCCAACGGCACGGCCCTCGACAACGGGGCCTCGTTTGTGAACTCGGCCCTGTTTCAAGTAAATGAGCAGAAGTACTTTGCCAGCACCGATGGCTCGTACATCGACCAGGATATTCACCGGATTTACCCCACGTTTGGGGTGACGGTGGTGGACCGGGCCAGCGGCAAGTTTCGCTCGCGCCAGAGCTTGAGCTCGCCCATGGGCATGGGCTACGAGTACCTCACGCCCAAGGCTGCCGACAAGGTGGCTGGCCCCGCCGGCTCGGACGTCATCGGCTACAAGAACAGCTACGACATCCTGGAAGACGCCGCCCGCGCTGCCAAGCAAACCAAGCAAAAGATAGCCTGCAAGAGTGTGGTGCCGGGTAAGTACGACCTCATTCTGGACCCCCACCACCTGGGCCTCACCATCCACGAAAGCGTAGGCCACCCGCTGGAACTCGACCGCGTGCTGGGCTACGAGGCCAACTTTGCGGGCACTTCCTTCGCTACGCTGGAGTGGAAGAAAAAGAACATTCCGTACGGCTCCAAGCAGGTGAACATTGTGGCCGACAAGCTTCAGCGCAATTCACTGGGCGCGGTGGGTTACGACGACGAGGGCGTAAAAACCAAGGAGTGGAACCTCATCGAGCAGGGCAAGCTCGTGGATTACCAGAAAATCCGCGACCAGGCGGGCATTGTGGGCCAAACCGCCTCCGATGGCTGCTGCTATTCGCAGTCGTGGCGCGATGTGCAGTTTCAGCGCATGGCCAATATCAGCCTCAAGCCCAGCGCCACCAAAATGAGCGTGGATGAGCTCGTGAGCAAGGTCGATAAGGGCATCTACATCGTGGGCAACGGCTCGTTCTCCATTGACCAGCAGCGCTATAACTCGCAGTTTGGCGGGCAGCTGTTCTACGCCATCGAGAAGGGCAAAATCACCGAGATGCTCGAAGACGTGGCTTACCAGACCAACACCCTCGAATTCTGGGGTGCCTGCGCCGGCTCGTGCGACCAGAGCGACTACCGCTTCGCGGGCTTCTTCAACGACGGCAAGGGCCAGCCCTCGCAAAGCTCGGCCGTGAGCCAC
>Ga0268353_100175_pt1 | contig 11003 bp, 7 predicted proteins | sample G5R2_NF_18SEP201_FD_190168 | JGI IMG/M metagenome (GOLD analysis project Ga0268353, IMG submission 190168) | Phyllosphere microbial comminities from switchgrass, GLBRC, Michigan, United States - G5R2_NF_18SEP2017_LD1 | ecosystem: Host-associated > Plants > Phyllosphere > Phylloplane/Leaf | place... | reverse complement strand
CGTGCCTACCAAGATGGACGCTTCAGCGGTGCGCCACTGATGGGTGAGCAATTGCGCCTGCGGCCCGCTTATCTGGACCTGCTGAAAGTGCGGTCCGGCCAAAAAGCCATCGGCCGACTCGGCCCACTTCAGTACGACGTAGGGCCGCTGCTTTTCCTGCGTCGTGAAAAAGCGCCGGTTGAGCAGGCGGCCCTCCTCGGCCAGCAGGCCGGTGCTGACCTGGATACCGGCGGCGCGCAGCCTGGCGAGGCCCTGACCGGCCACGAGCGGGTTGGGGTCGTCGTTGCAAACAATGACTTCGGGTACGCCCTGGGCCACGAGCAGGTCGGCGCAGGGCGGCGTTTTGCCGTGGTGGGCGCAGGGCTCCAGCGTCACAAACACGCGGCTCTGGCGCAGCAGCGCCGGGTCGGCTACGCTGGCCAGGGCGTTGACTTCGGCGTGGGGGCCGCCGTACTGCTGGTGGTAGCCCTCGCCGATGATGGTGCCGCCGGGGCCCACCACCACGCAGCCCACGAGGGGGTTGGGGCGGGTGTAGCCTTGGCCGAGTGCGGCCAAGTCGAGGGCGCGGCGCATAAAGAGCGAGTCGTCGGGCAAAGACATAAAGAAGAAACAGCGCAGATTGTGAACGTAAAGCTATTGGCTAAAATAGAAAAGTAGCTTAAGCCCTGCCTCAACCGGCCATCTTTGTAGGCCCATGACGACCCACCAACTCACCGCCAGCCTGGCCACGGCCCTGGCGACCGTGTACCCCGCCCCCGAAGCCCAGGCCGTGGCCGCGCTGGTCGCCGAGCACCTGCTGGACCTGTCGCCTTTGCAGCGCCGCATGCAGGCAGATGCGCCGGTACCCACCGCCGTGCTGGCGCAGCTGCCCGCCGTGCAGGCCCGTCTGCTGGCCCACGAGCCGGTGCAGTACGTGCTGGGCACCGCCCACTTTGCTGGCCTGGAGCTGGAAGTGACGCCCGCCACCCTCATCCCGCGCCCCGAAACCGAGGAACTGGTGCAGCTCATTACCCGCGCCCACGCTGGCCGGCCGGGGCTGCGCGTGCTCGACGTGGGCACCGGCAGCGGCTGCCTGGCCCTCGCCCTGGCGCGTGAGCTGCCGCAGCCACAGGTCCTGGCCATAGATATTTCGGCTGAGGCACTGGCCGTGGCTCGCCGCAACGCAGCCCGCTACGCGCCCGCTGTGCACTTTGTGCAGGTTGATATTCTGGCAGGTTTACCACCGGGCATAGCGCCGGCCAGCCTCGACGTCCTGGTAAGCAACCCGCCTTATGTGCGGGAGAGCGAGCAGGCCCTGATGCGCGAAAACGTGCTGGCCTGGGAGCCCGCCACGGCGCTTTTCGTGCCCGATAACGACCCGCTGCTCTTCTACCGGCGGCTAGCAGCGGTGGGCGAAGCGCTGCTACGGCCGGGCGGCAGCTGCTGGCTGGAAATCAATGAGGCGCTGGGGACCGAGACGGCGGCCCTATTTGCCAGCCCAGCGTTTGAGCTGGCGCAGGTAATGGAAGACTTTCTAGGTCGGCCGCGCTTCGTGCGGGCAATACGGTGCTAACTATGAGCCTGCTAAGGTGAGGTACGGGCGGGTGGCGCTAGCTGTTTGTAGAGAGAATAATGTAGAAACATCAAACAAAAAGCGGGGACTTTGGCTTATAAAGCGCCTCCTGACCAGGAGTTGCTTTTATCCTGTATTTACGCCTTACCAATGGCCGAGCAACCGCTTCTGACCCCGTTCACCTCCGCTAAGCTGAACCTGAAAAACCGCGTCATCATGGCGCCCATGACCCGTAGCCGCGCCGACAACGAAGGCAACGTGCCCAACGACCTGATGGTGGAGTACTACTCGCAGCGCGCCACGGCGGGCCTCATCATTTCGGAAGGGGTATTCGTAAGCCCCGAGGCCGTAGGCTACATCAACGTGCCCGGCGTGTATTCGCCCGAGCAAGTGGCTGGCTGGCAGAAAGTAACCAGCGCCGTGCACGGCCTGGGCGGGCAGATTTTTGCCCAAATCTGGCACGTGGGCCGCATGTCGCACCCTGACCTGCTCAACGGCAATAAGCCGCTCTCGGCCTCGGCCATCAACCCCCACAGCCAGGTATACACGCCCGAAGGCTTCAAGGAAACCGTGGAGCCGGCGGCCATGACGGTGGCGCAAATCAAGCAAACGGTGGCCGACTTTGTGAAGGGCGCTCAAAACGCGCTAGCCGCTGGCTTCGACGGCGTCGAGATTCACTCCTCAAACGGCTACCTGTTTCACCAGTTCTTCAATGGTACTTCCAACCACCGCACCGACGAGTATGGCGGCTCCATCGAGAACCGGGCCCGTTTGCTCTTCGAAGTGCTCGACGCCATGAAGGCCGCCGGCCTCGACCTGGGCAAGGTAGGCGCCCGCCTCAACCCCTCGCTCGACGGCCTGTTTGGCATGACGCTGGATGCCGAAACCATCCCCACGTTCGACTACATCATCAAGCGCCTCAACGATTACGGCCTGGCCTACTTGCACCTCTCGGAGCCCTTTACCGACGTGAGCAAGAATGAGTTTGCCGAGCCGCACATCGCCAAGCGCTACCGCCCGCTTTACCAGGGCACGCTTATTATCAACGGCGGCTTCGACCAGGAGAAGGGCAATAAGGTAATCGCCGACGGCGACGCCGACCTCGTGGCCTACGGCACGCTCTTTATCTCTAACCCCGACCTCGTGGCGCGCTTCGCGCAGCACGTGCCGCTGGCCAAGGGCGATAAGGACACCTTCTACGTGCCCGGCGCTCACGGCTACACCGATTACCCAGCTGCTACTAAGTAAACCGGGCCAGGCTGGGAGAAGTACCCGGCCTCGCTAGAAAACGCGCTGGCGGCTTCGGCTGTCAGCGCGTTTTTTATGAGGCAAATCATGCGCAATTTTGAGTAGGGGCGGAATAAGGATTGGCTGGCAGCCGTTGTGCTCTCCCTGGCCACGCATCCGCGCTGGCCTGCCGACCTTTGTGCCACTTACCAGTCTGGGCTTCGCCATGCGTTTCGTACTTATTCTATTTAGCGGGTTGCTGTTGGCGGGCTGCGGCGCCAAGTCGAGCGGCCCACTGGCGCTGTATTTTATCAGCTCGTCGCGCTTCACCTCGGGCAACCGCACCAGCGTGGGTGCGGCCGATACCCTGGCTACGAGCCTCTACGCCATCACGAGCGACAAGAGCAACCCGCTTACGCACTTTACGGCTACGGTCGCGTATTCGCCTCGCCGCGAGCCCTTTGCCTACCCGGCGCAGCTGAATTTATTTTTCAATAACGTGGGGGCTGACCCCGAGGTGACGTACCTCGATACCACCCTCACGGGCGAGGATTTCCTCTACACCTCGGTATTCGGGGCGCGCGCCACGGCGGGTACCGAGCGCTGGACGTTCACGGCCAAAGACCAGAGCGGCAATACCTCTTCGCGCTCATTCGTGCTGGCCGTGCGCCGCACCGACTCGCTCGACATCTACCACGACTACACCTTTCGGCTGCGGGTGCCGGCCACCACGGTGTCGGCCCGGCGCTTTCTCGACCTGAAATCGGGCTTGGCTCTGCCGGCCTACAGCGTGGTGGGGCAGGTGCCCAACCCCACCTTGCAGCAGCTTACCGACGTGATTGTGCTGCCCGATGGCCTGCGGCTGGTGTCGCCCGATACCCTGAGCCAGGCAAGCTCCCTGCTGCGGCTCAATGACACCCGCTGGCCGACTGCCAACCGCCGCCGCACGCGTTTTCAGCTCACGGCGCTCACCCCCACGGGCTTTACCAGCGCCCGCGACTCGGTGGCCATTCAGCAAGCGTTTACCGGCCCCGGCCGGGCCTACATCCGCGCCCTGGCTACCGACCAGGTGTATGCTTTTCAGGCGTACCGGGCCGATGGCATTACGCCCATCTACGGGCTGCTGCGTGTGCTCAGTGTGCCCAATGGCACCAGCGCCGTGGGCCTACAGCTACAAGTACGAATAGCTAAAAAGCGCCGGCTGGCCGGCGAGCTTTAGCCCACAGCAAAAAGCATCCCCGCGCCTTTGTAGCGCGGGGATGCTTTTTAGTATGGAATAAAAACGATACCCTAAAACAGCAGGCCGCCCGTGAGGCTGACGGTAAAGCGGTTATTGGTCATGCTGACGGTGGGCGGGTTGGTATAGGCCAGCGAGTAGGGCTGGTATAGCTCCTTACCGGTCAGGTACATGCCAGCGGCATCCAGGAAGAAGCTGCTCGTGCGAATGCCAGCCCCTGCCGAATAGTAGGTCTGGTGGCGGTCGAAGGTGTCGTTTTTGTAGGGGCTGGAGTAGTAGGCAAATCCGGCCCGTAGCCGGAAGATATCGAAGCGGCCTTCAGCTCCGGCCCGGAAGTTTACCACGCTACGGTAGTTGTTGGTAATATTGTAGTTACCATCATTCAGTCCTTGGTCGCTACTATCGTCAGTGGTGTTGAACTTGGCCTGTGAGTAGCCCACGTACTCCACATCACCCGTAATGAAACCCGCCTTGCCCAGTACTACCGTGGCCCCGCCGTTGGCCCGGAAGGGCGTTGTAACGCTGTATTCAAAGGGAATGGCCGTAGCCGTGGTAAGCGAACTGAAGGTGCCCTGCGCGGCGTACTTGCTGTTGGCCGTCAGCGTTGTGCTATAATCGTCGGTAAGTCGGATATAGGTAGGCGTTTGGATAGAAGCCCCGAGGCGTAGGGCGTCGGCGGCCCGCACAATGATACCCAGCCGGGCATTGATGCCGGTGCCCGTCGTTTTGAGGTAATCAGTCGAAACAAAATCCTGCTCCCCCGACGAGCTTTCGCTAAACGTGCTGGTGCGCGTGCGCCGGAGCGACACAATGCCAATGCCCCCGCCGATGTACAGCCGGTTGCGGTAATTACCACCGTAGCCCAGGTCAAACTGTGAGAGTGAGCCTTTGGTCAGAATATCCTCCGTTTGGGTAATGGCGCCGGAGCGCACCGGTGTGCCAATGCGGTAGAGAATGGGCGTGGTGCCAAGGGGAGTTACTCTTATCTGGTCAGTCAGACCCGTGCCGTAGGCAAGACCATCAATATTGGTGTATGTTCTAGTGTCGTTTTGATTTTGAATGTCATCCAGATTGGATTGATATTCGCCACTAGTATAATCTCCGCTGTTATAGGGTTCGCGCAGGCGCTGAAAAAACGAGTGGTTATCGTTGGTGCTATTCTGGTAGCGTAGGCTTTGGTTGAAATCGGCCAGCCGGGTAAAGCCGAGCGCAAAAGCGCCGCCGCGCCAGTCGCTGGAATTGTCGCTATCGGGCCGGCGATTGGCAAACACGAGGCCAATGCTGGCCAGGTGAAAACTGTTGGCCGTGCTTGAAATCGATGGAAAACTGGTACCCACCGCCGCTGTGTTGCCCAACTGCATAGCATCAGTAGTGCCAAAGCCTACACCGGGCGTGATGCTGGCCTCCGACTTGGTATAAAAGCCCAAGCCGGCCGGATTGCTGGTCAGGTTACCAAAGTCGGCGCCGAGCGATACGTTGGCCCCCGCCAAGCCCAGCGTGCGCGCCGTCCCGCTGGGGTTCTGGCGCATGTAGAGGAGCGCATCGTTGCCATAGCCACCCTGTGCCTGTGCCGACTGGCTGATGGTTAAAAAGCCGCCTAGCATCGTAGCCAGGCCCATAAATGCGTGCTTCATAGAGAAAAAGTATGGGCAAAAAAGAGCCGGTCCCTGAGACCGGCCCGGGTAAAATCAAGCGGTAACTACCAATGAGTAGGAGGATGGGAGCTTAGCGGCGGCCGCGGCTACCGCCGCCCCCACCACCACCACCAACGCTTCCTCCGCCTCCGCCACCACCGAAGTTGCCCCCGCCAAACGAGCGGCTGGGCTGCTGCATCTGCGGCTGCGAGTAGGTACGTTGCGGCTGGCTGTACGTAGGCTGGCTATAGCTGCGCTGTTGCATCTGTGGCTGGCCCTGGCCCTGCGCCTGCCCATAACCGGTGTTGCGCTGGCGGGTGCCGTAGCCCGAATTATTATAGCCTGCGTTGTTCATAGGCTGGCCGGCAGTAGTGGGCTGGCCGGCCGGGCTGGCGTTGTTCGCGCCATTGCCAAAAAAGCCTCCAAAGAAGCCCCGGCGGCCAGGTGTAGCACCTGTAGGCTGCGAAGTGGTAGCCTGCGTGCCCGGTGTGCTATACGTGGGCTGGCCCGTGGCATCACCAAAGCTAACGGCCCGGCCACCCCGGCCCGTGGGGCCAGTTGGCAGGGGAGAGTTACCAGCGGGCTGGCCAGCGCTGCCACCGGGCAGGGCCACTGCATTTCCCGTGTAGGAACCGCCGGTGCGCCCGTTGCCCAAGTTTACGTTGTTAGGATTGCTAGTAGCATTGCGGGCGTTCATAACGGCACCGCCTCTGTTGGAGCGTGAGCCATAGATGTATGCACCAGCACCGGGTGAGCTAGCCCCTGCACCCCGGGTATAAACTACCGGGCGGGCGTAGCCATCAGTATATCCGTAGCCCCGGCCGTAGCCGTACCCATAACCGTACCCGTAGGGGTAGCCACCAAAGCCACCATACGGATAGCCGAAGCCCCCAAAGCCGCCAAACCCATAACCAAAGCCGATGCTCAGACCCGAGCCGTAGCCATAGCCCCAGGGCGAATAGAAGGGGTCGTAAAAGCCCCCACCATAGGGGTAGCCATAGCCACCCATGGCGTAAGGCGAGTAACCGTAGCCAAGAGCCAAGCCAGTCCCATAGCCAAACGGCGAGCCGTAGGCCGAGGGAGCCACCGACCAGCCAGGATTATAATTATAGGAGCTTACGCCTGGCCCGGTGTAGGGCTGGTTGAACCCGCTGCCATTGGGGGTGTAGGAGCTCAGGCCGTCGTTGTAGCTATTGCTGTAGTAGTCGGTGCCGGTAGCATAGCCCTGCGAGGTGCCGCCCTGGTAGTCGGGGTTGGCATCGTCGGTGGTGGCGGTGGGCACCGTGTCGTCGAGGGCGCGGGCGGGGATGTTGCCGCTGCTGCCACCATTGCCGCTATAAGCGGGCGCGGCCACGGCAGTAGTGTGGTCGCTGGAGGAGTAGTAAACGCCGTCCGTTTCCGTGGAGGTCGTCAGCGCCCCGGAGGTGGCGCACCCGCCCAAAGCGAGCAGCGCCAGCGCCGGCAAAGTAGCGGTGAGCAGGTTTTTCATGACAGAAAAAATGAGAAATCAGCGAGCTGCTGAGTGGGATAGTAAACTACGTGCCTTACAAATGGAAGCTAAGTGAAGCCCAGGCTGGTGCGTCTGGCCCAAAAATAACCTTGCAGTCTCCGGCTTCCGCGGGGGCGCGCCTTACTTAACGTAATTTCGCCGCAAAACGGTGCCTTTCCTTTGAAGTTACCTACACAAAACTTATACCATAATCGACTGGCTTGGTGCCGGCCCCGATACACTGGTTTTAGATGCCTGTTATGAGCAAAAAGTTGCCTACCCGCCAGGAAGATTACTCGGCCTGGTACAACGAGCTGGTGAAGCGCGCCGGCTTGGCCGAAAACTCCGCCGTGCGCGGCTGCATGGTCATCAAGCCCTACGGCTACGCCATCTGGGAGAAGATGCAGCGCCAGCTCGACGACATGTTTAAGCGCACCGGGCACGAGAATGCCTACTTCCCGCTGTTCGTGCCCAAGAGCCTGTTTGAGGCCGAGGAAAAGAACGCCGAAGGCTTTGCCAAGGAGTGCGCCGTGGTGACGCACTACCGCCTCCAAAACGACCCCGACCGCCCCGGCAAGCTGCGCGTAGACCCCAATGCCAAGCTCGAAGAGGAGCTTATCGTGCGCCCCACCTCGGAGGCTATTATTTGGAGCACCTACAAAAACTGGATTCAGAGCTACCGCGACCTGCCGCTGCTTATCAATCAGTGGGCCAACGTGGTGCGCTGGGAAATGCGTACGCGTCTGTTCCTGCGCACGGCCGAGTTCCTGTGGCAAGAAGGCCACACGGCCCACGCCACCGCCACCGAGGCCGTAGCCGAAACCCGCCAGATGCTCGATGTGTACGCCGAGTTTGCTGAGGAGCACATGGGCGTGCCCGTAGTGAAGGGCGTGAAAACCCCCAACGAGCGTTTCGCCGGTGCCGAGGATACGTATTGCATCGAGGCACTGATGCAGGATGGCAAGGCTTTGCAGGCCGGCACCAGCCACTTCCTGGGCCAGAATTTTGCCAAGGCCTTCGACGTGCAATTTGCCAATAAGGAGGGCGGTTTGGAGCACGTGTGGGGCACGAGCTGGGGCGTGAGCACCCGCCTGATGGGCGCGCTTATCATGGCTCACTCCGACGACGAGGGCCTGGTGCTGCCGCCTAAGCTGGCGCCCATTCAGGTAGTCATTATTCCGATTTATAAGACCGGTGAGCTGGACGCGCTGCTCGAGCGCATCCGGCCCATTCAGCAGGGGCTGGTGCAGCGCGGCATTTCGGTGAAAATCGACAGCCGCGACACCGAGCGCCCAGGCTTCAAGTTTGCCGAGTGGGAGATGAAAGGTGTGCCCGTGCGCCTGGCCATCGGCGCCCGCGACCTCGACGCCGGCACTGTGGAAGCGGCCCGCCGCGACACCAAGCAGAAGCTGCAACTGCCCCTGGCCGACGTAGTTGACAGCGTAGATAAGCTGCTGAACGACATTCAGCTCAACATCTACACCCGCGCCAAGGAGTTCCGCGCCGCCCACACCACCCGCGTCGAAACCTACGACGAGTTTAAGGAAGTGCTGGATGGTAAAGGCGGCTTCGTGGTGGCCCACTACGACGGCACCTCCGAAACCGAGGAGCTCATCAAGGAGCAAACCAAGGCCACCGTGCGCTGCCTGCCCCTGCACGAGGCCGACGAGGAGGGCGTGTGCATCGTAACGGGCAAGCCCAGCCCACGCCGGGCGTGGTTTGCCCGCGCGTACTAGCTGGCTACCAAAGGTATAGCCCAAAATAAGCAAAAGGTGCTGGGTGAGGCTGTTCTGATTGTCGAACAGTCTTACCCAGCACCTTTTACTTATTTTAGGCGTCGGTTAGAGCTTCTCTTCCAGCCATAGGAAGCCCGCCGCCAGCAGGAACAGCCCGAAAAACCAGCCAGCCGGCCACGGCTGCCGCACGGTAGTAGTGGCGAGGGCACTGGGGCTGGCTAGCGAAGCGCGGGCGGCCAGTGCCTGCTCATCGGCGAGTAGGGCAGGCCCGCGCCAGGCCGCCGAGTCGTACACGTAGAAGCGGTGTGTGGTGCGGCCGGGGCCCAGCACCTGGTGCCAGCCCGCCGCCGTGGGCCAGTAAGAGGCGGTGCTCCACTCGGGCAGGCGCGTATCCTGGGCGAGGGCCAGCGCCACGGCCGGGCCGCTGGCTAGCGGCTGTACGGTGGGCAAGGTAGCCGGCCGGCTACCGGCCAAGCGTAGCGTGAGCGGCTGGCGCGGGTGGGGCCAGCGGCCCAGCACCTGCCAGGTAGCGGCCGGTGCGGGCGGCGGCGTAGCGGCCGTCAGCAGTTGGCTCCAGAAGGAGGCGTAGGCAGCCGCCTGCCCCTGCAAGGCCCAGCGGAAGGTTTCGGGCACTACCGATACTACCACGCTACCCAGTCCGTAGCGCTGGCCCGCCGCCACCAGCGCCGCGCCCGGACCGGTGACCAGCGGGCGCAGGGCCACGCCGGCCCGCAGCCGCGCCGGCAGCAGCGCCCGCACGGTAGCCGGGGCAGCGGGCCAACGCAGGGGCTGGGCAACGGCCCCGGCTGTGGGCAGCGGCTGCACCGCAAACGCGGCGCGGGCGGGCGCGGCGGCGGGCAGCGGCGTGGCATCGGCCAGCAGCACGAGGCCCAGCTGGCCCTGTTGCACGGCGGCGCGCAGGGCCTGGCTTTCGGGGCCGGGCAGGGCGGCCAGGGTGGCGGCATCGGCCACTACTACGGCGTAGCGGGCCAACAGCGCGGGCGTGAGGCGGTCGAGCGGCTGGGCCGTTTGGTTGAGAAACTCCGTCTGCACCAAGCCCCGGCTTACGGTGGTGCGCAGGGCCACGGCCCGGCCGGCGGCGGCCAGGCTGTTTTTCAAAAACTTAAACTCGAAACCTGGCACGGCCGCCAGCAGTAGCACGGGCGGTAGCGGTGTGGTGTTGATTTCGAGGGGCAGTGGCTCGGTGAGGGCCGGCTGGCCGGCGCGGTGCAGCTGCACCTCGTAGCGCGCCAGGCCCGCTACTTTGGGCGGGTAGCGCAGGCGAAACGACCCGCTGCCCGTGGGTAGCCGCACCGAGTCGCGGCCCGCGCCTTCGGCCCGCAGGCTTACCCAGGCGGGCCCGCTGCCGGCCGGGGCGGTTACCGTACCCTCTACCTCAAAGCGCTCTCCCAGCGTGAGCTGTTGCGACCAGCCCGCCGCCGCAAAGCCCGTAAAGGGCGGTCCGTCATGACACATTACTGCCAGCCGACCCAGGGCTGGCAGCTCGGCAGCAGCCAAGCCTGCGCCCAGCAAATGCAGGCGGCGCAGGGCGGGCTGCTGCTCGGCCAGCGCCAGCAGGCTGCCCAGGGGCCGGGCCTGGGCCGGGGGGGCGGTGTGGTAGCTCCACACGGGTGTGCCGGGGCCCAGGCGGCGCAGTAGCTGGCGCAGGGTATCGGGCTGATAGCCGGGCGTGAGCACGATAGCTTCGGCGCGGGCGGCGGGCACGGTACGTAGCGGCGGCTGCGCCGTGAAATAAAGGGCTAGGGATGCGAGCAGGCTAGCCAGCACCCGCAGGGCCAGTCGGCGGCGGTCGGGCCGGCGCCAGGCAGCCACCACGAGCCACAAGGCCAGGGCAGCGAATACTATCGGGAGGGCAGTGGGCAAGGCGTCGGAGGTAAGCTAGCGGCGTTTCTTTTCGTTAATGGCAAGTTGTTATACAGATGCTTAGCCCGGATAAGCAGCGCGCTGGGGCAGGCGGTAAGCAAAACTGCTGCAAAACAATCCCTAGCCACTTACTGCCCCAGCGCCTGGAAGTAGCGGCGGGCCAGGCGGTCGGGCGCGGGGGCGGGGGCAGCGGTGGGCACGGGGGACGGTAGCAGGTCGGCGAGGGCATGCTGAGCGGGTGCCA
>Ga0268353_100174_pt1 | contig 11006 bp, 8 predicted proteins | sample G5R2_NF_18SEP201_FD_190168 | JGI IMG/M metagenome (GOLD analysis project Ga0268353, IMG submission 190168) | Phyllosphere microbial comminities from switchgrass, GLBRC, Michigan, United States - G5R2_NF_18SEP2017_LD1 | ecosystem: Host-associated > Plants > Phyllosphere > Phylloplane/Leaf | place... | reverse complement strand
GTTCTTTTTTAAACTGTTGTTTTGCGACTAGCGCACCACTTCGCCGTACAAGTCGAAGTCGCTAGCCCCCGTGATGTGCACGTTGGCAAAGCTACCCTGCGGGATATGCAAGTCGTTGGTAGCCAGCACCAGCACTTCGTTATCCACCTCAGGCGAGTCAAACTCGGTGCGGCCCACATAGTAGCCGCCTTCGAGCCGGTCGAAGAGCACCTTGTACGTCTGGCCCACGCGCGACTCGTTGTAATCCAGCGATATCTGCTGCTGAATCTCCATGATGCGGTCGGCGCGCTCCTGCTTCACCTCGGCGGGCACGTCGTCTACCAGGGTGTGCGAGTGGGTGTTTTCTTCGTGCGAGTAGGTGAAGATGCCCAGACGCTCGAATTTCGATTCCTGCACAAATTCGCACAGTTCCTCGAAGTCGGCCTCCGTTTCGCCGGGGTGGCCGGCGATGAGCGTGGTGCGCAGCGCAATGCCCGGCACGCGGTCGCGAATCTCGCGCACCAGCTCCTTGGTGCGGCGGCTCGTGATACCCCGGCGCATGGTTTTCAGCATGTTATCCGAAATATGCTGCAACGGCATATCGAGGTAGCGGCAGATGTTGTCGCGCTCGCGCATCACATCCAGCGCCGCCAGCGGAAACTGCGACGGGTAAGCGTATTGCAAGCGAATCCAGTCTACGCCACTCACATCGCTGAGGCGCTCCAGCAGCTCGGGCAGCTTGCGCTCGCCGTAGGCTTGCAGGCCGTAGTAGGTGAGGTCTTGGGCAATGAGAATCAGCTCCTTGGTGCCCATGCCTACCAGGCGCTTGGCCTCGGTCACGAGGTCTTCCATCGGGCGGTCGACGTGCTTGCCGCGCATCAGCGGGATGGCGCAAAACGAGCACGGGCGGTTGCAGCCTTCCGCTATTTTGAAGTAGGCGTAGTGCTTGGGCGTGGTCAGCAGGCGCTCGCCTACCAGCTCCTTTTTGTAGTCAGCTTCCAGCACTTTCAGCATCTGGGGCAGCTCCAGGGTGCCGAAATAGGCATCGACCTGCGGAATCTCTTCCTCTAGCTCGTCCTTGTAGCGTTGGGAAAGGCAGCCCGTTACATACAGTTTTTCTAGCTTGCCAGCCTCTTTCTCGTCCGCGTAGCGCAGGATGGTATCGATGCTTTCCTGCTTGGCGTTGTCGATAAAGCCACAGGTATTGATAATGACAATGTTCGCGTCCGACTTCTTCGCCTCGTGCGTCACCAGGAAGTCGTTGGCCTTGAGCTGGCCCATGAGCACCTCGCTATCGACGAGGTTTTTGGAGCAGCCCAGCGTTATAACGTTGACCTTGTTTTGTTTAAGAGTTCTAACTTTCACGACCGCAGATTTAACGGATTAAACGGATTTCGCGGATACGCCCGCTGCGCGGGCTGGCTACGCGAATAATGGATAGGCTTCTTTTAGCGTAATGGGCTTAGTGTGAAGCGGAAGCTGGGCAACATGGCTTAGCCAGTTAGGGTTTCCGCTACGCTTGGGGCTAGGCAACCTTGAAGGGCTACAGGGCCTCGAACTGGCGTAGGAAGCGCACGTCGTTTTCGGTGAACAGGCGCAGGTCCTTCACCTGGTACTTGAGCATGGTGATGCGCTCGATGCCCATGCCCCAGGCGTAGCCCGAGTATTTTTCGGAGTCGATACCGCAGTTTTCCAGCACGTTGGGGTCTACCATGCCGCTGCCGCCGATTTCGACCCAGCCGCTGCCTTTGCAGATGTTGCAGCCCGCGCCCTTGCAGATGAGGCAGGTGATGTCAATCTCGGCGCTGGGCTCGGTGAAGGGGAAATAGCTGGGGCGGAACCGGATGTTGATGTCCTCGCCAAATAGCTCACGCACAAAATAGTAGATAGTTTGCTTGAGGTCGGCAAAACTCACGTTCTCATCAATGTAGAGGCCCTCTACTTGGTGAAATAGCATGTGCGCCCGCGCCGAAATGGCTTCGTTGCGGTACACCCGGCCCGGCATTACGCGGCGGATGGGCAGCGGCTCGTTTTCCATCACGCGCACCTGCACGGTGCTGGTGTGGGTGCGCAGCAGGCTGGGCTGGTCGTCACCTTCCACGGCGGGCACGAAAAACGTGTCCTGCATGTCGCGCGCCGGGTGGTTTTCGGGGAAGTTGAGGGCCGTGAAGTTGTGCCAATCGTCCTCAATCTCGGGCCCCTCGGCCACCGCAAAGCCGATGCGGCTGAAGATGCGCAGCATCTGCTCGCGCACGAGGCTCAGCGGATGGCGAGTGCCCAGCGCGTGGGGCACGGTGGGCAGCGTGTAGTCGAAGCCCGCGTCGGCGGGCTGGTTGGCACTGGCCTCTTCCAGTGCCTGTTGGGCCTCATCGAAGCGGGCCTGGGCCTGCTGCTTGAGACCGTTGAGCTGCTGGCCTACGGCGCGCTTCTGCTCGTTGGGCACCGTTTTGAGCTGGTCGAAGAGGTCGGCCAGGCGGCCTTTGCGGCCCAGGTAGAGAAGGCGAAACTGGTCGAGGGCGGCGGCGGTGCTGACGTCGGCGGCGGCCACCTCGGCGGCCAGGCCCAAAATAGATTCCTGCATGGTACCTGCAAAGGTACGACGGGCGGCAAGCCAGTGTAAAATACGTAGGCTTGCCGCGCAGTAAGAAAAATTATTTCACTGATAATAAATAAGTTGAGTTAAGGGTAAAATTAAATCTATGGTCTTGGCCAGGCTTGTTTCTAAAATCTGGCACCGGCTTTGCAAAAGCCCTATCAGCTTTCAATCACTCCCATCCTTTTCCTTTTTTACCATGCTACGCCGTTTCCTCCTTCCGCTGCTAGGTCTCGCCCTCTTCGCCACCGAGGCGGCGTCAGCCCAAACCACCCCCGCCGTTAAGCCCGCCACCAGCGCCTACAACCGCCCCGTAGCCCGCACCGGCCGCACCCTCACCGCCCGCGAAAAGCGCGCCGCCGAAGCTGCTGCCAAGGCCGAAGCCCTTGCCGCCGCCAAGCAAGCCGCTGCTGAGGCTACCGCCACTGCCAGCGCCAACTCGGGTTGGAGCGGCTGGAGCGATGCCCCGCTGCAAGCCACCGAAGTGGGTAATGGCCAGCACCGCCCATCCATGAACGTATCAGTGGCGCCCGGCATGCCGCTCAACCAAGTGGGCCACGGCGTATCAACCGACTACAGTGGCCGGCCCATCTACCGTGAGCCCGCCAGCACTACGCTCTCAAACGCTCGCTAAGCTTCAGCACTTTTCTCTCCTTTTTTCTGCTGCCTCCCCGGCCACGAAAGCTAGCCTTTCGTGGCCGTTTTGCGTAAAGCCAGCGCTGGGTGCCCGGTGCCCGGCTTTCCTCAACGCCTTCTCATTCAAGCTTCATGCGTTTCTTTCGCTCCTTGTGTCTGCCCTTGCTCGGGGCTGCCCTGCTAGCCCTGCCGGCCAGCGCCCAAACTTCGCCCAAAGCCAAAGCCGCCCGCAAGCCGGCCCCGCGCATGGTGCCCAGCACTTCGCCCGCCGCCCGCGCCGCCAACCCGTTGCGTGGCACCAACAACAACGGTGCCGGTAACAATGTGTATGCCGCCCCTGGCCAGCCCGTTAATGTGGAGGACAACGGCAAGAATACGCCCTCGTACGACGGCCCAGCCCCCAAAGGAGAGGCTCGCACCCGCACAACGCTGGCCGCGCCGAAGTAAGAGTAGTACTGTTGTTAAGTGACAGCCTATAAAAAGAACGTCAGGCTGAGCTTGCCAAAGCAGCTCGCTTGCCTCGTTGAGGAGTATTCCTGGTGGCGCGAGCGAGCTGGTTTAGCAAGCTTAGCCTGACGTTCTTTTATTACTAAAAGCTGGCTAGCTACTCGGCTGCCTGGTAGTAGAGGGTGCTGCAATTTTCGGGGCGCAGCACGAGCTCGGCGGCGGCGCGCACATCGGCGGGCGTCACGGCTTGTAACTGGGCGGGCTCCTCGTTCACGAGGTTGGCATTGCCGAGCAGCTTGCCGATGGCCAGAGCCAGGGCGCGGTTCAGCAGTTCAATCTCGCCAAAAACCAGGCCGGCTTCGGCTTGGTTTTTTACTTTTTGCAGCTCCTCGGCGGGCACCTCTGCTTGCAGCAGCTCGGCCACTACGGCCTCCACGGCGCGGTCGGCTTCAGCGAGGGCTACGCCGGCGTTAAGCTTGCCGCTCACCACGAGCAGGCCGGGGTCGAGGGCGCCGGTTACGGAAGCCGACACGTTGTTAAAGAGCTGTAACTCTTTAACCAGACGCTGATGCAGCCGCGAGCTTTTGCCCCGGCCCAGCACGTCGCTGAGCAGGTCTACGGCGTGGTAGCGCGGGTCGAGGCGGGCGGGCATGTGGTAGGCTTTGTAGAGGGCCGAGAGCGGCACGGGCGCGATAGCCGTGGTATGGCGCGCCTCCGTTTGGGCAGGCTCCTGAGGTAGCTGGCGCTCGTGGCGCGAGCCACCCGAGATGGGGCCAAACCACTTCTCGGCCAGGCGCTTTACCTCGTCGAAGGCTACGGCACCGGCTACTACCAAGATGGCATTTTGCGGGGCGTAGTGCTGGCGAAAAAAGGCGCGCACGTCGGCCATCTCAGCCTCCTCGATGTGGCTGATTTCCTTGCCGATGGTGTTCCACTGGTACGGATGCTCTTTATAAGCCAGCGGCTTAAGCTTGAGCCACACATCGCCGTAGGGTTGGTTGAGGTAGTTCTGCTTGAACTCCTCCACCACTACTTTGCGCTGCACATCGAGGCCATTTTCGGAGAATGCCAGGTCCAGCATGCGGTCGCTTTCGAGCCAGAAGCCGGTTTCGATGTTGGCGGCGGGCAGCGAGAGATAGTAATTGGTGATATCCTGCGAGGTGAAGGCGTTGTTTTCGCCCCCCACTTTCTGCAACGGCTCGTCGTAGCTTGGGATATTGACCGAACCGCTAAACATCAAGTGCTCAAATAAGTGCGCAAAACCCGTTTTGTCCGGGCTTTCATCGCGCGAGCCTACATCGTACAAAATATTGAGCACGGCCAGCGGCGTGGTAAAGTCCTCGTGCACGAGGCAGCGCAGGCCGTTGGCAAGGGTAAATTCCTGGTAGTGAATCATAGGGAAAGGCGTACCGCTTGAGCGGCTAGGCAGAGCAAACTTAACAGCACAGCCCCCGAAAAAGTGTAGGGTACGAATAGCCAGCCCCTGGGCCTCGTCGCCAAGCTGCCCGGGGCGATTACTTAGGCTATCTCATGCGGGTAAGTGCCGGGTCAGAATAGCTATAGCGTAGCCCGCACGCCCAGCAGCCAGGTGCGGGCTACCGGGTAGGCGCTGGCATCGAGGCCAGCCTGCGCGCCCGAGGCCCCACCGCTGCTCACGTTGGGGTCGAAGCCGCGGTAGCCAGCCAGTACCAGCAGGTTGGTGCCGCCTACCCACACGGTCAGCTTGTGGGGGCTGCGCTCTAGGGCTGTGTAGCTGAGGTTGAGAGACGCCAAGCGCACATGGCTGCCCGATTGCAGGTAGTAGGAGCTAGCCAGCGCGGGAGCCGCCAGGCCCGCGCCCGGCACGCTGGCCATGGGGTGGGTGGGCGTCCAGCGGTCGAGCACACGGGTGGTGGCGTTGCGTAGGCCAGTGGGGCTGTCGAGGACTAGTAGGTTGGTGTTCAATACTTGGTAGCCTAGCAGCGCATCGGCCTGCCAGGCCAGGTGCCAGCGCTTGTAGTCAATGTCTTGCGCCCAGCTCAGCAGCACGCGCGGCAGGCCCGTGCCCAGCGGCTGCGCATCGGCAGGGGTGAGGAGGCCATCGGCGTTGGCATCTTGGTAGCGGGGGCGCCCGGTGGCGGCCTCAACCCCCAGGTAGCGCAGGCCCCGGAACGTGCTCAGCGGCTGGCCAGGTTCGGCGCGCTGGCCAGCCTGGTTCACGAGCGAGGCGTACTGGCCGGCGTAGCGGCTTTGCTGCCAGGCCACCGCCAGGTTGGTGCTGCTGTAGAAGCTGGGGCGCGTTACAAGCCACGACAAACTCATCTCCAGGCCCTGGCTGCGAATCTGGTAATCGACGGCGACCGGGCCATCGGCCAGCGACTGGGGCGTGGTCACGCGTCGGTAGGCAATCAGGTTGGTTGTGAGGTTGTGCGGCCAGCCCACGGCCAAGCCCGCCTCGTGCGAGCCAGAGCCCGCCAGCGTAGGCGGCCCCACGGACTGGGTAAGCTGGCTAAGGTCGTAGAAGCTCGCGGCGTTAGAAGTGCGCCCAGTGCCCACCCACAGGTTGAGGCTGGTGAGCCAATCCGCTGATTTCAGCCATGCTTCTTCCTTGGCGTGCCAGGTTGCCTGCGCCCCGTAGGTAGGCTGCCAGTAGGCGGTAGCCGGCAGGTAGCTGCTGCCATCGAGCCGATAAGTGGCTCGCACCTGGTAGCGTTGGGCATAGGTATAGCCCGTCTGCGCCGCGTAGCTGCGCAGGGCTAGCTGCTTGTAGGTGTAGCCAGTGGCCAGCGTAGTCGCCTGCTCACTGGCTAGGGTGTAGTCGTGTGCATCGCGCAGGTCTTGCCAATGGGTGGCCAGCTGGGCCGTGAGGGCATGGCGGTCGCGCACGGTACGGGCAAAGTCGAGCGTGCCGCCCAGCGTGAGCTGCCGAAACTGGTTGTCGGTGTGCGCGATGGTGTAGCGGGTAGCAGGGTACTGGTAATCGGGTTGGTGCTCGGTTTGCAGCAGGTTGCGCTGCTCCCAATGACTCATCAGGCTGATTTGCACATAGTCGGAGAGGTAGTAGCCCAGGGCCAGGCCGCCCAGCAGCTGGCGCTGGCGGGGCTCGCGCACTTCTTCCAGCGCCTGGCGCACGGGGTTGTCGGCGTAGTTGCGGGGCTGAGTGAGCTGGCCGCTGGCATCGTAGGGCGTGCCGGTGGGCGGGGCCGCGAGCATATGCAAGGTCAGCGACTCGGCGGCGCGGCGGGCGCTGGTTTGGCTCAGGGCCAGGCGGGCGGTGAGGGTGAGCTTGGGAGTGAGGCGCTGCTCCACGTTGGCACGCAGGGCGTAGCGCTGGAGGTTAGAGTTGAGCACCACGCCGGTCTGGCGGAGGTAGTTGGCGGCCACGTAGTAGCGCGTAGTAGCCCGGCCGCCGCTCAGGCTGAGGTGGTGCTCCTGCACGGCGGCGGTGCGCAGCAGCGCGCGCTGCCAGTTAGTGCCCGTGCCCAAGGCCGCCAGTGCGGCCGGCGAGTAGGTGGCGGGCTGGCCCTGGCTGGCGTTGGCCTCGTTCAGCAGCTCGCCGTACTGCCGGGCATCGAGTAGGTCGTAACGGCCCCGGGCCTGCTGCACGCCCCCGTAGCCGGCATAGCTCACGCGCGGCTTCTGCTTAAGCTGGCCCATTTTGGTAGTGATGCTGATGACACCGTACTGGCCCTGGGCCCCATAACGCGCCGTTTCGAGCGGTTCTTTCAGGATGGTGACCGACTCGATTACCTCCGGCGGTAAGCTTAGTAAGGGGTTTAGTTCCAGCTGCCCGCTTTCCAAAGCCTGGCCAGCTGCGCCCAGGCCTCCTTGCGCCGCCCCCATGTTTTGAAATACCGGCACCCCGTCGAGCACGTAAAGCGGCTGCGGATTACCGGCCAGGCTACTCGCCCCGCGGATGCGGACCACGCTCAGCGCCCCTGGCGCGCCCGAGTACGGGGTAGTCTGCACTCCCGCCGCCCGGCTTAGCGCGGGCTGAATGGTGGACTGGCCCAGAAAGGGTGAGGGATTAATGATATTAATCTCTATGCCACAAATGGCGTTGCCAGGGCCGCTGCATCCAAGGCGGCTACGGTTAGTATTTAAATAGCCCGTCACGATGACGGGCGGCAGCGTATCACCGCAGCCAATGGGTAGCTGCAAGCGCTCAAGCTCCTGCGCCTGGGCTGGCTGCGCACCAATGACGGCGAAAAGAAAAAATGCTAGTAAAAGACGACGCATAGAAACGGGCAGTGGGCGCGCCGCGCCGGTTTGGCTGCGGGCAACTTCCTGATGCTGGAGCGGCCAGTTTTTACCAAGGCAAGTAGAAATAAAATAGGTCTTCTTCCTCTCTGCCCAGACCTAAGCTGTCAGCTACCGCCTGCTACTACCTTTGCCCGCCTTAACCTGCCCCGCCCTTCCCCATGACCTTCGACCGCCACGACTACCCCAACGACCTGCTGCTGCGCCTCTACCGCGAACTGCTGAAGCCGCGCCTGATTGAGGAAAAAATGTTGATTTTGCTGCGCCAGGGCAAGGTCAGTAAGTGGTTTTCGGGCATCGGGCAGGAGGCCATCTCGGTGGGTAGTACGCTGGCGCTCAATGCCGACGAATATATCCTGCCGCTGCACCGCAACCTGGGCGTGTTCACGGGGCGCGGGGTGCCGCTGGGGCGGCTCTTTGCCCAGTGGCAGGGCAAGGCCACCGGCTACACCAAGGGCCGCGACCGCTCGTTTCACTTCGGCACCAACGAGCACCACATCGTGGGCATGATTTCGCACCTCGGCCCGCAGCTGGCCGTGGCCGATGGCATCGCGCTGGCCGACCTGCTCGATAAAAAGCCCCGCGTGACGCTCACTTATTCCGGCGACGGCGGGGCCAGCGAGGGCGACTTTCACGAGGCGCTCAACGTGGCCGCGGTGTGGCAGTTGCCCGTCATTTTTCTCGTCGAAAACAACGGCTACGGCCTCAGCACGCCCAGCAACGAGCAGTTTCGCTTCAAGTCCTTCGTCGATAAAGGCCCCGCCTACGGCATGGAGGCCGTGCAGGTCGATGGCAACAACGTGCTGGAGGTGTACCACCAAATCCGCACCCTGGCCGAAGACCTGCGCCAAAACCCCCGCCCCGTGCTGGTAGAGGCGCTCACTTTCCGCATGCGCGGCCACGAGGAAGCCAGCGGCACCAAGTACGTGCCCGCCGAGCTGATGCAGGAGTGGGCCACCAAAGACCCGGTCGAGAACTACGAGAAGTGGCTCATCAGCGAGGGCATCCTCAGCGAAACCGGCCGCGTGCAGCTGCGCGAAACTATCAAGCAGGAAATCGATAAAGGCTGGCAGGAAACCGAAGCGTCCCCCGCCCCCGTGGCCGATACGGCCCATGAGCTGGCCGATATGTATCAGCCCTTTACCGCGCCCGAGGCCAGCCCGGCCGCCGATGGCCCGGCCCCCGAAAAGCGCTTTATCGACGCCATTTCGGACGGCCTGCGCCAGAGCATGACGCGCTTCCCCGAACTGGTGCTCATGGGCCAGGACATTGCCGAGTACGGCGGCGTATTCAAGATTACCGAAGGCTTCGTGGCCGAGTTTGGCAAGGGGCGCGTGCGCAACACGCCGCTCTGCGAGTCAGCCATTGTGGGCGCCGGGCTGGGCCTGAGCATCCGGGGCAAAAAGGCGATGGTGGAGATGCAGTTTGCCGACTTTGTCACCTGCGGCTTCAACCAGATAGTAAACAACCTGGCTAAGAGCCACTACCGCTGGGGCCAGAATGCCGACGTGGTGGTGCGCATGCCCACCGGCGCGGGCACCGCCGCCGGCCCCTTTCACTCGCAAAGCACGGAGGCGTGGTTTACGCACGTGCCAGGCCTGAAAGTGGTGTACCCCAGCAACCCCCACGACGCCAAGGGCCTGCTCTGCGCCGCCTTCGAAGACCCCAACCCGGTGCTGTATTTCGAGCACAAGCTGCTCTATCGCTCGCTGAGCGGGCCGGTGCCCGAGGCATATTATACCACGCCCATCGGCCAGGCAGCCCTGGCGATGGAGGGTAACGACCTCAGCATCATTACTTACGGGCTGGGGGTGCACTGGGCGCTGGCCGCCTGCAAAGAGCTGGATGTGAAGGCGGATATTATAGACCTGCGCACGCTGCTGCCCTGGGACAGCGAGGCCGTGGGCCGCTCGGTGCGTAAAACCGGCCGCGTGCTCATCCTGCACGAAGACACCCTCACGGGTGGCCTGGGCGGCGAAATAGCGGCCTGGATTGCCGAGCACTGCTTCGCCAGCCTCGACGCGCCTATTCGCCGCGTGGCGGCCCTCGATACGGCCGTGCCGTTTGCGCCGCCGCTGGAGGCCGATTTTCTGCCCCAGCAGCGCCTGCGCGAGCAGCTCAAGGCCCTGCGCGACTACTAGCTTGGAGCGTATCTTGCGGATAGTCCGGCCCAATTCCTTTGCTGTGAAGTTCTTAAAGAAGCTGCCCTTTCGCGCTGCCCTGCTGCCGTTGCTCCTGCTGGGGCTGCTGAGCAGCTGCGCGGTATATGATACCGTTTTTCACCCGCACCGCCTGCCCACGCCCAAAATGGACGCCGCTACCAAGGCCAAGGTGCGGGCAGCCGAAAAGGCGCGCCATAAGGGCCTGTCGCTCAAGGCGCCCGAGCCCAGTACTAACGCTACCGATACCGGCGGCGACCCAGCCGCACCCTCCGCTAGCCCCGGCGCCAGCGACGATAAGAAGAAAACGATGTCGTACGGCGACCTGCCCGAGGGTACCCGCATCAAGTACGACAAGCAGGGGCTGGTCAAGAAGAGTATGCTCGACCGCATGGCCAACAACGGCCACAAGCTGCACCACTACGACACCCGCCCGCTCACCCCCCGCGAGGCCAGCCGCGAAAACCGCAAGCTGCGCAAAAAAGGCCATACCGACCACGGCAAAGGGTCTGCTCCCGATAAGGCCCCGCGCGAGCCGCTGAACCCCGCCCTCGACACGGGCCCCGACCCCGGCCCGCCCGCCACCACGCCTACTGCCCCCTCGGAGCCCGCCGTTCCTAAGGCTAAAGCCAGCAAAAAAGAAGCCCAGCCCAAGCCCGACCCTACGCAGCCTGCTCCCGCTCCCGAACCAGCCAAGGTCAAGAAGAAAGCCAGCAAGGCTCCCGTGCCTAAGCCCGACCCTACGCAGCCCGGCCCGTAGGTTCTCCGTTCAATCCGCCGCTACTTTCCCACCCGCTCGCTCATGGTTCGCTTCTTATTGCTTGGCTTGGCCCTGGCTGCCCCGGCCCAGATTGTGCCCACCAGCCCTAGCCAGCAACGGGCCGCCGCCCGCCAGGCCCGGCGCGAAGCCCAGCGCACGGACGTGCCTTACCAGGACAGCCACCTCATGGCCC
>Ga0268353_100173_pt1 | contig 11042 bp, 5 predicted proteins | sample G5R2_NF_18SEP201_FD_190168 | JGI IMG/M metagenome (GOLD analysis project Ga0268353, IMG submission 190168) | Phyllosphere microbial comminities from switchgrass, GLBRC, Michigan, United States - G5R2_NF_18SEP2017_LD1 | ecosystem: Host-associated > Plants > Phyllosphere > Phylloplane/Leaf | place... | reverse complement strand
ATCGTTTAACAGCCTGGGCAAGATGCTTGACTTGCTCAGCGTGACGTACTAACTATTTATTCCAACTACCCCCAACCATATTCCCAACATGGCAACCTCCGAATTTTTCAAAGGCATCGACAAGATTAAGTACGAAGGCCGCGAATCCGATAATCACCTGGCCTTCAAGTGGTACGACGAAAACCGCGTGGTGGCCGGCAAAACCATGAAGGAGCACCTGCGCTTCGCCACGGCCTACTGGCACACGTTTGTGGGCACCGGCGGCGACCCCTTCGGCCCCGGCACCAAGAACTTTGCCTGGGATAGCAAGGGCGACATCGTGGGCCGCGCCAAGGACAAGGCCGATGCCGCATTTGAGTTCTTCACCAAGCTTGGCACGCCCTACTACTGCTTCCACGACATCGACCTCGTGGACGAAGGTTCCTCGCTGAGCGAGTACGAAAGCAACCTGAGCACGGTAGTTGACTACCTCAAAACCAAGCAGCAGGAAAGTGGCGTGAAGCTGCTGTGGGGCACGGCCAACGTATTCTCGAACCCGCGCTACATGAACGGCGCCAGCACCAACCCCGATTTCTCGGTAGTGGCGCACGCCGGCACGCAGGTGAAAAACTCCATCGACGCCACCATCGCGCTGGGCGGCGAGGGCTACACCTTCTGGGGTGGCCGCGAGGGCTACATGACCCTGCTCAACACCAACATGAAGCGCGAGCAGGCGCACCTGGCCCGCTTCCTGAGCATCTCGCGCGACTACGCTCGCAAGCAGGGCTTCACCGGTAAGTTCTTCATTGAGCCCAAGCCGGCCGAGCCTACCAAGCACCAGTACGACTTCGACGCCGCTACGGTAATCGGCTTCCTGAAGGAGCACGGCCTGGAAAAAGACTTTATGCTGAACCTGGAAGTGAACCACGCTACCCTAGCCGGCCACACCTTCCAGCACGAACTGCAAGTAGCCGCCGATGCCAACCTGCTCGGCAGCATCGACGCCAACCGCGGCGACTACCAGAACGGCTGGGACACCGACCAGTTCCCCAACAACCTGAACGAGCTGACCGAGTCGATGCTCATCATCCTGGAGCACGGCGGCATCTCGCCCGGCGGCATCAACTTCGACGCCAAAACCCGCCGTAACTCGACCGACCTGGAGGACATCTTCATCGCCCACATCGCGGGCATGGACACCTTCGCCCGCGCCCTCGTCACGGCCGATGCCATCCTCACCAAGTCGCCCTACAAGCAGTTCCGCACCGAGCGCTACGCCTCGTTCGACTCGGGTGCCGGTGCCGACTTCGCCAACGGCAACCTCACGCTGGAAGACCTGCGCAAAATCGCGCACGAAACCGGCGAGCCCACGCCCCGCAGCGGCAAGCAAGAGTGGTTGGAAAGCATCATTAATCAGTACATCTAGCGAAAAAATCGTAGAAGAACGCGGTGCGGCGCGCCCGTACCGCGTTCCTTTGCGCTACCAATCTTTTTCGCTTACCCCATGAGCAACTCCAATCCCAACAACGTTTCGATTGATGAATTGAGCGTTAACACCATCCGTTTGCTGTCGGTAGACATGGTGCAGAAAGCCAATTCGGGCCACCCCGGCCTGCCGCTAGGGGCCGCGCCAATGGCTTACGTGCTGTTTTCGCGTTTCCTGCGCTTCAACCCCAAAGATGTGCATTGGGCCAACCGCGACCGCTTCGTGCTGTCGGCTGGCCACGGCTCGGCGCTGCTCTACAGCCTGCTGCACCTCTACGGCTACGACCTGAGCCTCGACGACCTGAAGAACTTCCGCCAGATGGGCTCCAAAACGCCCGGCCACCCCGAGTCGCACATCACGCCCGGCGTGGAGGTGACGACCGGCCCACTCGGCCAGGGCTTCGCCAACGGCCTGGGCATGGCCATGGCCGAAGCGCACCTCGGTGCCCTCTACAACAAGGAAGGCCACGCGCCGGTGCAGGACCACTACACCTACGTGCTGGTGAGCGACGGCGACCTGATGGAAGGCATCGCTTCGGAGGCTGCCTCGCTGGCTGGCCACTTGCAGCTGAACAAGATGATTTATCTCTACGACGATAACAACATCTCGCTCGACGGCCCCACCAACCTGACTTACACCGAGAACCCGATGAAGCGCTTCGATGCCTACTACTGGCATACGCAGCACGTGACCGACGGCAACGACCTCGACGCCATCGAGAACGCCATCAAGGTGGCCCAGTCGGTAACCGACCGCCCGTCGATTATCGCCGTGAAAACCATCATCGGCTTCGGCTCGCCGTTGGCCGGCACCAACAAGTCGCACGGCTCGCCCCTGGGACCCGACAATGTGAAGGCTACCAAGAAGTTCTACGGCTTCGACCCCGAAGAATCCTTCCAGGTGCCTGCCGAAGTATACGAGCACCTCAAGCAGCCTGGCCTGCGCGGCGCTGAGCTGCAAAAGCAGTGGGATGCCGATTTCGCGGCCTACGCCGAGAAATTTGCCGACGAGGCTAACCAGTTCAAACTCTCCTTCGCCGGTGAATTGCCCGAAGGCTGGGACAAAGACCTGCCCGTGTACACGCCCGCCGATGGCGAGCTGGCCACCCGCCAGGCCTCGGGCAAAGCCCTGGATGCCATCAAGAAAGCCGTACCGTTCATGTTCGGCGGCTCGGCCGACCTGGCTAGCTCCAACGAGATGGACAAGTCGGGCAGCGATAGCTTCCAGCCCGCGCACAAAGCCAACCGCAACGTGTGGTGGGGTGTGCGTGAGCACGCCATGGGCGCGGCCATGAACGGCCTGGCCCACCACGGCGGCGTACGCACCTACGGCGGTACCTTCTTGACCTTCAGCGACTACATGCGCGCGGCTATCCGCCTCACGGCCCTGGCCGAGAGCACGGCTACGTTCGTGTTCACTCACGACAGCATCGGCCTGGGCGAAGACGGCCCGACCCACCAGCCGGTCGAGCAGGTGCTGGCCCTGCGTACCATCCCGAACATCGTGGTGCTGCGCCCCGCCGACGCCAACGAAAGCACCGAGGCCTGGCGCATCGCCATGACCACGCCTAAGTCGCCGGTGGTCCTCATCTTCTCGCGCCAGAAATTGCCGATTCTCGACCAGAGCAAGCTTGGCTCGGCCCGCGAAGGCGTGCGCAAGGGTGCTTACATCCTGAGCGAGGCGAATGGTGGCGAGCCCAAATTCATCCTCATCGCCACTGGCTCGGAGGTAGCCCTGGCCATGAAGGCCCAGGTAGAGCTTGAAAAGGCCGGTACGCCCACCCGCGTGGTGAGCATGCCGAGCTGGGAGCTGTTTGAGCACCAAGATAAATCCTACCGTGAGCAGGTGTTGCCGAAGGCCATCAAGAAGCGTCTGGCCATTGAGGCTGGCTCGCCCATTGGCTGGCACAAGTACACCACCGACGAGGGCGGCATCATTGCCATGAACCGCTTCGGCGAGTCGGCCCCGGCCGAGGAGCTGTTCGAGAAATTCGGCTTTACGGTGGAGAACGTGGTGAAGCGCGCCCAAGGCGTGCTAGCTGGCAATCCCGAAGACGAAGGCCAGGAAGAAGAGAAGAAGCAAGTAGTAGCCGAAGGCAACTAAACGGCGCGTTGCGGGTGGCTGGGTAACTGGCTGCCGGGCGTGTCGCCAGGTGCGGCTCCGCATCCCAGATACCCACCCACCCGCAACCAACGTCGTGCGTTTTCAACTCCTTTTTCGGCGGCCTGCTGGCCGCCACTGGCTGGTCCTTGCCGGGCTGGTTAGTTTTTATTTGCATACGGTTCGTGTAAGCATGCCCGTGACTGTCTGACTTAGCGCCTGTATTGGCTGCTGAGTCGGCCGGTTACGGGCACTTTTATTTTCTGTCGATTACCAATCTCTCCCTTCCACAAGCATTCTGCGAGCATGAAAAAAGTAAATCTGTACGCGCTAGCCCTGGCTAGTCTGCTAGGCACAGCGGGCCTCACCGCCAGTCAGCGTCCGCCCGCCGAAAAGGGCCTGAAAGACTACTATAAAAGCTACTTTCCTATCGGTGTGGCCGTGTCGCCGCGGGCCTTGCAAAACCCGGCCGAAGTGGCGCTCATTCTCCGGCAGTTCAATAGCCTCACGCCGGAGAACGACATGAAGATGGGTCCCATTCACCCCGACTCAACCCGCTGGAACTGGGCCCCCGCGGACGCCATTGTGGACTTCGCCCAGGCGCACAAGCTGAAGGTGCGTGGCCACAACCTCTGCTGGCACGAGCAAACGCCGGGCTGGATTTTCAAAAATCCCGACGGCAGCCAGGTGAGTAAAGCCCGCCTGCTCAAGCGCCTGCACGACCACATCGACGCCGTAGTGAAGCGATACAAGGGCAAAATCTACGCCTGGGATGTGGTGAACGAGGCCATTGCCGACAACCCCAATGAGTTCCTCCGCAACTCGGACTGGTATAGAATCTGCGGCGAGGACTTCATCGCCGAAGCCTTCCGCTACGCCCACGCCGCCGACCCTAGCGCGGTGCTCTTCTATAACGACTACAACACCGAGCGCCCCGAGAAGATGGAGCGCATCTATAAGCTACTCAAGAAATTGAAGGATGCTAAGGTGCCCATCGACGCGGTAGGCTTGCAGGGGCACTGGTCGCTCTACGAGCCTACCGAGCAGGAACTGCGCACTACTATCGAGCGCTTTGCCTCGCTGGGCCTCAAGGTGCAGGTGACGGAGCTGGACGTGTCGGTTTACCCTTGGGAGAAGGACCGCCGCGCCAAGCGCCCCGACGAGTCGGACGCCTACACGCCCGAGATGCAGGCTAAGCAAAGTGCGCAGTACAAGATGTTCTTCAAGGTCTTCCGCGACGAAGCCAAGTACATGACCGGCATCACGTTCTGGAATATCTCCGACCACTATTCCTGGCTGGATACCTACCCCGTGTCGGGCCGCAAAAATCACCCGCTGCTGTTTGACGAGAATTTCAAGCCTAAGCCGGCTTACTACGAAGTGGTCGAATTTTAGGTAACGTACTATTTTCCAGCTTATCCCAAGTCTATTCTTATGTCCGCTCTCCTTTCCCACCTCCGGCTGACGGTGCTGGTGCTAGCCCCCGCGCTGGCCTTCGCCCAGCCCGCCGCGCCGCTCACCGACCACTACATCTCGGCCAAGAAAACCACCGGCAGCTTCCCGCTGGTGGCGGGCGGCAAGGCCGCCGCGCTCTACGCCAGCGACGGCGAATGGCCGGGCGTGCTGCGCACCATCCGCGACGTGCAGGCCGACATCAGCCACGTAACGGGCCAGGAGCCTACCATGCTCACCGATGTGCCGCAGGGCAAGCAGCCAGTGGTGCTCATCGGTACGCTGGGGCACAGCGCGTTGATTGATAAGCTGGTGCAGAGCGGTAAGCTCGATGTGAGCAACCTGGCCGGGCGCTGGGAAACCTTTGTAGTGCAGACCATTGCCGACCCCCTGCCGGGCGTGGCCAGCGCGCTGGTGGTGGCCGGCAGTGACAAGCGCGGCACTATCTACGGCCTCTATGACCTGTCGGCGCAGATGGGCGTGTCGCCCTGGACATGGTGGGCCGATGTGCCCGTGCCGCACCAGAAAAGCCTCTACGTAGCCGCCGGCCGCCACACGCTGGGCGAGCCCCAGGTGAAGTACCGGGGCATCTTCCTCAACGACGAGGCTCCCGCGCTCAGCGGCTGGGCCAAAGAGAAGTTTGGCGGCATCAACTCGAAAATGTACGAGCACGTTTTTGAGCTAATCCTGCGACTAAAAGGCAATTACCTGTGGCCCGCCATGTGGGGCAATGCCTTCAACGACGACGACAAGGCTAGCCCCGGGCTGGCCGATACCTACGGCATCGTGATGGGGACCTCGCACCACGAGCCCATGCAGCGCGCCCAGCAGGAGTGGAAGCGCTACGGCAAAGGCCCCTGGAACTACCAGACCAATGCGCCCGTGCTGCAAGAGTTTTGGCGCCAGGGAATCAAGAATATGGGCACGCACGAGAGCATCGTGACCATCGGCATGCGCGGCGACGGCGACGAGCCCATGAGCGAGGGCAGCAACATCAAGCTGCTCGAAAAAATAGTGGCCGACCAGCGCCAGATTCTGGCCGAGGAAACCCACCGGCCCGCCGACCAGACGCCCCAGGTGTGGGCGCTCTACAAGGAGGTGCAGGACTACTACGACAAGGGTATGCGCGTGCCCGACGACGTGACCCTGCTGCTCTGCGACGACAACTGGGGCAACCTGCGTAAGCTGCCCAAGCTCGGCGACGCGCCCCGCAAGGGGGGCTACGGCATCTACTACCACTTCGACTACGTGGGCGGCCCGCGCAACTACAAGTGGCTAAACACCAATCCGCTGCCGCGCATCCGGGAGCAGATGCACCTAGCCCACGAATACGGCGCCAACCAGATTTGGGTGGTGAACGTGGGCGACCTCAAGCCGATGGAACTGCCGATTTCGTTCTTCCTCGACTACGCTTGGAACCCCGAGGCCCTACCCGCCGACGGTGTGGCGGCCTACACGGAGCGCTGGGTTAGTCAGCAATTCGGCCCCAGGTACGCGGCCGATATCGCCGATATGCTGGCCAAATACGCTAAGTATAACGCCCGCCGCAAGCCCGAACTGCTCGATGCCAACACCTACAGCCTGGCCACTGGCGAGTGGGCTAGGGTAGTGGCCGAGTACAGCGCGCTAGCTACCCGCGCCGAGGCCATCAACCAGAAGCTGCCCGCCGCCGACCGCGACGCCTACTTCGAGTTAGTGCTGCACCCGGTGCTGGCCTGCGCCAACCTCAACGAACTGTACTACACCGTGGCTCAGAACCGTGAAGCTGCCAAAACCAATCAGCCCAACACCAATGCCTTAGCCGAAAAAGCCAAGACTCTGTACGCCATAGATGCCGAAATCAAGCAGCGCTACCACGCCCTGGCCGGTGGCAAATGGAACCACATGATGGACCAGACGCACATTGGCTACACCTACTGGCAGCAGCCCAACGAAGACAAAATGCCCGAGGTGGTGACCCTAGCGGCCGGAGCTACGGCCCAGCCTGCCACGCCCGCTAGCCCCGCCGCGCCCGCCAACGCCAGCGACAATTACTTGGCGCTTGATGCCGAGCAGTACACCCAGGCCGTGAACGCCGGCCCCATTACCTGGCAGCGCCTGCCCGACCTGGGCCGCACGGGCGGAGCCATCACGGCCGTGCCGGTTACGGCCGCGCCTACTGCTACGCCGGGGGGCGCTAGCCCGCACCTGGAGTATCGTATTTCGCTAGCCCAGGCCGGCCCCGTAACGGTGAGCGCCTACCTGGCCCCAACCCTGGACTTTACCAACAGCACCGGCCTGCGCTACGCCGTGTCGCTCGACGAGGAGGCGCCGCAGCTTGTCAACCTGCACACTGGCCTCAACCCCGATAATGGCAACAGGCCCTGGGAAAGGGCGGTGGCCGAAAATATTATCCTCAAAACCTCGCAGCACAACGTGGCTGCTGCCGGCTCGCACGTGCTCAAGTTCTGGCGCGTCGACCCCGGTGTGGTGCTGGAGAAGCTGGTGGTGAGCCAGGCCAGCGTGCCAGCCAGCTACCTCGGCCCACCCGCCAATGCGGCGGCTAACAAAGCCCAAAAGCAAGCTTCTCCTAGCCTCGGCAGCCGCTAGGGTAAGGGGAGGCTGCTGCCGATGGGGCGCTAGCCTGTGCCATTGGAGCGTGATATTTCTTGATTGACTCCCTGACTTTTCTTTTTCCATCCCATGAAAGCCTCCCACTTACTGCTCGGCTTGGGCCTGCTGGCGGCCAGCGGTGCCCAACGCCCGCCCGCCCCGCGCCCGGCCGCAGTTGACTATCCTTTTCAGAATTCCGACCTAGCCATCGACCAGCGGGTAAACGACTTGGTCGGCCGCCTTACCCTGGCCGAAAAAGTTTCGCAGATGCTGAACGCTTCGCCAGCTATCGACCGGCTAGGCATCCCGGCCTACAACTGGTGGAACGAGGCGCTGCACGGCGTGGCCCGCACGGGCTTGAAAACCACGGTTTTCCCGCAGGCTATCGGCATGGCGGCCACGTTTGACAAAGACGCGATGCTGACGATGGCCACCATGACCTCGGATGAGGCGCGGGCGGTGCATCAGGAGTACGTGCGGCGCGGCGAACGTGGTATTTACCAAGGTCTTACCTTCTGGACGCCCAATATCAATATTTTCCGTGACCCGCGCTGGGGGCGGGGCCAGGAGACCTACGGCGAAGACCCCTACCTGACCGGCCAGCTAGGGTCGGCGCTGGTGAAGGGCTTCCAGGGCGACGACCCCAAGTATTTGAAAATCACGGCCTGTGCCAAGCACTTTGCCGTGCACAGCGGGCCCGAGTCGTCGCGCCACGAGTACAATGCCCAAATCAGCGACTACGACTTGTGGGACACGTACTTGCCAGCCTTCCGCGACCTCATTGTGGACGCTAAGGTGGCCGGCGTGATGTGCGCCTACAACGCCTACGCCGGCCAGCCCTGCTGCGGCAGCGACGTACTGATGACGGATATTCTCTACAAAAAGTGGCAGTTTAAAGGCTACGTCACCTCCGACTGCGACGGCATCAACGACTTCTGGCAGCACCACAAAACTGACCCCGACGCGGCCACTGCCGCCGCCAATGCCGTGCTGCACGGCACTGATATAGAGTGCGCTACGGGTAAGTTGTTTACGTACAACTCGCTGCTGGAGGCGGTGCAGAAAAAGCTCATCAGCGAGCAGCAGCTCGATACGTCGGTGAAGCGGCTCTATAAAATCCGCTTTCAACTGGGTATGTTTGACCCCGTGGAGCGCGTGAAGTACGCCCAGATTCCGCTGAGCGTAGTGGAGAGCGCCCCGCACCAGGCCCACGCCCTAAAGATGGCCCGCGAGTCAGTGGTTCTGCTCAAGAATGAGCAGAACACCCTGCCGCTGCGCAAAGACCTGAAGAAAATCGTCGTGCTCGGCCCCAATGCCAACAATGAGAACGTGCAGCTCGGTAATTACAACGGCTTCCCGACCAACATCGTGACGCCGCTCGAAGGCATTCGAGCCAAGGTAGGACCGGGCACGGAAGTGGTATACATCCAGGGAGTTGACTACGCTAGCAACACCGTGTACGAGCCGCTTGACATCAATAAGCAGCTGGCTTACAAGGGGCAGCCGGGCTTTCAGGCGGAGTATTTCAAAGGCACTAACCTGGAGGGTCCCGCCGTGGCTACGCGCCAGGAAGCCAGCCTCGACCGCTACCTGGCCAACGTGAAACTGGAAATCGCGCCCGGCCTACCGGCCGAAAACGTATCGGCCCGCTACCGCGCCACCTTCACGCCGGCCGCCACCGAGGAGCTAGCCCTGCAAGTCACGGGTGATGATGGCTATCGCCTCTATGTTGATGATAAGCAAGTGATTGATGCCTGGGTCAGCCGCGGCTCTTCGACCCGGCAATACGTGCTGAACGCGACCAAAGGCCAGCCCCTCGACCTGCGCCTGGAATACGCGCAGTACGACCGCCGCAGCATCCTCAAATTTACCGGTGCCCGCGTGGTACCCATGAACGCAGCCAACATCCTGGCTAGGGTCAAGGATGCCGACGCCATCGTGATGGTAGGTGGCATTTCGCCCCAGCTCGAAGGTGAGGAAATGACGGTGAAAGTGCCCGGCTTCAGTGGCGGCGACCGCACTACCATCGGCCTGCCCGAGGTGCAAACCAACTTGCTGAAAGTGCTGCACAGCAGCGGTAAGCCGGTGGTTTTCGCGATGATGTCGGGCAGCGCCCTGGCCACGCCCTGGGAAGCTGAGCACCTGCCAGCCCTGCTCACGAGCTGGTACGGCGGCCAGTCGGCGGGCACGGCCCTGGCCGATGTGCTGTTTGGCGACTACAACCCCGCCGGCCGCCTGCCCGTCACGTTCTATAAATCAGAAACCCAGCTGCCGGCCTTTGATAACTACAGTATGGCGGGCCGCACCTACCGCTACTTCACCGGCGAGCCGCTCTTTCCTTTTGGCCATGGCCTGAGCTACACCACGTTCAAATACAGTAACTTGAAGGTGCTGTCGAAGCCTGCCACCGGCCAGCCCGTTCGGGTGAGCGTAGAGGTGCAAAACACGGGTGCCCGTGCTGGCGATGAGGTGGTGCAACTCTATGTACGCCACCCCGGTGTCACGGGCCGCGTGGCGCGCCACGCGCTGGAAGGTTTCCGGCGCATCAACCTCGCGGCAGGCGCCCGCCAAACGGTGCAGTTCACGCTTTCGCCGCGCCAGCTCTCGCGGGTCGATGCGCAGGGCCGGCGTGCGGAGGCACCCGGCAAGGTGCAGCTGTTTGTGGGCGGCGGCCAGCCGCTGGCCACTGTCGTGGCAGCAGGCAAAGTGCAGCAGACTAACCTATTGCTGGCCGGCGCGCCGGTGACAATTGACCAGAAGTAAGTAGCGCGAACTTTGTAGTTCGCGTCTTCGCGCCGGCTGAATTACTTTGGTTGTGCGGGGGCGCGAACTACAAAGTTCGCGCTACTGGTCACAGCGCCGTTGCACTCGGGAACAAGGTAGCCGTCGCATCTTTACGCCTCGCTTTGTTCTTCTTTCCGCATGTTTGATATTTCATTTACCCCGGCTATTGGCTGGCGCTTGCCAGCCGTAGTGTTGGCCGTAGCTGGGCTAGCCAGCTGCACCCGCTCGGTGCCTACGGCCAGCAAGGGTGATTACCTGGTGTACATCGGCACCAATATTTCCTCGCCGCAGGAAAATACCATCTACCTCTACCACCTAAGCCCAGCCACCGGCGAGCTGCTGCCGCTGGGGGCCATGAAGGGTGGCGCCCAGCCCACCTACCTCACGATGGATGCCGCCCACCGCTACCTCTACGCGGTGAGCGAAACTCAGACCTACCTCGGCGCGCCGGGCGGCGGCGTGAGCGCGCTAGCCATCGACCCGCGCAATGCGATGCTGACCATGCTTAATCAGCAGCCCAGCACCGGGGCCTCGCCGTGCTACATCAGCCTCGACCGCATGGGTAAGAACGCGCTGGTGGCCAACTACTCCAGTGGCAACGTGGCAGTGCTGCCCGTGCGCTCCGATGGCCAGCTAGCCCCGCCCAGCG
>Ga0268353_100172_pt1 | contig 11044 bp, 6 predicted proteins | sample G5R2_NF_18SEP201_FD_190168 | JGI IMG/M metagenome (GOLD analysis project Ga0268353, IMG submission 190168) | Phyllosphere microbial comminities from switchgrass, GLBRC, Michigan, United States - G5R2_NF_18SEP2017_LD1 | ecosystem: Host-associated > Plants > Phyllosphere > Phylloplane/Leaf | place... | reverse complement strand
CGGTAGTCAGCACCAGCCCCGCCACCCAAACCACCTACGAAATCGCCGGGGCCGACGGCACCAACGCCGAGCTACTGGAGAAAATAGTGGCGGGCGTGGGCACCGACGACAGCCAGATTGCCAGCCTGTTTGTGGCCTATAGCCCTGGGGCCACCGCCGCTACGCCGCCCGGCATCCAAACCGATGACCCCCAGCGCTTGACCATCGGGGTGGCCCAGGTCAACCTATCTACCGATACGCACCCGGGCCAGACAGCTACCGCGCGCCGCGTTCGGGGCGAGGAGGCGGGGCCGCAGCTGCTCAACACGCCGACCGGCCTGCTCACCCTGCTCTGGGAAGCCAGCATCACCCGGTCCGGTGGTTTTTACCTCTACTACTATAACGACGAAACCGGCGCTGGCCTGCCCGATAGCATCTTCAATAGCAGCCAGGAAGCCACGCTGCGCCTAGTGGTGCTGTATGCCCGGCCCGCGGCCGCTACGGCCCAAAACCGGGTGCCCAACTACCTAAACGCCTTGGCCACGGCCGAGGCCCTGGATACAACCAGTGCCGTGCTGTTTGCCCAGGCCAGCCCCGAGGCAGTTACGCTCTCGCTAACCCCCGGCCAGGATTGGACGCTGGCGCAGCTGGCCTACCGCTACTTCGGCAACGTAGCCGACGTAGCCACCGACAACCAGACCCAGCCCCTGCAAGCCGGCCGTAGCCTGCGCCTGACGGAGGGTGTGTATGAGGTAGGCCCGGCCGGCCGGGCGCCGGGCGGCAGCCTGCCGGCCATTGCCGCGCACTTCGGTACCACCGTCGAGGCCATTAAGCAGGCTAACCCCTTGCGCCAAGACTGGCCGCCTCCAGCGGAGCTGCCGCTCTTCACGTCGCTGCGGCTGCCGCCGCTTACCATTACGGTGGGTACCTCGCCGGGGGGCAGCACACTGGCGGCGCTGGCTACCTATTATGGGCAAAACCTGGCGGCCCTGGCGGCCTACAATCAGGATGTGGCCGGCCTCTTTGCCGACAGCGCCACCCTGCATCTGGCCGGCGGCCCCACCGTGCGCACCGCTACCGTGCCAGCGGGCGTAGTGGCGCTGGAAGCCGTGCGGCCCGTGCCGCACCTGGTGCCCGACAGCCCGGCCGACCCCAACTTTGGCCGGTATTTCCTGCAAAACAACTTCAGCCTGCTGAATTACCAGTTGGTGGAGAATGAGACGTTCAGGGCCAGCCCGCTGGGGCTGCCCGCCGGGCCTACCTCCCCAGCGGCCCTGGGCGACGACAAGATTAGGGCTCCCCGCACGCTGGCCCCCAACGAGAACTGGGTGTACAGCCAGAGCATTCCTTACAGCCGCTTTGCCAAGCAAAAACCCCGCGCGGTGGCTGGCCTGCCCGCCCCGGCCGCCAGCCCCTACCAGGGCCTGGGCAGCCTGCTGAAAGTGAATTTTAGCTGGCAGGACTACTATGGCAATTGCCTGCTGACTACCCTGGCCCAGCCCCAGGCCGGCGATGCCCATCCCGTGCTCAACCAGCCCCCGGTGCTCACGGGCTACACCGATGCCCTGCTGGCCCTCAGCCAGTGGCCAGCGGTGAGTGCCGGCTGGCAGGTGCGCCCAGTAGCCAGCCAGCCGCCCCTGCTCGAAGTGCGGCTGGATTTCGACTCCTCGCCTTACCAAGGTCTCAACCGGGTGGTAGTAACCGACAGCCAGACGGTGGTGGCTTATTTTACGCTGCCTCTCGACCCGGCCTCGGCCACCCAGGTGGCCAACTACGCGCTGGTGCAGCAGGCGGCTCTCGGCGGCTCCGAGCGGCCAGTCGAGGTTTCGAAGGTAGTTCTGAGCCCGGACCTGCTGTCGGTGACGCTCACTGTGGGCCACCTCCAGGAAGGTGCGGCGCTGCCGCTAAGCCTGACCATCGGCAACATCAGCTCGGCGGATAAGGGCCTGGCCAAGCAACTTTCGTTTTCGGGCGTCGCCAAGTTCAGCTATGCCCCTGATGCGCCACCCAGCCAGACCCCCGTTAGCGAAAGCGCCACCCGCGACCAGCTGGTGTACGGGCAGCTGTGGTACCAGCTGACAGACCCCAACGGCATTCAGTTCTCCGTCAGTACCGACCTGCTGCAACGCCCGAACGTGCTGACGGCCGAGCAGGCCCAGCGGCTGCTGGACGGCTGGCTGGCCCCGATTTACCTGTTCCTGGCCGACCGGGCCGGTGGGGGCACCACCGTGGCGCCGCCCGTGCCAACTCACGAGTTGGCCTTCCCCATCGACTTGGAGCAGCTCAACAGCGCGCAGATTTTCCGGCTGGAGCTGGCCTTCGGCATCGAGCGCACGGGCGGGGCCGTGGCGGGCGACTTTGAAACGACCGGCGGCATCAAGCAGGTGCGCACGACCATCGCGCCCCTCTCGACCAAAGCCGAGGGCAGTGCCTCGTACAGCTTCGACGCCTTCGCCCAGCAGCTGGAGGCGGCCCTGCACCAGCCCGGCCGCTATGCGCTGCGCGTGGCCACGGGCACCGACCGCACCGCCAACAACCGCAGCGCCGGCGGCCGGGCATTGTGGGCCGTGCGCCACGACGAGAGCGCCGGTCTGGGCTACCAGATAACCAATGCCGGGCAACCCCACCTGTTTGCCCCCGCCCCGATATCCAACAAGCTGGAGGGCCGGACGCAGGTGCCCATCTATGATTTTGACCCGAAAACGGGTATCAACTTCACCAAGCACACCCGGCTACAGGACTTCGCCGGCATTGACATGGACGTGTGGGGCCGACAGTTTTTTACGGCCATTGACCAAGTGCTGGCGCCCGAGTACACGGCGGCCATCCAGCTGATAGATGCGCACCGCAACACCCACTACTACACCGACCTGCTGAGCTACAAAACGCAGCTGGCGAATAGTGTAAAAGACTGGCTGATGCCCGTGTTCCGCGAGGCCAGCGCGCCCAACCTGACGGCGGTGCGGGAGGCCTTCCGGCAGTTGCTGCTGGTGCAGCTCGGCAATGCCTATACCACCAGCGCGGCCGTGCAGTTTGGTGCCGAGGTGGCGGCCCAGGTGCCGCCGGGCATTGCGCCACGCCTGTACGGGGCGCTCACCCCCAACTTCCGTTTCCTGGGAGCCGCTCTTAATGCGCAGCAGCCCCGGCAGCTAAACCTGTTTTTCAGCAGCGAGCTGAACGCCGATGTGGCCGAAAGCCTCGCCAACTATACTCTCACCCCGGCTCTGCAAGTGCAAACGGCTACGCTCGACCCCGTCGGCCGCCGCCAGGTGACGCTGACGCTGAGCGGCCCGGCCATCGTGGGCACCACGCAGGTAGCCCTGGCTGCTACCCTGCGTAGCAGCAGCGGCCAGGGCCTGCTGCCCCCGCAAAGCCTGCCCGTGACGGCCCACGTAGCCGCCGGCAACTACAGCACGGCCGTGTCGCTAACCTCAGCCAAGCTGGAGCTTACCCCGACGCAACTGCCCCAGCAGCAACCGCTAGCCTTCCTTATTACGTCGCCCCAAGTGGTGAAAGCTCCTGACGGGGCCGTTATTCCGTACCTCGACCTCGACCTGACGTACGCCGGCAGCCAGCTGGAGCACCAGGTGGCGAACCTGGAAAATATCAGCGGCTACCAGGCCTCCTCGTGGCTGAATTTTCTGACCGCCGCCGGGACGCGCACGTTTGCCGCCGACCTGGGCAAGTTTAGTGTGCCGCTGCTGCTGCGCACGTTCCCCACGCCCCCCGCCATGCTCATGCAGGAAGGGCGGGTCCCGGCCAGCGACGCGCCGCTGGCCGGCCCGGTAGACTTTGCCACCCTGCTCAACTGGGACTACTACCTGACGTACGCCGAGCCCTTCCACTTCCCGCAGGACCGGCTTTCCTTCACCGTCAACTTCAACGTGCTGGACCGGTCGCCGCGGACCCTGACCCGCATGGCAGATGCCTTTGGCGAGCTGGCCGAATTTACAACCGTATTTCCGCAGGTAGCTGCTGCCCTGGCTACCAACCTGGCCGGCCTCAGTGCGGTCTCGACCGAGGCGCAGCTGCTGGTAGGGGAGGTGGGGCTCAAGGCGTTTGATGAGCTGGTGGGCCGCGTCGTGACCAAGGCGGCGGCAAACGGCCTGCGCCTGGCCGACCAACGCAGCCAGCGCGGCAGCAACGAGGCCCTGCCTTACGCCTTTGACCTTCAGGAAAGCATCGTGCGTATGGCCAGCCCCGTGCCGGAGGACCCCGATGTCGAGGCCCTCGTCGTCAGCCTCAGCACGAAGGCCCCCGACGACATTATCCCCAGCGTGGAGATAGAGAATTGCCACACCCACGCCTACACGGGCAGCGAGGGGCCCACTGCCGCCTACGCCTTTTACTTTACCGACTGTGACACAGGCGCCATTCTATCGGCCGCCGAGGGGCAGCAGAAGCCGAAGCGTACGGTGGTGCTGCGCGGCCTCAACATCTTGCAGCGCCAGGATGCGGAAACGGTAGTGGAGCTGAAGCGTAACGTGGAGCCGATTCCGGGCCGGCCCTCGGCCGACGCCTTCGTGTATACCACCGGCCCGGTCAGCTTCTCCGACAAGGCGCATCCCACCATTAGCCAGGCGCAGGACATCGACATTTCGACGCTGCCCGACCACCCGGCCACGCACAACAACTGGCCCCTGGCCCAGCAGCTAACCAACCTGCTCGATACCCTGCTCCTGAAAAATACCCAGCCGACGCTCTACTTCCAGCTCAGTTGCAGCTACTTGTATTCGCTGGGGCCGGGCCTGAGCCACATCGAGCTGCCCGTGCTACTGCAACCCCTGACGCAGGTGCAGGTGCAGGCGAGCACCGCCGGGCCGGGCGAAATTACCCGCGCCCAGCTGGTGGCCGACCTGGCCGGGGGCCTCAAGTACTGGTGCCAGGCGCACCAGCCCAGCCCCGCGAGCGCCGCTTTCCGGTTTGACCTGACGCTGTTTTCCAACCTGACGCAGCACGCGTCGCCTCTGCTCAGGCTGGCCAACCTGATGCTGCCCGTGCAGTACATCAGCGACCTGCCGAAAACTCATTAGTAAAAGACCCGCAACTCTTTGCCTATGAAAACGCAAGCCCCCGCCTCACTTACGGTGACTGTCCCGGTAAGCCCGGCTTACCAGAATGAGTACCTGGCCATTGAAGAAAAGGCCGTGACCCTGGTCCTGCCCCTGCTCGATGGCCCGCACACCCTCACATCGGAGCTGGTGCAGGTGGGAGCACTGCGTAATTTTGGCAAGCCGGGCCTGCTGGCTTCGTGCTCGGTGTGGTACAGTTTCGATGCAGCCACTAATTGCCTGGAGCTTTGTGGCAGTGAGCTTGTATCGGAAAAGTCATCCTGCGTGACCACCTTTTTGAGTGGCATCGGCCAGCCCCACCAGCAGCCTGCCTATGCCGTGCGGCCGCCAGTCGGCCCCGATGCGCTGCTCTGGAACCCCGATTCGCCCCTCACCCCGGGGCTGGCCCAGGAGCTACAGACTATTAGCCAGGCCATAACCAGCGCCCTGTTGCAAAAGGCGCTGGAACTGGGGCTGACAGTGGTACAGCTTGCGCCACCGCCGCTGCTCTCGGCGGCGCAGTACAAGCAACTATGCCCGGTGTACCACCAGGGCAGATTCGTCGAGTTCTACGACGAGTCCAAAACGTACGGTGCGGACTATATCATCGGAGATTTTCAGTCAGTATATAAAGGCCTCGCTACGTTTGCGACCGGTCAGCACTACGCCAATATCATTGGCAGCACTGACGACCCTAAGCACGGGGAGCCGTCCTGGATAGCCCTGTGGCGCAAGGCCTATAAGGTGGCTAATCCGACCAACTGCTCCTCCTACCATTTTTCGGGAACGCCCGGCGGCGGGCCCATTACCACCCCGTTCGACTGCCGTGGTCGCTGGGTGGGGGGCCACGTTATCCTCAGCGATTACGCGGCTGAGGTAGCCCACGGCAGTGACAATATCTTTATCATTCCGATTTGCAACGCGCACAATTCCAACAACAAAATATACATGGAGCCGGTGCACGACAACCGGGCGATAGTCCTCAGCAACTACTTCAAAATGAGTGAGGGCGGGCCTGGCAGCCCTGCCAGCTAGCGGGCGCAGTAGCTACCTAATCGGCTGGCACCGCGCTAAGCCAAGCTCATGCGCGGTGCCAGCCGATTAGGCCAACGCCGGTTCTGGCAGTGCCAGCAGGCGCGTGGCGGCCAGCTGGCGCAAGGCGCAGCGGGCGCAGCACGCCTTGGTAGGCAACGTGCTGGTGGGCAGTAATAGGGCCGGCACCCGCAGGTGGTAGGCATCAGTGCGACGGTAAAGTGGGTTGAAAAAGCGGCGCACCAGGCAGCCGTCGGCCGTGGCCAGCACCACGAGCTGCGTTTGCTGGCGGGCGCAAAACTCGCTGAGGCCTTCCAGCGCATCCTCCTCGGTCAGCAGGTGCGTGGCCGCGCCGGGCAAGTGGGCGCGGGCGGCCAGCAGTGCCTTTTTGAGCGAAGCCAGGCCGCCGCTGCCCGGCGCATGAAACTGCACCAGGTCGAAGTGCGCCGCCGGGGTGCGGGCCAGCGCCGCGAGTGGGGCTAGCTGGGCTCCACTCAGCCGGGCAAAATCACCACTGACTACCAGGTGGCCGGGTAGCTCGTGGCGGCCGGGCGGCACCAGCAGCACGGGGCAGCTTACGCGCTCGGGCAGTAGCGTGAGTGGGCTGCCGGCCGCCGTGGCGGCGGCGCAGTCGGTGAGGGTGAGGCCGGTTACCACGAGGTCGGCGCGGTAGCCAGCCACTAATACTTCGAGGCAATCGGGCAGCGACTCGGGGGCCAGGTGAAAGTGGTAACTGATGCGGCGGCCATCCTGGCGGGTCAGCTGCTGGTAGCGCAGGCGCTCGGCCAGCGCGCCCAGGCGAGCTAGCCGGGCGGCGCGGTGTTCGGGTGTGAGGGCCGTATCCGCCGTACTATGCACCAGCACTACCTCGGCGGGCAGGCGCACGGCCAGCTTATTGGCATACAGCAGCGCATTTTCGGCCGCGGGAGAAAAATCGATGGGCACCAGGATTGTTTGCATAGCGCACGTAATCAGCAGTATAAAAAGGCAGGTTGAGTAGTAAGCCCAAAAAAGTGCCGCTAGGCTGCCGCACGGGCGGGTGGCGCGGGGGCCAGCGATTCGGCCAGGGCGGCGGCTACGGACGGCCGTGGCACAGCCGGCGCCTGGGCCGGGGCCAGGGGGCGCGCGTCGACGCGACGGGAAGTGGTAAATGCGATGAGCAGCACGAGGCAGGTCAGCACGGTTAGCCCCAGCACGGCGGCCAGCAGGCCGTGAGCCATCCAGGAAAGCATGTCAGCGTTGGCCGCCGCCGCCGGCGAGGGGGCGGTAGCCTGGGCAGCCGCCAGGTGGCTGGTGAGCCCGCTGGCTAAGAGGAGCATAAAAAACCTGTTCGGAAAGTCAGATTTGGGAGCGGCTACCGGGGCCAGATAGGAAGCTTGCATGGGGCGAGAGAACTAGGGTGAATGACTACTCCAAAGGTCCTGGTGCCCCCCGAAAGCGGGTATGAGGCCGCTCAAGGCCCGTCTTGATTGATGTCAAACCAGCGTTTGAGCCCTGCTAACCCCGAGCCGTGCTGCTTGTAGCACGTCCGCCACGGCGTCGGCGGTAGGCAGGCCCGGCTGGCGCCACAGCTCCATACCTTGGTGCAGGAGCACGCAGGCTGGCAGTGTGGGTGGCCCAAAGCTGCGCACCACCGCCGGGTGCGTCGCCTCATCAATGGCCAGCACCCGCACGGCCGCGCCCAGCTGCTGCTGCAAGGCCGCCAGGGCAGCCGTGGCCGCCGCGCCGGCCCCGAGTGGCAGCAGCACCAGCAGCACTGCCGCAGTGGGTGGCGAGGTCGGAAAGAGGGACATAGCGAACGGGCAAGACGGAGGGAGCCACAAAATTCCCGAGTGCACTCCCCCCTGGCTATGAGGTCCCTCAAGCCGTCGCTTGATAGTTGTCATGGGCCGGCTGCCATCTGTTGCCGACCTTTGCCAGCGCTCCTGCTGGCTAGCCGGCCCCGTTATCCCCATGCCTCACGACGTAGTTGCCCGCGCCCTTGCCTATGTGCTACTGCACCAGGCGCCCGAGTTTGTGGGCGTGTACGAAGCTGCGGCGGGCCGGCTCACGCAGGTGAATCCGGCCGGCGCGCAGCTCCTGGGCTACCCCAGCGAGGCCGCGCTGCTGGCTGCCCCCGGCCCCGTGCCGTACGCCCCCGCCCTGACCCCCGCCGACTGGGAGGCCCTGCGTGCGCAGGCCCGGCGTACGGGCCGGCTCGCCTTCGAAACCGAGGTGGTGAGGCCCAGCGGCGAAGCCTTACCGGTGCACATTGAGCTAACATATTTTGAAGCGGCGGGCGCCGATTTTTACTTGTTGCGCCTGCGCGAGCAAACCCGACCGGCCGCGCCGGCCCTGAGCGAGCCCCGCTTTGAGGCGGTAGTGGCCAATGCCACTATCGGTATCATCGTCTGCAACCAGGCCGGGAGCATCGTATCGGCCAACGGCATGGCTCACCAGCAGTTTGGCTACGTCGAAGGCGCGTTGCGCGGCCTGCTCATTGAGGCGCTCGTGCCCAACGCGGCCGGCCGCCGCCACGCGCAGCTGCGGCAGTCGTTCAACGCGGCCCCGCAGGTGCGGGCGATGGGCGCGCACCGCGGCGACCTGGAGGGCCTGCGCCAAGATGGCTCCGTATTTCCCGTAGAGGTGAGCCTCAGTTACTTCGAGCTGGATGGCGAGCTGTATGCCGTGTCGTACGTACTCGATATTACGGCCAAAAAGCAGGCCGACCAGGCCCTGCTCGCCGAGCGTCAGCGCGTAGAAAGCCTCAACAGTGAGCTGGAGCAAAAAATGGCCGACCGCACCCACGCCCTGCTCACCACGCTGGCCCAGCTGGAACAGCGCCAGGCCGAACTGGCCCAGGCGCTGGCCGCCGAGCAGGAGCTGGGCGAGATGAAATCGCGCTTCGTGAGCATGGCCTCGCACGAGTTTCGCACCCCGCTCACGGCGGTACTCACCTCGGCCTCGCTCATCGAGCGGTATCCGGCCGCCGAGCAGCAGGACAAGCGCCTGCGCCACCTCGACCGCATCCGGCAGTCGGTGAACCAGTTGAACGATATCTTGGAAGAGTTTCTGTCCGTCGGCCGCATCGAAGAAGGCAAGGTGACGGCCCAGCCGGCCCACCTCAACCTGCCCATTTTGCTGCGCGACGTGCTGGCCGATATGCAGGGCTTGCTCAAAGCGGGGCAGCGCGTGGCCCAGGTTATCGACTGCACCGAGCCGATGTGGCTCGACCCCTCGCTGCTGCGTAAAGTCCTCGTCAACCTGCTCTCCAACGCCAGCAAGTACTCAGCCGAAAACACCGTAGTGCAGGTGCGGGCCGCCGGCGCGGCCGGCCGGCTCACGCTGGTGGTGCAGGACGAGGGCGTGGGCATTTCGGCCGACGACCAGGCCCGCTTGTTCGAGCGGTTTTTTCGGGCCCGCAGCGTTACTAACGTGCCGGGCACGGGGCTGGGCCTCTACATCGTGGGCCGCTACGTCGAGCTGCTGGGGGGCACCATCCGCCTCGTGAGTGAGCTGGGCCAGGGCACCACCGTTACCATTGTTATTCCGTATGAAAACGCTCCTGCTGATTGAGGACCACGCCATTATCCGTGAAAATACTGCCGAGCTGCTGGAGCTGGCTGGCTACGCGGTGCTCGTGGCCGAAAACGGCAAAGCCGGCGTCGAGCAGGCGCTGGCCACCCGGCCCGACCTTGTTATCTGCGACATTATGATGCCCGTGCTCGACGGCTACGGCGTGCTCCAGATTTTCAACCAGCACCCGCAGCTGGCTGGCATCCCCTTCATCTTTCTCACCGCCAAAACTGAGCGCGCCGACCTGCGCCGGGGCATGGAGCTGGGCGCCGACGACTACCTCACCAAGCCCTTCGACAGCAGCGAGCTGCTGAGTGCCGTGGCCAGCCGCCTCGGCCGCTTTCAGCACCTGCGGCCCGACTACGACCTGGCCGCCGGGGGCCTGCCCGAGTTCCTGGCCGATGCCCGGCGCGTGGGCAACCTCAGTAGCCTCACCCTCGACCGCCGGCCCCACCCGGTGCCCGCCCGCCAGTTCGTCTACACCGAGGGCGACGAGCCCATCCGGCTCTACTTCGTGCAGGCCGGCCGCGTCAAAACCACCAAGGCCACCGACGCGGGCAAGGAGCTGATTACGGGCTTCTACCAGCCCGGCGAGTTCTTCGGCTACCAGGCTTTGCTGGAACAAACGCCGCACCACGACTCGGCCGTGGCCGTCGAAGAATCGACCTTGCTCTACATCCCGGCCGAAGAATTTACCGACCTGCTGTTGCGCAATGCCGAGGTTAGCCAGCAGTTTATCCGGCTGCTGGCGGGCCGCGAGCGCGAGCGCGAGCAGCAACTCGTGGAGATGGCCTACCACTCGCTGCGCCGCCGCGTGGCCGATGCTCTGTTGCGCCTGCACGAGCCTGCCAACCCGCTCATCTTCCTCACCCGCGAGGAGCTGGCCGCCGTGGTGGGTACCGCTCCCGAGTCGCTCAGCCGCACGCTCAGCGAGTTTCGTCAGGATGGCTTACTGGAGCTGACGCCCCGCAGCATCCGGGTGCTGCACCCCGAAGGGCTGCGCCGCAGCAACTGGTAGTGCTAGTGCTTAAGCGCTGACTTTCAATCTGCTTCCCAGAGCCGTTAAAACCGCTCGGAACGCGGACTGAAAGTCAGCGCTTAAGCACTAGCCAAAACGCAGAGAGGGATAACAACGCACGGCTGCGTTGTCATCCCTCTCTGCGTTGGCATAGCTCAGGGCCAGCGGGTACTTACTTGAGCAGGTCTACCTGGCCGCGCACTACCTCGCGGGCAATGGCCAAGTTGGTATCGCGTGGGTTTACCACAAGGTAGATGAATTTCTTGCCGTCGTTCACTAGTTTCAGTAGGTGCAGCTGGTTGGTGAGGGTGATGAGCACGTCGTCGATGCCTTCGCCTTGCAGCTTGAGGGCGCTGATGGCCTTCTGCTTTTGCTTTACCACCTCGGTGTTGTAGGCAGCGGCGGTATC
>Ga0268353_100170_pt1 | contig 11057 bp, 10 predicted proteins | sample G5R2_NF_18SEP201_FD_190168 | JGI IMG/M metagenome (GOLD analysis project Ga0268353, IMG submission 190168) | Phyllosphere microbial comminities from switchgrass, GLBRC, Michigan, United States - G5R2_NF_18SEP2017_LD1 | ecosystem: Host-associated > Plants > Phyllosphere > Phylloplane/Leaf | place... | reverse complement strand
CAGGCGGGCCCCGGCGCACCACTGGCCTTTGGGGTTTTTGAGGTGGAAAACAAGCCGGGCAACGACCGCAATTTTCCCTACAGTGCTATTAGCTCGGGTAATTTTAAGACGCCCCAAGGTGGGGTTTCTGACGATGGCTACGCGGTTCTGTACGACGCGCAGGGCAAAGTGACGCACGTATTTGCTAATTAAGCGGCCGCCCCGGACATAACAAAGCCACTGCTCATCGCAGTGGCTCTCAAGGGGGTGAAACCAAGGGTGGCCGGTCGGTCCCGGCGTTATCGCGGAGAGAAGAGGTGGCCGGTCGGTCCCGGCCGTATCGAAGGGCCGGGCAGCTCTAGCTGCCCGGCTGAATGTCAATCTCGCGGGGCTGGTTGGCCTCCGAATCGCGGAACGGGATAGCTACCCGCAACTCCCCATTCTCGTGAGTAGCGTTGATGGCCAACAAGTCCAGGTTTTGGGGCAGGTCCATCGTTTGCATGAAGAGCGGGGCGGCTAGCTGGTCCTCGGGCCCGTGCCGGTACTCGCCGTACACGGTAAGGTGGTTGTCCTTAAGTACCACGTGAAAGCTTTCGGCCGGCACGCTGGGCATAGCGACATGCAGTACTACGCCCTTCGGACGCTTGTTGACATGCAGCTTAGGCTGGGCTACGCCGCCGCCAATGGTGTTCAACAGGTCGAGCTGGGGGGCGATAGTACGGATAAATTCGCGGCTGATAAATTTCATAATGGAGTAGCCTTATTAAGTGACTTCGGGCTTGTTTAATCAAACGCCGTACCAGCTTCCACAAGAAATGAATTAGGTTGACAGTCAGCCGATATGACAGCGAAAGGCTAGCTGGCTAGCCCAGCGAGTGACACCCTGGCCGGAAAGCCGCCGAAGTGGCAGTTTGCCGAAGCCACCGGCTAAAACCGGCTCGTGAGGCCAAAGTGAATCTTGGAATTCGTGAGTGAAAAACCAGTATTCAGAAACTGTGACCTACCCACCGAATACACAAACTGGAAGAGGCCAGCCGCCGTGCGGAAGCTTAGGCCCGCACCCAGGCCGGTGGGCGAGTCGAGGGCATTGGTGCTGACTTGGGTGGTGGTAAAATTATAGGCGCGCAGCAGCGCCTGGTCGGCAAAAATGAACACATAACCCTCTGGCCCGGTAAACTGCCGCAGCTCCACGGTCCCAACCCCGTAGGCATTGGTGTAGAATTGATTTTCAGTAAAACCGCGCAGGGAGTTAAGGCCGCCCAGTCGGAACAAGTCGTTAAGAAAAAACTGCTGATTGAATAAGCCTTCGCCGCGCGCCCGTACCAGCAGCACGCCCTGCCGGCCCAGCGCCCAGTAGCGCTCAGCGCGCCCGCCAAAGCTGTATTGCGTCGAGCGCATATTGATGCCCGTATACAGCGCCTCGCTGATGGCAGCGTTGCGCCGGATGGTCTTAGTACCCACACCGCCCTGCAAGCTCACGAATAGCCCCCGGTGCGGGAAGTACAGGTCGTCGAGGTTGGTCCGTGAGTAACCCAGGCCGTAGGAGTTGTACTCCGAATCGAGGTAGTTGGGTAGCGCACCGAGCTGCGCGTAGGCCGTGCTATCGAGCAGCAGGCGCGAGCTGCTTTGCTCGGCAAAAAACGTGAGGCGGCCGGCCCGCGCCGTGGGGTAGCTTACTTGCAGCCGGGGCCGTAGGGTGAGGTAGTTGCCGGTTTGCTTATACAAGTTGAAAGTCGCGCCCACTTCCAGCGGCGTGCCGAAAATATTGGGGTGCAAGTAGCTGGCATCCAAGAGCTGCGAGAGCGCGTCGGTCTTGCGCCACTGCAAGCCCACCTGCTTGCCACCGCCGCGCAGGTTGCGCAGGTTGATGGTGACGTCGCCCGTGAACTGCACCCCGCTGGCCCCGTTGGCCGCCGGCAGCAGCCCCACAATGGCATCGAACTGGTTCGAGGGGCGCTCGTCGAGCAGTAGGTACACCCGCGCCTGCTTGCGGGCAAAGCGTACCTCGGGCTCGGCGCGCAGGCGCACGTAGGGGAGCTGGCGCAGCAGGGCAGCGGCGGCATCTACGCGCTGCTGGCTGTAGGGCATGCCAGGAGTAAGTTGCAGGTATTTAGTGAGAAAGCGCTTCTTGGTTTTGCTGGTGCCCACTATTTGTAGCGAGTCGAAAAACACTGCCGGCCCGCGCTTGAGCACTACGCGCCCCGCGATGTCGTGGCCCGTCAGCCGTAGTGAATCCAGGCCGATGGTGGCGAAGGGGTAGCCCTGATTTTCGGCCTCCGTAAGCACGCGCTCCTGTAAGGCGGCCCAATCGGCGGGCCGCCAGGGCGTGCGCCGAAAGAATTTTTCGCGGTAGCCGGCGCGGGTTAGCAGGCCGTCGCCAAGGTTCCCATTGTGTAAATACGCCCACCGAAACTGCTCGCCCACGTAGAGGCGCACGTGCACCGTATCGCGCCCCCAGCGAATGCCATCGGCCGAGGCCGTGAGGTAGGCGTCGGCCTGCAAGGCCAGCACCAGCTCGCGCACCGTGCGTAGGGCCGTGAGCGAGTCGGGCACGGTGGCGCGCGGGTGCAGGCGCCGCACCAGCGCCTGGCCCGCCGGCTCGGCCTCGATGCGCAGCACCCGTATCCGGCCGAGCTGGCGCGGCGCGGCCGTGGGGGGGCTAGCCAGGGGCGGGAGGGGTGGGGAAGCCAGCCCAGGCGCGTTGGGCACCGCTACGCCCGGCCCGGCACCGGAAGTTTGGGCGCGGAGCGGCCCGGCGCGCAGGCCCAGCAGCAGCCAGCAGCTCCACAGAAGTACGGTAGCAAGTCGAACCATCGTTGGAGGGGCAAACGCGCGGGGCGGTTTTTAATTTCAGGAGCCCGATTTTTGTTGAATCCTGGGCGGGCGGCAGCTGTTTTAAGGCTGCCGCGTCCGCAAAAATCGCGCTTTCTCCTTCTTATGCCTGGCCTCTACCTTCACATTCCGTTTTGCAAGCAGGCCTGCCACTACTGCGACTTCCACTTCAGCACCTCGCTGGGACTGAAAGGACAGTTTATGGAGGCACTGCTTAAGGAGATGACGCTGCGCCAACGCTACCTGCCCGATGCCAGCGCGCCGCTCGAAACCATCTACTTTGGCGGCGGCACGCCCTCGCTGCTAACGGGCGAAGAGCTAGCCCGCATTTTTGAGGCCATTCACGCCCACTTCCCGGTGTCGCCGCAGGCTGAAATTACCCTAGAAGCTAACCCCGACGACCTTAGCCCCGCCAAGCTGGCCGAACTGGCAGCCTCGTCAGTTAACCGCCTCAGCCTTGGGCTGCAAAGCTTTCATGAGCCGCACCTGCGCCTGATGAACCGCGCGCACTCAGCCGCCGAATCCTGGCATGCGGTGCGGGCGGCCCAGGCGGCCGGCTTTGAGAATATCTCGGTAGACTTGATTTACGGGGTGCCGGCGGCTAGCCACAGTATTTGGGAAGCTGACCTGGCTAGGCTGTTCGACCTGAACGTGCCGCACGTATCGGCCTACGCGCTCACCATTGAGCCCGATACGGCTTTCGGTCGCCGCCTGAAAAAGGGCACCTTCGTGGCGCCGCCCGAAGAATTTGTGGCCCAACAGTTCGAAATCATGCTGAGCCAGTTGCGTGCTCACGGCTACGAGCAGTACGAAATCAGCAACTTTTGCCGGCCCGGCCGCGAGAGCCGCCACAATTCCAATTACTGGCGCGGGGTGCCCTACCTGGGCCTCGGCCCGAGCGCGCACTCCTTTGACGGCCGTAGCCGTCAATACGCGGTGGCAAACAACCCGCAGTACGTGGCCGCCGTGCTGGAGCGTGGTGAGGTGCCGGCCACCGTGGAGCAGCTTTCGCCCCTTGACCAGGCAAATGAATACCTACTTACTACCCTGCGCACCAGCCGCGGCTGCGACCTGGCTTATCTGCGCGATGCTTTAGGCCTCAACTTACTAGCTGAGCGCGCTGACTACCTGGCCAGCCTCACCGACCAAGGCATGGCGACCTTGGACAGCGGCATCCTGCGCCTTACCGACGCCGGCAAGCTACTGGCCGACCACATTACGCTGGAGCTTTTTGCCGAGGTGCCGGCCGCCGGGCAGTAGCTTGCGGTGGCGGTCAGGCCGCCCGTTTCTTTTGTTTCTCCTTTTTCCTGCGCAGCCGTGAAGCTTTTGAGCGATGCCTTGGTCAGTAACGACGACTTTTTTGTGGAGCAGGTCCACCTTACGGCCATCGTCTTCGACAATACCGACGACGTAACCCTCTGGGCCTCTACTTTTCGTGATGACGATGACCACTTCTTTCACCTCGGTTTGCCCTTCCACGCGCTCGACACTCTGCTGCGCGTGACTGGCGAGCGCGCCGAAACCCTGGCTGAGGAAGTAGCCGATGCCCTCGCCAGCGCCGAGGAATGGCCCTGCCTGCTCGAATACACTACCGCCGAAAACCCACCCGTAGCCCTGCCGGGCGTGGCCCTCAAGCTAGCCGTTACCTTCCCCGCGGACGCCGACGAAACCGACGACCCGCAGCCGCACAATATCTTCTACCTCGAAGGCATCTACGCCCGGCTAAGCTCTTAGCGCGGTCCTACAGATTAGCTGTCATGCTGACAAAAGAGGCATCTTACTGATGCCGGAATAAAAAGTGCGAAGCCGATAAGATGCTCGCTTCGTCAACATGAGGGTCCTTTTAGATAATGTAAAACAATAGTTAATAGGATGTTAGGTGATAAGAGCTTGAATTTTATCCCCAGTGCTCTAAGCTAAGTACAGCATGCACCCCGCCTCCGAAGCGATATGGTCACAGTGGTACCTCATCCCAGGGCTGGGGGCCGACGAGCGCGTTTTTCGCCGCCTGCGGCTAATCGGCTCGGTGCATATCCTTCATTGGCTAGCCCCACAATCGCCCACCGAGCCGCTGGTTCATTACGCCGCCCGCTTAGCCGAAGCGGTGCCCATTAGCGCGCCTTGCTGGCTGGTCGGCGTATCGTTTGGCGGGCTGTTGGCGCAGGAAATCGGTCGGCTACGACCACTGGCGCGAGTAGTGCTCATCTCCAGCCTCGGTAGTCCGCTCGATTTGCCGCCGCTCTTGCGGCTGGCCGGCACTACGGGCCTGCACCGGCTGGTACCATTTGGCCTGCTAAAGTGGCTGCCCCGGATGGCCCAGTGGTTTTTTGGGGCGCGCGGCGGCACCGAGTACCGGCTGCTCCGCCAGATACTGGCCGACACCGATGTCAGCTTTGCCCGTTGGGCCACGGCGCAGCTACTGAGCTGGCGCGGGCCCGGCCTGCCCGCGGTGCGTGTGCACGGCACCCGCGACCGGCTGCTGCCCGCCGGCTCCGCTACTATCGACTACCCAGTGCCCGGCGCGGGGCATTTTCTCATCGTCAGTCACGCCGCGCAGGTAAGCCAGTATCTCAATGGCCTGGCCACCCCTGCTCGTTAGTGCTGCCTGGTATTTTGGCTGATAGCTAGTATCTTAGGAATAATTTCCAGTCTCCAAGATTATTGGCTTATGGTCCAACGCTACTCCCTTTCAGCTTTAGTAGTAGGTAGTGGCCTGCTGGCCCTGGTTAGCCCAGCCGCCGCGCAGCAAGCTGCCCCCGATTCAAGCTCATACACCCGCCCACTACTGCTCAAAGCGGGCCTGCGCCTCACGCACCTGCGCTACGCGCACGATAGCAAGTCGTGGCAGTTCCTGCTACCTCTTTCGCTCGGAGCCGAGTACCGGCTGGCCCCGCGCCTAAGCGTGTATACGCAGCTCGAAGCCGATATGCAGGCTACCTACACCAGTAATCGGCGGCGCGCCACCCGCCGTAGTACGCTGGCAGCGGCTTCGGTAGCCGTGGGAGCGCGCTACTATTACGGCGGCGGGCCGCAGGTGGGGTTGCGCTTTGGCCGCTACCTGGCCCTGGAGGGCACTGCCGATTGGGAGCAGCTAACCGATGCCCGCTGGCTACGGGCGCGCAGCAATGGTCGCCGCGCCACGCCCGCCGTGCTTACGCCGGGCATCTTCGCGCTATGGGGTGTGCAACAGCAGCTGCACGGCCATGCATACTACGACGTAAGCGCGGGCGCGGGCGTGCTGGCCCCGGCCTACTATAATTTTGAACGCCCCAATACTATCATCCGCTGGAGCGTGGGGGGCCAAGCCAGCATCCGCCTATATTTTGGCTTATAACCTACGCAAGTAGGCGCGGATAAACTGCATGCAAAAAGGGCTGCCCCGGTAAGAGCAGCCCTTTTATACGAAGCTAAGCAGCAGTTACGCAGCAGCTACTTCCGTAGCAACGGGAACTACCGAAACGAACGAGCGGTCGTCGCGGCCTTTCTTGAACTGCACGGTGCCGTCAACCAGCGCAAACAGCGTGTGGTCTTTGCCCATGCCCACGTTGGTGCCAGCGTGGTGCTTGGTGCCGCGCTGACGCACGATGATGTTGCCAGCAATAAGTGGCTGACCACCGAAGATTTTCACGCCGAGACGTTTGCTATGCGATTCACGGCCGTTGTTTGACGAGCCTACGCCTTTTTTGTGTGCCATTTTAGTAAAGCTGTTAGCTAGTAGCGATTAGCTGCTAGCTTTTTGAAAAAGATACAGAAACTAGTTCAAGCCATAAAGCTAACAGCTAACAGCCATCAGCTAATAGCTTAGTAAACTAGCCGATGCTGTTAATCATTACTTTGGTGAACTGCTGGCGGTGGCCATTCAGTTTCTTGTAGCCCTTGCGGCGCTTCTTCTTGAAGACCAGGACTTTGTCGCCCTGCACATGGGCAACAATGGTGCCTTTCACGGCTACGTTCAGCTCGGGGGTGCCAATGCTGAGCGTACCGTTGTCGTCGGTCAGCAGGGCGTTGCCCAGCTCTACCGAGTCACCGATATTACCGGCCAGACGCTGGGCGTATACAAATTTATTAGCCTCAACCTTAGTCTGTTGGCCGGCGATATTGACAATGGCGTACATCTTATTTCCGCTGGAGGTTTCTCAAAAGGGAACGCAAAAGTACGGTGACTTTTCGGTAAAACCAAACCTAAGTCGTTAATCTTCATTCATTCGCCAAAAACACGGTTGGTTAAAGCACATTTTTCACGGCGGGGCTTAACTGGCTGAATGCAAGAAAGTGGCCGCCGCTACAGCATTTGTGTGGACAACCGGCGTTATCCACACGCAAAATGTGGATAACTAGCTAAAAATCCGGCGTTTTCGGGCCGTAATCTCATAACCCACCCAGGGTAAGCTGGACGGCTCCCAAATTTCAATCGGGATGAACGCAACTCCCGCCTAGGGGGTTGCCCGGCTATCTTTGAACACTGGCTGAGCCGGAGCCGAACATCCGCTAAGCGGTTGCGGTTTGCTCGCCAGCTTGCCCCTCGTCACCCCGAAACCCGTTCGTTTTATGGAGCCTTTACTCGCCGAAAACCCCAACCGTTTCGTGCTTTTTCCCATCCAGAATCCCCAGGTTTGGGAGTTCTACAAGAAGGCAGAAGCCTCGTTCTGGACGGCCGAAGAAATCGACCTCTCGCAGGACCAGAAAGACTGGAACAACCTGAATGACAACGAGCGCCACTTTATCAAGCACGTGCTGGCCTTCTTCGCCGCCAGCGACGGCATCGTGAATGAGAACCTCGCCATCAACTTCATGCAGGAGGTGCAGATGCCCGAGGCGCGCTGCTTCTACGGCTTCCAGATTATGATGGAAAACATTCACAGCGAAACGTATTCGTTGCTGATTGATACGTATATCAAAGACCCCAAGGAGAAGGATTACCTGTTCAATGCGCTGGAGACGGTGCCCGCCGTGCAGCGCAAGGGCCAGTGGGCCCTGACGTGGATTAACTCGGAGAACTTTGCCGAGCGCCTCATCGCCTTTGCCGCCGTGGAAGGTATTTTCTTCTCGGGCTCGTTCTGCTCTATCTTCTGGCTCAAGAAGCGTGGCCTGATGCCTGGCCTCACGTTCAGCAACGAGCTGATTTCGCGCGACGAGGGGCTGCACTGCGACTTCGCCTGCCTGCTCTACAGCTACCTCGAAAACAAGCTGCCCGAGGAGCGCGTGCAAGCCATCATCCGCGACGCGGTGACGATTGAGCAGGAGTTTGTGACGGAGGCGCTGCCCGTGAGCCTCATCGGCATGAACGCCCGCACCATGAGCCAGTACATCGAGTTTGTGGCCGACCGCCTGCTTGTGTCGCTGGGCTGCGGTAAGATTTACAACTCGACCAACCCCTTCGACTTCATGGAAATGATTTCGGTACAGGGCAAGACCAACTTCTTCGAGAAGCGCGTGGCTGAGTACCAGAAAGCCGGTGTAATGACTGAGCGCGCCGACAACATGTTCTCGCTTGACGAGGATTTCTAGGCGGCTAGTTTAATTAAGTGAAAAGGCCTGGCTTCCGCGTGGAAGCCAGGCCTTTTTTGTGTTACATCCCCAACTCCGTCAGCCCGGGGTGGTCGGCCGGGCGGGCCCCCAGCGGCCAGTGAAACTGGCGCTCATCTTCCGCGATGGCTACGTCGTTGATGCTGGCTTCGCGGCGCTGCATGAGGCCGTGGGCGTCGAATTCCCACTGCTCGTTGCCGTATGCGCGGTACCACTGGCCGGTGGCGTCATGGTACTCGTACTGGAAGCGCACGGCAATACGGTTCTCGTGGAAGCCCCACAGCTCCTTGATGAGGCGGTACTCGTGTTCCTTTTCCCACTTGCGGGTGAGGAACTGCTCGATGGCGGCGCGGCCGGTGAAGAACTCGCTGCGGTTGCGCCACTGGCTGGCCTCGGTGTAGGCGAGGGCCACGCGGGCGGGGTCGCGCGAGTTCCAGGCGTCTTCGGCGAGGCGGGCTTTTTGGGTGGCGGTTTCGAAGGTGAAGGGCGGGAGCGGGGGGCGGGCGTCGGACATGGTGGGGGTGACCTTTTGGGGAATGAAGTATTGACAAGTGGCTGCCGCCGTTGGTTTGCCGCTCATCCGTTCTGCTCATGACTTCTGCCCGCGAAAAGTGGCCTTTGCCCGGCCAGGTTGACCCGCTTATCACGCCCTGCGCCTTTTGCCGGCGGCGCATCACGCTAGGCGGAAAGCCGTTGTTTAAAAGCTGTTCCTGCAAGGCGTTTGGGCCGCCCGTGACCATTGCGGCGCTGGTGGCCGGGGCTGGGCTGGCGGTGGCTGGCTTATGGTACTATAGCCGCCGAAAGTAGGCTAAAAGCCACTGGATATACGCAATAAAAACTCAACTCCCACGCTAGCCGCCCGGCCCGTTTTGCAAAAAATGGCCGGGCGGCCTCATTTTCAGCCTATGCGGACCGATTCTAAATATTTCTTTTGGCTACCCAAAACATGGGAACTAATTTCCGGCTTTAAAGCACCGCGGCTCTGCCCCTTAGGCTAGCCAGATTAGCAATTATTGCCCACCATAGCAACTTCCATAACATGCTCGTAATCAAACGCGATGGCCGCCGTGAGTCGGTCAAGTTCGATAAAGTCACCGCCCGCATTGAAAAACTTTGCTACGGGCTTAATCAAAACTATGTGTCGCCCATCGAGGTGGCCAAGAAGGTCATCGACGGCATCTACGATGGCGTGACGACCGTCGAACTCGACAACCTGGCGGCCGAGACGGCCGCTTCGCTGACCACCCGGCACCCGGACTACGCCATCCTGGCGGCCCGCATCGCGGTTAGCAATCTGCACAAGGTGACCTCGAAGTCGTTTTCGAGCACCATGAAGCGCCTCTACACCTACGAGGACCCCAAGAATGGCGACAACGCGTCGCTGATTGCCAAGGACGTGTGGGAGGTGATTCACAAGCACGCGCACACCCTCGACTCGGCCATTATCTACGACCGCGACTACAACTACGATTTCTTCGGCTTCAAGACCCTAGAGCGCTCGTACTTGCTGCGCCTCGATGGCAAGGTGGTAGAGCGGCCCCAGCACATGCTGATGCGCGTATCGGTGGGTATCCACAAGGATGACATCGACTCGGCCATCAAGACCTACAACATGATGTCGGAGCGCTGGATGACCCACGCCACGCCGACCTTGTTCAACGCCGGCACGCCTAAGCCGCAGATGTCGTCGTGCTTCCTGCTCACGGTGAAGGACGACTCGATTGAGGGCATCTACGAGACGCTGAAAGACTGCGCGCTGATTTCGCAGAGCGCGGGCGGCATCGGCTTGGCTGTGCACAACGTGCGCGCCACGGGCTCTTACATCAAGGGCACCAATGGCAACTCCAACGGCCTGGTGCCGATGCTGAAGGTATTCAACGACACGGCCCGCTACGTGGACCAGGGCGGCGGCAAGCGCAAGGGCGCGTTCGCCATTTACCTGGAGCCCTGGCACGCCGACATTTTCGAATTCCTGGACTTGAAGAAGAACCACGGCAAAGAGGAAATGCGCGCCCGCGACTTGTTTTACGCCCTCTGGACGCCCGACTTGTTCATGAAGCGCGTGGAAGCTAACGGCGACTGGACGCTGATGTGCCCCCACGAGTGCCCCGGCCTCGACACCACCTGGGGCCCCGAGTTTGAGAAGCTCTACACCAAGTACGAGCGCGAAGGTCGCGGCCGCAAGACCATCAAGGCGCAGGAGCTGTGGTTCCACATCTTGGAAAGCCAGACCGAGACGGGCACGCCCTACATGCTCTTCAAGGACGCCGCCAACGGCAAGAGCAACCAGCAGAACCTCGGCACGATTAAGTCGAGCAATCTCTGCACCGAGATTATGGAGTACACCGACAAGGACGAGATTGCGGTGTGCAACCTCGCCTCGCTGGCGCTGCCCCGCTACCTCGTGGAAGATGCCCAGGGCAACCTGACCTTCGACCACAAGACGCTCTACGACATCACGTACCAGACTACCCTGAACCTCAACAAGGTAATCGACGTGAACTACTACCCGGTGCCCGAAACCGAGCGCTCCAACTTCCGCCACCGCCCCATCGGGCTGGGCGTGCAGGGCTTGGCCGATACGTTTATTGCCCTGCGCATGCCCTTCGAGAGCGACGAAGCCAAGGGCCTGAACGAGGACATCTTCGAGACGATTTACTTCGCGGCCATGACGGCTTCGAAGGACCTCGCCATGAAGGACGGCGCCTACGAGACCTTCC
>Ga0268353_100169_pt1 | contig 11062 bp, 9 predicted proteins | sample G5R2_NF_18SEP201_FD_190168 | JGI IMG/M metagenome (GOLD analysis project Ga0268353, IMG submission 190168) | Phyllosphere microbial comminities from switchgrass, GLBRC, Michigan, United States - G5R2_NF_18SEP2017_LD1 | ecosystem: Host-associated > Plants > Phyllosphere > Phylloplane/Leaf | place... | reverse complement strand
AGCTATGCAGGACAAATATAGCCTCGCCAAGTGCGAGCAATACGGCCGCCGGCTGGCTACCCGGCTCAGCCAGCAGTTTTTCGGCCCGCAGCCCGCCGCCACCCTCGATGGCCCGGCGCTGCTCAAATTCACCCCTATCCGGCAGGTCAACCTGCTGGTGCTGCGCCAGCTGCTGGGCCGCTGGCAGCAGGAAGCCAGCGCCTTGCGTAGCCCCTACTTCGACTTTGAGGCTGGGCCGGTGCGCACCGCGCTGGGGCAGTTCATGAACGTGCTCTCGCGCCACATTCGCCTCGACCGGGCGGCCCTGGAGCCGCTGCTGGCCCAGGCCGTGGCCGACACGCTGGCGCTGGCCACCGATGCCGGCGCCGCCTTCGAGCAGCTACTGCTGCCCCCCGTGGGCCCCGATACCACCCTCGATGCCGCCGACGAGCCCGTGCCGCTGGCTACCCTGCGCGATTACCTCCGCTATTTTGACCAGGCCAAGCCCTTTTTTGAAGGCTTTGTGAACAGCCTGCCTACCGGCAACGCGCCGCTTGGCCGCGAGTTTTTATGCCAGCGTTTCGACCTCTACCTGGCTGCCCACGGCAAGGAGTTGCCCGCCCTGGCGCCGCTCGTCGCCGAATTCAGCGCCCTGCTGCCCCTTACCGAAGCCGACTTGTGGGGCGACGGCCCAGCCGCCCCAGCCAACCGCCCCGAACCGAGCCCTGACCGCGCCGAATCCGGTTCCAGCCGCCCTGAGCCCAGCCCCGACCGCGCTGAATCCGGCCCTGGCCGTGCTGAATCTAGTCCCGACCGTAGCACACCCGGCCCCGACCGGCCCGAGCCTGGACCCGACCGCCCCGAATCCAGTCGGCCCGGCGTGCCTTCCGAAGCACCTACGGCCGCCGAGGCCCCCCTCTACGCCAAGCTCAAGGCTACCCAGCCCAGCACTTCGCACCTGGCCGATACCCTGCGCGGGGCGGCGGGCGCGGCCCACTCGCTGGCCGAGCGCGGGGCGCCCAAGGTGGTGAGCCTGCGCGAGGCCATCTCCATCAACCAACGCTTCAGCTTTATCAATGAGCTGTTTAATGGCGAGAATATGGAGTACCATGCCGCCATTCAGCACCTCGACACGCTACCCGATGCCGAGGCCGCCACGGCCTACGTGCAGCAGGAACTGGCCGCCAGCCACGACTGGAGCCTGAAGCAGGAGCACGTGGGCAAGCTGCTCAAGCTGATTGAGCGCAAGTTTGCCGGCGCGTAGGTGTCGGCGCTGCTGACGGCGGCCGGGCCCCTGCGGCGCTGGCTGCTGCCGTGGGCGCTGACGCTGGGCGTGCTGCTCAACGCGGCCTACCCCATGTACCGGCACTACGATTTTTCGCACTCGCTCGATACCCGCAGCTACCTGCGCCTGGCCAGTGGTCGCTTCGACAGCGTGCGCGTGACGCGGCGCTACCGCCTGCCGGTGCCGCTGGCGGCGGGCGCGCTGGCCCGGCCGCTGGCCGGGCTACCCTCCCCGGGCGGCCCTCCCCGACCGGCTGGCGAGTGGCCGCTCCGGCTGGCTTTTTACCTGGTGAATAGCGTGGTGCTGGCGGCAGCAGGCGCCTGCTTCTACCGTGGGGCACGGCTGGCCGGGGCCCCGGCGGGCGCCAGCGCGCTGGCGTTGGTGGCGGTGCTCAGCAGCCGCTGGGCAAGCTACGCGGCCGGCCTGCCGCTCACCGACAGCCTGTACCTGCTGGTGTTTGGGCTAAGCTACTACGGCGCGCGGCGCGGGCCGGGCGCGGGCTGGGCGGTAGCCCTAGCCCTGCTGGCGGGGCCGCTGGCCAAGGAATCGTTCGTGTTTTTGCTGCCTTGGCTGGCCTGGTTTGGGCGGCGGGCGCTGGGCTGGCGCGGGCAGGCGGCGGCGCTGGCGCTGGGTATGGCGCTGCTGCTGGCCGCACACTATTGGGTAGACAAGGCCGCCGGGGCCGCGCCCGGCACAAGTGTGACCAACGCGCTGGCCCACATCGAAAACCTCAGTTACTCGTTGCGAAAGGCATTTTCGCTGAAAGGCGCGGCCGAGCTATTCAGCACATTCGGCTTGTTCTGGCTGCCGGTACTCGCGGCGCTGGGCCGGGCCGCTGGGCGCCGGGCGCTGATGCCCGTGCTGGGCCGGGCCGAGGCGGCACTGCTGGCGGTGGTGGCGGTGCACATGCTGCTCTCGGGCGACCTGGCGCGCATGGCCTACCTGCTGGCCCCCGCTTTCACGGCCGCGCTGGCCCTGAGCATCGGCTGGATATGGGTATGCCTGGCCCCGGCTGGCTCCCTACGTAGACAGGGAGCGGTAGGTGAGCCTAGCTAACTTGAACAATTTCGCTGATGCCCAGCCATAACCCAGCTCGACCCAAGTGAGCCAAGCTAACTTGAATAGTTTCAGCATGCAGTAGTATTCAAACTATTCAAAGTTGAATAGTTTCAGTGTTTGGTCTTACCCAAACTATTCAAGCCGTATTTTTTACTTTATATCCGCTGGCGCGCGGAGCTGCGAGAGGTAGCGCGGGCCGAAGAAGGTAGGAAAGGAATCGACGCGCTGGGCCGGGAAGCCCGCCAACAGCCACTTAGCGGGGTCGCCCAGCGTGAGGTGAGCCCGGTCGAGGGGATGGTAGCCCCCCAGGGCATCGGTGTATACGGTATCGCCGGCGGCCAAGCGGGTAGCCAGCCAACTCCGAAAGGCCGCCCCATCGGCTTGGGCCAGCCCCACGATGCGCGGGGCAGCTACCAGCCGGCCGGTGTAATAATGCAGCTGATTGCGCAGCGGATTGGGGTCGCGCAGCAAAAACCACGCGCCGGGCTGCCGTAGCACCCGCGCCCGCAGCACCGGGCCGGGGCCTGCGTAGTCGAGGCAGGCAGCGGGCACCAGGCCAAAAGCCAGGTTCCAGGTTAGCAGGGCTACACCTACGGCCGCTACCCGGCGGCGGGGCCAGCCTACCAGGCTGCCCCCGGCCAGCGCCACCGCCGCCAGCGCGGGCAGCATCACCATAAACTCGGCATTGCCGGCTGCCTGCGCCGCAAACCCCAGGTGCAGCCCCCCGATGAGGGCGTGCGTGCGCCGCACCGTGCGGCCCGGGCTGGCCCCCTTAGGCACGGGCAGAGCGCGCACCTGCCGCCAGCCCAGCAAGCCACCAACCCCCAGCGCGAGGCTGGCCGTGCCGAGGCTGCCCAGCAGCCACGGCCAACGCAGCAGCAGGGGCAGCAAGCTGCCGTGCACCTGCGCGGCCGTGCGCACCAGGCTGATGCCGGTGAGTACTAAGCTTCGGCCGCCCAGCTCAACTTTTGCGTTGCCCGTCAGGTAGTCATGCAGGGCAAATCGTACGACGCTGGCATCGTGGCCGGGCGCCACCAGCGCGTAGGCCATGGGCACCACCAGTGCGGGCAGGGCATAGCTGAGCGCCGCCCGTAGTTCGGGCCGGCCGCGCCAGGGGCGCAGGCCTAGCAGTAGTCCCAGCGCCCACCAAATCATCAGTTGGTGCACCAGGCAGGCGGTCGCTGCCAACAGCCCAGCCAGCACCAGCCAGCGATGGCGCGCGGCTGGCATGTACAGCGCCCGCGCCCAGGTCAGGCTAGCCAATAAGGCCACCAGCAGCGGCTGGATATATGTCTCGTTTTCGGTAGCAAAGCGCAGCATGCCGAAGCTGCTGCCTACCAGCAGCACCCAGGCCGGCACGGCCGCGCTGGGTGTACCCGCCCGCCACAGCAGCCGCGCCAGCACCAGTAGGCTGGCTCCCGCTGCCAACGCATTGAGCATCTGAAGCCACAGCAGGGCCTGTTGGCCGGCCGGGCTCGGGCCGGTAGCCCCCACCAGCCGCAGCCAAAGGTGCCCGATACCGTTGTAGAGGAGGTGGTGCGGCTGCCATAGCTCCTGGCCCCAGCGGGCGCAGGCCGCGTAGTACCAGGCATCGCCGGTAGCGTTGCGGGTAGGCAGCGCCAGGCACACGGCCGTGAGCAAGCCGGCCACGGCCACGCTGGGCCACGAGCGGCCAGCCCGAAGACGAAAGGGAGTATCGCGACGCGGTATCAAGCCTACAAGCTACGGCCTCTCCGCCAGTTGAGCCCCCGGGGCTCAACTGGCGGAGAGGCCTAGTGCAATTTGGCAAAAAGCAAGGTGGTAAATCCCCGGTTGCTGTCGTAGACGGTGGCAAAGGTGCTCTGCACCGTGTAGCCCTCCCGGTAAAGTTGCTCAAGCACCTTGTAGTAGCCTTCGTTAGCTTGGATAAGCTTTTTATCGCTTATACCGTTTTCGATTTCTACCTTTTCGCTTTTGCCTTCGCCCCTCGTAATGATGATAGTAGTGTGAGCTCCTTCATAAATCCGCACCACTACAATGTCGGGGGGCGCGGCGACGGCTCGCAGTGGGGCGGCCAACGCCAGCAGGCAGGCGCACAGGAGAAAGAGCTTTTTCATGCCCGCTAAGGTAAGCCGGCGGCTAACTCGCTAGCGTACCAGGTCCTGCTTGCGGTGGGCATCGATGGCCAACAGGGCAAAAAGCAGGATGGTGAACGACCACAGCGACGAGCCGCCGTAGCTGAAAAACGGCAGCGGAATGCCCACTACCGGCATCAGACCCATCGTCATGCCCAGGTTCACGGTGAAATGCACGAACAGGATGCTGGCCGCGCAATACCCGTAGGTGCGGCCGAAAACGGACTTCTGGCGCTCGGCCACCAGCAGAATGCGCCAGAGCAGCGTGAGGTAGAGGGTAATAACGACTGCGCAGCCGGCCCAGCCCCACTCCTCGCCCACAGTGCAGAAAATGAAGTCAGTGCTTTGCTCGGGCACGAAGTCGAACTTGGTCTGGGTGCCGTTGAGGAAGCCCTTGCCCAGCCAGCCGCCCGAGCCGAGGGCGATTTTGCTTTGGGTCACGTTCCAACCCTTGCCCAGCGGGTCTTTGCCGGGGTCGATGAGCATCTCGATGCGCTGCCGCTGGTGGGGCTGCAAGACGTTGTTGAAGAAAAAATCGACCCCGAACACCATGCCGATAACCAGCGCCCAGGCGCTGAGGCTCAGCGGCAGGTGGTGGCGCCAGAGCCGCGAGTTTAGTAAGAAAGCCACCCCCAGCACCACCGTGAAGCCACCCACCAGCCACAGCTTGGGCACGAGCAGCGCCAACAGCAGAATGAAACCGCCCGCCGCCAGCAGCAGCAGGATGAGCGGCGACATGCCCTCGCGGAAGTAAGCCAGCAGCAGCGCCGCAAACACGAGCGCCTGGCCAGTTTCATTAGAAGCCAGAATGAGGGCTACGGGCAGCAGCGTGAGGCCAGCCAGCACGGCTTGGTCGCGCCAGTTCTGGTTGCGCAGGTTGATGCCGGCCATAAAGCGCGAAGCGGCCAGCGCGGTGGTGAACTTGGCAAACTCGGCGGGCTGCAGGCGCACCGGCCCAAACTCGAGCCACGAGCGCGAGCCCGCAATGGGCCGCGCAATGACGAGCGTAATGAGCAGCAGCACTATCATGCCGCCGTAGAGGGCGTAGGCCAGCGTGTCATAGGCCTTGTAGTCAACCACTAGCAGGATGACGATGAGCACTACAGCCGTGCCCATCCAGAGCAGCTGCTTGAACCAGTTGAAGGCCATCAGCTCCGAAAAGCTGAGGGCAGAGAGCGGATGTGCGGGCGCATCGGGCGAATAGCTGGCCGCGTACACGGCCACCCAGCCCAGGCCCACCAGCATGAGGTAGAGGAAGAGCAGCGGCCAGTCGATGCTGCGTGAAGAACGGGGGGTGACGGGGGACATTCGGTAAGCTTTCCGCAAAGGTCGGCAGCAGCGAAGCATACAGCCGCCCCGTGCCCCTGGTTCCCCATTACTTCTGCCCTCGGCTACGCCAGCGGCTGCCAGCGGCGCCGGGCCAGGGGAAAGAAAAGGCACGCCGCGGTGAGCGTGGTCAGCAGGCTGGCCACGCCGGCCTGCGCGCAAAACCCAGCTTCCTCGAAGTGCAGCTTTTCGGCCTGCGCCTCATCGGCCAGAAATAGCTCCTGCATCTCGGGCGGCACGTGCTGGCGTTCCAGGGCCTGCTGCTCCCAGGCCAGCCGGCGGGCAAAGTACCCTTCGTCGGCCTGATAGGCGTAGAAGCCGATGAGCAGCGTGGCCAGCAGGGTGCTGGCGAGGCTCATGGCCAGCCCCCGCGCCAGGTACCAGTTGAGGGTACCTTCCCCGCGCCGCACATCGGGCCGCAAGACCCAGCAATAGCACCCGACCATGCCACCCATCAGCCCCAGAATGGCTTCGGCGTAGCCCAGGTAGTTGAGGTAAAAGGACTTATTTAGGCTGCGCCACATAAACAGGCCTAGCAGTAGCCCGGCGGTGAGCAGCACGTAGAGGAGCAATTGCTGGCGGGAAGGACGCATGAGCGGGGTGGGCTTTATGGTGCTCAGTACGTGAGCACGCTCAGCTCTACCCGCACGTTGGCACTCCCACTATGCTCCCAGGGTTTTTGCGAGTTGTGCCGCGACCACATAGTGAAATTACCAGGTGCAAACTGACCTTCCAGCGAAGGCAGGTCCTCGTCGGCTACCACGTGCGCGGTGGCGGGATTAGCTGCGTCGGGGCCGAGTACGATTTGACGCTTAGCGCGGCCGGTAGTTGTATGCGTTACCGCAATAAATTTGTCCTCCGGGTTGGTGGCGAGGCATTCGATGATGACGAAAAGTCCCTCAGCGGGCAGCGGCAGCTTGTACTTGCTCAGGTCGAGCGACACGCGGCCCCGCGAAAATGCGGCTAGCTGGCTGGCCGTCAGCGTGAAAGGCTCGGGTAGCAAGTCGACCGGGCCGGGCTGCACCTGGCTACCCGGATGCAGGGGCGCAGGCTGGGCAGTCACTAAGCGCACCCGCAGTTGTCCTTCCGCTACCCGGGAGGCCAGAAAGAACCGTAGCTGGTCGAGCACGCTAGCTTGCCCGGCCAGCGTAGTCGTGGGCGGCGCTAAATACAAGGCGACGGCTTGCCCCGGTACTAGGTGGCGGGCCATGCTCTTGCCCTTGGGCTCAGTGGAGGAAAGCACCGCCGCACGGGGAGCGCGCACAGCTACCTCGCCTAGGACAAATACCTGCGGCAGCAGGCGCAGAGTATCGGGCTGACTGGCCACCCGGCCCGCCCGCCGCACCACCAGCGGCGCGTACCCCAGCCGGTTGAGGTGCAGTGCAATAGGTTGCTTGTCGAGTTGAAACCGCCCGGCTGCATCGGTAATAAGCGCGGCTGCGGGCGCCGGGTCGCTTTCTTCGCGCACGGTCACGCCAGCCAAGGGCTGGCGGGTGATAGCATCGACCACCACGGCTGTATACACGGGCGGGGAAGGCGTAGTGAGCAGCAGAGAAAATAGGAAAAACATTCGTAGCAGAAAAAAGAGCGAAGCTACCAGTTACGCCGCTCGCTATGCTGCGCTTTTGATGGCCGCTCCCCGCGCGGGGAGCGGCCATCAAAAGCGCAGCATAGCGAGCGCATCAATTGCCTAGCAAGGTTCTATTGCTTCCGTAGGGTTGCTGCCAAACCAGCCCCAAGTGTAGGTCCACTGAGTATCCTTGATGCAGGCGCCCGCCATATAGCCAGGGGCGAGGCGGGCATCTGCCTTATTGGTAGTGACGTTGCTGAAAGCCAGACCAGTGGCCAGACCGGCCAGCAGGGCGATTTTGGAAAAGCGCTTTTTCGTCAGAAAAAATGTTTAGAAAGGTGAAATCTGCCTACTCTATCTGCTTTTCGGCGGCCGCATTTACCGGCATCTGGCCAGACTACCGGCAAAGAAGAAAGCTAGCTTACACCTTATACATCTGCTTATAGCTTCCTGACCAACTCATTGACTACAGCACAGGTCTAAAGTGCTGGCCAAATATACCAGTAAATCTCAGCTATGCTTCTTTTTGGCCAACTATTTCTACCCTCCGCTTAGCACTGCCGTACGCCTATAGCTTTCGCCGTGCCACCAGGCAGTTAGTGATGCGAGGGCGAGGTGCCGTATTGCACCCAGCTTTCCCAGCGCTGGCGGCCGGGGGCTACCTTGCCGCGCAGATAGCGCTCTATCATGAGGCCGGCGGCGGGGGCGGCGAAGGTGCCGCCAAAGCCCGCGTTTTCGATGAAGACGGCGATGGCGATTTTAGGGTCTTGGGCGGGGGCGAAGGCGGCGAAGGTAGAGTGGTCGCCGCCGTGCGAATTTTGGACGGTGCCGGTTTTGCCGGCTACCGAGATGCCGTACTGCGCCAGGCTGGCAAACGAGCCGGTGCCGCCGCGCCCATCCACCACTTCCTGCATGCCGGGGATGACATACTTAAAGAGCGTGGTATCGACGGCCGTGTAGTGGCGCTGCCGAAACTCGGGCATGGGCTGGCCGGTGGCCCCGATGCCGCGCACAAAGTGCGGCGCGTAGTAGTACCCACGGTTGGCGATGGTGGCCATCACGTTAGCCATTTGCAGGCCAGTGATACCGATTTCGCCCTGCCCGATGCTGAGCGAGTACACCGTTTTGTAATTCCAGCGGTGGTAGCCCAAGTGCTTGTCGTAGTACTCGGGCGACGGAATGAGGCCGCGCTTTTCGTGGCCCATGTCCACGCCCAGCTTTTCGCCGAGACCGAAGGTTTTCACCATTTTCTGCCACTCGGCCAGGCCTAAGCGGGCGTCTTCGAAGCGGTTGGGCGTGCGGCCGCGCATCACGGCGGCCCGCATCACCTGGTAGAAATACGGGTTGCAGCTCTGCTTGATGGCGATGTTGACGTTGCTGGGGTACTCGTGGCGGTGGGTGCAGTGGATGAGGTGCTGGTCGCAAGGAAAACCCGTGCTGGGCGACACCACGCCCATCTGCAAGGCTACCAATTCATTGACGAGCTTAAAAACCGAGCCGGGTGGAAACGTAGCCATTAGTGGGCGGTCGAAAAGCGGGCGGTTGGGATTGCGCAGCAGGTCCATATAGCGGTTGCCCATGCCCTTGCCAGTCAGCATCTGGGGCTCGTAGTGCGGAGCCGATACGAAGCACAGAATTTCACCGGTTTTGGGGTCAATAGCCACTATCCAGCCGCGGCGGCCGGCCAGCAGCTTCTCGCCGTAGGCTTGCAGGCCCGCGTCGATGCTGAGGTGCAAGTCCTGGCCGGCCTGCGAAAGCGTGTCGAACTGCCCACCGCGAAACGGCCCCTTGTCGATGCCACGCACGTTGACTAGGCGATACTGCACGCCGCGCCGGCCCATCAGGATAGGCTCGTAGAAAGACTCGAGGCCCGATATACCCACATTTTCGCCCGGCGCGTAGTGGGCATACTTGGGGCTTTCGAGTAGTTTGGGCGTGATGGAGCCCACGTAACCCAGCGCGTGGGCCAGGTTTTGGGTGCGGTAGGCCCGGGCCATGCGCGCCTGCACCCGAAAGCCGGGAAAATTAATCAGGTTATCGTTCATGGCCGCCAGTTCGGGCGTGCTCAGGTTTTGGATGAGCGGCGAGGGCCGCACCCGGGAGTAGACCTTAGCGGCGCGCAGGCCCAAGCGCAGGTCTTCGATAGGCATTTGCATCACCTGGCAAAACCGGGCCGTATCGAGGTGCTTAACCTCGCGGGGCACTACCATGAGGTCGTACACGGGCGTGTTGGACACCAGCAGCGAATCGTGGCGGTCGTAGATGAGGCCCCGATACGGCACCTGCACCTGTCGCTGGAGCGTGTTGCGGTCGGCCGCCGTCTTATACGAGTCGTCGAGGACTTGCAAGTAAAACAGCCGGCTCGCGAACAGCAGCCCAACGAGGGTAAAAATCGCCAGCACCACGTAGCGCCGGCCTTCCAGGTATTGCATACTTCAAAGTTACAACTGCCTTAACCGGGGATAAGCCGAAATCATTCGCCAGTTAGCGGCGCTGCTGCCTACGTAGGGGTAACCACGCAAAAAGCCCGCTGACCGGGGGCCAGCGGGCTTTCACAACGAATTATTAGCTAGGGTAATTAAGCCAGCGAAGCCGAGTGCGCCTTCATGATTTGGCGAGCCTGGGCCAGGTTGGTATCCTTGGAGTTAACGGCCAGGTAGATAAACTTGTCACCGCTGGGCGACAGCTTCAACAGGTGCAGCTGGTCGGTCAGGGTGAGTAGAATGTCCTGTAGCGTCTGAGTCAGCTTCAGGGCTTTGATGGCCTTCAGCTTAGACTTTACTACCTCCGTGTTGTAGGCAGCAGCCGTTTCGATATCGAAGTCGGCGATGTTGGTGTGCGAAGCCAGCGGCATGCCGGTTTCCGTTTCTACTACGGCCACAGCTACCAGCGTGGGCAGCTCGTCCATGATACCTTGTACAGTTTGCTTAGGGGTTGACATGAAATTAAGGAAAGAAAAGGGGAAAATATTCTTTAGGTAGTAGCTCGGCGCACCACTTCCTTTAAGATGCCTAAGTTAGCATCGGCCAGGCGCACAGCTACGTAGCAGTGCCACTGCCCATCGGCCACGGGGCGCAGATAATGCAGTTGGTCTTCGAGCAGCACCGACATATCGAGTAGCGGCCCGCCCAGCCAGGTGTTGGCCGCCAGGTTGGCGTCCACAGTGCCTAGCATCTTGGTGCTGCGTAAGTTAAGCTGATTAGGGTTGTAGGCACTATTGGCAGTGTAGGAAGCCAGAATGTTGCCCGTTTGGCTATCGGCGACGTAGGCCAGCAGCAATTCGGGTTGTTCACGCAGCAGAGCGGTTAGCATGGCTTCGGCTCGGTGGCCTGCCTCGCTCGACGTTGCTACTACTTTTTTTACTTGTAAGCGATTGAAGAAGGGGAAATTCATGCAAAGTAGAACGGTAGCGCAACGAACCGCTGCTAATCTCAGGCTTGGTCTACCGTGTGCGTGGCGGCCACCAGCAGGCCCAGGCGTCGCCCCTCAAAGGCGTAGGTAACCTACTGCAAAAAGTAAAGAAGCACGGCCGGCGGCTCTCTACGGCCAAGTCATACCGGCCGTGCTCCTGTCTTTTTAATCAGCTTGCGTTGGCAGGCAGCTTAAAACTGCCACCAATGGCGCTTTTTGGGCATGTCGGTGCGGGGCACCAGCGTTACATTTTGCTCGCTGCGACCCACTACCTGCACTACCTCCTCGGTGTAGCCTCCGTAGCCAAACTGGAGGCTG
>Ga0268353_100168_pt1 | contig 11101 bp, 11 predicted proteins | sample G5R2_NF_18SEP201_FD_190168 | JGI IMG/M metagenome (GOLD analysis project Ga0268353, IMG submission 190168) | Phyllosphere microbial comminities from switchgrass, GLBRC, Michigan, United States - G5R2_NF_18SEP2017_LD1 | ecosystem: Host-associated > Plants > Phyllosphere > Phylloplane/Leaf | place... | reverse complement strand
AACGTAAAGTCGTAGTCGTCAGACTTATCGTTGCGAAAGCGAATGTCTGACTTGGTATACCAGTCGCGGTTGTAGCTCCAGTTGAGGTAAATGCTGCCGTGGTCGCGGCCGCGCACCGGCAGGTCCTGCACATTAGTCCCCGGCCCTACCTGCGCCCGGCCCGCTCCGGCGAAGCCCAACAGTAGCCCCGCCAACAGTAAAAACTTCTTCATTAAGAAACAGTGAATAAACCTTGGCGTATGGCTAAGGCTACTCAAAGTTACGGCTGAGGCTAGCGTCCCAGGTTAATTTTCTGGTTTGCCCGACGGATTTTTGGTTTTAGCACATAGCTTTGTCGAGGTGTTTTATGTCTGTTTGCTAAAACATTACCATTCTTCTCCTCTTACCTTTTTTCTGATGAAGGCACGCCTACCTATTTTCCTGCTGGCCGGCGCTAGCATGCTCGCTTCCTGCGCCTCTATTGTGAGCCACTCTACCTGGCCCGTTACCCTGAGCAGTGCCCCGGTGGGGGCTACTGTCACGGTAATAGACCGGGGCGGTAAGGAAGTATTCTCCGGCGTTACGCCGGCCGCCGTGCGGCTGAAATCCAACGCTGGCTTTTTCCAGCGGGCCAAGTACACCATCAACTTTACTAAGCCCGGCTTTGCGGCGAAAACCATTCCGCTGGAAGCCGACATAAACGGCTGGTACTTTGGCAACCTGCTGTTTGGGGGCGCCATCGGGATGCTCATCGTGGACCCCGCCACGGGCGCTATGTACCGCATTTCGCAGCGCGATGTGCAGGTTGCCCTCGCCGAAACCACGGCCTTCGACCTGAACCCAACTGCGCCCAACGGCCTGCGGATTGTGTCGCTCGATGAAGTGCCCGCCCACGCCCGCACCCTTATGGTGCGCGTGCAGCCCTAAGGCGAGTTGCCAGCTGGCCTCAATGCGGAACTACTCGAAAAGGCGCTGACTCTCTGAGTCGGCGTCTTTTCGAGTTATAGTTAAGCCGCAAAGGCCGCGCCAGCCAGCGCCAGCACCGCCCGGCGCGTGGCCTCGGGCTGCTCCAGGTACGCTTGGTGGCCGCTGCCTTCCAGGAAGAGCGCCGAGGCTACGGGTGGCAGCGCGGCCTGGGCCACGGAGTCGGCCAGGGGCACGGCTACGTCGTGCTTGCCGGCCACCAGCAGCACCGGGAAGCGGGCCGTGCGCAGCACGGCGGTACGGTCGGGGCGAGCGGCCATCGCGCGCAGGGCACCGGCAATGGTGGCTTCGGGTGTGGCCTTGCCAATATCTTCGAGTAGAGCCAGCGCCTCGGGCAGCCGGTCGCGGTTGGCAGGCGCAAAGAGCGGGCGCACAAAGCTTTCCATGAACTTAAAGAGACCGTGGCGCTCCACGAAGCCGATATTTTTTTCGCGGTTCTGGCGCTTTTCGTCGGTGTCGGGCTTGGCCGTGGAGTTGATGAGGGCCAGGCCGGCTACGCGGTCGGGGTAGCGCTCGGCCAGTGCCAGCGCCACGTAGCCGCCCATGCTGTGGCCCACCACCAGCACGGGGCCGGGGCAGCCTTTCTGGTCGAGGTAATTGACTACGTAGCGCGCCTGCGCTTCCATGCTGAAGTCGGGCACGGCGGCGCGGTTGGTGCCGTGGCCCAGCAGGTTGGGCGTGAGCAGGCGGTAGCCCGCCGGAAAGGGCCGGGTAAACTCGGTCCAGACCTCGCGGCTTTCGGCAAAGCCGTGGAGAAACAGGATGGTAGGGGTGGCCATAGTGCGGGAGCAGCGAAACAACGGCAAAAGTAGCCCCACGGGGCTGGGCGCGGTCGGCGCTCGGCAGGCAGGGTTTTCGGCCACCGGCCGGCGGCATCCGTTAGCACGGGTAAGGTGGGGCTTTTATCGCCCTGGCTGGTCACTTATTGCCATTTTACGCCTTCCCGGTATGCTCGCAACCGTTATTCGCTTTCTGCGCACCCGCTTTTTGCTCACCGAAGACATGGCCGACCCGGCCGAGATACGGGCGGACGTGGAGGCGGGCATTCCGTTTCAGGGTACCAACCTGTGGGTGTTGATTTTTGCCATCCTGGTGGCTTCGGTGGGGCTCAACGTCAATTCGACGGCCGTTATCATTGGGGCCATGCTCATTTCGCCGCTCATGGGGCCGATTGTGGGCATTGGCTACGGTGCGGCCACGCTGGAGCTGGCGCTCATCCGGCGGGGCCTCAAAAATCTGCTCACCGCCACCGTGCTGAGCCTGGCCGTGTCGGCGCTCTACTTCAAGCTCACGCCACTGACCGACGCGGGTTCCGAGCTGCTGGCCCGTACCCAGCCCTCCACCTGGGACGTACTCATTGCCTTGTTTGGCGGGGCAGCCGGGGCCATCGGCCTCACCCGGCGCGAGCACAGCAACGTTATTCCGGGTGTGGCCATTGCCACGGCCCTCATGCCGCCGCTGTGCACGGCGGGCTACGGGCTGGCCACGGCGCATTGGGACTACTTTGGCGGGGCACTGTATTTGTTCTCGATTAACTGCGTGTTTATCAGCGTGGCGACCTTCCTGGTCATTCAAATACTGCCGCTACCCAAATACGACTACGAAAACGACCGCCGGGGCCGTCGCGTGCGCCTTACCATTTGGGCGCTGGCCCTGCTCACGGCGGCGCCCAGCGTGTACCTGGCTATCAACATTGTGCGCAGCGGCACCTTCACGCACAATGCCCAGCGCTTTGTGGAAGAGCAGTTTAACCTCCCTGGCACTTACGTGGTGACGAGCCGCATCGTGCCCGGCGCGCACACCATCAACGTGCTGCTGGCCGGCCAGCGCCTTACGCCGGCCCAGCTGCGGGCTGCCCGCGCCCAGCTACCCGAGTACCGCCTGGCCGAGAGCATGCTCACCGTGCGCCAGGGCCTGACCCGCCTCGACTCGAGCGATGCGCAGGCGCTGCGCACCAGCATGCTGGAAGACCTGCGCAGCCGCGACGAGCGGACCCTAGTATCGTACGAAGGCCGCCTTGCCCAGCTTCAACAACTCATCGCGCACTCCGATAGCGTGGCCGCCCCGCGCCTGCCCGCGCCCGGCACCCTGCTGCGCGAAGTGCAGGCCGAGCACCCCACCGTGCGCCAGTTGGGCCTGAGCTACCTCGTGCAAGCGGCCACCGACTCGCTCCGCGCCGACACTACGGTGGTGGTGACCCTGCGCGTGCGGCGCCCCCTGCCACCCGCCGAAACTCAACGCCTCACGGCTTGGCTGCGGGTACGGGCCGGCGGGCAGCACCCGGTGCAGCTGCTAGCTACGCCCATGCCCTAGCCCCAGCGCAACCTGCTTGACAGCGGCCCGACTTTGGTCCGAAACCCGGCGGCCCGGTCCAACTTTCTACCGCTAATCGCAGTTGGGGGAGGTAAGGCTTCCGCTAGCCTTCATACCCATTCCTTTTCTACCCCTATGCCCTCCTTTTCCCCTCGCTACCTGTTGGCCGTGCCCGCCCTGGCGGCTAGCCTCGCGCTGCTGGCCAGCCACCCCAGCACCCCCAGTGTAGCCCCGGACCCCGACAATGCCGGCCTCAAGCTGCCCGCTGGCTTCGGCGCGCTTAAAGTGGCCGAAACCGGCGGCAAGGCCCGCCACCTCGCTGTTACGCCGCAGGGCGTTATCTACGTGAAGCTCAACCGCGTGAAAGACGGCAAGGGCATCCTGGTGCTGCACAGCCAGCCGGGCGGCAAGGCCACCGTCACGGGCGGCTTTGGCGACTACGGCGGCACGGGCATGTACGTCAAAAACGGCTACCTCTACGCCTCCTCCGACCACGCCGTGTACCGCTACAAGCTCGACGCCAAGGGCGAAGTGGAGGCCCCCGGCAAGGGCGAGCTACTGGTACGCGGCCTCAAGGTGGGCAGCCAGCACGAGTCAAAATCCATCGTGCTCGACAACGCCGACAACCTCTACGTCAACGTCGGGGCATACGCCAATGCCTGCCAGGAGCAAGACCGCACGCGCGGCTCCAAGGGCATCCCTAATTGCCCCATCCTCGACTCGGCGGGCGGCATCTGGCAGTTCAAGGCCAGCCAGGCCAACCAGACGTACAAAACCGGCACGCGCTACGCCACCGGCCTGCGCAACGTGGTGGGCCTCGACTGGAACCCGCAAGACAATCAGCTCTTTGTGATGCAGCATGGCCGCGACCAGCTGCACGACAACTGGCCCGAAATGTACACCGACCAGCAGTCGGCCCAGCTGCCTGCCGAGTGCATGTACGCCCTCAAGCAGGGCGACAACGCCGGCTGGCCCTACCTCTACTACGACCCCCAGCAGAAGAAGAAAATGCTGGGCCCCGAGTACGGCGGCGACGGCAAAAAAGAAGCCACCGGCAACTACATTGACCCCGCCGCCGCCTACCCCGCCCACATGGCCCCCAACGGCCTGCTGTTTTACACCGGCACTATGTTTCCGGCCAAGTACCGCAACGGCGCCTTCATCGCCTTCCACGGCTCCTGGAACCGCGCCCCCGAGCCGCAGGCTGGCTACTACGTAGTGTTCCAGCCCTTTAAGGATGGCAAGCCCAGCGGCCAGTGGGAGGTTTTTGCCGACAACTTCGCCGGCTCGGCCGCCAAGGTGGCCACCGGCCGCGCCGACCACCGCCCCTGCGGCCTCGCCCAGGGCCCCGACGGCTCGCTCTACGTGAGCGACGACTCGAAGGGCACCATCTACCGCATCGTGTACAACGCCAAGAAATAATGACTGCCAAACAAGCCTTCCTGGCCCTCGCGCTGGCCGGCGGCGTGCTCTCGCTGCAAGCCCAGCACCGCCCGGCCCCCAAAAAGACAACTGCTAAGGCCGACCCTGCCTTGGCGGCCTCCCTCACCCGCGGCGCGGTAGTGTACAAAAACGTGTGCATCACCTGCCACCAAGCCGACGGCGGCGGCGTACCCAATATGAACCCGCCCCTCATCAAAACCCAGTACGTGCTCGGCGACAAAGCCCGGCTGGCCCACATCGTGCTGGCCGGCCTCGCCGAGCCCATCGAAATCGACGGCGACGAATACAAGCAGCACATGCCCGCCCAGGCTTACCTCACCGACCAGCAGGTGGCCGACGTGCTCACCTATGTGCGCAACAGCTTCGGCAACAAAGCCAGTGCCGTGCAGGTAGCCGAGGTAAAAGCCGTGCGCGCCACGCTCAAATAGCTGGCTGTCTAGCCCATACAGAGTCAGTCAACTCTTAACGAAACGTCATGCTGAGCCTGCCGAAGCAGCTGGCTCGCGCCATTGGGTTATTATCCCAACGGCGCGAGCAAGCTGCTTCGGCAGGCTCAGCATGACGTTCTGCTTTAATAGAGCTAATCTGCTTACTATTACCACTGCTTCTATATTCTAAAGCACAGTATACATTACGCTTGCTACGCTGTTACAGCTAGGATACTTCCATAAGCCCCTGCCTTATGCGCCCTGCTCCCTTGCTGCCGGCCCGCCACCGCCTCATCCCCGCTTGGTTTCATGGCGGCTGGCTCTACGGCAACCTGGGCATCGGGCTAATTTGGGGCTTGCCTAACCTCACCTGGCAGCGCAGCCTGGCTTCGCTGGGTTTGATGGTGCTGACCGTGGGGCTGGGCCACGCCGTGGGGCTACACCGGGGCATCATTCACCGGGCGTTCCAAACGTCGCGCTTCTGGCGCGGCACCCTGGCCTATCTGAGCGTGCTGGCCGGCGTGGGCGGTCCCATCGCGTGGCTGAAATCGCACTACTACCGCGACTACTGGCAAAATCAACCCGCCAGCCCCGCTTACTTCCGCTACGACCACCCCATCTGGCTCGACTACCACTGGAACCACCACCTGGCCCTGCACTCGGCCGATGATGCACGCTACGACATCCCGCCCGCCGACCTACACGACCCCTGGCTGGTGTGGCTCGAAAAAACCTGGCTGCTGCACATCCTGGCGCTAGCTGGGCTGGTGTGGCTGGGCTTCGGCTTCGAGGCAATGGCTGCCGTTATGTGCCTGCGCATGGCCCTCACCATGCTCGGCCACTGGTTTGTCACCTACGTGTCGCACACCTCGGGCTACGCCCGCTACCACGTAGCCGGCGCCGCCGAAAGCGGCTACAACAACCTGCTGCTGGGCGTGCTCAGCTTCGGCGAGGGCTTCCACAACACCCACCACGCCCACCCGCGCTCGGCCCGCATGGGCACCGCCTGGTACGAGCTGGATTTGGGCTGGCTCCTGGTGCGCGGCATGGAGCGGCTGGGCCTCGTCTGGGCCGTGGAAGCCGCCGGCCGCACCGCCACCCAGAAGCCCCAGGCTCAGGTGCAGCCCACCCGCCGCTGGCCCTGGGCCGCCTAGCTTTGCCCCCTTATTTTAGAAGCTATGAACGAGCAGCTGATTGTCAAGAATTTCGGCCCGATTAAAGACGCCACAGTGGATTTTAAGCGGGTGACGGTTTTTATTGGGCCGACGGGTGGGGGAAAGAGTACGCTGGCGAAGCTAGCAGCGATTTTTCGGGATAAGGGATTATACTTTGAAGCTAAACTCCCGAAGTTACTCACTGAGTATTCACTAGTAAACTATAAATCACCTGCTTCTTTTTTAGAGTTTTCTGCAAATGCTTATAAATCTTCAACTGATAGTAGGTTCAATTTATCTTTTGAGAAAAGGGAAGGAGCAGAAATTAGTTTATCGGATAAAGAAGCCGTGCGTCGTGATTTAAAATTAATTGGCCAAAAGCTTATAAATACTGTCGAAGCACTTCCTACTTATGATTTAGATAAATTAGACAGTTCAATTGATGAACATTTAGACAAAAATCAGAGCACTTTGCTTCAAGCACTTGCCGAAGTCAGGAGGTTACTCGCCGAAAACCATGCACATCATTTTGCCAGTAGTTTACCCTCTTATATTCCTTCCGAAAGAACATTCGTAGCAGCTGTTGGATATTCTTGGCCGGGGCTGCTCAGAGATGATATTGGCCTTCCAAAAACTGTTTTAGACTTTGCGAATAGTTTTTCAAATTCCAGAAAAAACATTTTAGAATTAGAAATCACTTTCCTCAACGTCAAATACTTGCACCGCAACGGTCAGGATTTTATTCAAATCCCTGAAGTAGAAACCCTATTCCGTCTCTATGAAACTGCCAGCGGCATCCAATCCGTCACCCCGCTGCTGGTGTTGCTAGAGCACTTAAGCCGCAACACCGAGCAGGCGCAGAGCTTCATCATCGAAGAGCCGGAACTAAACCTCTACCCTACCGCCCAGCAAGGGCTACTAAACTGGCTGGTGGAGAAATGCACCAAAGGCGAAAACGACCTGACCATCACCACGCACAGCCCCTACATCCTCTCGCACCTCAACCTGCTGCTCTACGCCCATCAAGTGGCGCATAACCACCCTGACCGCGCCGAAGAAGTAGCGCAGCTAGTGCCCCGCCAAAGCTGGATAAACCCCCAGGAGTTTGCCTGCTACCAAGTGGAGAATGGCGGCGTAACCTCGCTGGTCAACGATGACCTAGGCCTGATTGACGATAACGGGCTGGATAATCTGTCGGGCGACGCGGCCGATGCCTTCGACAATCTCATCCGCCTCTCCAAAGCCGTGGCGCGGAAATGATAGACCGCATCGCGACGCATTTTGCCAACCAGCCCCTGCTGTGCATCAGCCGCCACGGCGAGGACGAGTTTCGGGTATTTGACCCCGCAGGCGCTTTTCCCTGTCGGCCTCGTGGCGAGGAGGAGCCGCAGGAAACCGACCTTACCGTGTACAACGCAGGCCCGGCTGCCGTACACCTAGTAGCCATCGACCATTGCCTGTACGGCCCGGCCGATGCCGCTCGTTGCGACTGTGCATTGGTGCGGCAGGAGGAAATCCATTTCGTGGAGTTCAAGCACGGTAAAACCAAAAACCGACCGGAGCGGCTGCGCGAGTGCATTCCGCAGCTAGCGGCGGCTATCAACGACTTCGTGCGCGCGGGCATTATTGCGCCGCACAGCGTAGTGCAAGCCATTGCATGCGTGGGTTTTGCCGAGCAGCGCCCACCCCGGGGTGCGGCCATTGAGGCGCGCATTCTGCAACTCAACAAGCTGGTTGCCGATGGGGTAGTGGTGGAGTTACACGTGAGTGATACTACCGCTTTTAATTAGAAATTTATTTGGCTGGCCTGCCGCAGGACAATGGCTGCTGCTAACCGCTTAGTAAGAAGACTGCTCTTAAAGGGCAGCCCTTTCTTATTTGCAACATTGTTGCAAATAAGAAAGGGCTGTCTACTTTTGCACCCGATTCACCGGGGGCTAGTCGCCTCCACATTTTCTTTCGGATGCGCAAAAGCATTATTCTTACGAGCGGGTTAGGAGCATTATTGGCGGGCTTGAGCCTGACGAGCTGCAAAACGGAGTTGGAGCAAGTTGTCAACCTGGGCTACCTGCCGCCTTTTTCGCTCCCCGATTCGCTGGCCCTCACCTACGGGCAGCAGGTGCAGCTTACCCTGCCCGCCGAGTACCAGGGCCGCGCCGACGTGCGGCTGGCCCTCAGCTTTCAGGACAACCCACGGCTGAAGCTGACGGCCACCGACTCGCTCACGGCCGTGCTGGCCCGCGCCATCACGGTAGACCAGGCCAGCCGTCGCATCAGCATCGATGCGCGGCGGCTCTACCCCACCAGCACGCTGTCGGACCACAATGGCGTGCGCACCCCGCGCACCTATCACGCCACGCTCACGGCCACATCCAGCAGCGGTTTTCAGCCCGTAAAATCGCACTTTATGGTACGGGTGCTGCCCGCGCAGTTGAATATTGCGGAGCTAGGCACGGCCGACAAAATCCCGTACGGCTACGGCATTTATGATACTAAACCCTTGGCTTACACCGTCGATTACGCGGGCCTCGACAGTACCAATACCGAGCTTGGCCTGCACGTCAATGGGCGCCCCGACGGCCAGGTGGCCCTCGCCGGCCGCCGGGTGGTAGTAGCCCCCGGTGCCGGCGACCCAGCCCAGAAAGCCGAGTGGATTTACGACTTGCTCCCCACTCTCTCCCGCGATGGCTACCAGGTGGCCTACCGGCAGTTTCGGGTGGTGCTAATGCCCAAGCCCAAGTTTTTCTTCGGCACTTATTATTCGAGCTATGATATAACGGTGCTGCAAAACCGGGTCGTTATCCAATTGGGGAGCGCCTACACGTCGGCTGCTCCCACCTTCTACCCCGAGAAATACAAAGGCCGCTTCACGCTGAAAAGTGTGGAAAAGGATGGCCTGCCCTTCGCCGACAACCGCCAGGTATTCAGCGTAGATGCGGCTACTGGCAAGGTGAGTGTAGCACCCAATACGGTGCTGGCGGCAGGCAGCTACACACTCACGCTCCAGACGCAAGCCACCACCGGCCTGCCGCTGGAAACGGCCCTGACCCTGGTGATGGAGCAATAGGTGCTAGCCGGTCTAATATCCTAGGTTAAGCAGCCCATGCTTTGCAGCTAGCACTATGCGCGAGCCAGATGCCAGCTACAAAGCATGGGCTACTCACTTGACTTTCTGAAGAATGAGAACTCTGCCTGGCCCGGTACGTATGCCTTTTTTCACATCTCCCTCCTAGTTATGAAAACCGCGTTCTTTCTAGCTGCCTTGCTTGGCTGCGCTACCCTTAGCCACGCTCAAACTACTCCCAGCGCCACGCCAACCGCCGCTACGGCCGGCTCGACTCAAGTAGCTGCGGGCACCAAAAACGTGGGCACTGACCGCGCCGATGCGCCCCAGGCTCCCGGTATGCAGAGCGCTACGCCCATCACTCCTACCCGCACGCGCGGCTCGAAGCCGAACCACCGCGGCAAGCAAACTACCGCTGGCAGCGTGGCGGCGCCCCGCCCCTAACCGCGCTGGCTAGCGGCGAACATTTGGAGGCCAGCCGCGCTTTTAAAAGCTGTTTCTACCGTGAAACCAACTTTTACTATGGCCGCTTTCCGCCGTGTTTTTCAGGTTATTGATGGCAATAAGAAGCTCGTCGGCGACGGCTTCGACGTGACCAGTCCCATGCCGGGGCCGCGCATCCGGCAGTTGAGCCCCTACCTGCTCATCGACCACATCGGGCCGATGCAGATTGCGCCCAGCGACACGCCGCTGGGCTCGCCGCCCCACCCCCACCGTGGCTTCGAAACCGTGACGGTGGTGTACGATGGCTACCTGGCCCACCGCGACACAGCTGGCCACGATGGCACCATCGGCCCCGGCGACGTGCAGTGGATGACCGCCGGCGCGGGCCTGCGCCACGCCGAGATGTATGACCGCGACTTTGCCCGGCGCGGCGGTACCCTGGAGTTGCTTCAGCTTTGGGTGAATATGCCCAAGGCCAATAAGCTCGTGCCACCCCAGTACCAAGAGCTACGCACTGCTAGTATCCCCAGTGTGCCGCTGGCCGCTGGCAAAGGCAGCATCCGCGTTATCGCGGGCAGCTACGGCGGAGCTACTGGCCCGGCCAGCACGTTTTCGCCGATTGCCCTACTTGACTTGCATTTGCAGCAGGGCGCCGACTTTGTCCTAACCTTGCCCGCTGCTTACAACGTGGGTCTCTACGTGGTGCGCGGCACGGTGCTGGTAAATGGCGACCGCCCCGCTACAACCCAGCAACTCGTGGTGCTGGGCTGGGACTCGACTGATGTGCAGCTCACCGCTACTGCCGACAGTGTGGTACTCGTGCTGGCCGGCGCACCCATCGAGGAGCCGCTGGCTACTTATGGCCCCTTCGTGATGAACACCAACGAGGAGCTGATGCAGGCCATCGCCGACTTTGAGAGTGGCAACATGGGCAAATTTCCGGAAGACGAATAGGCGGGTAGCCTTCGTCTCCAAAAAGCACGTCATACTGAACGCAGTGAAGCATCTCACTCGCATCGTTAGGGTCACTCAACGATGCAAGCGAGATGCTTCACTGTGTTCAGTATGACGTGCTCTTTAATCATTGCTTTTACTGGCCTTAAGAAATAAGCTGCACATAACTTCATGAACGTAGCAGTGGTATGAATACCCGACCTTCTAGCCCTCCTCATGCCCGACTTGCTGACTTCTGATTCTTCTCGCCGCGCGTTCATGCGGACGCTCTCGCTCGGGGCGGGCGCTACGCTGCTCGGCACCTCTGCGCTGGCCAGCCCTCTAAAGCGGCTGGCGGC
>Ga0268353_100167_pt1 | contig 11134 bp, 5 predicted proteins | sample G5R2_NF_18SEP201_FD_190168 | JGI IMG/M metagenome (GOLD analysis project Ga0268353, IMG submission 190168) | Phyllosphere microbial comminities from switchgrass, GLBRC, Michigan, United States - G5R2_NF_18SEP2017_LD1 | ecosystem: Host-associated > Plants > Phyllosphere > Phylloplane/Leaf | place... | reverse complement strand
GTCATGGCCTTGTCGGGGCGGAAGGTGGGCAGGATGCGCGTGCCGAAGTCGTGGCTAGCCAATGCCTGGTGGTGCTCCAGCGAGTCGGCAGGGTCGTCGGTGGTGCACACGGTCACTACGTTCATTTTACGCAGCAGGCCCTGCACGCTGTATTCGGGCGTTTGGAGCAGCGCGTTGCACTGGTCGTAGATGCGGGGGGCACTGTCCTTGTTGAGCAGCTCGGTGATGCCGAAGTAGCGGCGCAGCTCCAGGTGCGTCCAGTGGTAGAGGGGATTGCGCACGGTGTAGGGCACCGTTTCGGCCCACTTCTCAAACTTCTCCCAGTCGCTGGCATCGCCGGTGATGAAGCGCTCGTTCACGCCGTTGGCCCGCATGGCGCGCCACTTGTAGTGGTCGCCGTAGAGCCAGATTTGGGTGACGTTGTCGAACTGCCGGTTTTGGGCAATCTGGTCGGGCGGCAGGTGGCAATGGTAGTCGATGATGGGCTGCGGCGCGGCGTGCTGGTGGTAGAGCGTGCGGGCCGTCTCCGTTTGCAGGAGGAAGTCGTCGGAGAGGAAGGGCTTCATAATGTTAGGTATCAAGTATCAGTAAAGACTCACCAAAGAACGTCATGCAGCGCGTAGCGAAGCATCTTGCTCGCACCGTCTGGCTAGTATCCCTGGCGTCAGCACGCGAGATGCTTCGCTAAGCTCGGCACGACGTTCTTTGGCGAGCATAAGGTTTATAGCGATACGCCGCGCTTCCACGGAATAAAATCGGTTTGGCCGTGGCGCACGGCGCTTACTTCGAGGCCGCTGGCCACCTGCACCACGTAGTCGAGGATGCGCTCGCCGGCTTGCTCAATGGTTTCTTCACCGTCGATGACGGTGCCGGTGTTTAAGTCGATGATGTCGGGCATGCGCTGGGCCAGCTTGGTGTTGGAGCTGATTTTGACCACGGGCGCGATGGGGTTGCCGGTAGGCGTGCCGAGGCCGGTGGTAAAGAGCACTACGTTGGCGCCCGAGCCGACTTCGGCGGTGGTGCTCTCCACGTCGTTGCCGGGGGTGCAGAGCAGGTTTAGGCCGGGCTTGGTGACCAACTCGGGGTAGTCGAGCACGGCCACGACCGGCGACGAGCCACCCTTGCGGGCCGCGCCCGCCGATTTCATGGCGTCGGTGATGAGGCCGTCGCGGATGTTGCCGGGCGAGGGGTTCATGTCGAAGCCCGAGCCCACGGCCACCGCGCTTTCGCCGTAGGCTTTCATGAGGGAGGTGAAACGCTGGGCCGTGTCGTGGTCTACCGAGCGGTTCACGATTTCCTGCTCCACGCCGCACAGCTCTGGGAATTCGGCCAGGATGACCGAGCCGCCGAGCGCCACCAGGAGGTCCGAAACGTGGCCCACGGCGGGGTTGGCCGAGATGCCCGAGAAGCCGTCCGAGCCGCCGCACTCCAGGCCGATGGTCAGCTTGCTGAGCGGGGCGGGCTGGCGCCGCTGCTGGTTGGCCTGCATGAGGCCGGCGAAAGTCTGGCGCAGAGCGGTGCTCACGAGGGCTTCCTCGGTGCCGATGGTTTGCTGGTCTAAGATGAACAGCGGCTTGCTGAAATGCGGGTCGCGCTTGGCAATTTCCTCCTGCAACATGCTGGCCTGCGCGTTCTGGCAGCCCAGGCTGAGCACCGTAGCGCCGGCCACGTTGGGGTGCGTGATGTAGCCGGCGAGCAGGCCGCACAGCGTCTGGGCATCCTGGCGGATGCCGCCGCAGCCGCCCTCGTGGCTCAGGAAGCGAATGCCGTCTACGTTCGGGAAGGGCTTAGCCTTGGGCTGGCTCAGCTCGGCCGAGTGCAGGTCGGTAGCCAGGATTTCCTCCACCGACTTGCCGGCCTGCATCAATTCCAGCAGGGCCTGGGTTTGGGGCTGGTAGCTTTTGCGGCGGGCGTAGCCGAGGTCGTTCACCAAGGCTTCTTCGAGCACCTGGATATTTCGGTTCTCGCAGAACACCAAGGGAATAACGAGCCAGTAGTTGGCGGTGCCCACGCGGCCGTCGGGGCGGTGGTAGCCCAAGAAGGTGCGCTCTTTATATTTACTTACGTCGGGCTGGGCCCAGTTGTGGGGGTGCTGGCCTTCCTGGTACGAGTCGGTGGCGTGCTTGATGTTGGCGGTGGTGAGCAGACCGCCTTGCACTACGGGCGCGGCCATTTTGCCCACCAGCACGCCGTACATGGTCACTTCGTCGCCGGGGGCCAGCGGCTGCAAGGCCAGCTTGTGCTTGGCGGGGATTTTCTCGGTCGTGGTCACGGTCACCCCGTCCCAGGTAACGGGCGTGCCGATGGGCAGGTCGGTGAGGGCGACGAGCACATTATCAGCGGGGTGAATTTTAGCAACTAGGTGCTTCATAAATAAGTAGCAATTACTAAAGCGTAAGGAGCAACGGGATAAGTGATAACTTAATGAGCGCCCGGCCCGGCACCGGGCGGCGGTGGGCAACTTATAGCTGCTTGCTTTCCACTATTAAACTGCGACGCGCTGCGTTTTATTCAATTTAGCGGCCAGAGTAGCGGCGGCGCCTTCTTGCTCTAGCTGCAATAAGTAGCGCGTCACGGCCTCCTGGAAGCCGGGCAGCGCCGTGAGGTCGGCGCCCCACAGGCCGAGGTCGCTCAGCACGCGCGGCACCAGTTCGATGGGCGGGCAATTGGCCCAGAGGTCGGCGAAGAAACCCGCCTGCTCGTCCTGGATGAGGTACTCCTGGCCGTTGGCCGCGCCGTACCACTTACCGGCTTCCTGGCGGGTGCCGCGCATAAAGAGCAGGTAGGCCGCGAAGCCCAGCGCCACGTACTGCGGCACGGCCCGAAAGCGCTCGGCGTAGTGCAGCAAATCGGGGATGACGCGCATGCGCAGCTTGGCCGAGTAGTTGAGCGTGATGGCCAGCCAGCGGTGCTCCACGGCGGGGTTGCGGAAGCGGTCGAGCACCTGCATGCCAAAGCGCTGGCCCACTTTCTCGTCAATGGGATAGGGGATGCCGGGCAAGAGGTCGGCCAGCATGAGGTGGCGGATGTAGGTGAGCAGGTGCTCGTCTTCCATCGCGCCGCGCACGGTGGGTACGCCGGCCAGCACGGCCAGCCCGCTGGCCAGCGAGTGCGTGCCGTTGAGCAGGCGCAGCTTCAGTTCCTTGAACTGATTGATGTCGGGCTGCACGATAATGCCGGGGTGCACGGGCTGAAAGCTTAGCGCCTGCTGCACCCGCTCGCCACCCTCGATAGCCCAGAGCGCGTACACTTCCGACATCGTCAGCAAGTCGTCCTCATAGCCCAGCTCCCGGGTAAGGGCAGCGTGGGCCGTCGCGTCGGGCTTGCCCGGCACGATGCGGTCTACCAAAGAATTGCAGACTGTATTGGCATTCTCCAGCCAATTCAGAAAACCCACGTCGGGCACCTGGCTTTCGGCCAGCTCGCGCAGGATGCCGCGCAGCTTGGTGCCGTTGTCGGGAATCAGTTCGGTGGGCACAATGACTAGGCCCTTGTCGGCCGCGCCGGCGAAAGCCTCGTAGCGGGCCAGCAGCACGGCCAGCAGCTTGCCTGGAAACGAGCGCGGCGGCGCAGCGCGCACGTCGTCGGTTTCGTCGAGCACGATGCCCACTTCGGTGGTATTGGAGAGCACGATTTGCAGGGTGGGGCTGGCTGCAAATTCCAGCACGTCGGCCCATTGGCTTTTGGCCGACAGCACCCGGCTGAGGCTGGCGCAGACCACGTCGCGGCTCACGGGCTGCTCGTCTTCGATGCCGCGCACGCACACTGTGTAGAGGTTGTCCTGGCGCTCGAAGGCGGCGGCATCGCCGCCGTCGGTGCTTTTTACCACCACCACGCGGCCGTTGAAAATACCCTGGCGGTTGGCCTGGTCAATCAAAAAATCGGGCAGGCCGCGCAGCAGTACGCCGGTACCGAATTGCAGTACGCGCTCGGGCAGTTCCAGCAGGGCCGGGGCTGGCAGCTCCACGGTAGGGCCAGCGGTGCCCGCCGCCACTACTTTTTTGGAGAGAATGGGCATAAGTAGTAATAAACTGTTTTATAAAGTATTGTCGATGAAAATGGCTGGGCCAGCGGCTCACTTACCCGAACCGGCGTTCCACTTCTGCTGCCACTTGGGATACTCGCGGGTAAGGAGCTTTTCGGGCCAGGTGCCGGCATACACGTAACCGGTGCGGCGCTCTACCTCGATGTCGGCCAGGCGGGTGTGCGGCACGCCGTCGCGGCCCACGTAGATGGGCTGGTTGGTAGCGAGGTCGTAGAAGCGGGCCCACACGGTGCTGCCGTTTTCGGCCACCATCACCCGGTCGCGGCCCTTGGGCTGGCTGGGGTCGGTGACGTCCTTCACGGCGGTATTCGGGATTTTGGACGCCTCAAACCACGCAATGGCCGCTCCGATGGCCCGCCGCACCTCGGGACTCGGCTGGTCGAGGCTCATCAAAAACTCGGTGATGCCCACCGACTCGTCGCCGCTCAGCGAGGCCAGCTCGAAGGCGCGGGCCTTGCAGGGCAGCAGCGTCACGCGGTCGTGCTGGGCACCCCAGGCGGTAGGCTGGCCCTGGCGCACGTACTGCGTTTTGAGGATGCACTGTACGCCCCGGTCCACGGCCTGTTGGGCGGGTGCTACCAGGCCGGGGTCCACAAGGGCGAAGTCGGCCTTTTTATCGGCTACCGCCTTCAGCACGCCCAGCGCCTTTATCATGGCGTTGTCGTTGTAGGTAATCTGGGCGCGGTAAAAGCGGGCGTCGGGGAAGTACTGCGGGAAGCCGCCGCTGGGCTGCTGCATCTTCAGCAGGTAGCGAATGCCGTTTTCGGCGGCCGCACGGTAGGCCGGATTCTGGGTGGTTCGGAAGGCCGAAACCAGGTAGGTGATTTCGCGGGTCGTGGCGTTGTTGTCGATGGTGGCATCCTGCTGGCTGGCCTCGCGGTGGGCGGCCGCCAGGTCGGCGGCGCTCATGGGGTGGCGGTAGTCTACCTTCACCTCGTTCACGGCCTTGGGCCAGCCGCCGTTGCTGCGCTGGAAGGCCAGCATTTTTTCGGCGGTGGTATCCTGGGCGGCGGCTAGCGGCGCGGCCACGGCGGGCACCGTCACCTGGCTAGCTGGCCGGCCGAAGGCGGCGGCCGAACCGGCCGCCGCCAGGCTGAGGCCCAGGCTGAGGATAAAAGGGGAACACTTCATAAGGAATAGCCCGCCAGCGACGGGCGTTCGGTTAGTAGCCCGAGTTCTGCTTGAGGGCGGGGTCAGTGTCGAGGGTCGTCTGGGGAATGGGCAGCAGCTCCTTGCCCTGGCCGGGCACGTATTCGGCCGCTAGGCCCTGGCCGGTGCTGGTGGCCGAGGTGGTGCCAGAGGTGTATACCGAGCCCGTGGGCCGGGTATTAGCCACGTATGCGGGCGTGATGCTGGCCGCCCACGGAATGACAACCGAGCCGGTCGGGGCCGTAGCCGGGCTGGGGCGATAGAGCGAGCGCTGGTACTGCACCACGCCATTCACCACTTTGTAGTACACTACCTGCGGCACGTTGGCGTAGGGAGCGGCGCCCGTTTGCATGGCCAGGATGCGGGCTTTCACGTCCTTGAGCTTCTCATCGAGCTTGTTCCAGCGCAGCAGGTCGTACTTGCGAATGCCTTCGGAGCCAAACTCCAGGTAGCGCTCGTTGATGACGGCGTTGAAAAAATCGTCCTTGCTAGTGAGGGCTAGCCCGGCGGTGGCGCGGGTGCGGTTGCCGGCAAAGGCGCGGGTACGCACGGCCAGCAGCGCGTCGCGGCCCTGCGTGGTGGGGCCGTTCAGCTCATTATCGGTTTCGGCAAACATGAGCAACACGTCCGAGAAGCGAATGAGGGGCCAGGCGTAGCCCAGGTACTGGCCGCTGCCGGGCAGGGCCGGCACGCGCCAGTCGCGCCGAAACTTGCCGTCGGTCATCACCATAGTTGAGGGCATGGCCGGGACTACGCCAGTGGCGGTGGCGTTGCTGCCGACGAGGCTGGTGCTGGCCTGGGCGTTGGCGCTGCTGTTGATGGAGTACGTGGTAATGGTGACATCGCGCCGCGTATCGGTCGAGTCGAAGGCGTAGAAGTAGGGCGGGGCCACGGCCACGGCCCCGCTCGTGATGCCGTAGGCGGGCGAGGTGGTGATGCGTGGGCCGTTGTAGTAGCCCAGCTTACTATCGGTTTGGGTGCCGGCACCGCCCATGGCTACGGCCAGCATAATCTCGCCCGCCGTTTCGTAGCGCAGCTCGTTGATGCTGCGGAACGTCTCGGCAAAGCTGGTAGTGAGCGCGTGCTGGGTAGGGTGGTTGATGATATCGAGGCACTCCTGGCGGGCAATGCGGTAGTAGTCGAGGTAGTCGTCGGGGCGTGTCATGGCTAGGCCGCGCAAGGCATAGCCGCCGCGCTGGAGGCAGATGCGGGCCCGCAGGGCTTTCACCGAGCCTTTGGTAAAGCGCTCGTTGGTGACGCCGGCCGCCGAGCGCCAAGGCAGCAGCTTTTCGGCAATGGCTAGGTCGTCGATGAGGCGCTTGAGGGTGGCGTTGCGGTCCGAGTTGGGTAGGTTCACATCCTGGCCGGTGACGGTGGGCGTGAACTGGGCCGGCACGTCGCCCCAGTTGCGCACCAACTCCAGGTAAAACTGCGCCCGCAGGGCCAGCGCCTCGCCGTAGAGGCGGTGCAGGGTAGCGGTATCGGCCGCCGCACCGGTGTTGTAAATGGCCGAGGTGGGGATATTGGCGATGCAGATATTGGCCCGCTCCACGCCTTGGTACAGGCGGTTCCAGGGGTTGGTAATCTCGCTGTTGCTCGAAAATGCCTTGTAGCGGGCAATGCTGCGGCGGCCGCCGTCGATGGGACCGGGCGAGCCAATCAGCTCATCGGTGTCATAAGGATAGTATTGCGAAAGGCGCTGCCCGTAGGCCGCGTCGCCGGCCAGCAGGTTGTAGGTGCCGATGACGGCCGACGTGGCCCCGGCCGCCGTGCTGAAGGTGGCCTCGGCGGTGTTGAGGGCCAGCGGCTCCACGTCGAGGTAGTTTTTGCACGATGCGAGCAGGGCGGCGGTGCTAGCCAAAGCCAGCGTGGCGGTCGCCACCCGGCGGAGAATAAGGGAATTCATATAAAAAGTACGAAGAGCGGGTGGGGATTAAAGCGAGAGGTTGACGCCGAACAAGAAGGCGCGGCTGCGCGGGTAGGCCGCGTAATCCACGTTCGGGGTGAGGGGCGTCTGGCGGCGGGTGTTCACCTCGGGGTCGTAGCCCGAGTAGCCGGTGAGGGTGGCCAGGTTGTTGAGCGTCACGTAGAAGCGCATCTGCGTGAGCTTGGCGCGCTGGATGAGGGCCTTGGGCAGCGAGTAGCCGAGGGTGATGTTGTTGAGGCGCAGGAACGAGCCGCTCTCGATGGCCCACGAGTGCAGAAACAGCTGGCGGGTGGGCGTCCAGGTGGTGGCGTTCTGGTTGAGCGCGTCCAAGGCGGCCTTGTCGGTCACGAGCGTGCCGGTGTTGTCGTAGTTGCGGTAGCGGCCGGCGGTTTCGCCCAGCAGGTTGGTGAGCGGGTACACGCTGGAGGTAAACTCAATCTTGTTGGCGTTGTAGACCTGGTTGCCATACACGAAGTTGAGGAACACACTGGCATCGAAGCCCTTGTAGGTAAACTGCTGGTTGAGGCCGCCCGTTACCTTGGGGTTGGCATTACCGATGACCGTGCGGTCGCTGTTCACGTCTACCGAGCCGTCGCCGTTCAGGTCTTTCAGCTTGAGCATACCGGGCGTCAGGCTGGTGACGCCCAGCACGCTGAGGTCGTTGGCGCGGTCGGCTTTCAGCTTCCAGGCGCCGCCGCTGTAGCTCTCGAAGTCGTCGGTGGTGTAGAAGCCGTCGGTGACGAAGCCGTACATCAGGCCCACCGGCTGGCCCACGCGGGCCACGTAGTCGGTGGGGATGGAGCTGGCCGTGCTGGCCCAGCCCGAGTACACGTAAAATTCGTTGAGGTTAGGCCCGAGGTCCTCGATGCGGTTGCGGTTGAGCGAGGCGTTGGCGGTGGCCGACCACGAGAAGTTCTCGGTCTGCATAATCGTGCCGCTGAGCTGGAATTCGAGGCCGCGGCTGGAGGTGCGGCCGATGTTCTGGAGCTGCGAGGTGTAGCCCAGGAACGCCGGGATGGGGCGGTTCACGAGCAGGTCGTTGGTGGTGTTGTAGTAGGCATCGGCCGTGAACTGCACCCGGTTGTTGAACAAGCTCAAGTCAACGCCGAGGTCGCGCGAGGTGGTGATTTCCCACTTCAGGCCGGGGTTAGCCAGGCTGGTCGGGGCCGAGCCCAGCACCTGGCTGTGGTTGAGGTAGTACGAGGCGCTGCCGTTCTGGAACAGCTGAGCCGTGAGGAAGTCGGCGATGCGGTTGTTGCCGGCCTGGCCCACGCTCAGGCGCAGTTTCAGGTCCGATATGGCCTGGAAATCCTGCATGAAGCTCTCCTTCGAGATGCGCCACGCGGCCGAGCCAGCCGGGAATACGCGGTACTGGTTGTCGCCCAAGAACTTCGACGAGCCGTCACGGCGCGCCGTCAGCGTCAGCAGGTACTTATCGTCGTAGCTGTAGTTGGCGCGGCCAAACAGCGAGAACAGGCGGTAGTCTACCGGGATGCTGGAGCTGGGCAGCACCGGCTGCGAGGTTTGGCCGGGGGGCAGCACGCCCTGGTTGATGTTAGCCAGCGCGCGCTCGGCCGTGATATCGAGGGGCAGGAAGTTGGTTTGCAGAAACAGCGCGGTGGTGCGCTGCTGGTAGGTTTCTTCGCCCAGCAACACGTTGAGGGAGTGCTTGTCCTTCTTAAAGGTGTAGTCCAGCACGTTCGAGTTGTTGATGGTCGTCTGCACGCTGGTGCTGATGGTGGCGAAGGGCAGGTTCTGGTAGCCGCCGCCCGCCTGGCGGATGGTGGGCGAGAAGCGCCCGTTGAAGGTGCTGGTGTTGAAATCGGTGATGTCGAAGCCTGCCGTGGAGCGGAACACGAGGTCCTTGGTGATGTTGAGCGAGGCGTTGGCCGCGATGTTGATGGTGCGGCGCTTGTCCGAGCGGTACTCGTTGTCGATGGCCACTACGGGGTTGACGAGGCTCGAATTATTGAAAAAGTCGTCGTCAAACGCGTTGGGGTCGAAGGCGCGGGTGCCGCTGCCGGGCACGGCCAGCGGCACGTACTGAATGGTATTGCGCAGGCGCGAGGTGATGGTGGAGCCCGTAGCTACCGACTGCCCAGCAGCGGCCGTCGACGAGCTGGCCCCGGTGCCGGCCCCCAGCGTTTCCTGGTTGTTAAAGCGCGTATTAACCCCAAAGCGGAAGCGGTCGCTCACCTTGCTGTCGAAGCGGAAGTTGACGAGCATGCGCTCGTAGCCCGTGCTGCGCTGGATGCCATCTTCCTTATTGTCGGTCAGGCTCAGGGCGTAGGTGTTGTTTTTGTTGCCGCCGGCTACCGAGATGTTGTGGGTCATCTGCATAGCCTTGCGGCCAAACACGTCCTCCTGCCAGTCCAGAAACGGCGCGTTGCGGGCGCTGTCGAGGCGGGCGCTCGTGAAGTTGGTGGTGCCGAAATAGCTCTGGAAAGTAGAGAGGCCCCCCGAGGCAGAGCCGATAGAAGCGGCCCGCTCGTACTGGTAGTTCACGTAGTCGGCGGGCTGGAGCACGTCGAGCTTCTTAGACATCTTGCGGAAGCCGCCGAAGCCGCTGTACGACACTGTGGTGCGGCCGTCGCGGCCGCCTTTGGTGGTGATGATAATAACGCCGTTGGCCCCGCGCGCGCCGTAGATGGCGGTGGCCGAGGCATCCTTGAGCACGTCAACCGAGGCAATGTCCTGGGGGGCAATCACGCCCAGCGCGTTTTCTACCTGGATGCCATCCACCACGTAAAGCGGGGTATTGTCTTGGGTGATGGAGTTGCCGCCGCGCACCCGCACCTGGAAACCCTGGTTGCCGGGCTGCCCATCGGAGGAGTTGAGCTGCACGCCGGCCAGGCGGCCTTGCAGCGCCTCGGCCGCCGAGTTGACGGGAATATCCTTGATTTGCTGGGCGCTAACGGAAGAAACGGCACCCGTTACATCCTTGCGCTGCACGGCCTGGTAGCCTATAACTACCACGTCGTCGAGGCTTTGCGTATCGGAAGTCAGCGTTACGCTGATGGTCGTTTTGGTGCCCACGGCTACTTCCTGGCTTACGTAGCCGATGAAGCTAAAGCGCAGGGTGGCCGTCTTGGACTCGGCTGGCACGCTGAGTGAGTAGCTGCCATCGGCCCCAGTCGAAGCGCCGGTAGAAGTGCCCTTGAGCACCACCGTCACGCCGGGGAGCGTCTCGCCGTCCGAGCCTTTCACGACGCCTGTGACGGCCCGGTTTTGCGCCATTGCCAGGCCAATGCTGCCGCAAAGCACGAGCCAGAGCATGAGAAGATGTTGTTTCATAAGAGCAAAGAGCGGTTGGGTGGGAAATTGAAAAAGTGAATCAGAAGCGGAGGAGAGGAGGCCAGCTGCGCCGCAGCGGGCGCAGGGGCCGGGCGCGTAGAGCCGCGCCGATGGGTGGGATTTTAAAGAGGGAGAATGAGGCGGCGCTGCAACCCTGGGGTGGGTGGCAGTGTCGAAGTTTAGCGCCGGAAGGCGGTGGGCGGGCCAGCCGGGAGCGTTTTTATTTGCGCAATCGTTATCGGCAACGTTTCCACGCCGCGTTGCGCTGGGCCAAAATGGGGTCCGAATGTCCCGTAACATTCATTTAACCTTTATCTTTAGCCGCGAAAGCCGGCCGCTTTTTGCGGGTCGAAATTTGCATTTTACGTAGAACCTGCTTGGAACCTGCCACCCTCAAGGACATTGCCCGGGAGCTGAATATCTCCGTATCGACCGTGTCGCGGGCGCTGCGCGACAGCTACGAAATCAACCCCGAAACCAAGCGCCTAGTGATGGAGTGCGCTGCGCGCCTGCACTATCGCCCCAATCCCATTGCCCTCAGCCTGAAGGGCAGCAGCAGCAAAGCCATCGCGGTCATCGTGCCGCAGATTGCCAATTATTACTTTTCGCAGGCCATCAACGGCATTGAGGAGGTGGCTAATCAGCGCGGCTACGACGTGCTCATCTTCCAAACCCACGAGGCTTACGACCGTGAAGTAGCTAACCTGCGCCAGGCGCTG
>Ga0268353_100165_pt1 | contig 11215 bp, 8 predicted proteins | sample G5R2_NF_18SEP201_FD_190168 | JGI IMG/M metagenome (GOLD analysis project Ga0268353, IMG submission 190168) | Phyllosphere microbial comminities from switchgrass, GLBRC, Michigan, United States - G5R2_NF_18SEP2017_LD1 | ecosystem: Host-associated > Plants > Phyllosphere > Phylloplane/Leaf | place... | reverse complement strand
GTCGCTGTGGGCCAGGTCAATCTGGTAGAGGCCCTGGGCTAGGGTGGCAAAGGCAGGGGCGGTGATACTGGTGGTATAGAGCTTGCTACCATCGGCCGAAAACTCCAGCCCGTAATACGTGTACAGCTCGCCCGACCAGCCGGGCTTAGGTGAGTTGGGCATGGCAATGGAGCGGGCGCTCGTAAGCTTCCCACTGCCGCTATCGAAATTAAACAGCTCGATGTGGTCGGGCAGCGCGGCCACGGCCAGCTGCTGCCCATCGGGCGAGAGGCGCATGTAGCCGCCGGAACGCCCTTGGTATGCCGCGCCCACGCTGCTTTCCACGGGCACTGGCTGCAAGCCCGCCGCCGTCAGCAGAAAGCTGTAGAACGTATTGTTAGTCTGGCCGTGCACGAGTATCCAGTAGTCGCGACCATTGGGCAGCTGCACGGCGAGGAGCTTTTCGGTGGGCACGATAGCGCCGGGCAGGGGCACGGCAATATCCTTGCGGGTGCCAATGTCACCGAGGCCCCCGCGCAGGCCCATTTCTACCACTGAGTAGCGCAGGCCGTAATACTGCCGCGTAGCCGTGTAGGCATCGACCGTGAAGAGGTAATATTCCTGGGCATTGCCGGGGTTGGGCACCAGCAGCGCACCCTGCGTGGCTGAAGCTGCGGCGTTGTTGGGTCGCAGCCGGCCGTTGGGCATGGGCGCATCGGTGCGGTCCCAGACCTGCACGGCGTTGCTGTAGCAGCGGAGGTTGCCCGCCGCGTCGGAAGCGGAGGTACTGGCCTCGCCCCCCATTTCGGCCAGGCTGCTGCTGGTAGCCGTGGGCGGACCGCTAGCCGGAAAATTTAACCCCGCGCTGCTGCTGAAGCGCCAGTTATAGGTTTCGCGCTGCGCCCAGGCCGGGCCGACGCTCAGCAGCAACGCCAGCAGTAAGTAGAGTATTTTCACGCAAATAGGCTAAGTAGTTGATAAGGCCCTGTTCTTTCTCAAAAATAAGGTTAACAGGGCCTTGTGCCCGGGCGGAGCCCCGCTAGCCTCGCCCCGGACGCCAACCCGGCCCTGGCCCCCGCTATCTTTGGCTTGCTATGCCCGATGCCATCCCCCCCCCTACCCACCCGCTGCCCTACGGCCGCCAGCACATCAGCGATGAGGATGTAGCCGCCGTGGTGGCCACGCTGCGCTCCGATTTTTTAACCCAGGGGCCGCGCGTGGCCGAGTTTGAGGCGCAGTTTGCGGCCTACGTGGGGGCTAGCCACGCGGTGGCTGTGAGCAACGGCACGGCCGCGCTGCACCTATGCGCGCTGGCGCTGGGCGTGCAGCCGGGCCAGCGCGTGATTACCACGCCCATTACCTTCGCCGCCTCGGCCAACTGCGTGCGCTACTGTGGCGGCGAGGTGCATTTTGCTGACATTGACCCGGCTACCGGCCTGCTCGACTTTGCGAAGGTGAGGGCACTATTAGACGCGCATCCGAAGGGATATTTTACGGGCTTGATTCCGGTTGACTTTGCCGGGCTAGCCGTAAATATGGAAGATGCGCGGGCGCTGGCCGACGAGTTTGGCCTCTGGATAATTGAGGATGCTTGCCATGCGCCGGGCGGTTTTTTTGTAGACAGCCAAGGCGAAAAGCGCTTTTGTGGCGGCGGGCAGCTGGCCGAGCTGGCCATTTTTAGCTTTCACCCCGTCAAGCACATTGCCACCGGCGAGGGCGGCATGATAACCACCAACGACGCGCAGCTGGCCAGCCACCTGCGCCGCCTGCGCACCCACGGCATCGAGCGCGAAGCCACCGGCCTGCTGCGCCAGGACGAGGGCGGCTGGTACATGGAGATGCAGGAGCTAGGCTACAATTACCGCATCTCGGACATCCTGTGCGCGTTAGGCAGTAGCCAGCTGGCCCGCGCCGATGCGGGCCTGGCCCGCCGCCGCGAGCTAGCGGCACAGTACGATGCCGCCTTTGCCGCTACGCCGGGCGTGGAGGTTCTGGCCCCCGGCCAGCCGGGCCACGCCTATCATTTGTACGTGATTCAGGTGGAAAACCGGCGGAGCTTGTACGAATTCTTGCGCACCAAAAATATCCTGGCGCAGGTGCATTACGTGCCCGTGCACCGGATGCCATACTACGAAAAGCTGGGCTGGCAAGCCGGCGACTTCCCAGCCGCCGAGGCTTACTACGCCCGTTGCCTGAGCCTACCCCTCTACCCCACCCTTACCAACGAGGAGCAGGCTTATGTAGTGAATTGCGTCCGCGAATTTCTAGCCCAAAGCCCCGCGTGAGTGCTGCCGCCATACCAGCCGACACCCATGCGCTAGCCCACCGGCTGGCGCTGGGTACCGCGCAGTTTGGCCTCGCCTACGGCCTCAATAACCAGGCTGGCCAGCCTGGCACTGCCGCCGTAGCGGCGATGCTGGCGGCCGCGCAAGCTGCTGGCCTCACCCTGCTCGACACGGCCGCCGCCTACGGCGATAGCGAAGCCCGGCTGGGTGAGCTGGCCGGCGACAATCCAGCCTTCCGCCTGATAACCAAGCTTGCCGCTGGCCCGCCCGCGCAGGTAGCGCAGCACCTGCGCGAGTCGTTGGCCCGCCTGCGTAGGCCACAGCTTTACGGGGTGCTTTTCCACGCTTTTGGGCCGCTGCAAGCCGAGCCCACCGCCTGGCGGGCGCTGCAAGCGGCACGGGCGGCGGGGCAGGTGGCGCGCATCGGCGTGTCGCTCTACCACCCCCACGAGGCCGAGTGGCTGCTGGCCGAGGGATGGGATATCGACCTCGTACAAGTGCCTTATAACGTGTTCGACCAGCGCTTTGGAAAGGTGCTGCCCCAGCTAGCCGCGCAAGGCGTGGAAGTGCACGTACGGTCCGCTTTTTTGCAGGGCCTGCTGCTACGCGAACCTACTTATTTGCCCGATTTCTTTCGGCCGCTGTCCCCTAAAATTCAGCAATTACGCAATCTGGCCGACGAAGCGGGCGTGCCGCTGCCGGCGCTGCTGCTGCTGTTCGCGGCCTTTGCGCCGGGCGTGGCGCGGGCCGTTATTGGCGTCGATTCGGTGGCCAATTTGCACGAAAACCTGACCGCGACCACCTACCTAACGGTCGCCGAAAGCCTGCGCCCGGCCCTGGCTGCGCTCGCTGAACCTACCAATACCTTTATTCTACCCTACGCATGGCCGCCGCGCCCCTAACCGACTCTTTCTACCGCACCTTGTTTGACCTCTCGGGCCGTACCGTGCTGCTCACCGGGGGCTACGGGCACCTGGGCCGCGCCATTGCGGCGGGTCTGCACGCGCACGGCGCACGGGTGGTGGTGCTGGGCCGCAGCGCTGAGAGCTTCACCAAGGCTTTCGGCGAAGCGCCTGAGAACCTGCATTTCATTTTCTGCGACGTTTCCGAAACGGCTTCCGTGCAAGCGGCTTTTCACCAGAGCTTCGACTTGTATGGGCCACCCAGCGTGCTCATTAATAATGCTTATTACAGCCGGGGCCAGCAGCCTGATGCATTGCCGGATGCCGACTTTGCGCTAGGCCTCGATGGCTCGGTGGGCACGGCCTACCGCTGCCTGCGCGAGGTGCTGCCCTACCTGCGGGCGGCGGGCGGTGGTAAAATCATCAACGTAGCCTCCATGTACGGCGTAGTAGCCCCCGACTTCGCGGCCTATGCCGACGCGCCGCAGTTTCTCAACCCCCCGCACTACGGTGCGGGCAAGGCAGCCATGATTCAGCTTACCAAGTACTTCGCCTCATACCTGGGGCCGCAGAACATCCAGGTCAACTGCGTGTCGCCGGGGGCTTTTCCGTCAGACAACGTGCGGCAGGACGCGGCCTTCGAGGGTGAGCTGCAACGGCGCATTCCGCTGGGCCGCGTGGGCGAGCCGCAGGACTTGGCGGGAGCCTTCGTATTCCTCAGCTCGGCCGCAGCCAACTTCGTTACCGGCCACAACTTAGTGGTAGATGGCGGCTGGACTATCCGTTAATTACTACGCTTATGCTTACTACTACGCCGCCCGTATTAGCGCTTATTCAGGCCCGCCTGGGCTCTTCGCGGCTGCCGGGCAAATCGCGCCTGCCCCTACCGCTGGGTGCCGTGGGCGACGCCCAAACTATTCTGGGCCATGTAGTGAGCCGGGCGCGGCGCGCCACCTCTATCAGTAAAATCATCGTTGCCACTACCAAGCAAACGCTTGACAACGAACTGGTAACCTTAGCCGACCGGTTAGGCGTGGGCGTATTTCGGGGTGATGAGCAGGATGTGCTCAGCCGGTTTGCCGGGGCGCTGGCGCACGCTGGCGATGTGCAAACTGTCGTGCGCCTCACGGCCGACAACCCGGCCATCGACCCCGCTTTCCTAGATGCTGCCGTGGCCCACCACCTGGCCACCGGGGCCGACTACACGCATACTACCGGCCTGCCGCTGGGTACCAATATCGAGGTTATTAGCACGGCCGCTCTGCGGCGCGCCCACGCCGAGGCCCAGCAGCCCGACGAGCGCGAGCACGTGACGCCCTACCTGCGCCGCCACCCCGAGCTTTTTCGGCTCGCAACGCTGGCGCTGGCCGTGCCGCCGGCCGTGGCGGCGCTCCGCCTTACCATTGACTATCCTAGCGATTACGCGCTGCTTAACCTGCTTTTTACGGAGCTGGGGACCGATTTTTCGCTCACTGACCCAGCTGGGCTCCCGGCACTACTGGCTCAACAGCCTTGGCTGGCCGCCATCAACGCTGGCAATGAGCAGGTGCGGGCGTAGCCAGCCGGCCAGCGTTTCTTTGCGGCATGGTTGATAGTGAGAAAGCGCCCCCGCCCGCCGCTCGCCTTGTGCTACGGGCCGATGGCAATAGCCAGCTTGGGCTGGGCCATGTGATGCGCCTACTAGCGCTGGCCGAAATAGTACGAGCTGATTTTGATGAGATTATTTTTCTGATTCAGGTCCCGGATGCGGCTATCCGCCGCTTGCTTCACCAAGCCGGCATCGAGGTAGTCGACCTACCAAGCTGCTCATTGCTGCCAGAAGCCGTAGCAGTAGCCGGTTGGCTCCGGCCCGCAGATATACTGGTGCTCGATGGCTACGGCTTTGATTACGACTACCAATCGGCCGTTCGCCCGCAGGTGGCTCGCCTCGTGTGCCTCGACGATCTGCACACCTTTCCCTTCGCCGCCGACCTTGTGCTGAATCCCGCCGGCGGCATCACACTGGCCAACTACGACCTGCGCCAGCCCGGCGCCCGGCTACTGGCTGGCCCCGCTTACGCGCCCCTGCGAACTGATTTTCAGCTAGATTCTCATTCTACGGCCTCCCCCAGCCAGGTGCTGCTCTGCCTCGGTGGGGCCGACCCGCGCCAGCTTACGCAAGCCACGGCAGCGGCGCTGCTGGCTTTGCCAGCCGTGGCGCAGGTGCATGCGGTGGTGGGCAGTGCCTATGCCGCCTGGGATGCGTTGTGCACTTGGGCCACTACCCAGGGGCCGCGTCTCACGCTGCACCGCGCGCTGCCGGCCAGCCAGTTGGCCGCCCTCATGCGGCAGTGTGGGGCGGCGGTGCTGTCGCCCAGCACCATTAGCTACGAGTACTGCGCGGCGGGTGGCGGCCTGCTGCTGACGCTGCCCACGGCCGACAATCAGCACGACCTTGACCATTTTTTGCGCGGAACCGGGCTGGCCCTGCCCTACCCCGCGGCCCCAAATGTCCTCACCGCCGCCGAAGCCCCGCGCCTGGCCAACCAGCTGCGACAAGCCCAGCGCCGCTATTTCGACGGGCAGGCAGCGCAGCGACTGCGCCAGGAATTTGCCGCGCTGCGCCTGCCGCCCGCGCCCGTGCGCCTACGCCCGGTGCAGCCCGCCGACTCGGGCCAGCTACTGGCCTGGACTAATGACCCCGACACCCGCCGCCAGTCGTTTGACCCCACGCCGGTGCCGCTGGCCCAGCACGAAGCCTGGCTGGCCAACCAGCTGGCCCACCCCGAACGCTATCTGCTACTGCTGGCACAAGACAGCACAACCGGCGCGGCCGCCGGGCTCATTCGCTTTATCATCACGCCTAATGACCAAGCCGTGCTCAGCTACTCGCTGGCCCCCGACTGCCGGGGCCGGGGCTGGGCGGCTCCGCTGTTGCTGGCTGGCACGCGAGCGGTACTAGCCCAGGTTCCTCAGTTAACGCACGTCTTGGGCGAGGTAAAAGCCGATAATGTGGCCTCGGTGCGGGCTTTTCGGCGAGCAGGCTACACACTGGCCAGCGAGGCGGGGCCGGCGGGCAGCCTTACCTTCGTGTGGACGGCCGCCCCGGCGGCTTAGCGTGGATTTACGACTATGGAAATAACGATTGGCACCCGCCCCGTAGGGCCGGCGCACCTGCCTTTTATCATCGCCGAGATGTCGGGCAACCATAACCAGAGCCTCGACCGGGCACTGGCCCTCGTGGATGCCGCCGCTGCAGCGGGCGTGCACGCCCTCAAGCTTCAGACATACACCGCCGACACCATCAGCATGGATACCGGCTTCGTCATTCGCGAGGATGGGCAGTCGCTGTGGGAAGGCAAGAGCCTGTATCAGCTTTATAAAGAGGCCTATACACCCTGGGAGTGGCACGCCGCCATTTTCGAGCGGGCGCGCCAGCACGGGCTGCTGGCCTTCAGCTCGCCGTTTGACGAGTCGGCGGTCGATTTCCTGGAAAGCCTCGACGTGCCAGCCTACAAAATTGCCTCCTTCGAAAACGCCCACTGGCCGCTGCTGCGCCGGGTAGCTGCCACTGGCAAGCCCGTTATTGTGAGCACTGGCGCGGCTACCCTCAGCGAAATCGACGAGGCCGTGCGCGTGCTGCGCGCCGCTGGCTGCCGCGAGTTGGTGCTACTCAAGTGTACGAGCACTTACCCCGCCTCGCCGGCCACCACCAACCTGCGCACCATCCCGGTACTGGCCGAAACCTTCGGCTGCCCGGTAGGCCTCAGCGACCACACCATGGGCGTGGGCGCCAGCGTGGCGGCCGTAGCGCTGGGCGCCTGCGTTATCGAAAAGCACTTCACCCTGCGCCGCGCCGATGGCGGCGTCGACTCGGCCTTCTCGCTAGAGCCTGAGGAGTTGAAACTGTTGGTGGATGAAACCACCCGCGCGCACCAGGCGCTGGGCACGGTGCAGCTCTGCGTGCAGGCCAGCGAGGAAAAAAGCCGCATCTTCAAGCGCAGCATCTACGTGGCGAAGCCCGTGGCCGCCGGCGAGGAGCTAACTACTGGCAACCTACGCATTATTCGCCCCGGCGACGGCCTGCTGCCCCGCCATTGGGACGTGGTGCTGGGCCGCCGCGCCACCCGCGCCCTGGCCCCCGGCACGCCCCTCACCTGGGATGCCCTGCTGGGCGAGGCCGCGCCGCAGCCGTGAGCGCGCTGGCCGCCCGGCTGCGCGACATTCTCCAGCTGCGCTTTACCGACTTATTTGCCAGGATGCCCACCTCGGTGCTCAACGGCATTTCACCGGCCAGCCCGCTCCGGCGGCTGGCGCGGGTGGCTGGCTACGCGGGGCTGCGGCTGGTGGGACACCTTTTTCAGCCTATCAAAAACCCCGATAAGCTGGCGGGCGCGGTGTGGCTCTACGTAGTGAGCGCCAATAATTACGAGGCGCTGCGCTTTGTGCAGGAGGCTCGTGCCGATGCGGTGCTGGTGGCCGGGCAAGGCAAAAATATCGGGCGCTACGGCCAAGCTGTCAACCGTCTTTCTTTGCGGCGTAAAATACTGTATTACTGGCAGTATCCGGCTGCCTTATTAGGCCTGCACCGGCTGGTGGGCAGCCGGGCCACCCGGTTTTTCGACCTCATCTTTTACGCCCTTGGCTACTACGAGGTGTACCAGCGGGCACTGCGCCACTACCGCCCGCAAGCCGTTATTTTCGCCAACGACCACAACGACGACGCCCGGTCGCTGCTGCTGGCGTGCCGTGCCGAAGGCGTGCCCACCGCCTACGTGCAGCACGCCAGCGTAAGCACCAATTTCCCCCCCCTTGGCTTCGACCTCAACCTGCTCGAAGGCCAGGATGCGCTGAATAAATACCGCCAGTGCGGCCCCATACGCGGGCGCGTCGAACTGGTGGGCATGCCCAAGGCCGATGCTTTCCTGACTCAGCGCAACACCGCCCCGCAGGTCCACCGGGTAGCCGTAGCCTGCAACCTGCTCGATGAGTTGCCAGCCCTGGCTGATACGCTCGCCTACCTGCTGCGCGAACTACCCGAATTAATATTTACCCTACGCCCGCACCCCGCCGACCAGCGCGATTTCACTGCCCTGCGCCAAGCGCTACCAGCCTTGCAGTGGAGCAACCCGCAGCAGGAAAATATATTCCAATTTCTGCAAAATCACGACGCGCTGGTGGCCGCCGATACCAGTACCCACCTTGAGGCTACACTGCTCAACGTAGCCAGCGTGTACTACCGCTTTTCTCCTTCTCCCACGCTGGCCGATTACTATGGCTACGCTGCTCAGGGCCTTAGCGAGTGGGCCCACTCGCATGGCGAGCTAGCCGGCGTTCTGCGCCGCCTGGCCCGGCACAAGTCGTTCGACCTGTACCGCCGGGCAGCTTACTATAATGCCAGCCTCGGCACGCCCGCTGAAGGCCACAGCCGCGCCCTGGCCGTGCGCCGGCTAGCCGAGTGGCTGGCTGCCCCGGCGCCCAAGGCGTAATTTTGTGGCTGTTATGCCCGTCACCATGATTCCGCCTGCCGCACCCGTCGTCATCTCGGCCGAGATGCGCCTGGCGTACGTGCTGCGGCATTTTCGGCTGGCCTACCCTACTTGCCCAGACGTAACCATTGGCTACACGCGCACGCAGCCACAGGTGGAAATAGCGGAGGTCAATGACGTTTTTTTTACGAAAAACAATCCGTGCCCAGCCGCACCTAGCTGGCGCGAGTGGCGGGGCCGGCAACTACCTTTTTTCTTCGACGATAAGCCGGAACAGCCATTAATTTTCTGCGCCGAAAACAAGGTTTTTATCTCGGCTGATATTATTGCCGCAGCATTTTATTTATTGAGCGGCTGGCAGGAATATTTTTCTTCCAAGCGTGACCGGCATGGGCGCTTTCCCTACGCAGCAAGTGTGCAGCACCAATATAACTTCGTAACAATACCAGTCGTTAATTATTATTTTGAAGTTTTAAAAACGGCGGTAGAATACCTTAGCGGAGAACCGCTATCTCCCCGCCGCTGGGGTAGCCAGCAAGCCAATTTCGGGGCATTTATCTCGCACGATATTGACAACCTGCGTAGTGCCTGGAAAGCGCCCGCCAAAGCTGCGTTGCAGCAACGTCAATTCGTCCGCTTTGGCAAGTTATTATGGCAGCACCTGACTCAGCCTGATACCTGGGACAACCTGGAAGAAGTAGCGGCGGCTACCGCCCAGTACGGGGCTGAATCAACCTTTTTTCTACTGCCTGCCAAAGGACAAGCGGCCAACGGTACTCCCAACGCCGATTATGAGATGACGGCCGGGGCAAAATTCTGGCATCGCCTGCCTACCCACTGTACACTGGACCTGCACGGCAGCATTGGTACTGCTACTAACGCCCAGCAACTCCTTGCGGAAGATGAAATATTGGATGCGATGGGCGTGCGCTTTCATTACCTACTGTGGGACCCCGCCCAGACGCCCACGATAATTGATGAAGCACGGTTTCTCTTTGACTCGACGCTAGGCTTTGCCGAACATTTCGGCTTCCGACATAGCTATTGCCAGCCGTTTTATCCTTTTGATTTTGAGCGTAGCCAAGCTGTTGACTTCCTGGAAATTCCACTCACCGTGATGGATGCCACCCTACACCATCCTAATTATTTACAGCTAGCGCCGGCCGAAATTCTGCCGGCCCTCACGCCCGTTTTTGCCGAAATAAAACGCTTTGGCGGCGTGGCTTCGGTGCTGTGGCACAACGAGAATTTCGACCCGAATAACGCGAAAAACGGCCCCCAGCAATTTCACGAAATAATGCGCCACTTACAGCAGCAAGGGGCCGCTTTTCTAACCGGCCGCGACGTATGGCAGGAATTTACCGGCCACCCACTTCCTAACTCATAATTTTTTAATTCATAACTCAATTTGGGTATCGTTCAGCGGCAAGGGCTGCGCAACACATTTATTTCCTACGTCGGGCTCGGTATTGGCTTTGTCAATACCACGCTGGTGCTGCCGCGCCTGCTGGCCCCGGCGCAGCTGGGCCTCACGTCGATACTGGTGTCGCTGGCCACGATGGGCGCGCTGGTGTCAGCGCTGGGCTTTACCAATACCACGCTCCGGTATTTTCCCTATTTCCGCAATCGCGAAACTGGGCATTCGGGTTTTTTGCCACTGCTGCTGGGGCTACCATTAGGGCTGTTTTTGCTTGTGGCAGCGGTGCTGTGGCTAGGCCGGCCGCTGGTGTTGCGCTGGTACGCCCACGATGCCGCACTGCTGGGGCCACACTACAGCGTAATGCTAGGCTTGGCTCTGTGCATTCTGCTTTATAATCTACTGGAAGCGTATACCAAGTCGCTGTTTCACACCTCCTTTTCGTCGTTTCTAACTGATGTATTGCAGCGCCTACTAATTGTGGGCGCGGCGGTATTATTCGGGGCGGGCTACCTCTCGTTTAATGGGTTTGTGCTGGCGTATTTGGGCAGTTACGCGGCTATTGCGGCGCTGCTGCTAGGCTACCTGGCCCTGATTGGTGAACTGCACTTACGACCCACGCGGGCGGTGCTGGCCGTGCGGCCGGTGGGCGAATTGGTGCGCTTTGGGAGCTTTGCGCTGCTGGGCAATATCTCAGGCACGCTGCTGCTCACCATCGACTCGCTGATGCTAGGCTCGCATAGCTTCGCCGACGCGGGCATCTATACTATCGCGCTCAATATCAGCACGGCGCTGGCGGTACCGTTTCGGGCGCTGTATAAAACTGCTTACCCGCTCATTGCCGAATATTGGAAGGAGGACGCAACCGATAAGATGCTCGATTTTTATCGCCGCACCACGCGCCTCAATACCGCGCTGGGCACCTACCTGGCGCTGGGTATCGGCCTGAATTTACCCTTTATTTATTCGCTTATTCACCGGCCCGAGTACGCAACGGGCACCGTGGCAGTGCTGCTGCTGCTGGCCGGCCGCCTTACCGATGGCATCACGGGCGTCAACGGTATTATCGTGGTGACCTCGGCACGCTACCGCTACGATTTGCTGTTTAATGTAGGGCTCTCGGCGCTCATAATTGGGCTCAACGCCTTACTCATTCCTCGGCTG
>Ga0268353_100164_pt1 | contig 11219 bp, 12 predicted proteins | sample G5R2_NF_18SEP201_FD_190168 | JGI IMG/M metagenome (GOLD analysis project Ga0268353, IMG submission 190168) | Phyllosphere microbial comminities from switchgrass, GLBRC, Michigan, United States - G5R2_NF_18SEP2017_LD1 | ecosystem: Host-associated > Plants > Phyllosphere > Phylloplane/Leaf | place... | reverse complement strand
ACCAATTACCAGTTCGTCATCAGCCCGCTATACGACCAAGTGGCCCTCAATCAGGCCGACTTGGCCTACCTGGTGCGCACCTTCGGGCAGGCGCATATTCACGACTTTAGCGGCGTAAACGAGCTAACCAGGTATCCCGGCCACTACTACGAATCCTCACACTACCGCCCGCTCGTGGGCCGCAAAATCATGCGGCTAATTTACACCCAGGATTCAACGGGCATTAAACCAAGGCGCGGCGTGGGTAACTAAAGGCCCCGCTGGGCGGTGCGCTACTGCGCCACTAAATAGTAACGCCTTACCCTCCAGACTCATGGCTTATTACAAGGCATCTGTTTTGATGTCCTACCGTTAAATTAAGCCGAGCTAAGGCAGAAAGACCCGAGCGTTGGCCGCCTCCCAAATGCTGTGCTGCTAGCCCTAAAGCAAAGCCAGCCGCCACCAAAACGGCAGCGGCTGGCGAGAGGTGGGCGAGCTTCGCAGTGCAAACTAAAAGTCGGCGCTACTTACCACGGGCTGATGCCAGTTTCGGGGGCATTATCGTCGCTAAAAAACTGGCTGGTGGGGCCATCGGGGCCGAGCACGGCCGCTTTTACCACGCGGGCGGCAGCATCGTGCACGGTGCCGGAGCCACTGTGGTGGTTGAAGTCGGTGGCGGTGTAGCCGGGGTCCACGGCATTCACCTTAAAGGGCGTGTCGCGCAGCTCGTAGGCCAGCATGATGGTGTAGGCATTCAGGGCCGTCTTGGAAGGCATGTAAGCGGCGCCCTTCACCTGGTAGTACTTCCAGCTGGGGTCGGTGTGCAGCGTGAGCGAGCCCAGGCCCGAGGTGACGTTGACGATGCGCGGCGCGGGCGACTGGCGCAGCAGGTCGATAAACGCCTGCGTGACTTCGATTACGCCGAACAGGTTGGTGTCAAACACCTCCTTAATCATGCTGATGCTGCTGGTGAGGGCCGGCTGCACCATGCCGCCCAGGATGCCGGCATTGTTAATGAGCACGTCGAGCACCGGCGTTTTCTGGCCCAGCGTTTCGCGGGCGGCGGCGATGGAGGCGCTATCCGTCACGTCGATGACGAGCGGCTCGACCTGGGTGAGGCCTTCGGCGTGCAGCTGGGCCACGGCCTGCTGGCCATTTTGGGCGTTGCGGCTGCCTAGGTACACGTAGTAGCCTTGCTGGAGGAGCTGGCGAGCGGCTTCGAAGCCAATGCTTTTGTTGGCACCGGTAATGAGGACAGTTTTCATGGGGGAAATTTGTGCGGTGATAGAACAGCACAAAGGTCCTGGGGGCGGGCGGGGTGGCTGGCACCCATTTCGCGGTACTACTGGTACATTTTGCGGATGTTGGCCCGGAACTCGGCCGGCGTCACCCCCGCCTCGCGCTTGAAGAAGCGGTTGAAGTACGAGGCATCCGAAAAGCCGAGGTCGTAGGCCAGCTCCTTGAGCGACTGCGGAGTGTAGAACAGCAGGCGCTTGGCCTCCAGTATCAGCCGCTCGTGCACGTGCTTGATGGCCGACTTGCCGCTCTGGACTTTCACTACCTCGCTCAGGTGGCCAGCCGAAATGTGCAGCAGCTCCGCATATGCGCTCACCTCGTGCAGCTCGCGGAAGTGCTCTTCGATGCGCGCCTGGTAGGTTTTGAGCAGGCGCTGGTCGGCCGAGGGCTCGCCCCCCGGGTACTGCTCGGTATACAGGCGGCTCAGGTGCGTGAGCAGCACCGTAAGGTAGGCGCTCAGCAGCGGGTGCTGCCACTCGCCGGGGCGGTGGTACTCGGCCTCCAGCTTAGCCAGCAGGTCGTCTATCACGGCCTCGTCGGCGGGCGGCAGCAGCAGCTCGTGCCCCCGCTGCGGGTTTTCGATGAGCGGCAGGTGGCGCAGGGCCGCGTTTTGCTGCAAGGCCAGAAACTCGTTCGTAAACTGAAGCCGGATGCCCCAAAACGGCGTGGGTTCCTCCTTCACCAGTATCTGGCTGGGGCCTGAAAAATACAGCGCGTGGTCCTTGCGCACGTAGGGCACGGCATCGACCCAGTGCCGGCCGCGCGCGTGCTTGGTAAACACCAGCATGTAGTACGCTTTGCGGTGCGGCAGCAGCACGTCGGCCTCGTAGGGCAGTTCGCCTTCCGAGCGTACGATGGAGAACGAGTGGCTGCCAACGGCTTCATCGGGCTCGAAGGGATAGGTCGGCACCGGCCGGCTACTAGTGAGCGTTTGCATAGCCCGAAATTACCAGCGGGGCCGGAAGTTGGCTAGCTCAGTGCTTAGCCGGGCACTCCTGCCAGGCAGTAGCAGCGGGGCCGGCCCCGCTGCCGGGCTAAGCGCACGCCCACGGCAGCCACGGGCGCCGCGTTGGCCGGCGGCGGCAAGCAGCCCCGGCGGGGGCTAGGCGGTAAGCTGCTGTAGGCGCAGGTGCTGCAAGAGCATGATGGTTTTGCCATCCTGAATTTCGCCGGTGGCTACCATTATCAGGGCCTGGCCCAGGGGCAGCTCCAGTACTTCTATTTCTTCTTCCTCAATGCCCCCGCCCCCGCGCTGCTCGGTGGCCGCCGAGTACTCGGCCAGGTAAAAATACAGGCGCTCGGTAACCGAGCCGGGGCTCATATAGGCTTCCATCACCTTGCGCACCGCCGTTAGTCGGTAGCCGGTTTCCTCCTCGGTTTCACGCAAGATGGCGGCGTCGGGGTGCTCATCGTCGAGCAAGCCGGCGCAGGCTTCAATCAGCATGCCCGTCGGGTTGCCGTTGACGAAGGTCGGCAGCCGGAACTGCCGGGTCAGGATGACGGTATCGGCGGCCGGGTTGTGCAGCAGAATAGTGGCCCCGTTGCCCCGGTCGTAAGCCTCGCGCGACTGCGTTTCCCACGCCCCGTTTTTTCGCTGATAGTCAAAGGTGAACTTGCGGAGCGTATACCAGTTGGCCGAAAGCGTGACCGGTTCGTGCAGGCGAATGCGTTCGTTCATGGCTAAATAATCGTTCGTTTTTGTTCAATTGACTTTCTTTGTGATTGAATAGCCGCAAGTAACACCCTAGCCATGAATTTCCAATTGCGCAAGCAGTATTTGCTGGCCACCCTGGCCCAGCAGGGCAGCCTCGAAGTAGCCGCAGCTGCCCAGCAGCTGCAGACGACGCCCCTTACCATTCGCCGCGATTTGACCCAGCTGGCGGCTGAGGGCCTGGTGGTGCGTACCCACGGCGGGGCCGTGCTGCCCGGCGTGGCCAAAAACCCGGTGGCCTTCGCCCGCAAGTCAACCCGCCACGCCGCCGAGAAAGCGGCCATCTGCCAACTGGCGGCCGCCCAGATTGTGGACGGCGACACCATTTTTATCGACTGCGGCAGTACGACGCTTCCGCTGTGCCCGCTCATCCGCCACCTCCAGCTGCGCGTGGTTACCAACTCGCTGCCCGTGCTGGCCGAACTGGTGGGCTCGGCCGTGCAGGTGGTGCTGGCCGGCGGCGAGGTAGATGCCGAGCGCCAGGCCATGCACGGCACGGTGGCCGTGGAGCAGCTCCGGCGCTACCGCGTTGATAAAGCCTTCCTGGGGGTAGACGGCCTTTCGCTGCAACGCGGGCTGAGCGCCAACAGCGAGGCCGAAGCCGCCGTCAGCCTGGCCGTGGCCGGGGCGGCCGGCCACGTATACCTGCTGTGCGACGCCAGCAAGCTGGAGCAGGATAAATACCTGCAATTCGCGCCCCTTTCCCTCCTCCATACCCTCATCACGGACGCCCGCGCGCCCGCCGACTTGCTAGCACAGTACCGGGAAGCCGGCCTAGCCATACTTACCGCCTAGGCCCCAAACCCTCGCCCGCCGCTACTAAAGGCAGCTGCGGGCCGCGAGCCAGGAACGGACCCAGGCTATTTGCCCTAGTGCTCCGCCTTGGGCCTGCCCCTCAGCCTTAAGCCACCACCGGGCTAGCCGCTACTACGGGCGTTTTGCCCACCCGGCCCAGGTGCGTATCCTGAAAGCCGGTGACATACTTGAGGCCGTAGCCGAGCATGCGGTCGAAGGCGCTGTGAAACAGCAGCACCGTACCGGCCAGCACCAGCACGGGCAGCCCCAGCGCCCAGCCGGCCACCCCTACGGCTACCGCCGTGGCCTTGTGGTGCGCCAGGTTGTAGCTAGCCGCGCCCACCCGCGGGCCAGCCAGGTAGCCGAGCATGCTCAGGTCGGGCAGCAGAAAGGTGGCGGGCAGCACCCACCAGGCAAAAGGCAGGTGAGCGAATACAAAAACGGCCAGCAGCAGCTCGGCCAGCTCTTCGGTTTTCAGCAGCGATTTCATGGGCGTAGCGGGGAGGTTTGAGTGGTGAAATTCAATACCCAAAATTCCGCTTACCGCTAGCCCGCCGACGATAACAAAAGATAAGAAATACTCACGCCCCGCTCCTACTCTCCCCGCGCCACCCGCGCTCGAATCCGGCTCAGCGACACGGGCGTGACGCCAAGGTAATTGGCCACCAGGTGTTGCGGAATACGCTCCAGAATCTTGGTTTTACCGCTGGCCAGCAGTGCCCGGTAGCGTTCCTCGGGCGAGAGCATGAGCTGCTCGGTGAGGCGGGCGTCGGTGCCCAGCAGGTGGTACTCAGCCAGGACCCGCCCAAACCGCTCGTAGGCCGGGCACTCGTCGTAGAGCCGCCGCAGCACCGCGTAGTCGAACACCAGCAGGTCGGTATCGGTCAGGGCCTGAATGTTGAGCCCACTCGGCTGGCCCGTCAAGCAGCTGGGGTAGTCGGCCAGCAGGTGGTTTTCGAAGAAGAAGTAGGTGGTGCGCTCCTCGCCGCTGGGCCGCAGGTAATACAGCCGGCAGTTACCCTGAAGCACTAACGCGATTTCGGGCCGGTACTCGCCAGCCTGCACAAAGTGCTGGCCCCGCGCTACGTGGGCCGGGCGCACGGCCCCAGCCAGCAACTCCCATTCAGCCTCCGTGAGGGTAGGCACGAAGCGGCGCAGGTAAGCAAATAATGGATGCATGAGCAGGCAGGGCTAAGCCAGGTGCCAAAGCTACTGCGCGGTAGGCCAGCCGAAATCATTGCTTCGTGGCCCGTAGGCCCGCTAACCCCGCAAGCACAACAGCCGCTGCCGGGGCGGCAGCGGCTGAAAAATAACCCGGCGGCGCGGCTAGGCAGTAGCCGGCTCGGCAAAGCCCGTGGCTACGGTCACGTGCTTCCACTGCGCCATATCGTCCTGCATGGCCTTGATTTTTACGTTGGCCATGTCGTAGGCGTCCTGGCCGAGCAGCAGGTGCAAGGGCGGGTTGGGCGCGGCCGCTACCGCGATGATGGCGGCTACGCCCTTTACGGGGTCGCCAGGCTGGCTGCCTTTGATTTGCTGCTGGTGCACCGCCTCCGACTCCCGCACCAAGGCGTAGGTGTCCAGCTGCTTTTCGGGCGTCCGGAGCGAGCCAGACTCTAGGAAGTTGGTGCGGAAGTAGCCGGGCTCTACGATGGTCACCTTTATGCCAAACGGCGCTACTTCGGCCGCCAGCGACTCCGACAGTCCTTCCACCGCAAACTTGGTGGCGCAGTAAATGCCCCAGCCGGGAAAATTGCCGAAGATGCCGCCAATTGACGAGAAATTGAGAATGTGCCCGCTCTGCTGCTGGCGCAGTTGCGGCAGGGCCTGCCGCACCACGTTGAGCGTGCCGAATACGTTGACCTCAAAGTTGGCCCGCGCCTCGGCGTCGGATAGCTCTTCGAGGCTGCCGAGCTGGCCGTAGCCCGCGTTATTAGCCACCACGTCGAGGCGACCGAACTGAGCCACGGTGGCCGCGATGGCCTCGCCCACGCTGGCTTCGCTGGCCAAGTCCACGGCCAGGGGCAGAAAATCGGCGGCCTCGGGGCCGGCGGCCTGGCGCAGCTCGGCTACGTTGCGCGAGGTGGCGGCTACCAGGTGGCCCTGCTGGCGCAGCTGCTTCACTAGTTCGAGCCCGAAGCCTTTGGAGGCGCCGGTAATAAACCACACTTGTTGCTTTTCCATGGGGTTGTTTTGGGGTTGCTGATTGACCCTGCAAAGGTCCGCTAGCCCCTCAGGCAGCCGCTTACCAAATTCAAGCCGATGCTTACCAAATTCAAACCAGCCGGAAAGCCGAGGGCGTTTGCCCGGTTTGCTTTTTGAAAAAGTAGTTGAAGTGCGCCGGCTCGTCGAAGCCCAGGCTGTAGCCCACCTCGGCGATGTTCCAATCGGTGTGGCGCAGCAGGGCGCGGGCCTCAGCGGCGAGGCGCTCGGCAATGTGGGTAGTAGTGGTTTTGCCAGTGGTGTCGCGCACGCAGCGGTTGAGGTGGTTGACGTGCACCGCCAGCTGCTCGGCAAAGTCGCTGGCCGAGCGCAGCCCCAGCCGGCGGGCCGGCGACTCGATGGGAAACTGCCGCTCCAGCAACTCGATAAACACGGCCGCGAGCCGCGACTTGGCATCGGGGTGCTGGTAGCGGGTATCCGAGGGCCGCAGCTTCAGGGCATAATGAATGAGCTCGGCCGCGTAGTTGCGCAGCAGGTCATATTTCAGCGCATAGTCAGACCCTATTTCGGCTAGCATCTTCTCAAACAGTGCGCTCACTTCCCGGTCTTGGCTAGCCGTGAGGGCATAGGCCGGGTCGCCACCGGGCCGAAACAGCGGCAGGTCGAGCAGTCCTAGGCCGCCCGGCGCGTTCAAAAACTCTTCGCGGAAGATGCAGAAATACCCCGCCGTATCGTCGGCCAGCGGTTGCCAGGTGTAGGGCACCTGGGGGTTGAAAAACAGGAGCGTCGGCCCGTCAATTTGCAAGCTCTTATCGGCGTAGTGGTAGGCGCAGTGGCCGCGAATGAGCGTGATTTTATAGTAGTCGCGGCGGCTGTATTGCTTGGGCTGCACGCCAGGGGCCAGCGAGTCTTCCAGCCGAAACACGTTGGCCTGCCCCGCCTCGGGCTGCGCGCTAGCAGGCAGCTCTTTGAAGGAGTGCTGATAAAATTCGGCAATGCTTTCGGCCTTTGACATGGCGTAAAGTTACCAAATTCAAGCTGAAAGAGGCGAACGTTTGCGCTGCCCATACCGCTAGCCCCTCTAGCCACACCCACCACTACCGGAAAGGGCAGCGGCCCGGAAAAGCAGCAAATTCCAGTAGAAGCATACTACCGAAACAGCCAGCAGCCTAGCCCGAGCGCGGCACCCGATGCAGCCGCAGGCGCAGGTACTGCTGTAGCCAAATGGGATACAGATTATACCCCACATTAAGCAGGGTAAGCAGTCCGGCCCAGCCCCAGTACCCTAGCGCTACGGCGTAGCCGGTGGTCAGCAGGAAGTACACCAGCATCACCCAGTGAAATCGCTCCAGGTGGTAGGTGGTATGCACTAGCTTGGCCAGGTTGGCCCGCGGGGGCAGGTACTGATACTGCGGGTAGCGGTGCCGCAGCAGGCGGTTGACGAGCGTGCCGTGCTGCGTGAGGTGGTTGAGGGCCGGCACCCGCAGCCTGCGGTACACCGCGGGCTGGGTACTGAGTTGCAAATACCGCAGCCAAGCCATCGGCCACGCGTAGACGAGCAGGCTGAGGGCTCCAAATCCGTACAGCCACGGTCGGGCCACGTGCTGGTAGCAAAATACCACCAGGGGTACCAAACTCAGCACCGACCACAGCACATTGGGCACGGCATTGTAGCAGGCCAGCACGGCGGGCGAAGGCGTAGCGCGACGGGGCTCGGCAGCTGACATAAAAGGCTGGGCTATACGACCGTAAGGTACTACCCAGCCCGCCCGCTCGCACCGTAGCCAGCGCTGCCCAGCCACTTAGCTAGTTAGTGTATCCCGCCCGCTAGCCCCCAAAACACGGCAGCCGCTACCGGGGGCGGCAGCGGCTGGGGAGGCTCAGCGATGTGTGACCAACAGCGTGCGCGACAATTCTACGTAGGAATGATGCGCAACACTTTGGTAAGCTGCGGCAGAAATTGCCGAAATAGCTCTAGCAAATCGGTCGTACTGATGTTACCTGTCGAAACCAGCAGCAGCTTGTAGGGCTGGCCGTGCAGCAGAAAGCTATTGACAAAATCAGCGTCCTTGGTAATCACAATGCGCTCTTCTTCCATCGACAGCCGCGTAATGGCGCCGTCCTGCGTGTGATTAGCCTCTGGTAAGTCGAGCGTATGCAGGCAGTCGTAGCCTGCATGAAAGGCTAGGAAGTGTGCCAACCGCTTGGGCAGTTGTGCATCAACTAGTACTCGGAGTGGCGGCGGCTGGCTCACGAGGCCAGCCGGTAGATGGAGCGCACTTGCAACATATCGGCCGCGTAAGCCTGACAGGCGCGCAGGTCTTCGGCTTCTAGGTCTTCATAGTCGGCCAGTATTTCGGCTTCCGTCATGCCCGAGGCCAAGTATTCGAGTACGTGCTGCACCGGGTAGCGCAGGCCGCGCACCGTGGGCTGCCCGTGGCAGATGTTGGGGTCAATAGTAATGCGCGGGTGCGTCGCCGAAGCCGAAGTTTCCATGCAGCTAAGGTACAAAGTGCGCCCCGCCCGCTAGCCCCCAAAAACACGGCAGCCGCTACCGGGGGCGGCAGCGGCTGGGGAAGATAAGACTGCTTAATTAACGGAGAACTGATTTAATTGGCCTAGAAAATCAAGCAAGTCACTTCCTATGTCTGATTTCTTCATAAAGTTTAGCACCTGTATATACGTAATAGACACCTTATATTTCAATTGAATAATCTCATTAATCTTAGAGAAAACGCTCTTACCTGGTATCACACAAAATCTATACTCTATATCTGTCCAGTTTCTTTCAAACTCCTTGATATACTCACCTATTATTGTTGCATCGTCTTGCTTAAATTTACCAACAACCTTTAATTTATTTGCCATTAATTGCGCATTAACATCATCTTTGAAATATTCCGTAACCTCATAAAGTAGCGTCAATACATCAAACTCTCCGTCCGATATTACCTCCCTATCTTTTATGCGTTCCAATATCGCTTTACCAATCGCCGATGGCACCAAAAGGTAATTTTCTATCTCTTTACGATGTAGAATATGGGCTAAACTTATTTCTTTTTTTAACGCGCTAAAGGTTTTTTGAACCTCACTATCTGCACGATAATCTCTATCTAACAAAGCGGCTAGTTTAATTTCTTCTCCCAAAACCTTGGCAAAGGCCCAAGAAGTATTAGTGATACGCGTATGATGATTAAATCCATCAATTGGTATAACAGTAATAATGCCAGAAGAAAACAATTCAGGAAATCCTATTATTTTCGATATTTTACCTAATATTTTCGCATCCTGCCCTTCTACGAACAAAATACGCTTTCCTCTTGCAAGCCTAGTGAGTTGAATATTTTGACCTGACCCTAAAACAGAAGCAACTGTTTGCAAGTCATGCAATGCAGATAATCGCTTAGCACTTCTGTTCTTTTTATCAACTAACAAAACTTCGTGAGGTTCTGCATTATTGATAATTTCAATTGAGTGTGTTGCTAATATCACATTGGCTTGCGTTGATTTTAGAATATCCAGTATTTTGTGTTGTAAATCTGGATGAAGGTAAATCTCTGGCTCATCAACAATAAGAAGGTCCGCGTTCTTTGCAGCAATAATATGAGTCAGTAACTGAAGCCATATTTGAAACCCAAATCCTGCCCAACATACTTCTCGTGGCATTCTTGACTCTTCATAAAACATGGTCAATTCAGTTGATGGATATTTTTGTGTAGGTCTTTTGACGGACATTCCTGGCCACGTCTTTTCTACAATAGAATTAAATTCGTCAAAATAAGCGGGTATTTGAAACCAGTAATTCCGAAACAAACGCGGTGCGCGTTTACTTCCGTGCCACCTCTTTAAATAATCAGTCCCAACAATATTTTCGGAATTTTCAAATGGTCCAAGAGTAGGAATAACTGCTAGTTCAAGAGGATATTGTTTTTTAAACTCTCCTGTTGAACGAGGAGTTTTACTATCAGATTCGCAATAGAACTTAGCCTTAGAATTCGGTGCAAATTCCAGAACTAGTGAATGTCGTTCTCTAAATTTAAATTTTATTACAGCGGGCTGGTTAGAAAAATTAGACTGAACATTTTCCGTAGAAATTGCAATTCCTTCTTCTGGTATTTCGTATCCTAACGCTTGTTCTCCATTAGCTAACGTCATCAATGACGGCTTATACGCTTGAGCATGCCTGTACGCACCTTGAAGTGCTCTAAACGCATCTAAAATCGTAGACTTACCATTGTTATTTGAACCAACTAGAATGTTGAATTCTTTAATCGAAACAGAATAATTTTCAAGAGCCTTAAAATTGCTGAATAACACGCTTGTTATCATCGGTTTCCATTTTAAATTGTGGCATTCTCTAAAGAAGAAGCCAGTTCAAATTGAACTGGCTTCTTCTTTGTGAATTAAAAAATGTTTTGTCCCCTACGACCCACACGCTTCGCAGGCGTCTGGGTTATCGAGCGAGCAGGCCATGTCGGCTTGGTTCTGGGCGTACATGGGCTCCAGGGTTTCGGCGGCTTGCTTTTCCACCGTGAACTTGATGGCGTCGGCGGCGGCTTTGGTGCGCAGGTAGTACATGCCGGTTTTGAGGCCACGCTTCCAGCTGTGGAAGTGCATGCTGGTGAGCTTGCCGAAGTTGGGGTTCTGCACGTGCAGGTTCAGGCTCTGGCTCTGGCAGATGTAGGCGCCCCGGTCGGCGGCCATGTCGATGATGGTGCGCTGCGAAATCTCCCACACCGTCTTGTACAGGTCCTTGATGTGCTGCGGCACGCGGGCAATACCCTGCACCGAGCCATTGGCCGCGATGATGTCCTGCTTCATCTGCTCGTTCCAGAGGCCCAGCTTCACCAGGTCCTTCAGCAGGTGCTTATTCACCACCATAAACTCGCCGCTGAGCACACGCCGCACATAAATGTTGCTGGTGTAGGGCTCAAACGACTCGTTGTTGCCCAGAATCTGGGCGGTGCTGGCGGTAGGCATGGGGGCTACTAGCAGCGAGTTGCGCACGCCGTGCTCCACTACCTGGCCGCGCAGCGTTTCCCAGTCCCAGCGGCCCGACTTGGGCGTCACGCCCCACATGTCGAACTGGAAGATACCCTTGGAAAGCGGCGAGCCGGGGAAGGTCTCGTAGGCGCCGTCCTTCATGGCGAGGTCCTTCGAAGCCGTCATGGCCGCGAAGTAAATCGTCTCGAAGATGTCCTCGTTCAGGCCCTTGGCTTCGTCGCTCTCGAAGGGCATGCGCAAGGCAATAAACGTATCGGCCAAGCCCTGCACG
>Ga0268353_100162_pt1 | contig 11399 bp, 9 predicted proteins | sample G5R2_NF_18SEP201_FD_190168 | JGI IMG/M metagenome (GOLD analysis project Ga0268353, IMG submission 190168) | Phyllosphere microbial comminities from switchgrass, GLBRC, Michigan, United States - G5R2_NF_18SEP2017_LD1 | ecosystem: Host-associated > Plants > Phyllosphere > Phylloplane/Leaf | place... | reverse complement strand
TGCCTTCCCGTTGTTTCCGCTGCTCAACGCCGTGGGCGGCTCCAGTAACGGAAACTACACCTCCACCAACGGCGTGAATGGTGGCATCGACGTGGCGGCCAACAGCGGCATCGAGGTATTCACCTCCGTTGAGCCGCTGCCCTCGACCCTGCCCGCCAACACGCCCCGCTACCAGTACGCCGACCTAACCCTCACTTTCAGCAAACCGATGGTAAACCCGGTGGTGCACCTCACCGGCCTGGGCGGCTCGTTTTCCCTAGGCACGGCCAAGACGGGCTACACCACCGAGCTCGACCTGCTGACTAACGGCGTCACGCTTTCCCGGCTCAGCGGCTCGACCGAACTGGCTGTCAGCAGCACCCGGATTATGAACAGCGCGGTGGCACCCGACGGCACTACGGGCGCCGGGGCCGCCAGCGGCTCGGTACTCGTGACGACCTCTAGCCGGGGCGTTAGTTCACTGGTTTTCCGGCTGTACCTGCGTCCGGCGGCGGCTGGTGGTGCCATTCACGGCGACAATGCTACCACGCACCTCGGCGATGGCTGGATTATCAGCGTGTCGCAGCGTACGTCCAGCGCCCCGCTGACCAGCCTGGCCCCGCTACCGGTGCAGCTGGCTGCCTTTACGGCGCAGGCCGCCGGCCGCAGCACGCAGCTAGCCTGGACGACCGCTTCGGAGGTAAACAACGCCTATTTCGACGTGGAGCGCAGCTTTGACGGGGTCACCTTCACGAAGCTGGGCAGCGCTACTGGCCAGGGTACCAAAGCTACGGCTACCACGTATGCGTTTGCTGACCAAAACGTTGGGTTGCCGTCTGCTAGCCTGGTGTATTACCGCCTGCGCCAGGTCGATGTCGATGGTACGGCTACTTACTCGCCGGTGCGCACGGTAAGCTTTGGCGCAATGGCAGTCGCCGGGCGGGCCAGCCTCTATCCAAACCCTGCCCAGGCCAGCACAACGCTGGACCTGAGTGCGCTACCCGCCACGGCTAGCTACCAGCTACAGATTCTTGACGCTACCGGCCGCCAGCTGCAACGCCAGTTGGTAGCCGGCGGCCAGGCCCAGCGCCTCGACCTAAGCACGGTGGCCCCGGGGCTGCTTACGGTACTCGTGACGGGCACCCAAGCCGACGGCACGCCATTTCGCCAGGCCCTGCGTCTGTATAAAGAATAAGTTAGCCGTACCGGCCGCCTGGCAACGTTGCCGACAACGTTTGCGCAAAGAAACCGGGGGCCAGGCAGCGTGAGCAAGCGGGTAGGAGAGCAACTTTACGGCCCTTCCCACCCGCTTGCTTTCGTTATTATATGCTACTTGGCTTCGGACTGCGCCACGCGCTACTGTTTACTACCTTGGGCACCGGCTGGCTACTGCGCCTAAGCGGCCCGGCCGTGCCGGCCGCGCCATTGCTGGCCTTTCCAGGGGCCGAAGGCGCCGGGCGCTTCACCACCGGTGGGCGTGGCACGGCGGCAGCACCCACTACAGTGCTCGAAGTCACGAACCTGCTGGATGACAACCAGCCCGGCAGCCTGCGCTACGCCGTGCAGCTGAGCGCGGCTAAGGCCCCGGCCCGCACCATCGTGTTTCGGGTGGCGGGCACCATTCACCTGCTGGCGCCGCTGACTATCAGCCGGGCCAATACCACCATCGCGGGCCAGTCGGCGCCCGGCGGCGGCATTTGCCTGGCCGACTACCCGGTACAGGTGAAAGCCAACAACGTGGTGGTGCGTTTCCTGCGCTTTCGGATGGGCGACAAAAACCAGAACCAGGGTTTTAAAGATGGCGCGGGTGGCGACGATGCCTTCGGCGGCCAGCGCTGCCGCCGCCTCGTCATCGACCACTGCTCGCTGAGCTGGAGCACCGACGAATGCTTTTCGGTGTACGAGGGCGACAGCACCACGCTACAATGGAACCTCATCGGGCCGCCGCTCAACTACTCGTATCACTTCGAAAAAGGCGATACCGACTACGAGCGCCACGGCTACGGCGGCATCTGGGGCGGGCAGCACGCCAGCATGCACCACAACCTGTTTGTGCACTGCAACTCGCGCACGCCGCGCTTCAACGGCAGCCGCTACACGCACGCGGCGGGCTACGAAAACTGCGATTTCCGCAACAACGTCATCTACGACTGGGGCGAGAACAACGTGTACGCCGGCGAGGGTGGTAACTACAACATCGTCAACAACTACTACAAGCCTGGCCCCAGTACCAAACCCGCCGTGCGTACCCGCCTGCTAAACCCCTACAAGCTCGAAAAAGGTGATAATCCCTTGCCCTACGGCAAGTTCTACCTGGCCGGTAACTACCAGGAAGCCAGCGCCGAAATCACGGCTCACAACTGGCGTGGTGTGGACATGAACGGCGGCACCCGTGCCGATACCACCCTGGCCCAGGCTCGCCAGCCCTTCGACCTCGGCCCCGTGGCCACCCAGCCCGCTGCCCAGGCCTACGACCTCGTACTAGCCAGTGCCGGGGCCAGCCGCCCCCTACGCGACACCCTCGACCAGCGCCTCGTACGCGAGGTGCGTACCCGCACCGGCCGCCTCATCGACGTGCCCGGCGGCTACCCTCACGGCACGCCCTACGCCATCTCGCAAAAGGCCTGGCCGGTGCTGAAAGCTGCTCCTGCGCCCCTCGATACCGACCACGACGGCATGCCCGACGCCTGGGAAACCGCCCACCAGCTCAACCCCAAAGATGCCGCTGACCGCGCTAAAGTTGGCCCCGGTGGCTACCCGATGCTGGAGGTGTATTTGAGTGAGTTAGCGGGTAAATAAAAAAGCTAGTGAAAACGGGGTCGGTTCAGGCTACTTTTGAAAAGGACAGCCAAGAGTCAGAAAATAGGCTGCTCTTATCCTTAAAAAACCTTGGGCTTGTTATGAAATACTCATTGCCTGAACAGCTTATCCGTCAGGCTTTTTTCTTTTCTGTATGGTGCTTGGAGCAGCGTCACGACATGGCCCGCTACCATCAAAAAGTAGCGGCACTGAGCCAGCTTCCCCAAGGAACTGTAGGGCGCGAGCTGGCCGAGTGTCTGCTTGCCAGGGAGCTTACGCTCGTACCAGGTTTTGAAAGCCATGACTTAAAGCACGTGATACTTGCCTACGAGTTAGAGCCGGTTGGGGAAATTCGTTTGCAAGCGTTTATGCTTGGCAATGGAAACTGGACCTTGCCAAGTATCCTCATCTTCCTTTTTGGGGTAGTACTATTGCCGCAGCACTGGCGCTTATTCAAAAAGGATTTCTATGCCGGGCGGCAATGTCTGCCACTGGCAACCCTTGAAATTGCTGATTGCCAGCATCAATCGCTTAATGAGCTCCGCAGTCAACTCGTTAGCCGTTATCAGCACATCAGGCTTACGAGTGAGCCTGGTATTCACTTGAAGGTGAGCTTATTTAGTAGTTACGGACTGATGGCAGTCGGGATTGCCGCGATGCTGTTTTGTTACCCATTTCTGTGGTCAGCAAACGCAACTGACCTGATTGGCGCCGGTTTTCCGTTCGTTGCCGGTGCCATTCTAGTTGTCGGTGGCCTGTTAAATCTAACGCTCCAGGCTAGCCTTCGTGCAAAGCGCACAACTGTTTAAGGAGAGTTATTTGCGTTACCCCAACAGTGCACTTGTGCCCCCTCGCAATTGCAAGGAGTGTCTCATGGCGTTTTTAGCAGCTGCCCCGCCGCCGCCCACGGCGTGAGCTGCCCTTCGGCCACGGCCTGCTGCACGCCGGACAAGGCGCTTTGCACGCTCGCCCGGCCGTAGAACTGCGCCTCTAGCGCCTGGCGCACGGCCTCCTCCAGCCACTGCAATTGCTGCTGGGCACGGCGCTGCTGCCAATAGCCGCTGGCCTGGGTTTGGGCAGCGTAATCTTCGATGAGCTGCCAGGCTTCGGGCAGGCCTGCGCCACTCACGGCCGAGCAGGTGCGTACGGGCACGGCCCAGCCCGAGGCGGCGGGTGGGAAGAGGTGCAGCGCGCCCTCGTAGTCGCGGGCGGCGCGGCGGGCGGCGGTTTCATTGCCTTGGTCAGCCTTGGTGATGAGCAGGGCGTCGGCCATTTCCATGATGCCGCGCTTCACGCCTTGCAGCTCGTCGCCGGCCCCAGCCAGCATCAGCAGCAGGAAAAAATCAACCATGCCGTGTACCGCCACTTCGCTCTGACCTACGCCCACGGTTTCGACAAAGATGACGTCGTAGCCGGCGGCTTCGCACAGCAGCAGGGCCTCGCGGGTGGCGCGGGCCACGCCGCCCAGGCTGCCGCTGGCCGGTGAGGGCCGAATAAATGCCCGTGGGTGCAGCGTGAGCTGCGGCATCCGGGTTTTATCGCCTAAGATGCTGCCGCCGCCGCGCGGCGAGCTGGGGTCCACGGCCAGCACGGCCAGCTTCTTCCCCAGTTTCTCGACTAGATACAAACCCAATGCTTCGATAAACGTGCTTTTGCCCACGCCCGGTACCCCCGTGATGCCTAGGCGCAGCGCCCCGCCGGTGCGGGGTAGCACGGCTTGCAGCACCTGCTGGGCCAAGGCCTGGTGCTGGGGTAAGGTGCTTTCGACCAAGGTGATGGCGCGGGCCAGGGTGCCGCGCTGGCCGGCAGCGAGGCCCTGGGCGTAGTCGGCGGCGGAAAGAACGGGAGCAGGCACGGCCGCAAAATACGCACGCGCCCGGCCTTGCGCCGGGAGTTGAGGGGACTAATTGGGGTGCACTGACCCGAGTGTGGAGGCCGCGGTGCACGGATGTTCGAGGCACCCGGCGGCTGAGCGTGGGGCATACTAAGGCTGGGTTACCCCGCTACCAGCGCTTTCCTAATCAGCCTGGGGCGGAATTGATGCCAAGCAAAGAGGCCCGGCGTAGCGGGCTGCTACGCCGGGCCTCGCTAGGGCGGGGTTGATGGTCGCTATTTCACGTCCGTCACTTCCACATCGAAGGTGAGGACCGTGTTGGGTGCGATGCTTGGGCTGGAGCCCGTAGCCCCGTAGGCCAGCCCGGAAGGAATAACCAGCGTGGCCTTTTCGCCCTTGCGCATCAGGTTGATTCCCTCGTCAAAACCCGCGATTACTTGCTTGGGCGTGGCACCCACCGTAAAGGTCAGCGGCGCGTTATTGTGCAGCGAGGAAGCATCGAATACCGTGCCGTTCAAGAGCTTACCAGTATAAATCACCGATACCGACTTGCCCGCTGCCGCGGGGGTGCCAGCGGGGTTGGTGGTGGTGGGCACAAAGTACAGGCCCGAAGCCTGCTTCTGGGCTGTCGTTATCTTGTTCTTGGCCAAGTAGCGCGTGATGAGATTGTCATCGGGTACGGCAAAAGTGGCGTTGAGGTCTACCAACTCTACCTCGAAACGAATAATGGAGTTGGCCGGGATACTGGTGGAGGAGCTGGAGCCATAAGCCAGCCCGGAGGGAATGAGCAGAATGGCTTTGTCGCCTTTGTGCATCAGCGACAAACCTTCCTCCAGGCCCGCCAGCACCCGGTCTACCCCGTAGCGAAAGCTCAGTGGCGTGTCGTCGTTCTGGGCGGAAGAGCTGAATACATTGCCGTTCAAGAGCTTACCTGTGTATAGAATCGACACCACCTGATTAGCTGTAGCCAGCGGGGCAGCAGCATTAGTAGTCACCGGAATGAAATACAGGCCCGAAGACTGCTTCTGCGCATTGGTGATAGTGTTATCGGCCAGGTACTTTTGAATGCTAGTATCGTCGGCCGCCGTATAATCGGGTGTTTCCTCGACCTTGTTGCAAGCAGTAGTAAGCGCACCGCTGCCAGCGAGCAGGGCAAAAATGAGCAGCCGAAAGATGGCCGTGGAGAAAGGGGATTTCATAGGCTATTTTTTGGTAAAAATAACCCGGATTGCCTAACTACTAGCAGCTCGCTCACAAACTATTGCTGGCTAAGGCTCAGTGACGAAACCTGGTAGTCCCAGCTTGCTGCGGTGCCCACCCAGCTTGAGGCCGTCATCAACGTAGCTGCAGCCGGGGCCATTGACGTTGGGCTGCGCAATTACGCCCAGAAAGGAGTTGTCCTCGCGGGCCACGTAAATCTTGCCATCCGGCCCGCGCTGCAAGGCCCCGATTTTATGGTTAGAGGAGTGGCCCACTGGCACGGCTGCCCGGGTTTTGAGGTCGAACTGCACGATTTGCGTTTCGCTTACGGTGGGTGTTTTCTGGTCCTTGGTATTGCCGTTGCAGGTACCATAGAGCAAGCGTCCATCGGGCGAAAACTCTACGCCGTAGGCCTCGGCGTAGGGTCCGAAGCTGCGGGCGTTGCTCACCTTGCCGGTGCTGCGGTCAAAGTCATAGACCTCGAACTTATTGCTCTCGCGCCAGAGGGCCGCCGCCAGCTTGGTGCCGTCGGGCGAAAACTTGAGCGCCCCAATAGCATTGCGGCCGGGGCCGGCGTTCATGCTGCCCACGTTGCTTAATACCGGCTTGCCGCTGCCCACGCCCTCGGCCGTGACCAGAAAGGCCACAAAAGCGCTGGAGTTCCAGCGGTGGGCTACCACCCAAACGTCGCGGCCGTTGGCGTGGCGCACGGCGGCTAGCTTCTCAGCTACCGGGGTAATGAGCAAGCTGTTGGCGCGCGGTACATCACCCAGGCCGTCGGCGCGAGTCATGTCCACCACCGAGTAGCGCAGGCCGTCGGGCGCGCCCTGCGGCGCTACCGTGAATACGTAGAAGATATTGCCCGAGCCAGGGTCGGGCACGATGAGCGCCGATTGCGTGCTGCTGCCACTGCCCATGAGGCGGCGGCCGTTGGGCATGGGCAGGTGCTGGCGGTTCCACACAGTTTGGCCATCGGTGTAGAAAAGTAATTCGCCGCGCTTGGTGGTGGCCGTGGCGCAGCCCTCGTAGGTCGTCATGGCCCCGTCGAGCAGCGGGGTAGGGGTGCCGCTGGCAAAGCTCAGTCCCGCCTGCCGGCCAAAATACCAGAGGTCAGTAGGCCGCTGTGCACTAGTAGTTTTAGCGAAAAAAGTAAGCGCAAAAAAAGCAAGGAATAGCCGGCGCATGGGCAAAGCAGAAAGAGTGTGCAGCCTGCTAAACGAAAAAACCGTGCCGATTGGTCTGGGTCGCGGCCTTTGTAGTCCGCGACCCAGAACGGATTTTTCCAAACGCGGACTACAAAGGCCGCGCTACAGTTAGGTGTATCTTTGCGAGCAGAATGACCTATTTCCTTCCTCTTATTTTCAAGCTTACCCCACCCTGAGTACAGGCCGGAAACCCTTATGCCGCCGCTTCCTAATCGGGAGCGTGCGGCTTTTCTTTTGCCTTATCCTCAGATTTTTATGTCGTTTGCCCTTTCCAATCTAAAGCAATACCAAGTCAATGTTAAAGACGAAATTCTAGCTGGCCTCACTACCGCGCTGGCCCTGGTGCCCGAGGTAGTGGCCTTTGCGCTGCTCGCCCACATCAGCCCGCTGGTGGGCATCGGGTCGGCGTTTGTTATCTGTCTTGTCACGAGCGTGTTGGGTGGCCGGCCCGGCATGATATCGGGCGCGGCCGGCTCGGTGGCCGTGGTCATCGTGAGCCTAGTGGCCAAGCAGGGCCTCGAATACCTGTTTCTGGCCGTGGTGCTGATGGGCCTCATCCAAGTGGTGGTGGGGCTACTGCGGCTGGGCAAGTTTATTCGGCTGGTACCGCAGTCTGTGGTGTATGGCTTTGTTAACGGGCTGGCCATCATTATTTTCATGGCACAGCTGGAGCAATTTAAAGTGCGCGATGCGGCTGGGGCCGAGCACTGGCTTACCGGTTCGGCGCTGCTGCTGATGGGGAGCCTGGTAGCACTCACCATGGCCATCGTGTACTTTTTGCCTAAGCTAACCAAGGCCGTGCCGGCCTCGCTGGTGGCTATCATCGTGGTGTCGGCGTTGGTAATTCTGGGCGGGCTGCACACCAAGTCGGTGGGCGATATTGCTTCCATAGCGGGCGGGTTGCCCATGCCGCACTTGCCGCAGGTGCCGCTCACGTGGCACACGCTAGCCGTGGTGCTGCCCTACGCCATCATCATGGCCCTGGTGGGCCTCACCGAAAGCCTCTTGACCCTCACTGTGGTAGATGAGGTGACCGATAGCCGCGGCCGCAGCAACCAGGATTGCGTGGCCCAGGGCCTGGCCAACGTGGCTTCGGGCCTTACGGGCGGCATGGGCGGCTGCGCCATGATTGGCCAAACGATGGTGAACCTCGAATCGCGCGGGCGCGGGCGGCTCTCGGGCGTGGTAGCGGCACTGGCGCTGGCGGGCTTCGTGGTGGCCGGCTCCGGGCTGATTGAGCGGCTGCCGCTGGCGGCGCTGGTGGGCGTAATGTTTATGGTCGTCATCGGCACCTTTGAGTGGGCTAGCCTGCGCATTCTGCGCCGCATGCCGCGCACCGACGTGCTAGTGATGCTGCTCGTAACACTTGTGACGGCCATCTCGCAAAACCTCGCGCTGGCCGTGCTGCTGGGCGTGGTGGTGTCAGCGCTGGCCTTCGCCTGGGAAAATGCTCAACGCATCCGCGCCCGCCACTACCTCGACGCGGCCGGTGTGAAGCACTACGAGCTATACGGCCCGCTGTTCTTCGGCTCAGTACAGGCCTTCGGCGAAAAATTCGACGTGGCCAACGACCCGCAGGAAGTTATTCTCGATTTCAAGGAAAGTCGGGTGGCCGATATGTCGGCCCTCGATGCGCTGCACAAGCTTACCGAGCGCTACCAGCGCACCGGCAAAACGCTGCGTCTGCGCCACCTCAGCCCCGACTGCCGCCACCTGCTGGGCCGCGCCGGCGCCCTCGTCGAAGTCAATATCCTCGAAGACCCCACTTACCTCGTAGCCGGGGCTGGGGTGGCGTACTGAGGCTGAGGCATCGGTGCGTGGTGCTGCTCAAAATAAGCGTACCCAGGGGCCAGCCCACGCCAGAAAGCGGCGTGCGGGCTGGCCGCGCGTTGGCGCAATTCGCTCTCCACTACGGCAAATGGAAAGATGTGCACTGCCAGGCGGCGTTGGCCCGCGGCCCGCGCCGCCACGGCCAGCAGGTACACTTCCTCGATACCCGCGTCGGTGATGGGCAGGCAGCCCACCGTCACGTTGGAGCCGTGCAGAAAGATGTCGCCGCCCGGGTCGGCCAGGCCAGACGCCAGAATGTCGTCGGGCGTGGGGTAGTCGAGGCCCAGCGACAAGTGAAAGGCACTCTGCGGGTTGAAGCGGTCGATGGTATAGAAGCCCTCGGGTACCTGCTCGTCGCCGGCCCGGCGCTTGGGGCCCAGCGTACCCGAGGTAGCCGCCAGCGGGTAAGTGCGTAGCAGCCGAAAAGTTGCCTCGCCCTGGTTGCGGGCCCATACTTCCAGCGCCCGGCTGGTTTTGATGAGCCGGAAGAAGACTTCCAGCCGCGCTGGGTCGAGGCGCTGCGCCTGAAGCTGCGCCACGAGCGTGGGCCAGCAGCGGGTGTGCGCGGCCTGCACGCGGGCGTAAGCAAGCTGCTGGGCCCAAAAATCGGGCGGTAATGGAGCTGGCGTTTGGGCGCTGGCTAGCTGGGCCAGCCCGAGTAAAAACAGAAGCGTAAGAAGTCGCAAAGTGCAAGTGGTGAAAGAATGGGCTCAAAATTAACGCCCATTAACAAGCTTCTGGTATGCGCTCGTCGGTTCGCACCCGGCGGGCGCGGCCGCATCTTTGCGCCCATGAACCCCGCTGCCCTCCTCGATTTCCTCCAAGAACTGGCGCGCCACAACGAGCGCGACTGGTTTCAAGACCATAAGGCCACCTACGACCACCTGCGCCGCGATTTTGAGCAGTCGGTAGCCAGCTGGCTCCGTGCCCTGGCCGCCGCCGACCCCGCCCTGGCTAGCCTCGACCCCAAGAAATGCATCTTCCGCATCTACCGTGACGTGCGCTTTTCCAAGGTCAAGGTGCCGTACAAGACGCACTTTTCGGCCTACTTTGCGCCCGGTGGCAAGCACGGCGACGCGCCCGGCCGCTACGTGCAAATCGGCCCCAATGGCCAGACGTTGGTAGCCGGCGGCCTCTACGAGCCTACCAAAGAGCAGCTAACCGCCATCCGCCAGGAAATAGATTATGCTGCTGAGGGCTTGCACGCGGTAATCGCGGCACCCGAGGCCCGCCAGCTTTTTCCCAACGGCCTGGCTGGCGAGCAACTCAAGAAAATGCCGCCCGGCTACGAAGCCACGCACGAGGAAGCCGGCTGGCTACGCCACAAAAGCTTTCTGCTCAGTCACAATCTGCCCGATGCCGACGTGCGCCGCCTCACGCCTGCCGCGTTCGAGGCGCACATTCTAGCGGCGCTACGGGCGCTGGGGCCGTTCTGCGGCTGGCTGACGGACGCTACGAGCCAAGAGTAGGTTTGACCTGCAACAGGCCGGCCATTATTATAATAAGAACGTGATGCTGAGTTTGTCGAAACAGCTCGCTCGCGCCGTTGGGGCAATGACCCTAGCGGCGCGAGCGAGCTGTTTCGACAAACTCAGCATCACGTTTCACTGATAGTTGCTTTCGCTAACCATACGTTTCTGCCGGATACGGTAATACTAGAAGTTCAGAACTTCCTCTTCGTGGCCGTTACGCAATAGGGCGCTGACTTTCTTGCCGTTGCCTTCGGCATTAACGATATTCATCTGGTCGTTGAATAGCTCCAGAAGTACCTCCTGTTGCAGCAGCAACTCCTTGGTGGGGTGGGGCAGCGGCACCTTGGCGTAGAGCCAGTATGCATCCTTTTCGGGTTGTAAGCCCAGAAACTGCACGTCGAGCGGGCGGCGCGGCTGGCGCGGCGCGGCGGGTAGCGTGAGCTTGAGGTGCTGATGCAAGTACAACTCGGCCAGCGGCAGGGCGCGGGGCTCGCGCAGGTCTACGGCTTTGGGCTGACCTTGTGAAAGCGCGCGCGAAAAGTCGTCGGCAAAGACTTTCAGGGCGAGCTCTACCTGCTGCTTTTGCGGGTTGAGCTTGAGCTCCAGGATGCTGGTGTGGTAGGCGTGGCGGGTGCCCGCTACGCCCGGTAGCCCCAGCAAAAGGCCCAGGAAAAGGGTTAGTTGGCGCATAAACATAGAAGCGTAAATAACCGAAAAAACGCCTGTCATTGCGAGCGCGACAACCTGCGCAGAGCAGAGGTGAAGCGCGGCAATGGCAGACGTTTTTCAGACGGAGACTACCTTAAAACAGTTTCATTACCTGCTTGATAACGAGCACGTACACCATCAGCGAGAGGATGAGGAAGGTGCCCACGCGCTGGGCATTCTCCAGGAACTTATCCGAGGGCTTGCGGCGCAAAATCATCTCGTAGAGCAGAAATAGCACGTGGCCGCCGTCGAGGGCCGGGATGGGTAGCAGGTTCATAAAGGCCAGCACCATGCTCAGCGTGCCTACCAGCGTCCAGAAGTGGGGCCAGTTCCAAACGCCGCCAAATTGCTGGGCAATCTCCACCGGGCCAT
>Ga0268353_100161_pt1 | contig 11437 bp, 6 predicted proteins | sample G5R2_NF_18SEP201_FD_190168 | JGI IMG/M metagenome (GOLD analysis project Ga0268353, IMG submission 190168) | Phyllosphere microbial comminities from switchgrass, GLBRC, Michigan, United States - G5R2_NF_18SEP2017_LD1 | ecosystem: Host-associated > Plants > Phyllosphere > Phylloplane/Leaf | place... | reverse complement strand
TCCAGAAAAAGCGGCTCGTGCGCATTGGTCAGGTTCCAGGTGCCTACGTAGTGTAGCTGGCCGGCTGCCAGGGTAAACACGTAGCGAGTGGCCGCCACCGTAGGGCCGGGCGCAGCGACCGGCCGGGCCAGCCGCTCAAACTGCCCAAACTCATACTCACGCAGGGCGTAGCGCCCAGCCGGCAGCGCATAGCAAAAGCGGTTTTCGCGGCGGCTACGTAGGGTGGGCTTCACCCCGAGGCGAAAGACTTGGCCGGTACCCAGGTTAACGACCTGCACGTATTGCGGCAAGCCCCCGCTGCTAAAACCCAGGCGCTGCAGGCAAGTGCCGTAGATAATGCCCTTGCCCGCCGGAATACCGGTGTGGCTCAGGCTCCACTCCCCCAGGGGCAGCCGCAGCTTGCGAAAGCGCGGCAGGTCGAGCGAGTCGGGCGCAGCGGCCCCGCCGGGCGGCAAATTGAAGCTGAGCGGTACCGTGAATGCCACGCGCACGGGCCGCCCGTTTTGAGTGCCTGGCCGCCAGCGCACCCGCAGCAGACGCTGGGCGTGGCGCAGCACGGCCGCATCGACATCGGCCCGCAGCCCCTGGGCAATTTTGAGGTCGGCGGTACGGCCCTCGGCCGTCACGGCAAATGAGAGGAAAACCCGGCCGCTCACCTGGTCGCGCAACGCTAGCGGCGGCAGTTGCAGGCTGTCTTCCAGAAAGTGCTTGAAGCGCCCGAAGCTGGCCCGTGCATCGGTAGAGTCGCCGCCCGGAAAAATGGGCACCCGTTCGGTATAGGTGTAAACCCGGGGCCGGGTGCTATCGGCCGGCGGCCGGTTGGCTTGCCCCCACGTCGGCTGGCAGGCCGCCAGCCAAATAATTAAGCCCGTCAGGCAACTACAGAATAACCGCATACGGCCCCAAGATAGTCCGGCCCCGGGCCGCGGCGCTAAGTGGACTCAGCTAGGGCGGCCTTAGGCTTCTTGCTCACCAGCCACACACCCACAAAAATGAGTGCCGCCTGCCAGGCCTTGTCCAGCGTAAAATGGTCTTTGCCCGTGGCCACGGCGATGAGCACCGCCAGCACCGGCTGCAAGTAGATGTACACGCCCAGCAGGGCCGGGGTGGCGTATTTCAAGGCCCAGTTATTCAAGAGGTAAGCCAGGATGGTGAGAAAGAACACCATGTAGCCAATTTCAGCCCAGATGTAGAGCGGGAAGCTGCCGTAGTCGGCCGCGATGGCCTGCGGCAGGCCAATGGGAATGGCGATGACGCCGCCTACCAGGAAGATGCGTGCCAGCACCGTGAAGGCGTGGTATTTCTTCATAAGCGGGGCCACTACTACCAGATACAGGCCAAATACCGTGGCGTTGAACAGCAGGTACACATTGCCGAGCAGCGCGTCCTTGGCCTCGGTGCCGTTGCTGGGCCGGCTTAGGATGAGCGCCGCTGCGCCGGCCGCGCCCAGCCCAATGCCCACCAGTTTGGACACCGTAATTTTATCCTTGAGCAGCACCGCCGAGGCCAGCACCACCACAATGGGCGAGATGGTTTGGAGCAGCGAGGCGTTGATAGGCGTGGTGAGGTTGAGGCCCGCGAAAAACGTCAATTGATTGAGTCCGATGCCCAGCACGCCGCTGGCCACGGCCCGTAGATTGTCGGCCCGGCCGCGGATGCGCTCGCCCGGCGCTACCACCAGTTGCAGTAGCCCAAAAAACAGCGCCGCTCCCGCAATGCGTAGCGTCACGATGCCTAGCGGCTGCATGTAGTGCGGCATAATATCCTTGGCCAGGCTATACGTGCCAGCGTAAATGAGCGAAACCAGGAACAGGGCCGTGTGCAGGCGGATTTTAGCAAACATAAAAAGAGCCCGAAACGGCTTTAGATACGACAAAGGACGGGCCGCAAAGGGGGAATGCACGTAACAGCGCAGACTACAAAAGTCTTTAGAGACTTTTGTAGTCTGGCAGGCTGCTTCCACGGGCCGGCAATAAGAACGACTTTATGGCTTCACTTTTCGATACTCCCAACACCGCCCCACTGGCTGAGCGCCGCCGCCCACGCCGCCTAGCCGACTACGCTGGCCAAACCCACCTGCTGGGCGAAAACGGCGTGCTGCGCCGCTACCTGGCCGCCGGCCGGCTGCCCTCGCTCATCCTCTGGGGCCCGCCGGGCGTGGGCAAAACCACCTTGGCCCTGTTGCTGGCCGAGGAACTGAAGCGGCCCTTTGCCATGCTCTCAGCCATTAATGCGGGGGTGAAGGACGTGCGCGAAATCATCGACCGCGCGCGCAAGCAGGCCGGCACTATCCTGTTTATTGATGAGATTCACCGCTTCAGTAAGGCGCAGCAGGATGCGCTGCTGGGCGCGGTAGAGAACGGCACTGTTACACTCATCGGGGCTACTACCGAAAATCCGTCGTTCGAGGTGATTCCGGCCCTGCTCTCGCGCTGCCAGGTATACACGTTGGAGGCGCTGAGCGCCGACACGCTGCGCGAAATCATCCGCCGGGCGCTGGCCGAAGACGAGGTACTCAGCAAAATCCCCGTTGATGTAATCGAGGACCATGCCCTGCTGGCCCTCAGCGGCGGCGACGCCCGCAAACTGCTCGGTCTGCTCGAACTGGTAGTCCAAAGCACGCCACCCGCCGCCAGCGGCCGCGTGCAGCTCACCGATGCCGCCGTGCAGCTCACTGCCCAGCGCCCGCTGGCCCGCTATGACAAAGGCGGCGAAATGCACTACGACGTCATTTCGGCCTTCATCAAGAGTATTCGCGGCTCCGACCCCAACGCCGCGCTTTACTACTTGGCCGTGATGCTCGAAGGCGGTGAGGACGTGAAGTTCATCGCCCGCCGCCTGCTCATTCTCAGTTCCGAAGACATTGGCAACGCCAACCCTAACGCCCTGCTGCTGGCCCAAAGCTGCTTCCAGGCCTGCACCGTTATCGGCCTGCCCGAGTCAGACTTAATTCTGTCCCAAACGGTGATTTACCTCGCTACCTCGCCTAAGAGCAACGCCGCTTACACGGCCATTCGGGCGGCGCAGGCCCAGGTGCGCCAGCATGGTGTGCACCCCGTGCCGGTGCCGCTGCGCAACGCGCCTACCAAGCTGCTCAAGGAGCTGGGCTACGGCCAAGCCTACCAGTACTCGCACAACGGCGAGGGCAACTTTGCTTACCAGGAATTTATGCCCGAGGCGCTGAGCGGCACCCGCTACTATGACCCCGGCGACAACCCCGCCGAGGCTAAAATCCGCGAGCGCCTGCGCCAGTGGTGGCAAGAGAAATACGACTACTAGACCGCAGATTTAACGGATTAAACGGATTTCGCAGATACGCTTGCTGACGCAAGTTGACTACGCGGGGTGGCGCTTTGTGTTATTAGGGTTATAGGCTGACTGTCGATAGTGGAAATGTCAAGTTGAATAGATTAATGTCGCATTCCTGCGCACTGCTGTAATACTGTGCCAATTCGGCGATAAACCCAGCAAGCAATACCTAGCAGGTAAGTGGCGGCTGTATCTTGCCGCCCGCCAGCAAATGCTGCGCTTCCTCACGTAGTCAGCCTGCGAAGCAGCCGTATCCGCGAAATCCGTTTAATCCGTTAAATCTGTGGTCCAATTTTTCAAGTTTGTGCTGGCTACCCTGGTGGGGCTGGTGGTGTTTTCAGTGCTGGGCATTGTGGTACTCATTGGGCTGGTGGCGGCCTTGGGCAGCAGCGGCACGAGTAAGACGATAGCCAGCAACTCCGTGCTGGAGTTAAAGCTCGACAAGCCTATTTCGGAGCGCAAGCAGAGTGCTGATTTGCTGGGCAGCGGCGGCGCCACTATCGGCCTGGTGGGCCTCAAAGAGGTGATTCACCGCGCCAAAGACGACGACGACATCAAAGGCATCCTGCTCAACCTGGAGCTGGTGCAGGGCGGCATGGCCTCGCTCGAAGAAGTGCGCGACGCCCTGCTCGACTTCAAAAAAGCCGGCAAATTCATAGTGGCCTACCACGAAATCACCTCCGAGAAAAGCTACTACCTCTCCTCGGTGGCCAACGAAATATACCTGCACCCGCAGGGCACGCTGGAGTTCAACGGCCTCAGCTCGGAGGTCATGTTCTACAAGCGGCTGTTCGACAAGGCCGGTATTGAGCCCTACATCTTCCGGGTCGGCTCATTTAAAAGCGCCGTGGAGCCTTTTTTTCGCGAGAACTTCTCTGATTCGGCCCGCTACCAGACGGTAGCGTACCTCCACTCGCTCAACGACCACATGCTGGGCCAGGTGGCCGCCAGCCGCCAGATTGCGGCTCCGCGCCTCAAGGTCATCTCCGATTCCATGCTCGTGCACAACGCCAAGGATGCCCTGCGCCTAAAGCTCGTGACCAAGCTTGGCTACTACGACGAGGTGCAGGACTACCTGCGCCGTAAGCTGGGCGTGAAGGCCGATGACAAGCCCAGCGTCGTGAGCCTGGGCGACTACCAGGATGCCGACAAGGCCGACGAAAAAGAAGGCAAAACCAGTGGCAACCGCATCGCCGTCATCTACGCCGAGGGCGACATCGTGACCGGCCGCGGCTCGGACGACAACATCGGCAGCGACAAGTTTGCCGAAGCCATCCGCAAAGCCCGCCTCGACGACAAGGTGAAGGCCGTGGTGCTGCGCATCAACTCGCCCGGCGGCTCATCGCTGGCCTCCGACATTATTTATCGCGAAGTAGTATTGACCAAAAAAGTGAAGCCGATTATCGCCAGCATGAGCGACGTGGCGGCTAGCGGTGGCTACTACATCGCGATGGCTTGCGATACCATCGTGGCCCACCCCAACACCATTACCGGCTCCATCGGCGTGTTTGGCGTGCTGCCCAACATCCAACCGCTGCTCGCCGATAAGCTCGGCATTACCGTGGACCGCGTCACTACCGGTAAGTTCTCCGACCTGCCCACCATCACCCGCGCGCTCTCGCCCTACGAAAAGCAGCAGATGCAGCTGGAAGTAAACGACATCTACGCCGACTTCACCAGCAAGGCCGCCGCGGGCCGCCACATGCCCGTCGAGCGGCTGCGCCGCATTGCCTCGGGCCGCGTGTGGAGCGGCAGCGAAGGCAAGAAAATCGGCCTCGTCGATGTGCTCGGCTCGTACGAAGATGCCTTGAAAATCGCCGCTGGCCGCGCCCACCTCAAAGCCGATGACTACCAGGTACAGCGCCTGCCGCGCCAAAAATCGTCCGTAGAAAAGTTCTTCAGCCGCTTCACCGGCGATGACGAAGACGAGCAGGCCGCTGCCGAAGCCCGCCTGCTGCAAGCCAAGCTCGGCCCGCTCTACCCCGCCGTGCGCCAGTACCAGCAACTCATGCAAATGCGCGGCGTGCAAGCCCGCCTGCCCTACGAACTGGAAATTAAGTAAGTGGCTGGCAAAAAATCGATAAGTACAAAAAGAACGTCATGCTGAGCCCGCCGAAGCATCTTGCTCGCGCCGCTAGGGTCATTGCCCCAAGGTGCGAGCGAGATGCTTCGGCGGGCTCAGCATGACGTTCTTTTGTGAAATGGTTATTATGAATAAGCTTCTGCGCGCTGCGCCTCTCGCCCTTACACTGGCTGGCCTCACCCACGCCGCCCACGCCCAAACCAGCCTCTACCAGCCACGCGATATCAAGCGCGCCTACGCCAAGGGCACCCGCGCCGCCGACGGTCGCCCCGGCCCCAAGTACTGGCAAAACACCGCCCGTTACGACATTACGGTGCAGGCCGCGCCGCCTGCCCGCGACATCCGTGGCCACGAAACCATCACGTACTTTAACAATAGCCCTGATACGCTCAAGCAGGTGGTACTGCGCATCATCCAGAACATTCACAAGCCGGGAGCGTCGCGCGATGGCGATGCTTCCCCCGATTACCTCACCTCGGGCGTGGTAATTGACACCTTCCAGGTAGGTAGCCAGCTGCGCGCACTGCCTACCAACCTGGGTACCGCCCCCGGCGTGCGCCTGCCCAAGGCGCTGGCCCCGCACGACTCAGTGAAATTCACCGTGGCCTGGCATTTTCCCATTTCGCTCGAAAGCGGTCGCGAAGGGATGCTAGACAAAACCACGTTTTTCCTGGCTTATTTCTACCCGCGCATCGCGGTCTACGACGACTATAACGGCTGGGACCGCCTGCCCTTCGTTGACAGCAAGGAGTTTTACAACGACTTCAACAACTACACCCTGCGTGTGCGCGTGCCGGCCAACTATATCGTATGGGCCACCGGAACGCTGCAAAACCCCAAGCAGGTATTGCAGCCCGCCTTCGCCAAAAAGCTGGAAAAGTCGATGACCAGCGACGCGATTATGCACATCGCCACGGCCGCCGACCTAGCCAAGAAAAACATCACCGCCCAGCAGCTATTCAACACCTGGGTGTGGAAGGCTACCGACATTTCGGACGTAACGCTGGCCCTCAGCGACCACTACGACTGGGACGCCGCCAGCGTCATCGTGGACCCCGCCACCAAGCGCCGCGCCAGCGTGCAGGCCGCCTACGCCGACTCGACGGTGGATTTCCGCTCGTCCGTCAAGTTCAGCCAGAACGCGCTGAGCTGGTTTTCGCGCAACTGGCCAGGCGTGCCCTACCCATTCCCCAAAATGACGGTGGTGCAGGGCTTTGCCGACATGGAATACCCCATGATGGTGAATGACAGCCCGCAAAAGGACCTGAAATTTGCGCAGCTGGTGCAGGACCACGAAATCGCCCACACGTACTTCCCGTTCTACATGGGCATCAACGAGAGCCGCTACGCATTCATGGACGAAGGGTGGGCTACCACGTTTGAGCTGCTCATCGGGCGGGTCGAAAACGGCGTGGCGGCGGCCGACGAGTTCTACCGCAAGTTTCGGGTAACCAACTGGATAAACAACCCCAGCACCGCCCAGGACCTGCCCACCATCACGCCCAGCAGCGAGCTGAAGGCCGGCTACGGCAACAACTCCTACGGCAAGGCTTCGCTCAGCTACTTGGCCCTCAAGGATATGCTCGGCGACGACTTGTTCAAGAAGTGCCTGCACACCTACATGGACCGCTGGCACGGCAAGCATCCCATTCCGTGGGATTATTTCAACTCCATGAGCAATGCCTCAGGACAGGATTTGACTTGGTTTTTCAACAACTGGTTTTTCACCAACGGCTACATCGACCTGGCCCTGGCTAAGGCCGACAAAACTGCCCAGGGTACCGTCGTCACCATCCAAAACATAGGCGGCTTCACCGTGCCCGTAGACCTGAAAGTGACCTACGCCGACGGCAGCACCGAAACCCTGCACCGCTCGCCCGAAATCTGGCGCACCAACCAGCAGCAGGCTAGCATCACCATCCCGGCTAGCAAAGCCGTGCAAAGCGTCGCCTTCGACCACGGCCTCTACCTCGACGCCGACACCAGCAACGACCGCCTTACGGTGCAGTAAGGTTCGCGGCTAAACCTGTAAGAATTAGCTAAAAAACAAAAGAACGTCATGCCGAGCGAAGCATCTCGCTTGAATCGTTAGGGAGTAATCCCAGCGGCGCGAGCGGGATGCTTCGCTCGGCATGACGTTCTTTTATAGTTGTTAATAGTCACGATACTCATTCCTATCGCCACCATGCAAGCCATCCGCGAAGCCGCTGCCTACATCCAGGCGCACTCCAATAATTTTCAGCCCGCTACCGGCATTATCCTCGGCACGGGCCTTGGCGCGCTGGCGAAAGAGGTGGAGATTCAGTACGAAATCAGCTACGCCGACATCCCGAATTTTCCGGTTTCGACCGTTGAGAGCCACGCCGGTCGCTTGTTACTAGGCACGCTCAACGGCCAGCCGGTGGCCGTGCTACAGGGCCGCTTTCACTATTATGAGGGCTACACCATGCCGCAGGTGGTACTGCCCGTGCGGGTGCTCAAGCTGCTGGGCATCAGCCAGCTGTTTGTGAGCAATGCAGCAGGTGGGCTCAATCCGGAGTTTGGGATGTCGGACCTCATGCTCATCGACGACCACATCAACCTGCTGCCTGGTAACCCGCTCATCGGCCCTAATCTGAATGAGCTGGGCCCGCGCTTTCCCGACATGTATGCGCCCTACGACGCCGGCCTGCTCACGCGTGCCCGCGCTGCTGCCGAGGCGCTGGGCCAGGGCGCCACTACCCAGCGCGGCGTATACGTGGCCGTGCCCGGCCCCATGCTCGAAACGCCGGCCGAGTACCGCTACCTCCGCACTATCGGGGCCGATGCGGTGGGCATGAGCACCGTGCCCGAGGTCATTGCGGCCCGTCACCTGGGCCTGCCTGTGCTGGCCGTGTCGGTTATCACCGACCTGTGCTACCCCGGCCAGCTCAAGCCCGTGCAGCTGCCCGAAATTCTGGCTGCCGCCGCCGCCGCCGAGCCCCGCCTCACCGCCCTGATGAAGGCCATGTTAGCCGCTGGCTAGCCCGCCGGCTACTTCAGAATAACCGTGCGCTTGTCGCTCACCAGCACCGTAAATACCCCGATGCCGCCCTGCACCGTGCTGCGAATGCCCGAAGGTTGCGCAAATGGGTTGCCATTGGCATTGCGGGCCTCGCGTATCGATTGCCGGAAGTTATAGTACAGCGAATCAGCATGGTAAAGCGTGGCCGTGACGGTGTCGCCGGGCCAGAAGCGGTAGCGCGTGACTTGTGCGTAGGGCAGCCCGTTGAACAGGCGGTCGCTGACGTCGGCATCAGTTTCCGAGTTGTTAGCCGGCTTGCCCTTATGCAGCATGATGCGGTAATAATCGGTGGTGGCGCCGGGGTCGGTCCACTTGGTGAGGAAATACGCCCGCTTGTCGCCACCGCTAAGGTCGTTGAACTTGTACTTGGCTGAGTCGATGGGAATGAACGTGGGTACGGTAGTAGTGCCCGTGATGTGGCGCCCGCGCTGGTCCTTCGCATCGAGCCCCAGCACCTGGCCCGCCCGCGCCGCCAGGGGCGCGGTGCCGACGTGGGTGTAGTATTTGCCCGTGGTGCTGTCCAGCCCCGGCCGGAACCTGAGCGGCATCGGCTGGCCGTTGGGCAGCGTCAGGGTCACCGCCACGTCGGCCGGTATCTGCACTTTCAGGCCATTAGGCAGCGGCAACAGCACGGAGCCCGCTGCTACCGCCTGCACATCATCTAGGTAAGGTACCGACTCCGTGATGGTAAGGCGCGGTACCACGCCATTCTCCAGGTAGGCTTCCACCACCAGTTGGTTGTCGTAGTAGGGCAGGGGCACATTAACATCGTTTTGCAGGCTTTTGCAGCCCGCCAGCAACGCCAGCCCAGCCACTGCTACCTGCATCGCACCCAGCCTCCCATTCACAAATAAACTCATAATTCCCAACGTAAAATCAATAAGTAAACCTCCGGCCAGCGCCGCCAAGAATCCACGAAATCAGTTAAATCCGTTAAATCTGCGGTTCAGAATTTGAAATTGTACGTGACCGAGGGAATGAATGGGAACAGCGACACCTGCTGGGCCCGGAAGCCCGTTATCTTATCGGTAGCCTTGTCGCGCACCTGGTCGAAGTAAATGAAGTAGGCATTGCGCCGGTTATAAGCGTTGTAGATGCTGAAGGTCAGGTCGCGGTCGCCGCCGATGCGTGAGGGGCGCAGCTTGTACACCATGCCTAGGTCGAGGCGGTGGTAAGGAATGAGGCGGTACTGGTTGCGGTCGGGGTAGATAGGGATAGCCTGGATGCCACCTTGGTAAATATCCTGGATGGCAAAGCGCCCCAACGGCAGCGTAGTAGGCGCGCCGCTTGTATACACAAAGCTAGCGGTGAGTGAGATGCGCGTATTGAGCTGGTGAATGACGACTACCGTTAGGTTGTGCCGCCGGTCGTAATTAGGGTAAAAGTCGCGGCCGCCGTTGATGCCCGCGGTGCCGAGCTGGGGCGGGAAGTTACGCTTGGTCCAGGCCAGGGTGTAGCCGACCCAGCCGGTGGTTTTGCCAGTCTTTTTTTCGAGGTACAGCTCGTTGCCGTAGGCCCAGCCGCGCCCGAAGAGGAATTGCGAATCGAGGTTGTTGTTGGCAAAAATCTGGGCCCCATCCTTGAAATCAATCTGGTTGCTTGACCACTTGTAGTACAGCTCGTTGGTGAGCAAAAACTGGCCGTCGCCGAGCAAAAAGCTCCCACCCGTGCTCACCTGCTGCGAACGCTCGGGCTTCACCGACAGGCGCGAAGGGTACCAGATATCGGTGGGCAGCGAGGCCCCCGAGTTTGATACCAGGTGCACGTATTGGTACATAAGGGCGTAGCTGCCCTTGAGCGAAATCCTATCAGTGAGCGAGTAGCGGGCCGAGGCGCGGGGCTCGAGGCCGCCGAAGTGGTTGGGGCTGCTCTGGAAGCCGGTGGCGCGTAGGCCCAGCTCGGCCTGGAGCTTGTCGGTGACCTTAATATTGTCGGCCGCGTAGAGCGCCGCTTCCTGGCCGAGGTAGCTCACGTCGGCCCCAAAGTTCACGCTGTTATCCTGCGAGCTGCGCTGAATGCGGCCTACCCCAAAATTGTGGTGTGTATAAAGTGCGCCAAACTTGAGTGTGTGCCGGTCATTGGGCACGTAGTCAAGGTCGGCGCGCAGGTTGTAGTCTTGGATGGTGGAGCCCAAGTCAAAGCTGAACTGGTCCACGCTGTTGCCCAGGTTGTACTTGTACGACGTGACCGAGGCCGTGGTATTGAGCGTGAGCTTGGGCGAAAATGTGTGCTGCCAGCGTAGCGCGCCCAGCGTGTTGCCCCAGGTGAAGTTGGCGCTGAAGCCGTTGGGCGAAGTGAAGCCGAAGATGTCGCGCCCTAAGTAACCGGTGAAAAACACCTGGTCTTTCTCCCCCAGCGTGTAATTCGCCTTGGCGTTGAAGTCGTAGAAATAGTAGTCGGGGATGGGTGTGTAGTCCTCCTTACCAGCGTTGGCTCGGTTGAGGGCGCGGGTAAATACGTCGAAGTAGGTGCGGCGCCCGCTTATGATAAATGAGCCCCGGGCTGGCCCTTCCTTGGTGCTGCCCCAGCGGATGGGGCCCTCGAAGCTGAGGCGCGAGGAGATGAGGCCGATGCCGCCGGTGGTCACGTACTTTTCGCGGTCGCCCTCGCGCAGCTTCACATCCACCACCGAAGACAGGCGCCCGCCGAACTGGGCCGGAAACCCGGCTTTGTACAAATCCACACTCTGCACGGCGTCGGAGTTGAACACCGAGAACAGGCCAAACAAGTGGTTGGGGTTATAGACCAGCACATTGTCCACGAGCACCAGGTTTTGGTCGGCCGAGCCGCCGCGCACGAACAAGCCACTGCTGCCCTCGCCGCCGCTCTGCACGCCCGGCTTGAGCTGTAAGGTCTTCAGGATATCGACCTCGCCGAAGAGCGCCGGTAGCAGCTTGGCCTCGCGGATGCTCAAGTGCTCGATGCCCATCTGGGTGGTTTGCAGCTTCTCCTTAAGCGTTTGCTGGCCCTGCACTACTACCTCACCCAGTTCGCTGGAGCTG
>Ga0268353_100160_pt1 | contig 11474 bp, 9 predicted proteins | sample G5R2_NF_18SEP201_FD_190168 | JGI IMG/M metagenome (GOLD analysis project Ga0268353, IMG submission 190168) | Phyllosphere microbial comminities from switchgrass, GLBRC, Michigan, United States - G5R2_NF_18SEP2017_LD1 | ecosystem: Host-associated > Plants > Phyllosphere > Phylloplane/Leaf | place... | reverse complement strand
AGCCCAGCGGCCATAAATTTGAGGTTTAAGTTCAATAGAAAGGCCTTTTCCGACACCGGAAAAGGCCTTTTTGCCGTTTTGTTCAGCGTATTCAAAGCGAAGGGATGCTCGCTTTCTCCCTGCGGACCTGCCGACTACCAGCGCCAGCCCACCAGCGCGCCGCCGTAGTAATTGCGGCCCGGCGCGGGCTGAAAGTAGCGCCCGCCAAAGGCGTTGAGGTCGTTGCCGAGGCTGTAGCGCCGGTCGCCCACGTTGTCTACGCCCGCGTACAGGTCGAGTTGCCAGCGGCCCAGCACGGTGCGCCTCCAGCCGCCGCGCCCGCCAAAAATCCAGTAGCCGGCCGCGTAGTCGGTGTTGGCATCGTTGAGCGGCAGCGTCGATTGGTGGCTGAGCGTGGGGCTGAGGTAAAAGCCCAGCCGCTCGCTAAAGTCGAGGCCTGCGCTCAGCGTGTGCGGCGCGGTGCCGGTGAGCTGGTTGCCGCCGTACTGCTGGCCGGTGGCCGCCTCGTAGCTGCCGAAGCGGAAGCGATTATAAGCGTAGCTAGCCCAGGCGCGCAGGCCGTGGCCGGTATCCCGTACATCGTGGGTGTCGGCAATGTACTCTACTTGATGCCAAAGCCAGTAGCTGGCGGCTGCCTCGGCCCCGCGCTGGTGGGTGTTGCCCGAATTGGCAAACAGCTGCACGCCCTGCGCGTCGGAGCGCGACACGATGGTATTGCGCAGCTCCAGGTCAAAAATGGCCACGTCGAAGGCCAATCGGTTACGCAACAGTGTGCCCCGGCCGCCTACCTCGTAGCTGGTGCCGCGCTCGGCCTGCAAGTCGCGGCTGATGGTACCGTCCGAGGGCCGCAGCTCGGCCTCGGTGGGCGGCGAGTAGCCGCTGCTCACGCTGGCATAGGCCGAGATGTTGGGCGTGATTTCCTTGAGCAAGGCCACGCGGGGCAGCACCTGCGGCCGAAAATCCTGGTCTACCACGTAGCCGTTGGGGCTAGCGGCGGCCGACGATACCCGCGCTATCTGGTAGCGCAGGCGGTTGTAGCTGGCCCCGGCCGTGAGCAGTATCCCGGCCGGCAACTCATAATCGGCCTGCGCGAAGGCAAAGCCCGTGCGGGTGGTTATCTCGTCGTCGTAGCGCAGGGTGGTGGGCGCGCCGCCCACGTTCTGGTAGCTGCGCGAGTCCACAAACGCCGCCTGAAACTCGCCGCCGCCCTGCACCCGCAGCACGCGCCCGGCCAGCAGGCCCCGGTAGTTGAGAGCAGCCCGGCCGCCGCCTTCCAGCCGCGCATCGCGCTGCCAGTCCACGAGGTAGGGCGTCTGAATGCGGCTGGCCCGGCCATAGAGCGTCGTCATCGTGCTCCACTTCTCCGAGAAGCGGTACTCGTGCGTGGCCCCCAGCAGGCCGGTTTGCGAAGCGTAGTACGCCTTTTGGGCCACCGTACCGGGGCTGGCCACCGTGCCCGGCCGCGCCTGGCGCGGGTCTTGCTCCCACTGGACACGGGTGAGGCCGCCCGGCAACTGGTAGTTGATGTCGGTGTAGAGCGCGTGCAGGGCCAGCGTTTGCTTAGCAGAGGGCGAAAGCTGGCCGTCCAGGGCAAATACCTCGCGGCGCAGCGCACTCTGCTGGCGGTAGCCGCTGAGCTGCTGGTGGGCGTACTGGGCGCGCCAATAGTCGGTGCCCTTACCGCTGGCCTCGGCCGTGGCCGTGAAGCGCCGCAGCCCGTACGAGCCCACCGAGTAGCCCACCTGCGCCTGGCTCTGGCCGGGCAGCGGGCGGCGGTTTTCGAGGCGCACCACGCCACCCGTGCCGGCCCCGTACACGCTGCCCGCCGGCCCCTTCAGCACCTCAATGCGGCCCAGCTGGGCAGGGTCGAGCAGGTTGAGCGGCGTGGTGCCGTTGGCTTCCGTGAAGGGGATGTCGAAGTAGTAGAGCTTCACGTTGCGCACCCCAAAGGGCGAGCGCAACGTGCTGCCCCGCACGCTGATGCGGTAGCTGGCCGTGGCCCGCTCCTCGAGACGCACGCCCGGCAGCGTGTTCACTGCTGAGGCCAGCGAGCTTTCGTTAAAGCGCTGGATAACCGCCGCGTCGATGACGCCCACACCGGCCGCGGTGCGGCGCAGCGGCAGCCGCTGGCCGTAGCCCACCACGGTAGCGGCGGGCAGGATGTGGCCCGTAGTGGTGTCGGAAGGAGTGGTGGTAGTCTGCGCCGCCAGGCGCAAGGCCGGCAGCCCGATAAAAACCACCAGAAAGTAACGAATCTGCATACTGAAAGCCTGATGAAGGTGCTCCCCAAACGGTCAGCCCGCCCCAGTAGTTTTACAAAAAGCCGACAAGCTCAGCCGCAGGTAAGCTAAAAGAAAGAATTGGCAGGGTCGCGATTTTGCATTATTTAGAAAAATTCTAAAAAACCTTTGAGAGTTCGCGACCGACCAGTACATTTGCCATTGTTTAGAAAATGTCTAAACAAGATGTTAAATCAATTCCGCCTGCCTAGTTCGTGAGGGCCGGGCGCGGAGTACCCTCTAAGTCCGGCACGGACGGCCCACGCGTTGGTATAGTGGAGGCAGCAGCTTTGTGGTGAGGCTGTTGAAATGGGTGGTTCGTGCCGGCACCAGGGTGTCCAGTTAAATTCCTTTTCCCTATGTCGCGCTGCCTTCATCATAACACGCTGGGCTGCATTGCCCAATGCCCCGGTCGGTGCTGCCTGCACCTGTATTTTGGCAATGTGGGCCTGCAACTGCTGCCCCACGAGCTGCGCCAGTGGCGCGCCACCGTGGCCGAGCGCTGCGGCCACCACGCCCTCGCTACCCTTGACGCGACGGAGCGGTGCATCAGTTTGCCCGGCCCGGTGGCTAACCAAGTGTTCCTGTTTTCACTCGAAGAGCTTTTCCTGCTCCACGATTTGCTGGTGAGTGCCGCCCTGCTGCTGGAGGTCGAGACGATTCTGGAGCGGGCTGTTAACCGCTAGGGTAGCCAGTGCGCTAGCCTTCCTCTGCGCCTGGCACGGCAAGCTGGGCGTTGATGAGCGGTGTTTTTGGGGCCAGGAAAAACCCGGTGAGGCTGGCAAACAGGATGGGTACCGGCTGCTGAAACCCGGTGAGCGTGGCCAGTAAAATGGCCGTGCTGATGGGCGTGCGCGTGGCGCAGGCATTGAGCGCCGCCATGCAGCTAATCATGGCCAGCGGCAGGCTTTGCGACGGAAAAACGGTGTGGATGAGCAGCCCCAGCGTGGCCCCCACTAAGAACAGCGGGATGATGAAGCCCCCGCGCCAGCCCGAGGTGACGGTAAGGGCGATGGCCACAATCTTAGCGGCCAACAGCGCCAGCAAAAACGTTACGGTGAAGTGGCCTTCCAGCACTTCGGCCAGCTCCTCGTGGCCGAAGTAGCGGGCCAGCGGCACGTAGTAGGCCAGCACGCCCAGCAGCAGGCCGGCGCTGCCCATCTTCACATAAATCGGCACGCGCAGCCGCCCAAAAACCCGGCGCAGCTGCCGCACGGTGGCAATAAAAAGCCAGCCCACGGCCGCGCCCACCGCGCCGTAGCCCACGGCATAAAAGGCATCGTTGAGCTGCGGGGTGCCGCCCACCGGGAAGTGCCAGGTAGGGCCGATACCGATGTGCGTTATCAGAATAAAGATGATAAAGCTGGCGCAACTCGACACGAAGGCCGGAATCAGGGCCTGAAAATATTCGCTCAGGTGCTTGTGGTGCAGAATTTCCAGGGCAAAAAGCCCGCCGCCCAGCGGCGCGCCAAACAGCGCCGTGAAGCCCGCCGCCATGCCCGCAATGCTGAGCGTGCGCAGGCCCTCGCCGCGCACCCGCAGCTTCTGGGCCAGCCACGAGGCCGTGGAGCCGGTTACCTGCACCAGCGGGGCCTCGGGGCCGGCGCTGCCGCCGCTGGCAATGCAAAGCAAGGACGAGAGTACCATCGCCACGCTATGGCGCGGGTCGAGCTTGCCACCCCGAAAGCGGATGTTATTCACCAGCAGGCTCATCTCGCCGGGGTCGCCGAGGTGGTGAATGAGCAGGCCGGCCAGCAGGCCCGCGCCGCCCATCAGCGGCACTACCCACCAGCCGGTAACTAGCCCGAACAGCCCCAGCAGCTGCGCCAGCACCAGCCAATAAGCCCCCGCGATAACACCGCCCACCAAGCCCACCAGCACCCATAAAAAAAACGTGCGGCTGAATACGAAAGGATTGAATTGCAGGGGCATAGCCGCTTGCTGCCGCAGGCGGAGGGCTTGGCGTCGGGTTTGAAACTTCATGGGTAGGGTAAACAAAAAAGCAGCCGGTGAGCCAGCTGCTTTTTTACCGGGTAAGAACACTATGGTGAGCGCAAAAGTACGGCTCTGCGAATGGGCGCCGGGTAGCGCGCTTGGCTTAGTAGCGCAGGCTGGTCCAGTGCACAAGCTGGCCGCGCAGGGGCAGGGGCTTATCGGCAAAAAAAGCCAGCAGCTCCTCGGCGGTAGCAAAGCCATCGGCCTGGGCTAGGGCCAGCAACTCGGTAGGCGCAAGAAGCCGGCCATCGAGGCGCAGCCCGGCGGTGGTCAGCTCTATATCCTGCACCGCCTGCACCGGCCGCGGCTTCCAGAACTCGTAGCGGTCGGGAGCCTGGGCGCGGGCGTAGAACTCGGCCACGTCGCCCGCCCGCCACCGCTGGCCCTCGCGGATGGTGTGCACCTTGGTGCCCGCCTTAATGCTGGCAATAAAATCCTCGTTGAACCCAAGAATCATCTGGTTGATAGTTTATAACTGGTATGCGTGCGGTGCCGACCCGCAGAGCCCGCGCCATGTGCACGCTAGCAAGCATCGGCTAGCGGAATATGCACTGTGCCGGCTCGCTCGCGCAGGGGCCGGGCCTGCCGCTGGCTGCGTTGCGCCTGAATCTCAGCCACAATGCACAGCGCAATTTCTTCCGGCGTTTCACTACCCAAATCAAGGCCGATGGGGCTGTGCAGGCGCTCGCGTAGTTGTGCTACCAGCGCCGTCGGCGCGGTATCCAACTCATCTAGTAGCCGCTGGGCCTTAAGACGCGGCCCTAGCAGCCCAACATAGGGTGCGGGAGAATCGAGCAGCGTTTGCAGCGCGGCAAGGTCGTAGGCGTAGTTATGACTGAGCAAAACGTGGTAAGCTAGCGGGTCGGGCGTGGCGGCTTCCAGCTCGCGCACGGGTACAACGCGTACTTCGGCCGCCTCGGGGAAGCGGGCGGTGGTGGCCAAGTTGGGCCGGCCATCGACCACGGTGATGTGCCAGCCGAGCGATGCCGCCAGGTGCACCAACGGCTGGGCATCGTTGCCCGCGCCGTACACCACGAGGCGCAACGGCGGCGTGAGTACTTCCAGCGAGGCACGCACCGGCCCAGCGTCGGTTTCGATAGTCAGAATTTGGGGCTGGCCCTGGGCCAGCGTGGCGCGGGCAGCCTCGGCCAGCGGGGCGGCCAGCAGCGGCGTGCCCCGCACCAGGCCGGTTTCGGAGAGCAGCACGCGCTGGCCCACGGCGGCCTTTAGGCCGCTGGCATCAGTTTCGAACACGGTGGCTAGCACGGCCGGCGTGGGGTGCTGGGCAAAGCCCCGCAGCAGCTCCAGCGGGTTGTCGGGATTGGCAAAGTCCAGCGGCTCCAATAGGATGCGAACCACACCCTGGCAGCCGGGGCCGAGGCCGTGACGCGGGTCGTCCTCGTCGCGGGTGTCGTAGGTGACAAGCGCCGGCTCGCCCTGAAAAATGGCCCGCCGCGCCCGCTGCCGGGCATCGCCTTCGAGGCAGCCGCCGCTAATGGCGCCGGTCAACTCACCGTCTTCGGTCACGAGCATGCGGGCGCCGGGCCGGCGGTAGGCCGAGCCGATGACCTCGACCACCGTGGCAAGGGCGCAGGGGCGGCTCGCGGCGCAGTGCTGGTCGTAGGCGAGGAAAAGGCGTTGGAGCTCGGTCATGGGTAAGCGGGGTTAGCGGAGGCAGTACGCCCGGTAGGAGGGCGGGGTTATGTAAACCGCCCAGCTGGAAGCGGGGTTTCCGGGCGGGCGCGCCCAACCGGCCAGCGGCGCGTAAATTGTCGTTGTATGACTGCCACCGTTCCAGTTTTCCAGCTAAATGCCCTCACTGAGCCCGCTGCTACCCCAGCGGCGGTATTCTTTCTGGGGCCGAACTCCGCGCCGTCGCATCTGCCCATCAACCTGCCGTATCGCAGCGACTATTATAAAATCGGGATTTGCCTGCACGGCAGCGCCCGCCTGCAAGTCAACCTGGAAACCTACGGCATTGGCCCCAATTCGCTGATGCTGCTCTCGCCGTATGTTATTAAGCAGTGGCCATTTATGTCGGCTGACTTGGATGCGCTGAGTATCTTTTTCACCAAGGAATTCGTCACGGCCAACAGCAGTCTGAACCTGGATACGTTCGCTTTCTTCGAGCGTGATGCCCGGCACGTAGTGGCGCTACTGCCCGCGCAGGCCGAGGCCATCGCGGCCGTGCTGCGTACCATTGAGCAGAAATACGACGCGCCGCACGCCTACCGCGAGGAGATTTTGCGCAGCCTGCTGCATATTCTGCTGCACGAAGTCGCGCCTATCTACAGTGCGCAGCACATATCGTCGAGCACCATCCAAACCCGCAGCCAGCTGATTGCCGCCGGGTTTAAGAAGCTCGTCAACAGCCACTACGCCACCGAGCGCAGCTTAGCGTTTTACGCCAATAAGCTCTGCATCACGTCCAAGCACCTCGCCGAAACCGTGAAGGAAGCCACCGGCAAGCGCGCCGTGGAGTGGCTGGCCGAGGCCGTGCTACTGGAAGCCACCGTGCTGCTCCAAAATCCGGCCCTGTCTATCGGCCAGATTGCCGAGACCCTGCACTTTGCCGACCAGTCCACGTTCGGGCGCTTTTTCCGGAACAATACCGGCGTGTCGCCGGCTAGCTACCGGCAAGGGTTGTAGCGCGGGCTTTCAGTCCGCGAGTAGGTAACCGGCCTAGCTGCACCCGTACGCGGACTGAAAGTCCGCGCTACATCCGCACTTTGGCCCAACGTTCCCGCCGTTTTGCCCTTTCCGCCGCCCGTGCCCGGCCGGAGCTTTGCCCCATGAAAATCATCGTCACTGGTTCCCTCGGGAACATCAGCCTGCCGCTAGCCACCGCGCTGGTGCAGCAAGGCCACGCCGTCACGGTTATCAGCAGCCAGCCCGACCGGCAGGCCGCCATCGAAGTCTTGGGGGCTACCGCCGCCATCGGCTCGTTTGAAGATGTAGGCTTCCTGGCCGCCACCTTCGTCGGGGCCGACGCCCTGTACGCCATGGTAGCGGGCGGCTATGGCGAGCCCGATTCGCGGGCTTATTTCCAGCGCATCGGGCGGCACTATGCGCAGGCCATTCAGCAGGCGCGGGTGCCGCGGGTGGTGCACCTCAGTTCCTGGGGCGCGCACCGCGACCACGGCACCGGCGGCATCTTGGGCTCGCACGACGTGGAGGAAATCCTGGCGGCAGTGCCGGGCTTATCACTCACGCACCTGCGGCCCACGTCCTTTTACACCAACTATTTCAGCTTCGTAGGCATGATAAAAGCGGCCGGCTTCATGGGTGCCAACTGCGCCAATGACCGCCGGGTGGCGCTGGTGCATCCGCGCGACATCGCCGCCGCCGCCGCCGAGGAACTGACCAACCCCGCCGCCCCGGCCAGCCGCACCATCCGCTACGTAGCCAGCGACGAGCGCACCCCCGACGAAGTCGCGCACGCCCTGGGCACCGCCATCGGCCGGCCCGACCTGCGCTGGGTAGCCTTCACCGATGAGCAAATGCGCGCTAACCTCATCCAAAACGGCCTCCCCGCCAGCACCGCCGCCGACATCGTGGATATCTACGCCAGTATGAATAGCGGCGCCCTCGGCGAAGACTACGAGCAGCACAAGCCCACCCTGGGCCAAGTGAAGCTAGAGGATTTCGCCCAGGAGTTCGCGGCCGCCTTTAAGCAGCAAGACTAGCAGGAGCTTAGGGGCAGTACCGACTAGTTAAGGTGCGTAGGGTAGATGGCCTGAGTAGCTTCAAGAATAGGTTTGGAAATCTGCGAGAAGGTATTTTAGTGAAGTCCCAACGCGATTCCGGCTTGGGGTTCACGAATGATGTATTTACATTAAATGTATGTACATTTGTTGTCGAAAGCAGGGTCACTAGTTCAGTCCTGTTCCCCCTAAAACCTACCTAAGCCCAGTCCGATGGAAGTTGGAATCGATAGTTTTGCCTCGCACCTGCTCCAAAACGGGGGCGACCACCTGAGCGGCACCGAGGCCATGCGCCTGCTGCTCGAACGCATTGAGCGCGCCGACCAGGTGGGGCTCGACGTGTTCGGCATTGGGGAGCACCACCGGGCCGAATACCTGGATTCGGCCACGGCCGTCATCCTGGCTGCCGCCGCCGCACGCACCAAGCGCATCCGCCTCACCAGCGCCGTGACGGTGCTCTCGGCGGCCGACCCGGTGCGCGTGTTCCAGGAGTTTGCCACGCTGGATTTGATTTCGCAGGGCCGGGCCGAGATGGTGGTCGGCCGCGGCTCGTCTACCGAGGCGTTTCCGCTCTTCGGCTTCAGCCTCAACGACTACGACGAGCTGTTCAGCGAAAAGCTGGAGCTGCTGCTCACCATCCGCGACCAGGAAAAAGTGCGCTGGCAGGGCCAGTACCGGCCCGCGCTCACCGGCCAGGGCGTGTATCCGCGGCCGGCGCAGGCTAAGCTGCCCATCTGGCTAGGGGTGGGCGGCACGCCCGAGTCGTTTGTGCGGGCCGGCACGCTGGGCCTGCCCCTGATGGTGGCCATCATCGGCGGCGACACCCACCGTTTCCGGCCGCTGGTAGACCTTTACCGCGAAGCCGGGCGCCGGGCTGGGCACGCCCCCGAGCAGCTCCAGGTGGGGCTGCACTCGCTGGGCTACGTGGCCCCCACCACCGAAGAAGCCGTGGCCGACTTCGTGCCCGGCTACCTCGACACGTTCAGCAAGCGCGCCCGCGAGCGGGGCGGCAGCGGCCTCACGCGGGCGCACTTCGATATGCAGGCCGGCCCCCTAGGTGCCCTGCTGGTCGGCAACCCCGAAGAAGTAGCGGCCAAGATTCAGCGGCACAGCGAGGCGCTGGGCGGCATCTCCCGGGTGACGTTTCAAATGGACGTGGCCGTGCTGCCGCACGAAAAAATCCTCCGCGCCACCGAGTTGATTGGTACCCGCATCGCGCCGTTGTTGCGCTAGGCTGAGGCGCAGTAAGTTCATGATGGCCATAGCGCCACGCCGCCGTTTGGTTGCGTTGCGCTGTGGCTATTTGGCTGCTAGTTGGTACCTTGCTACGACCTATTGTAATCAAGATAGAGCGAGAAAGTTAGCTGATACGCTTAACTAATGCCTGTTTAATGTGTAAATTGGCTTGAATACCAAGTTTTTGTTTGCCTCAGTATTTAAATAATTTTTATGAAGGGAGGTCCAATACAATACGACTTTTTTATCAGTCATGCCTCCGAAGACAAAGATTCATTTGTTAGGCCTCTTGCTGAAAACCTCATCAGTAAAGGTTATACAATATGGTACGATGAAATGTCCCTGAGCGTTGGTGATTCCCTCGTTGAAAATATCTCAAATGGAATCAAAAAGTCTTTGTACGGTATAATAGTGCTGAGCAAGAGCTTTTTCATTAAAAAATGGACTAAAAAAGAGCTTGATGCCCTACTGAGTAAAGAAATTATCTCCGAGACAAATCTTATACTGCCAATCTGGTTAGGGGTAGGCGTTAAAGAAGTTTTTGACTTTTCACCATTTTTAGTTGACAAGCTCGCTATAACGGCTGAAGAAAATAAAATTAGCGATGTAGTTCAAAAGTTAGAAAAAAAATTTAAAATATCGTACACATCAAAGGAGATGCTTAGGGAGAAAATAGATTACCTTATCAGTTGTAATGATGATAGAAGGAATAAGTATTACTTGGACCTTGAAAGAAGAATCAAAAGCATCTTTCTTTATCAACAGGAGTTTTATAATTGGTATCTTTCTGACCAGACTTTTAATGATGACAAACCTTGGGATGAAATCTTACTTGATAAGAAAGACAAGGAGTTAAAGTTAGACTATGGTATAGTTCAGGGCACATGGCTTAATCCTGAATCATTTTCATGGTACGAGATTGATAGAGCGACTAAACTTTGCTCAAAGTGGGTGTTTAGAAACTTAACATTTTCCGAGGCAGTTGAATTACACTACCTGCTAGAAGAGTTACTAGACACTGACTTATATTATATATTGTACGAATTTACTCATGCCTCGATTAAAGATAAGAAGGCAAGTGAGGAGGCTAATGATGGTATTTTTGAGATTGGCATAAAGAGTAATTTGAAAAGAGTTGGTAGTCAAAAGGCATATGATTTAGCTATGAAAAGAATAAGTGATAAGTACCACAGCGGTTAAAATCTAGATATGACTGAAAGCAAAATTGCCTCGCAGCTAATGGGCTGCGAGGCAATTTTGCTTTCAAACTATCCTCTATCTACAGTAGCTTGTCAATCGTCAGCGGCAAATCGCGCACGCGCTTGCCGGTAGCGTGATACACAGCATTGGCCACGGCGGCAGCTACGCCGAGCATGCCGATTTCGCCGATGCCTTTTACGCCGAGGGGGTTGATGATATCATCTTCCTCCTCAACCAGCACTACGTCGATGGTGTGGATGTCGGCATTGACCGGGATGTGGTACTCGGCCAGGTTGTGGTTCATGTAGCGGCCGTAGGTGTTGTCGATGTGCGTTTCCTCCATCAGGGCCATGCTGATGCCCCATACTGTGCCGCCTAGCACTTGGCTACGGGCGGTTTTGGGGTTGAGGATGCGGCCGGCGGCCACGGCATTTACCACGCGGGTAACGTGCACGGTGCCGAGGTCTTCGTCCACTTTTACTTCCACAAACGCCGCGTTGTGCGAGTGCATGGAGTATTTCAGCATGTTGATGGGGTTGGGCTGCGCGCCCGATTCGGCCTCCACCTTGTCTTCGCCGCTGGCGGCTAGCACGTCCTGAATAGCCACCGATTTCTCGATGTCCTCATTGGCGCGAATGTGGCCGTCGGCAAACTGCACATCTTCGAAGTCTATGCCTTTGAGCGGCGAGTCGTCCATCTTCTGGGCCAGCTTGAGCAGCTTCTCGCCCAGCGCCTGGCAAGTAGCCTGAATGGCCGAGCCCAGCGAGGCCGCCGTCCAGGAGCCGCCTTGCACCGGCGACACGGGCAGCGTGGTATCGCCGAGCACCGAGGTCACGTTTTCGATGGGCAGGCCCAAGGTTTGGGCGGCCACCTGCGTCATGATGGTGTAGGTGCCGGTGCCGATGTCGTTGGAAGCGCTGCTCACCGTGAGGTGGCCGTCGGCGGTGATGCTGGCCTTGGCGGCCGTTTTTTGCATGGAAGCATCCCAGCAGCCGGTGGCCATGCCGTAGCCTACGAGCAGGTCGCCATCGCGCATCGAGCGGGGCTCGGGGCTGCGCTG
>Ga0268353_100159_pt1 | contig 11505 bp, 11 predicted proteins | sample G5R2_NF_18SEP201_FD_190168 | JGI IMG/M metagenome (GOLD analysis project Ga0268353, IMG submission 190168) | Phyllosphere microbial comminities from switchgrass, GLBRC, Michigan, United States - G5R2_NF_18SEP2017_LD1 | ecosystem: Host-associated > Plants > Phyllosphere > Phylloplane/Leaf | place... | reverse complement strand
CGGCCGTGACGGTCGGTATCCTACTGGGTTTCACCTCTGTTATCCTGGTAATGCTCATGGGCCAGAGCCGCGTGTTCTTCTCGATGGCCAAGGACGGCCTCATGCCCAAAGCCTTCTCCGAGCTGCACCCCAAGTTCAACACGCCCTACAAATCCAACCTCATGCTGATGGTGTTCGTGGGCCTGTTCGCGGCCTTCGTGCCCGGCTCGCTGGCCGGCGACCTCACCTCGTTTGGCACCCTGCTGGCCTTCGTGCTGGTGAGCATTGGCGTGCTGATTATGCGCAAGTCGGACCCCGACCAGCCGCGCCCGTTCCGCGCGCCGCTTTCCACGCCTAGCTTCCCGCTCGTGCCCATCATGGGCGCCCTGGTGTGCACCCTGCTCATTGTGGGCCTCGATACCTTCACCCTGCAAGTAGCCTTTGGCTGGATGCTGCTCGGCTTCGTGGTGTATTTCCTCTACGGCAAAACCAACTCGATGCTGCAAAAAGGCATCGTGGTAGTACCCACCGAGATGGACGAAGAAGCCTTCATCAAGCCCGACCCCAACAACCGCTAGCCCCCGCCGGCTACGCCATAAGCTCCGAAGCCCCGCCAGCTACTGGCGGGGCTTCTTGCGTTTCGGGCACCCCGATGGTGGGCCGAAACTGGGCCAGCCAGGCCAGCGCGTCGGCTTCTTCTACAAACCAGTTGGTGCGAAACGCGGCCGATACCGTGACCGGGTCAACCGGCACGTAGCCCCGTGCTTGCAGCCGCTGCCAAAACTCAGGCTGCGCCATAAAAGCCACGCAGGGTATGCGGCCCAGCACCTGGTAAGCGCGGGGGAAAAATTCTTCCCGCATCCAGTCATACACCGCCGTTTCGTGGCCTACGTGGTCGGAGCGCCCATCGAGCAGCCAGAACGGGCAGCTGTGCTGCTGCGCCACGGCCAGCAGCAACTCGCACGACTCCGTAAGCTCCACGGCCGACAGCGCGCACAATACAGTGCCTCGCAACAAAGCCGGCCGGGCCTGATACGCTACCTGATAACAACGCGGAGAAGTAGGGGACATAAGCTGTCAGATATAAACGCCAGTCCTGCTAATATACTCAGCCAGCGGCTTTGACTTCGCTTTGCAACTTAAGTACTTTGTTGCCATTATCTTGCACAATAACCAGAGCTGGGTCATCGGCCGAGCCGTTGCGGTGAATGTCGTGGCCCTTGATTTTTTGCGTAATGGGTTCCTTGTGGACCGATTCAATCTTGCCGGTAGCCGAGCCGGTGCCGTATTTCCAGCTGACCTTGGTGCCTTTGCGCATAGGATAATGTGGGGTTAAAAGCTGCTGGATAAACGTCAGAACGAAGTAGAAGATTCGCGTTTAGCCCGGCATTTTCCCCGCTGTGCCCCAGTGCGCTACTCGAAAAGCAGCTTGGCCCAGCCCGCTATAATTTCGGCTAAAGCGCGGCCCGGCGCGTTAGGGCAAGGCGTTTTAGCCCGCTCGCCCGACCTTTGCCCCATGCTTCGAGTACTTTTCCTGTGTCTGTTGGCACTTTCCGCCGTTGCCCAAGTGCCGCTGGCCCCCGACAACCGGGCCCTCTACGGCATCATCAACCGCGCCAGCGGGCGCTGCCTCGACGTGGCCCGGGCCGCTACCACCAGCGGCGCGGCCACCGTGCAGTGGGAATTTACCCATGCCCCCAGCCAGCAGTGGCACCTCGTGCTCATCCGCGAGGGCGGCGAATATTATCGCCTCGAAGCCAAGCACAGCACCCAGTGCCTCACCCTGGAAGTGAGCCCCAACGCTCCCAGCGGCACCAATACGCCGCTGGTGCAGCGGCCCTTCACTGGCGGCCTGGGCCAGCAGTGGCGGCTGGTGCCCACCGGTCAGGTCGGCTCGTTTCAGCTCGAAAACCGGCTCGATGGCCGCGTGGCTACGCTGGCTACCAACGATAAATTCAACAATACCGGCATCGTGGCAGCGCGCAGCATCGGGCGCTTGAGCCAGCAGTGGCGCTTGTTTCAGCTCCAGCTCAAGCTAGCCAGCGGGCCGCCCTACTTTGCCACGCCCGAGCCGCTGGCGGCCCTCAACTCGCCCGCTGGCAATGAGTTGCAGCCTGTGCCTGCGCCCGATGGCCAGCGCCTGTACTTCACCCGCACCCGCTTTGCGGGCAATGTGGAAGGCGTGGCCGAAAGTGGCGACACTTGGGTAAGCCAAAGCCCCGACAAGGGCCGCACTTGGGCCGCGCCCACGCGCCTCGACCAGCCCGCTGGCCTCAACACCGCCCAAAACAATGCCGTGCAGGCCGTAGTGGGCCCCGCCACCAGCCCCGCGCTGCTCGTGCGCGGCACCTACGACGCCAGCGGCGGCTTCCGCGACGAGGGCGTGTCGCGCGTAGCCCTGACGGGTGGTGGCAAGCCTGCGGCGCTCCGCATTGCCAACTACTCCTCGACCAGCCCAGCCACTGGCTTTTATATGACGCTGGACGAAAAAATCCTGCTTTTATCCTTAGAGCGGGACGATTCGCAAGGCGCTAACGACCTCTATGTCAGTCGCCCCGATGGGGCGGGTGGCTACACGGCTCCCGTGAGCCTGGGCGCGGTCGTCAACTCGCCGGGCTACGAGTTTGCGCCCTGGCTGGCCCCCGATGGCAAGTCGCTCTACTTCGCTTCCTACGGCCACCAGGGCTACGGCTCGGCCGATATTTTCGTGAGCCAGCGCCTCGACGACAGCTGGACCAAGTGGAGCCAGCCCGAAAACCTGGGTCCGCGCTTCAATGGCACTGGCTACGACGCCTTTTTCGCCATTGGCCCCGACGGCACTGCCTACTACGCCAGCACCGGGGCCAAGGACACGTCCCCCAAAAAGCTCTTCCGCACGCCCGCCGGTCCGCCGCCGGTGGCCGACTCGGCTGCCGTGGCCCGCGCCGCCTACGCGGCCGCCAACCCGCTGGCCCAGGCCCGCGCCCTCGTTACCGGCCGCGTGCTCGACGCCCGCACCAACAAGCCGCTGGAGGGCGGCGCCGAGGTGCAGGCCCTGATGATAGGTGGCCCCATCGACTTCCGCAGCACGGCCCGCGCCGACCAGGTGGGCTTCCAGATGTCGCTGGCCCCCGGCCGCTACCGCATGACAACCACCGCCGGCCTGCTCACGCGCATCGACACGCTTACGGTGCGAGCCGGCGAGTCGCGCCGCTACGAGCCGCGCCTCACGCCCGCCACCGTGGGCTCGCGCCTCGACCTGCCAGCCATCATCTTTACCCAAAGCCAAGCCAAGTTGCTGGGCTCGTCCTACGCCACGCTCAATACGCTGGCTAGCTCGATGAAGGAAAACCCCAGCCTGGAAATCCGCCTCGAGGGCCACACCGATAACCAGGGGCCGGCCGATAAAAACCAGGTGCTCAGCGAGCAGCGCGTGGCCGAGGTCAAGCGCTACCTCGTGGGCCGGGGCGTGGCCGCCGGCCGCATCACCACCGTGGGCTACGGCGGCTCGCGCCCCAAGTTTGGCAACGACCGCGAGGAAACTCGCAAGCTCAACCGCCGGGTGGAACTAGTGATTACAAAGTAGGCTGCCCAACCAGATATTGGGTTTGGCAACCCGAAAAATGCGATAAATAGCCCGTAGTGAAGTAGTTCGTGCGCCTCGTGATAAAACGGACCAGCTTTTTCGCTCCACCCAGCTCGATGTCAATGAGTAGCTCCTAGCCGCCGAAAATACCTTGGCTACTCGACTAGCGACGGCCCTTCAGCCAGCGGGTTTTCGAGGCCGAGGGCGTGGCCGTCGGCTGGGTCGTAGGCGGCGTGACCCCGGATGCGGTAGCTCAGCGCGGCTGCCTGCCGGGGAAGCGTCTGCATGGTGGGCGGCCACGGAATGGCGGCGGGCGGCCAGCCAACGAAAGGATTAGCTGCTAAGAAGATAATGGCCTGCGTAACGCGGAAAATCTGCTCGCCCAGGCCGTCGATAAAAGCGGTTGTGGCGCTTTGCAGCGCCGTGGCCTCGGTCTCGTCAATCTGGTATTTGTCGGCATAGGCGGGCAGCCGGGCCGCAAACTGCTTGAGCCAGGCGGCCGTGCACATATCGCCGGTGGTAGGGTAGGCGGGCTGCATGCCGAAAAATAAGCATAAGCAACTGACTTTCAAAGTGCTTAATTACACTTTTATTTCATGCTGAACAATATAAGAAGTCAGCTACGTGAAAATCAATCAGAATGCCGAATGCTGTGCGTATTCAGGCCAGCCCACCACGCCGCCAGATAAAGCCATCGAGCACGTAGTGAGTGCTTTGGGGCAAAGCCAGCAGCGGTACCAGCCACATAAGCAGGCCTGGCTCGGCCACGGCCGGCAGGTGCTGAAACCAGCTAAATACGGTGCCGTGCTCGCGCCACACCAGGCCATCCCAAAGGCCTTCTTCGAGAAAGGCGAAGAAGACGATGGCTCCCACAAACAGCGCTAGGCCGTAGCGCCCGGCCCACCAGCCGCGCCCGTTGGCCCCGGCCGGGCGGCGGCTCCACACCAGCGCCAGGTAGGGTACGCCGTGGGCCACCACGTTGAGCAGCGTAAAGGCTAGGTCGCCGTTGCACACCACAATGCCCATGTACCACGATAGTGCCGTGCCCGCCAGCAGCAGGTTGCGGGGCAGGTTGAAGGCCCGCGTGCAGCGAAATAGCCACGCCTCGCGGGCTACGTAAGCGAGCAGCAGGGCCAGGTAGGCGGCCGTGGCCAGGTACCGCCCCAGTGGCCAGTCGACCTGCACAAAGTCGCCGGGTACAAACCAGTTGAAGTTGCGCGGTGGCGATAAGTGCCAGTACAGCAGTGGGTAGAGCGTGGCCGCGTAGATGAGCACCGGCGGCAGCCACGCGCCTGGCGCGGTTGCCTCGCGCCGGGCGTACAGGCGCAAAAAGCCGTACTGCTGCCGCACAAAGTGAAACACGGCCAGGTAAGTCAGCGCCCGCCAGAATACCAGGCCGCCCGCTGCGTGCAGCGCTACGCCACCCGCATAACAGGCCAGCGGCACCAGCAGTAATAAGGTGCGCCGCTGCTGCCGCTGGCGTGGGTCGAAGTAAGTCTGAAACAAGGTGCCATAGACGTGCGCCACATCGATGAGTAGCACCACGCCCACCCAGGCCAGCAGCGGAAATGCGGCCGACTGCCGGTACGCCGCTGGCAAGAACAGCACCACCAGTAGCGCCAGAAATGGCGGGGCCAGAATCAGCCAGCCGTCATAGCGCGGCGAGCGCAGCCAAGGCTGAGCAGTAAGTACGGAGGGAAAATTCGTCACGGCCCGCAAAGTAGTATGCCGCTCAGCCTCGGCGGGCCAGCCTATTGCCCCGAGCCGGTAGACAAGCCGGCCGACGGGGCCACGCTAGCCGAGTCGGGCGGGGTGCCGCCAACCTTAGCGGCGGCCGAGTCGGTGCCCAGGGTACTGGTGGGGGTATTGGTGCTAACATCGGCCTGGTTGCCGCCGCAGGCACCTAGTAAGAGGCCGCCGAGCAGTAGGGTAGCGAGAATGCGTAAGGAGGTCATCAGCAATTAGGATTAAAAGAAAAACCTGCGTAGTACGGTGAGCGGCTGGCGAAAGGCGAAACGGCGAGACAAGCCAGCCTGTAAAGGGAGCAATCGGTTATGCTGAGTTCAGTGTCTTCGCGGCTAAGTATTTGGTATGGCTGCTAATACGGCGCGCGCTGCCCGCAGGCCTTGGTGAAAGGCTTCTTCAAATACCGAGACGCCGCTGAGGTCGGTATGGGCAAGGTGCACGCGGCCGGCCAGCCAGGGTTGGGCGGCTTGCTGGCGGGCGGCACCCCACACGTAGCCGGGCGTGGGGGCCACCATGCCGTGGCCCCATACCCATAGGTCGGCGGCCTGCACCTGGGCGGCGAGGCCGGGGTGCATGAGGTCGAGCTCGGTGAGAATGAGTGTAAGCCAGTCGGCATAAGAGCTGGCCAGGGCGTGGCGGCGGGCAGCCACGGGGTCGGCTGAGCTGGTGGGCAGTGCCCAGTAGAACGTGAGGCTGTGCGGGCCTTCGGTTTCGAAGCCGCGCAGGGCCTGGTGCTCGGCGTTGATGTAGCCGAGGGCGGGGCTGCCGTAGCGCACGTTGTCCCAGCACAGGGGCTGGCCGGGGCCGCCGGGGTAGTCGGCCACGGTGAGGTTAGCCACCAGCCAGGGCGCGTGCAGCGGAGCCAAGTCGAAGGCCGGGGTGCGGGCAGGTAGCAGGTGCTTGGCCACGTGCCAGGGCGTAGCCAGGATAACTTGCTGGGCCTGAATAGCAGTGCTTAGCCGCGTGTGGGCGTCGTATACCAGCACTGCTACCTGCCCGCCGGGCGCCTCTTTTAAGCCAAAAACCAGCGCTTCGGTGCGGATGTCGCCCGCCCCGCCCTGCTGGCGCAGAGCATTAGCCAGAAAGTGGTTGCCCTCGGGCCAGGTGAGTACGGCATCAGAAGGGGCGTTGTGGGCGCGGCCCTTGCGGGCGGCGAAGTAGTGCAGCCCGGCCCAGGCCGAGATTTGTGTGGCGGGCACGCCAAAGTCGTCGCGGTATGAGTAGTCGAGGTACCAGCGCAGGTACTCGGATTGGTAGCCGTGGCGGGCCAGCCAGGCGGCCATTGTTTCGGCGTCGAGGTGCCGGGTGGCGGCATCGGTCGAGGACAGGTCGAGGGGCAGGCGAAACAGGTCGCGGCCGTCGGGGCCGGTGGCGTGGCGCAGGCGCTCTACCTCAGCCAGGAAGCGGGTTAGCTCGGCGCGGTCGGCGGCGGGCACGCCTACTTCGGGTATCAGGCCGGCTTGCCAGTGGCCGTGCAGCAGCAGACGCTCGTTGGGGTCGTGGCAGAGGTAGGTTTCCTCATAAATGGGCTGGCCGGTGGCCGCGTCATAGCCCGTGAGCACCCCGGCTGCCTGCAAAAAAGCCAGCAGCTCGGTATCGCGGGCGTCGGGGATGGGCAGGTAGTGGGCACCCCAGGGGTAGGCCGTGCGGCCGTTGTGGCCGGCCGCCGCGTTGCCGCCGGTGTCGGCTTCCAACTCCAGCAAAATGATGCGGTGGCCGGGGGCCAGCCGGTGCAATTCGCGCCGGGCGGCCAGCCCGCTCACGCCCCCGCCGATGATGACTATATCGGCCGTTTCGGTGCGCGTGGGCAGCGGAATTTTACCAGGTGTGCGCAGTAGGTGGCCTAACGCGTGGCCTGCCCCACGCAGCCGACCCTGCACCGCCGAGTGGGCGGGCGTGCAGCCCGGCACGCTGCCTACCAAGCCAGCCAGTATGGTGCCCGCTAGGCCAGCGCTGGCCTGGGTAAGGAATTGACGGCGGGGAAGGGGCATTTGGAAGGGCTGGAGCTAAGATTTATACCAGCCGCTGCAACTGCTCCTGCGGCTCATTCCAGGCGAGGAAATTGATAGTGGGGTTGCCCTGCTTGAGGGCGTTGACGGTCCACTGGCTATCGGCCAGCAGCACCGGACGCTGGTCGCGGTCGTAGGCTACGCTGTTGGTGCGGCGGCCCACAAACTGCCGCAAATCAGCGGGGTCGGAGGATTCGAGCCAGTAAGCTTTGAAGATGGACAAGGGCCGGAATGAGCAGCGCGCCCCGTACTCGTGCTCCAGCCGGAAGGCCAGCACGTCGAATTGCAGCTCGCCCACGGTGCCGATGATTTTGCGGTTGCCGGGCTGCTGCGTAAAGAGTTGGGCCACGCCCTCTTCCGTCAATTCGCGGATGCCCTTGTCTAGTTGCTTGGTTTTCATGGGGTCCTCGTTCACCACCTCGCGCAAAATCTCGGGGGCGAAGCGCGGGATGCCCTGAAACACCAGCGGCTCACCCTCGGTGAGCGTGTCGCCGATGGCAAACTGGCCGCTGTCGTAGAGGCCTACCACGTCGCCGGGCCAGGCCTCGTCCACCACGCTCTTGTCGTTGGCCAAAAAGGTAGTGGGGTTGGCGAAGCGCAGCTTGCGCCCCAGCCGGGTGTGCAGGTAAAAGGCGTGGCGCTCGAAGCGGCCCGACACGATGCGCACGAAGGCAATGCGGTCGCGGTGGCGCGGGTCGAGGTTGGCGTGAATCTTAAACACAAAGCCCGTGAAAGCCGGCTCCTCGGCCCGCACGAAGCGCGACACCGCCGGCTGCCCAATCGGGGCCGGGGCCAGGGCCACAAACGTATCGAGCAGCTCCTGCACGCCAAAGTTGTTGCTGGCGCTGCCAAAGAATACCGGCGCCAGCTCGCCCCGGCGGTAGGCGGCCTCGTCGAGCGGGTCGTAGATGCCTTCTACCAGCTCCACGTCGTCGCGCAGCTGGCGCACGTCGGCGGCCGGCAGGTGCGCTTCCAGCTCGGGGGCGTGCAGGTCGGTGATGCCGGCAATCAGTTCCGAGCGGTTGGTTTTAGCGGCTCGGAATAGGTTCAGTTCCTGGCTGTACAGATTGTACACGCCCTGGAAGCTGCGGCCCTGGTTAATGGGCCAGGTCAGGGGCCGCACTCGGATTTTGAGGCTTTCCTCCAATTCGTCGAGCAGGTCGAACGGCGGCTTGCCGTCGCGGTCGAGCTTGTTGACGAATATCATTACCGGCGTATTGCGCAGGCGGCATACCTCCATGAGGCGGCGGGTCTGGTCTTCCACGCCCTTCACGCTATCTACCACCAGAATTACGCTGTCCACGGCCGAGAGCGTGCGGTAGGTATCCTCGGCAAAGTCGCGGTGACCAGGTGTGTCAAGGATGGTAACGCGGCAGTCCTTATAGTCGAAGCCCATGACGGAGGTAGCCACCGAAATGCCGCGCTGGCGCTCAATCTCCATAAAGTCGGAGGTAGCCGTTTTTTGGGCCTTGTTCGATTTCACGGCCCCGGCCGTCTGGATGGCGCCGCCAAAGAGCAGAAATTTTTCGGTGAGCGTCGTCTTGCCCGCGTCGGGGTGGGAGATGATGGCAAAGGTGCGGCGGCGGGCAATTTCAGCAGAAGCGGACATCAGTAGGGGAAAGCGAGATACTAGCAACCAGGGCTAGTCGATAAGGCGTAGAATTGGCCGTGGTAGGGGGGTAGCAATCTGCAAAATTAAGCCCTGGCTGGCGAAAAGGACTGCGCCGCAGGCTGCTACCTCGGCTCACGGGACCTCGCGCCACTTCCTAAAAAAAGAAGGGTTCCATTACGCCCAGCCCGTATTTGGACATGCGAGAGAACGTTCTGCTGAGCCTGCCGAAGCATCTCTACCGCTTCATTGAACGACTCGGTTGAAGCAGTAGAGATGCTTCGGCAGGCTCAGCAGAACGTTCTTTTAAGGCTTTTCAGCAAAACGTCAAGGCGCTCCTGGTAGGCAGAATTTTTAAGCAAAAAACGCCAAGTCTCACTGCCCGTACGGCCCCCATTCTTCTTCAAAATAGCGCACTAAGGCTTGGTTATTGAGTTGGTTGACCTCGGTGGGTACCTCGCGCATGTCGGGCGGGAAGGCGCGCATCTGGCCGATAACCGGGGGGGTAGCGAAGCGCAGGCCGGGGGGCAGTGCGCCGCCATCGGGCCGCCAGGAGCCGGGCTGGGCCTGGGCCAGCACGTAGCCCCACTCGCCGAAGGAAGGTACGTAGGCGTGGTAGGGCACGGTAGCAAAGCCGCTGGCAGCCAGCGTGTGTACCACGCACCAGTAGGCACGGCGGGCCACGTAGGGCGAGGTAGCCTGCACCACGACCAGCCCGCCGGGCCGCAGCCGCTGGCGCAGCGTTTGGTAAAAAGCCGTGGAGTAGAGCTTGCCGATGGAGTAGTTGCCGGGGTCGGGAAAATCGACCAGCACCACGTCGTAGCGGGCGGTATCCTGGCGCAGCCAAGCGTAGGCGTCGGCGTTGTGGATTTCGAGCTTGGGCGAGTGTAGGGAGTTGTGGTTCAGCTCGCGCAGCAGTTGGTTGCTGCGAAAGAGCTTGGTCATGGCTGGGTCGAGGTCGATGAGGCGGATGTGCTCGACCTGCGGGTACTTGAGCAGCTCGCGCACGGCCAGGCCGTCGCCGCCGCCCAGCACCATAATGCGGCGGGCCTGCGGCCGGTCTTGCATAGCGGGGTGCACCAGCGCCTCGTGGTAGCGGTACTCATCGGCCGAGCTGAACTGAAGGTTGCCGTTGAGAAACAGACGCAGCTCGCCGCGGTGGTTGCCGGTGAGCACCAGCCGTTGGTAGGGCGTACTTTGGGCGTAGATAACGGTGTCTTGAAAAACCTCGCCCTCGGCGTAGCGCTGGATGCGCTCGGCCCCAATTACGCCCGCGCCTAGCACCAGCAACGCCACCACGATGGTAGCCAGGTAGCGCCGCCGATAGGGCCGCGTTTCATCAAAGGATAGCAAGCTCACGCCCGCCACTACCACGTTCAGGGCCCCAAAAAGCAGGGCCGTGCGCACCAGCCCCAGCCGGGGCACCAGCACCAGCGGGAATATCACGGCGGCCAGCAGCGAACCCACGTAGTCGAAGGTGAATACGCGGGCTACCAATTCCTTAAAGGCCAGCCGGCCCTGCAAAATGCGCAGCAGCAAGGGGATTTCCAGGCCCACCAGTGTGCCTAGTAGCCCCACTAGCCCGTAGAGCAGCACCCGAAACGAGCCCACGTGCGCAAACAGCCCAAACAGCAGCGGCGCCGACGCGCCGCCCACCAGCCCCACCAATATTTCGAGCCGGATAAACCAGCGCAGCAACTGCCCGCTGAGGTAGCGCGACAGCCACGAGCCCACGCCCATGCTGAACAGATAGACGCCGATAACGGTCGAAAACTGCGTGACTGAGTCGCCGAGCAGGTACGAGGCCAGCGTGCCGGCAATCAATTCGTAGAGTAGGCCGCAGGTGGCTATCACGGCTACCGAGCCCAGCAGCAGCGCGGGTCGGGGGGCGCCCTCGGCGTTGGCGCGGGCCGCCTGGCTGGCCCGCTCGCGCCGCCGGCGCGTAAGTACCGATTCCTCACCCATGAATAGCCGCGCTGATAATAACCGCCACCGCCAGCATAAAAGCCGCCGCGATGATGGCCAGCGCCGTGTTGTGCTCCTCCAGTATTTCGCGGCGCAGGGTGCCCGGCGTCAGCTTGTTAAACAAATAAAAGCTGAGCAGCAAAATAATAATACCCAGCACCGAGTACACGATGGAGGCGGTGAGGGCCTTGGGGTTGAGGTATTCCATAAGAAAGGAAAAGGCTACTTGTGGTAAAACGTGCCGTGGCCGCCGTGGCTGCGCCCGTGGCCGGTGAGGCTGTTGCCGGGGCCGCCGTTGGCGGTTTCGGCCGTCTCGTTGTCGTCGCCGAGCAGGCGGGTGCCGCGCTGGGCCAGCCACCCAAAGCCAAGCAGTAGCCCCACCACCAGCCCAGTGTATAAGGGCCAGCGCCGGACGGCTAGCCAGTAGGGACGCAGAAATTCAAGCATGAAACTAAGCTTTAGTCGGCGGAGGCGTAGGGGCTGAAATCACTGTTTGCCCAGCGAGCTTCCTCAAAGTCGCGGCGGCGCCACCACACGATGAACGGCAACAAAGCCAGCCCGCACAGCGCGAAGAAGTAGTTGGACCACAGTGTAGTATTCTCGGTGAGGTGCAGGGTGAGGCGGGTGGGGCC
>Ga0268353_100158_pt1 | contig 11618 bp, 8 predicted proteins | sample G5R2_NF_18SEP201_FD_190168 | JGI IMG/M metagenome (GOLD analysis project Ga0268353, IMG submission 190168) | Phyllosphere microbial comminities from switchgrass, GLBRC, Michigan, United States - G5R2_NF_18SEP2017_LD1 | ecosystem: Host-associated > Plants > Phyllosphere > Phylloplane/Leaf | place... | reverse complement strand
CGCTTCAAGAAGATAGTAACAGTTTAGTAGTCAAAGTTTTTATTCCCGATAGCGCCAGAGCGGCCAGGCCGTGCCTGCCGCAAAGTGCGTCTGGTCAGCGGCCAGCTCCAGTAAGCCATCGGCGGCTAGTAGACCCGCTAGGTCACCTGAGCCAGCAGTAGGTGTGGGGCGCGCCAGTAGGCGGCCATCGGGCGCGTTTTCGAGCCGCACAGCCAGAAAATAGGTGAGCACTGGCTTAAAGTCAACCGGGCTGGCTAGCTCCGCAACTAGCGGCTGACTAGGTGCAGTAGCAAAGCCTTGGCTCTGCCGCAGCCAGCCGCGCACGTAGCGGTAATACCCGGCAAACGTCGCCACCGGATTACCCGGTAGCGCAAATACCACCGCTCCGCCCGGCTGCTGCCCAAACCAAAACGGTTGCCCCGGCCGTTGCGCCACCCGGTGAAACACCTGCACTACGCCTAGCTCTTGGAGTGCCTGCGGCAAAAAATCGGCCTTGCCCTTCGATACACCACCACTCAGCACTACTGCATCAAAACCTGCCAGTAGCGCTGGCAGTCCCGCCTTAAGCGACGCTAGGTCGTCATCGAAGTGGAACGCTTCGCTATCAGCGCCATCAATGGCCAGCGCGGCTTGCAGCATGGGCGCATTAGAACGCCGAATCTGATGGGGCAGGGGAGTGGCCTCGACGGGCACTATTTCATCGCCGGTGCTCACCACGGCCAGGCGCGGGCGACGCGCTACGGCAAGCGTGGCTGCGCCTACCGTTGCCGCTACAGCTATTTCGGCGGCCGCTAGGCGCAGGCCAGGGGTTAGCAGTTCGGTGCCGGCTGGCTGGTCGCTGCCCCGCGGGTGGACGTTGTGGCCGGCGCGGGGCGGGGCCACGCGCACGGTAGCTTGGCGGATAGGACTATCACTAAAATCCAGGTCTTCGTAGCGAATTACCGTATCGGTGCCGGGTGGTAGGGCCGCTCCGGTCATGATTTCGATAGCCGCCTGGGAGTTAGCCAGCGGCTCGGGAAAGGCCCCGGCCAGCTGCGTGCGCTCAATAGGAAAGGTAGTGGTACCCGCCGCCAGGCTATTATAAAGCAAGGCAATACCATCCATCGTCACGCGGTGGTAGGGCGGAAAATCGCGGTCGGCCGCTACCGTTTGGCGTAGTACGCGGCCGGTGGCGGCAGCCAGCGGCACGGTTTCGGCGGGTAGCAGGCTGGCGGTGGCCAGCACCTGGCGGTAGGCGTCTTCGACGGAAATCACGTAGGAGGATAAAGTAAAATGAGAGCGGGCTGGCTAAAACCAAGCTATTTTCCCGCTGAATTGTTGTGAAAGCTATGACCGAAAACGCCGTTCCCCGCTCTAAGCACGCTGCCCTCGCCCGCCCCGCCATCGGCGAATTTGCCCGCCACGAGTTAGCCTTTATGGGCGCACCTTGCGGCGATATTCAGCGGCTGGCCGTCAGCCTGACAGCGGCGTTGGCTTCGGCTGGCCACCGCGTGGGCTACGTCGATGCCGACCACGCCAGCGGCGATGCCGACGCAGCCCAAACCTTAAGCCCGCTGTTGCAAGCCGGCGCCTACGCCGAGGTGACGGATAAAATCCACTTCCGGCGCCGCGATGAGCTGCGCGCCCTCGACCGCTTTTCGCAGCCTGAGTTGCTAGCTGGTACCGACTTGGTGCTGGTAAATGGCAACCACTTCCGCGCCCATCAGCAAGTAGTGCTCATCGACCCGCGCAAGTCGCTGGCCCACAAGCTCGACAAGCTGACCAACGTGCAGGCCTTCGTACTAGCCGCCGGCGTCACCGAAATACCTGGCTACCTGCAAGCCCACCTGCCGCACCACGCTCAGTTGCCGCATTTTTCCCTCGCCGATGTGGCGGGCCTGGCCGCCTGGGTGCAGCAGTGGCTGGCCGCTCGCCAAGCGCCGTTGCGCGGCTTGGTATTAGCCGGTGGCCTTAGCCAGCGGATGCAAACTGATAAAGGCCGCCTGCGCTACGGCCCCACCGGCCGCGAGCAGCGCGAGGTAGCCGCTGCGCTGCTGGCCGAAGTATGCCAGGAGGCCTTCGTTTCGTGCCGGGCCGAGCAAGCGGCGGAACTGTCGGCCGGCTTACAGCCGCTACCCGATACCTTTTTGGGACTGGGCCCGCTGGGGGGTATCTTATCGGCCTTCCGGCACGACCCTAATGCCGCGTGGCTGGTGCTGGCTTGCGACCTGCCTTTTCTCACCGCCGATGTGCTGCGCCAACTGGTAGCCGGCCGCCAGCCCAGCCGGCTGGCCACTGCTTTTCAAAGCCCGGACAACGAGTTTCCCGAGCCGCTTATTACCATCTTCGAGCCGCGCGCCTACCCGGAGTTGTTGCGCTTTTTGGGCCTGGGCTACTCGTGCCCGCGCAAAATGCTTATTAACAGCGATGTGACTGTGCTGCCCACGCCCGGTGGCGAGGCCCTGCGCAACGTGAATACGCCCGCCGAGCGTGCGGCTGCCCAACAAGTGCTGGGCTAGCCTTCAAAAGCACGGGTGGGGTGTGGGCAAATCAGGCCCTTCGTGCTAGGTTTGCTGGGCGGCTGCCCACCAGCGCGGCCATCACCCTATGAAGCAAGACGTTCTCAACTGGGAGCAACTGTATAACTGGCGCCTGCTGGCCACCACGGGCTTGGCTTTTGCGCTGGCGGCTATTCTGCGCTCACTGCTGGACAAGCCCCTTCACATGCCTCGCGCCCGCACTTGGCTGCTATTTCTGTGGGTGCCGGGGGTGGTAGGTTTTGCTGTGACGGCCGCGCTGGGCTACCGCAATCATCTGATTACCGAATGGTACAGCCTGTTCATGCTCGGAACAGCGGTGGCCGTGCTCTGGCCGGTGCGCCACTACCGGCCGGCCGCCATCATGCTGTGGGCGCTGGTGTTGCCGTCGTTGTTTCGAGTGATTGGACTGGGGCAGAATCTACTGGACTCCCAGTTTGTGGCGCCGCTCAACGACTACTACAAAAGCATCGGGCGGTTTAATCTCTACTGGTTCGGCATCCTCACCGGGCTGGCGTTTCAGCAGAAAAAGGCCTTGGCTAAGCAGCAGGCCCAGCGGGCCGAGGAAGAGACGCAGCGCCAGCTAGCCGCCACGCGCAAGGCCGACCTGGAGCGCCTCGTTACCGCCCGCACGGCGGCCCTCACCCAGCAGGCCGATGAGCTACAAACTGCCTTGTCGGAACTACGCGCTACCCAACAGCAGCTCATTCAGCGCGAAAAAATGGCTAGCTTGGGCGAGCTCACGGCGGGCATTGCCCACGAGATTCAAAACCCGCTCAACTTCGTCAACAATTTCGCCGATGTAAGTGCCGAGTTAGTAGCCGAGCTGGAGGTAGAGCAAGCCAGCGCCACGCCCGATGTTGGCTTGGAAGACGAGCTGCTAAATGACCTGCGTCATAACCTGCACAAAATCAACCAGCACGGCCAGCGGGCGGCCAGTATTGTGCGCGGCATGCTGGCCCACTCGCGCCAGAGTACCGGCGAGCGCCAGCCTACCGACGTCAACGCCTTGGCCGACGAATACCTGCGCCTGGCTTACCACGGCCTACGGGCCAAGGATAAGTCCTTCAACGCCACCCTTAATACCGAATTTGCTGCCCTGCTGCCGCTGGTGCCCGCCGTGCCCGGCGACCTGGGCCGGGTACTGCTCAACCTCTTTACCAACGCCTTCTACGCGGTGCAGAAGCGCCAGCAAACGGCCCCCGCCGGCTACGCGCCCACCGTGCGCGTGTGCACGCGCCGGGCGGGCGAGGAGGTCGAAATCTGCATCCGCGATAATGGGACGGGCATTCCCGAGGCCGTGCGCAGCAAGATTTTTCAGCCTTTTTTCACCACCAAGCCCAGCGGTGAGGGCACTGGCTTGGGGCTGTCGCTGGCCCACGACATCGTGACCAAGGGCCACGGCGGTACGCTTAGCGTGGCCAGCCAGGAAGGTGAGTTTACCGAGTTTTTGGTCCGGCTGCCATTTAGGTAATAAGCAGATTGATAATAAATTACGTTGATATAAGCAATTGACTGCATGGCTTCCGGGGAATTATACATGGGTACGCCAACGGCCATCGGGCTGATGTACTGGGGCCGCAAAGCGCTGGATATTCCCACGCGCCTACCGCAGTGGGACCGCTGGCTGACGCGTCTGTGGCGGCCAGCGGCCGTTATCGTAGCGCTGGGCCTGCTGGTCGGCGGGCCGGTGTTTGACTGGGTAGATAACTTGTTTGCGGCCTCGGTGCTGTGCGGGGGGCTGGCTATTGGCTGGCAGCTACGCGCCTACCGCCCCGCCCTGTGGATGACCGTGGCCCTGCTGCCCGGTACCCTGCTACTGATAGCGGAGCTAGTAGCGAGCCCCTTCACCAAGGCTATGAATACCAGCACGTTTGACAACATCGAAGGTCTTGTGCTTTGCTGGGCGGGCGCACTTTTGCTCGTGGCTCGTAGCCAGGCCAAGAGCCTGAGAGCCGAAGCCGAAGCCCGCCGCGCTGCCGAGCAGGAGCAACTCACTCTCGAAACCCAGAGCCAGACGCTCGAATACGAGGTGGGCCTGCGTACCGCCGCGCTGGCCCGCCAGACCGACGAACTGCGCGCTACCCTCGCGGAGCTGCAAGCCACCCAGGACCAGCTCATCCAAAGTGAGAAAATGGCTAGCCTGGGTGAACTCACGGCAGGTATTGCCCACGAGATTCAAAACCCGCTCAACTTCGTCAACAATTTCGCCGATGTGAGTGTGGAGTTGGTGGCTGAGCTGGCTGAGGAGCGCGCCCGCCATACCCGCGACCGCACACTCGAAGCCGAGCTGCTCGCCGACCTCAAGCAAAACCTCCACCGCATTGCCCAGCATGGTGGCCGGGCGGCAGGCATCGTACGCGGCATGCTGGAACATAGCCGCGCTAGTACCGGCGAGCGCCAGCCTACCGACGTCAATGCCCTGGCCGATGAGTACCTGCGCCTGGCCTACCACGGCCTGCGGGCCAAGGATAAGTCTTTCAACGCCACTTTGCAGCCTGCGTTGGCCCCCGGCTTGCCGCTCATCGAGGCCGTACCCGGCGACCTGGGCCGGGTACTGCTCAACCTCTTTACCAACGCTTTCTACGCGGTGCAGAAGCGCCAGCAGGCCGGCGAGCCCGGCTATGCGCCCACCGTGCGCGTGTGCACCGAACTCGCCGGTCAGTGGGTTAAAATCACGGTGGGTGACAATGGGGTGGGTATCCCAGCCGAATTACAGACCCGGATTTTCCAGCCTTTCTTCACCACCAAGCCCAGCGGTGAGGGGACTGGCCTGGGGCTGTCGCTGGCCCACGACATCGTGACCAAGGGTCACGGCGGCACGCTCAGCGTAGCCAGCGCCGAGGGCCAGGGGACCGAGTTTGTGCTGCTGCTGCCCGCTGGCAAGCCGTAGCCTGGCAACCTAACTTTGCGAATTATGAAAATCCTGGTAGTTGACGACGAGCCCGATGTGCGGCTGCTGTTCGAGCAGCGCTTCCGCCGTGAAATCCGCAGCGGTGAATTCGCGTTTTCCTTCGCCTATTCGGGCGAGGAGGCGCTCACCTTTCTGCGCGAGCATCCGAGCGAGGTTGTGCTCATCCTCTCCGACATCAATATGCCGGGTATGAGTGGGCTGGAGCTACTGCGCCACGTAAAGCAAGACCCACTGCCGCCGCCGCCGCCGCTCGTCATGATGCTCACGGCCTACGGCGACACCGAAACCCACGCCCAGGCTATGCAGCTGGGAGCCAACGACTTTTTGACCAAGCCGGTCGATTTCGGAACGCTCAAAGACAAGCTCCACGCCATCACTATTCTATGAAAACGAAAATCCTGGTAGTTGACGATGAAGCGGATTTGGAGCTGCTTATCAAGCAGAAATTCCGTCGCAAAATTCGCGAAAATGCCTACGAATTCCTCTTCGCCAGCAACGGGCAGGAGGCCTTGGAGCGCCTACGCGACAATCCTGATATCGACATCGTCCTCTCCGATATCAACATGCCCGTTATGGATGGGCTCACGCTGCTCGGCCGCTTGCCCGAGGCCAGCCCCATGACCAAAACGGTGATGGTATCGGCCTACGGCGACATGGAGAACATCCGGGCCGCCATGAACCACGGCGCCTTTGACTTTGTGTGCAAGCCAGTGGATTTCAATGATTTGGAGCTGACAATTGAGAAGACAGCCATCCATGTGCAGCAATTGCGCGATACGCTCAAAGCCATCCAGGAAAACAATATTCTGCGCATGTACGTCGATGAGACGGTCATCAATTTCATGGCGCGGCCCGGCTTTGAGAATAAGCTGCTGGCCAGCGAGCTAGTGGAAGCTACGGTGATGTTTGTCGATATCTGTGGCTTTACTTCCCTTTCTGAAACGCAGCCGGCGGCCACGGTTGTATCGCTGCTCAACACCTACTTCGACCAGATTGTGAAGGAGGTAATCGCGCACGGCGGTTACATCGATAAGTTTATGGGCGATGCCGTGATGGCCGTTTTCCGGGGCGAATATCACCTCGACCGCGCCATCGACGCGGCCCTGCTCGTGCGCACCCAGCTGCAAGCTGCCCACAACCCGCTGCCCGACGGCACCGAGTACCGCCCCGCCGTTAGCATTGGCATCAATACCGGCGAAATGGTATCCGGTAACATCGGCTCGGCCTCTCTCAAACGTCTGGACTACACCGTTATAGGCGATACGGTCAACGTGAGCCAGCGTTTACAGTCGGCCGGGCAGCCCAACCAGATTGTTATCACCGAGGCCATCTACGAGCGTGTAAAGGAAAGCTTCCAGTGTGCCCCAATCGGCGAGCTGAAGCTTAAAAACAAGGCGAACCCTATTATGACTTACGAGGTAGTAGCCTAGCCAATGAATTAGAAAGCCGCAGGGCGGTGCACTTATCCTTGGCTGATGAGTGCGCCGCCCCGCGACTTTGTTTACTTCACCTGCAAGGCCTCGTTCTGCTTGCGCAGGCGCTGGCACAGCACGCGCAGGATATTGCGCAGTACCTCCCCACGTTCTTCCATCACATCGTAAAAGTCTTCCTGGTCGAGCCGGAAGGCCGTAACTGCGCCCTGCGCCACAGCCGTAGCCGAGCGCGGTTCAGCATCGAGTAGCGCCAACTCGCCAAAAAAGTCGCCCTTGCTGAACGTAGTGAGGCGCTGCGGACCATTAAAAATGCCGACTGCCCCCTCGTAAATAATGAAGAGCGAGGTGCCTAGGTCGCCTTTGGCAAAAATCTGGTGACCATCGGCAAAGCTAACCTCCTTCATAATCGGCACGATGCTGCTGAGCACGTTTTCCGGCGTTTCGGCAAACAAGGCGGTGCGTTGCAATACCTGTACTCGCTCCGTAGCACTAATGTGAGACGTAGTAGCAGCGTGGCTCATAAGTAGATTATCGAGGGTTTGGTGGGTAGCATTTACGCGCTCATACAGCGCCGGATATTGGCTGGCCAGCCGCGCCAGCACCTGAAAAGCACTCTCCCGTACCAGTGGGCTGGCGCTACGTAAATGTGGCGAAATGGCCTCTACGGTGGTGGCAGTGGGCTGCCATTGGCCGAGCGCTACGCTCACCGTCCAGTCGGTAAAAATGGCTTCGCCACGCTCCACAATGGTTTCCACGATGGGGTCGGGCGTGAGCAGCGGGCCCAGAATGCGGTCAAAAGAGCGTTCTTTCTCACTGGCTGGGGCCACGGTCAGCAGCGCTTGTAAGCCTTGGTAAGTAGACCGGGCAATGCTGTTGTCCAGGATTTCGAGGGCATTGGCCTGGCGCTCGCGGGTGGCATGGGCCACGCCGCGCTGAGCATCGGCAATAATCTGGGGCGGGTAAAGCTGCCAAAGCAAGCCAAAAATCCGCTGTTGCGTGCGCGTCAATTCATACTCTAAGCAGGTAGCCAACTCCCGGCTGGCCGCACTTACCCCGTGTAAAATTTGCTGCGCAAGGTGCATCTCTTCTTGCACTAGCCCTTGAAACAGCGGCGCGTCGGCCGCCACTCCGTCAAAATGGCGGAGCGCTCGCAACGCTGCCTCTCGCCGAAATAAATGGGGCTGCCGAGCCAGCGCTACCAATAGCTGGCGGCTGGCGGCCGTGCGTAGTCGGCCGCAGACCTGGGCCACGCGTCGTACTAGCGTTTGGTCGGTATCAAGGCTGAGTGCTTCGGCGAGCGTGGGCAAGGCCATCTCGCCCAGGTGCAGCAGGTGCTGGGTAGCACCCGCGCGGTCTGCTTTTGTCCCTAGATTGCGAATAAGCTGTCTGATTTCGCTGGGGCTGGCCTTAGTAGGAGTGGGGTTGGCGGGTGTGGTTGAATCTACTACTTCGACCTCGTCCTCGCTGAAGCGCCGGCTTAGTGAATGCTGAAGCTCCGCCACGTATTGGTGATACGTGCGCACTAGCAACAGCAGGATAATACCCATCAGCCCGCCCATCCAAAGGAAAGGCCCCCAGGTTTGGCCGCCCGGTAGCTCGTGCAGGGCAAAAAGCAGCGCGCCGCCCAGCGCCATACCCAGCGGTTCGTACAGACCCTTGGCCAGTGTATGCGCTTGAAGCCGCTCGGGCACTGAAAGTGGTTGAAAAAGCAGCAGAAATACCGGGTCAAAAACTGCCCGACGCAATACTTCCAGCCCTAGATATAAGCCGCAGAAATAAAGCAGCGTGGCTTCAACATCGGCCCGATTAAGCCCACCATATAGCCCCAGCCCCAGTAGTAGCGCTACCGGCAAAGCCAGCAATACCCAGCGCACGCCCAGTCGGTCAAGGGTATGCTGCGAAAGCAATAGCTTGAAGAGCATCGCCAGCAAGTAGGTGCTCACCAGCACCGTGCCCACGTAGCGCATAATGGCTGCCTCGTCGTGAAAGCGGTGCTTCACATTGACAAAAAAGAGGTATTCGATGCCCGTCGTGACAGCGGCCAAGGCCAGCAGGCTCAAGCACATGGTCTGCACCAGGCGGCTGTCGCCAAACCAGCGCCGCAGCCCTGGGGCTACCTCCTGCTGCCGGGCGCGCCGCCGGGCCGGGGCCGCCTCCAGCACGTGCGAGCCCAGCGTAGCGCGCAAGGCTAGCAGCGCCAACAAATACGCGCCAAAAGCTGTGGCTAGTAGCCACGGCAATTCGGCGTTGCTATGAATAAAGATGGCTAAGACAGCGCCCAGCGCCTTGGCTGGCATATCGCCCGCGCTGATAATGCCAAATAGCCGCTTGCTCTGCCGCACATCAAACACCACTGCCGATACGCCCCAGAACTCCAGATTGGTGAGCAAGTAGATAACGCGGTAGCCCGCCATCACGGCCACGGCCGACACCACGGAGTGTCCCGTTGCTACCAGCACGCCCACCACGCCCGTAAGCGCCACCGAGGCCAGCAACACGCGTACCGTCAGCTTTTGCAGCAGCCAATGGTGCTCGTAGTAGCCGTAGACTTTGCCAGCCCCCAGCATGGCTAGTGCGGCCACGCCGTAGGCCAGCGGTAGGTTGCGCTCGGGGTTGTTCTCCAATAGCAGCACATTGGCCGCCACGTACACCAAGATGGTGCCGATGCCCAATAGGAAATTATGCAGGAAAAACAGCCACACCGTGCGCCCTTCCTCGGGGCGCACGCCCAGCAGCCGCTGCCCGCGCTCAGTTAGTGTCATACCTCATAAACCGGCTGGAAACTGGCCCCAACGGCCTTGCAAGATAGGGCAGCCGCCCGGCCGTCTCGCAAGCAAAAGCGGGCTGCAAGCTACCAGAAGCTCGCAGCCCGCTCTCCACGTGGCTTATTAGGACGCAGTATTACGCCGCTTTCATCAGCCGCAAAGGGGATTTCTCAAATTTGCTGCGGGCGTAGCTCTCAGTAATCGTAAACTCTACTACGCCGGTTTCCGAAGGCATTTCAAACATAGCATCGGTCATAATGCTCTCACAGATAGAGCGCAAGCCGCGGGCCCCCAGCCGATACTCATCGGCGCGCTCCACGATGTACGCAAGTGCCTCGTCCGTGAAGTCGAGCGCAATATTTTCCATGCCAAACAGCCGCTTGTACTGCCGCACCAGCGAGTTTTTCGGCTCCGTCAGGATAAGACGCAACGTATCCTTATCCAGCGGGTTGAGGTGCGTGAGCACCGGCAGGCGCCCAATCAGCTCGGGGATGAGGCCAAAGCTCTTGATATCCTGGGCCGATACGTAGCGCAGGAAATTCTGCGTATCCACGTTCTCGTCGAGATTGGTCTTCGAGAAGCCCATCGGCTTGGTGTTGAGCCGGCTCTTGATGATGCGGTCGATACCCGAAAAGGCCCCGCCGCACATAAAAAGTATGTTCTCGGTATTCACCGAAATCATCTTCTGGTCGGGGTGCTTGCGGCCACCCTGCGGCGGTACGTTGATGTGCGTACCTTCCAGCAGCTTCAGTAAGGCTTGCTGCACACCTTCGCCGCTCACATCGCGCGTGATGCTGGGGTTGTCGCTCTTACGAGCAATTTTGTCAATCTCGTCGATGTAAACGATGCCGCGCTCGGCAGCTTCTAGGTTGTAGTCAGCAGCTTGCAACAGGCGCGTCAGAATGCTTTCCACATCCTCGCCCACGTAGCCGGCCTCGGTCAATACCGTGGCATCGGCGATACAGAAAGGCACTTGCAGAATCTTGGCTAGCATGCGCGCCAGGAAGGTCTTGCCCGTGCCGGTTTCGCCCACCATAATGATGTTCGACTTCTCAATCACCACCTCGTCGTGCTGCGGCTTCTGCATCAGGCGCTTGTAGTGATTATACACCGCCACGCTCATCACGCGCTTGGCCTCGTCCTGGCCCACCACATATTGGTCGAGGTGAGTTTTAATTTCGCGGGGCTTGATAAGATTAAACTTCGGCGTGCGCGCCTCGGCTTGCAGCTTGGTTTCTTCGCTCAGAATGTGCTGAGCCTGCGCCACGCATTTCTCGCAGATATGGGCATTAATGCCCGAAATCATCACCGCGACATCACGCTTGGGCTTGTTACAAAAGGAGCAGGCTATTTCTGGCATCGGGAGTAGTCAGTAGAAAAACCGCCTTCAAAAGAAAACGGCTACAAAGATAAGTTGGCCGCCCAGCATTGCGCCCGGCTAGCCTCAAGAGTTATGCAGCAGTAAAGAAGTTCGCCCAAGCTTTGGTTGCCACTAGGGTAAACTAATCAATAAAAAAAGGCCGTCCAACCGAACGGCCTTTTCCCCAATTAGCACGAACCTAGCGTAGTCAGCCCACGCAGTGGGCGTATCCGCGAAATCCGTTTCATCTGCGGTCTGGGCTACGCGGGCTTCTTCTCCAGCACCTCGTCAATCAGGCCGTACTCTTTGGCCTCGTCGGCGCGCATCCAGTAATCACGCTCCGAGTTGTCGTAGATTTCCTGGTACGTCTTGCCTGAGTGTTTTGCCAGAATGTCATACAGCTCTTTCTTGAGCTTCAGAATCTCGCGGGCCGTGATTTCAATGTCGGTCGATTGGCCTTGCGCCCCGCCGCTGGGCTGGTGAATCATCACGCGGGCGTGGGGGAGGGCCGAACGCTTGTCCTTGGCGCCACCGGCGAGTAGCACGGCACCCATCGAAGCCGCGAGGCCCGTGCAGATGGTAGCCACGTCGGGGTTCACATACTGCATGGTGTCGTAGATACCTAGGCCT
>Ga0268353_100156_pt1 | contig 11747 bp, 9 predicted proteins | sample G5R2_NF_18SEP201_FD_190168 | JGI IMG/M metagenome (GOLD analysis project Ga0268353, IMG submission 190168) | Phyllosphere microbial comminities from switchgrass, GLBRC, Michigan, United States - G5R2_NF_18SEP2017_LD1 | ecosystem: Host-associated > Plants > Phyllosphere > Phylloplane/Leaf | place... | reverse complement strand
CTCAAAATCGTTCAGGCGCTCGGCTTGGGCGGGGGCGTAGCCAGCCTGGCGGTCGGTGAAGTCGGCACGTATCGGCTCGCGCTTGCCCACCGCAAAGCTGGCGTAGAGCTGCTGACCATGGCCAAGGCTGGCCGTAGCCCCGGCCTTGGGATTGAAGAACGTGTAGTTGGCGCGGGTAGTCACGTCGTTCTGCTCGTCTTCTACACCGTCGATTTTATAAATAATGCGGCGCACCTGGGCGTCGGCGTACAGGCCTAGCCAAGGCAGGGCCTGGTAGGTGGCGCGGGCGTAGGCATTGAAGTCAGTTTTACGGGCCGTGTTGTCGTAGTAGCGCTGGCCAGGAAAGCTGGTGCTGGCATACTGCGCCCAGATTATCTCGCCGTAGTGGTCGTTGTCGAAGCGGTTCCAGCCGCCGCCCAGCGTGGCTTGCAGCTTGTCGTTTTCGCGGGGCTGGTAGTTGAGGGCGAAGGTGCCGCCGTAGAAATAGTTATCGAGCCACTTACGGTCGATAAGGTTAGTGCGCGTGAGCGTATCGCCGCCCTGAATGACGTTGGGCAGGTTGTAATCCGCGAATTTGCGGCGAGCCCGGTAGCTCTCGTAGTACCCAAAGCCCCGCGTAAGGTGCAGCGCCGCCCCAAGGTTCCAGTCCGAGCCCAGGCCCTGCGAGAGGTGCAGCTGGTAGTGGTTTTGCTGGTAGTTGTCGGTCTGATTATCGTAGGTGTAGTAGCTGTAGCGGCGGCCTTCCTGCTGCACGCGGGCCGCATCGGCAGTACTCAGCTCGCCGTTGTCGATGAAGGTTTGGAGCTGCGCTAAGTTGCCCGTAATAGCTGGCTCGGGCACACCATTCCAGGCCTGATAGGTTTTTTCGCGGCCCGAAAAAGTAATGAATTTGAGTAGCGTGTTCTTGTTTTGGTAGCCAGCTGCGAAGTAATACGACTTCAAATCGGACGCCGCCTTGTTCATGTAGCCGTCGCTGGCAATGCGCGACAGGCGGCCATCAAATGTGAAGTATTTGCCTACCAGCCCGGTGCCGAACGACACGTTGTTCTTCCAGGTGTTGAAAGAACCGTAACTGTTCTGGGTTTCGGCGTAGGCCTCGCGGCGCACATCGAGGGTCGAGATGTTGAGGCTGGCGCCAAAGGCCGCGCTGCCGTTCTGGCTCGTGCCCACCCCTCGCTGCACCTGGATGCTGTTGATGGACGACGCCAAATCGGGCAGGTTCACCAGGAAGGAGCCGTGGCTCTCGGGGTCGTTCAGCGGCACGCCGTTGATGGTGGTGTTAATACCCGTGCTACTCGTGCCCCGAATGCGGATGTCGGTGTAGCCCACGCCCGCCCCAGCGTCGGAGGTCACGACCACTGAGGGCGTCTGGTCGAGCAAATAAGGCAGGTCCTGGCCGAAATTACGCTTGCTAAGGTCCTGCTTGCTGAGGTTAGTATATACAGTGGCGGTGCGGTCGCTGGCCCGCGTGGCGGTTACGAGGGCTTCGCCGGTGAGCACGCCGCCCGGCCGCAGCCGGGCATTAAACTGCTGGCTCGCCACTTGCCCTTGCACTGGCTGCGCCAACGGCTCATAACCTAAGAAGGTGATGCGCAGCTCGTGGCTGCCCGCTGGCATGGCCGCCAGGTTGAACGCGCCCGCCGGATTCGTGACGCCGATGGCCGCACCATCAAGAAAAATGGTGGCGCCCGGCAGCGCCTCGCCGGTGCGGGCATCGGTAATAGTGCCGGCTACGGGGCCTTGCGCCCACGCCGGGGCGGCGGCCAGCGCCAACAGCGCCGTGCCCGTAAAGAGTACAGTTTTCAACAACTAAACAGTCTAACTAAAACGCGCCCCAGCCCCAGGGGTCGGTGCAGGGGCAGAATCGCTCGCGGATTGTTTTCTTCCCGACGCCAGCATTACCTGGTTCCGGTTCAATGGGTGTAATCTCAGCCGGCCGGGTTTTACCCCAGTCAGCACCCCTCAACATGCCGCAAAGATACATCCCGGCGCGGGCTGGCCGGGCGCTGCCCGCCGACTTTTGGCTGATTGGCTGGCGGTCAGTTATCTTAGCGTAGTGCGGCGAGCCGCAACACGAGCCCAGGGCTTTGCGTTGCAAACAAGCTGCCCACTCCCACTCTTCTAGTGTAGTCGCTATCGGCCTTTCGTTATGCACCAGCTTCTCTGCGCTCTGTTTTTGCTGGCCGTGTTCACCTTCTTCCTGGTGATGCCGAAGCGCCGGTGCGTGCCGCCCCCGCCCCCACCCTCCTCGGGCGGCGACGATGGCGGCGGCGAGCCCCACGACCCCGGCCTGCCCGACATCGACCTGCCGCCTGGCATTTCGCGCCCCATCAACGACTGGGAACCCGACTACAACCGCCGTCCGGTGGAGGTGTAGCCAGGCAGTGCCACAAGCTGTTTGCCTACTCTAAACACGAAGTGCGCTACCGTGTAGCTTTGCCGCACTGGCCTTAGTAGCTAGCCCGTGGCAATGATTTTTCGATACGCCTTTTCAGTAGCCTTGCTGCTGACTGTTACCCAAGGCTTTGCGCAGCCTACCCCCCGCGTAGCCGTGAAGCCGCCCCTCACGCACGTCATCGCCTATCTCAATGGCACGGCCCTGGAGCACCGGGCGCCCGTCGTGCTGGCTGCCGGCCTCAACCGGGTGCTGGTGAGCGGCCTCTCGCCCCGCGTCGATGCCGAAAATATGGAAGTGCAGCTGGGCGAGGGCGCCGAGCTGCTTTCGATAGAGGAGAACGACGAGCAGCTAGCCCCCGCTGCGCCCCTCAACCCCACGGCCGTCGATAGTCTAACTAGGGCCGAGACTGAGCGCCGCACCATTGAAGGCGAGTTGGAAGGGCTTAAGCAGGAAAAGACCTTTTTGCTGGCCAACCAAACGCTGCCCGCGGGCACGCAGGCCAACTGGAGCGCCGAACTGCAAAAAGGCGCTACCCTCATGCGCACCCGCCTGCCGGCTATTCAGCAGGAAACCAACCGACTGGAAAGCCGCCTGGCCAGCCTCATAACCCAACTTTCGCTGCTAAGGCCGCGCGCGGCCGAAACCGGCAGCGGCGACCGGCAGGTGCTGGTGGTGCGCGCCACCCGCGCCGGTACCGTGCCCCTCACGCTGCGCTATTTCCTGAACCGGGGCAACTCGTGGCGGCCAGCACTCGACATCCGGGCTAATGCCAGCGGGCGCGAGGTGCGGTTTGTGACGCACGGCCTGCTCACCAACCGTACGGGTCTGGCCTGGCAGCAGGTACCGGTGGTGCTGATGCGCTACGAAGTCGGCGATGTGTCGCGGCCGCAACTGGTGCCCTGGGAGCTGAGTTTTGGCGATGCAAGCCAGAGCGGTGAGGGCCGGGTCGACGAATACGTAGTAAAGGGCACGGCCAAAGGCCGCCCCACCGCCATCACGCAGGGCTCGCGCTACGAGGTGCCCGAGCCCGTGACCTTGGGCGCGGGCCGGCGCCGTGAGCTTACGCTACCGGCCGTGCCGCTGCCCGCCCACCCCGAGTACCTGGCCGTGCCCCGCGTGTCGGAGCAGGTGGTGCTGCAAACCAAGGTCAGCGGCTGGGAAGGCCTGCAGCTGCCCGACCGGGCCCGCATCTACCACGATGGCGTATACGTGGGTACTACTGACCTCGAAGACCGGGCCTTCAACGACTCGCTCGAAGTAGCGCTGGGGCAGGATGCGCAATTAGTGGTGGGCCGGGCTAAGCTCGAAGATTTCAGCGGCAACGTGCCGCTCAGCGACAAGCGCCGCGTGCGCCTCACCTACGAGCTCAACGTGCTGAACCGCCACGCCGAAACCGTGCACCTGCGCCTGCTCGACGAGGTGCCCATCTCCGAGGAAAAGGAAATCAGCGTGAAGGTGCTCGAAGCCAGCGGCGCCCAGCAAGACGAGCGCACCGGCAAGCTTACCTGGCTGCTCACGCTGCCGGCTGGCACCAGCCAGCGGCTGCGCTTCAGCTTCCAGGTTGATTACCCAAAGGATAAAACCGTGGAAATCATCAACCACCGCGTGCGCATATCCAGCCCCAAGTTCCGCTAGCCTATTTCGATGGTGTAGCTGGCATCGAACATCTGGCTGGGGGCCAAGGTCAAAATCCCTTCTTTCTCGATTAGCTCCTGGGGCTCGCCCACGGGGCTCGCCACGCCGTGCCAGGGCTCGATGCACACAAAATTGGCGCCGGGCCCTTTGGTCCAGAGGCCGAGGTAGGGGAAGCCGTTGAACTGCATTCGCACGAAAGGACCGGTTTTGTCGGCTTTTTGCAGGGTAATGCGGGTGAAGTCGAAGTGGTCGAACACCAGCGCATCGTCCTTAAACAGCTCGTAGCTGAGCGGCAGGGTAGGCTGATTTTCCAGCACTGGCGCAGTTTCGCCGTTGCGCAAGCCGCCTTGCAAGAGGTGGCGGGCCAGCGTTACGGGGTGGTCGAAGTGAAATGCGTAGTCACCGAACTGCTCGCCCGCCTCGGGCCGCAAGGGGCAATTAAACGCCGGGTGCGCCCCGATGCTGAACAGCAAGTCGTGGCCCGCGGCGGCGGGGTTGCGCACGTGCCAGCCCACAGTGAGCACGCTGCCGCGCAGCTCGTAGCGCACGCGCAGCTCAAATTCGAATGGGTACTCGGCCTTCGTCGTCGCATTGGCCATGAGCTGAAAGGTGAGGCTGGCCGCATCTTTTTGGATAACCGTGAATTCCTGGTCGCGGGCGAAGCCGTGCTGCGGCAGGCTCAGGGGCTGGTCGTGGAGCAGGTAGGTATTTTCGGGCAGCTTGCCCACGATGGGAAACAGCAGCGGCGCGTGGCGCGCCCACTGCGCGGGGTCGGCCTGCCAGAGGTATTCGCGGCCGCTGGCCAGGTCAACAAAACTGGTCAGCTCGGCGCCGTGAGTGGCAATTTCGACGCGGGCAGTGGCGGAGGTTAGCGTAGGCATGGAAAAGGAATTAAGCTAAAGCTTGCTAGTAAGAGAGTAAGAATTATACGGGAGATGGCCGGCTAACGCTTGCTCATTAGCCCGTCCACGGCTGCTACGGCCGGCGCCAGGCGTTCAGCCGCTGGCCCGCTTATTTCCACAAAGGGCCAGCCGCGAGCTACCAGTTCAGCCCGGTACAGCTCGTAAAAATGCCAGCGCTGGGCAGGGTTGGGGTGCTCGCGCAGGGGGTCGGGCGTCCAGGGTAGGTCGGGGGCTAGCAATAGGGTGAGGGCGTAGCGCGGGCGCCCCAGCTCGGCCAGTATCCAGGCCGGGCAGGTACCAAAGGCGTTTTCGGCCCAGATTTTTATTACCAGCAAATCGGTATCGCAGAAAAGCAAGCCAGCAGCCCGGCGGACAGCCGCGTCCTCGGCCGCGAGCTGGCCGTGGGCAATAGCTTCGAGGTCGGCCAACGTATAATCGGCCACTTTCGCTTCCAGGTACTGACGAGCGTACTCGGGCACGAAAGTGGTGCCGTAGTGCGCGGCTAGCTGCGCGGCCAGCGTGCTTTTGCCCGCCGATTCGGGGCCGGTGAGGGAGATGCGCTGCATAGCTTTTTAGGCAACCTGCTGGCGTTGCAGGTCGCGCCGCCACTCCCAGTAGCCGTAGGCGGCCAGGCCCAGGTAGAGCGCGTAGAGCAGACTTGTCGGGTACAATTGCTTGGCCCACAAGATGGGCACGTAAATGACATCGACCAAAAGCCAGAGCCACCAGTTTTCGAGGCGCTTGCGCATGAGCAAAAACTGCGCGGCGATGCTCGTGCCGGTAGTGAAGCTATCCCAATACGGAAAAGTGGAGTCGGTGTGGTGGCCCAGGTAGTAGCCTGAAGCGGAGGTGTACACCAGCACGAAAGCGGCCGTGAGAGCCCACTCGGCGGGCGTTACGTGCGTGACGGGTAGCTCGGTATCGCCCCGGCCGCCGTAGCGCCAGGTGTACCAGCCGTAGGCGCTGAGGGCGATAAAAATGCCCTGCAGGCCGCTGTCCGAATACAGCCCCTGCTGGTAATAAATGACCACGTAGAGCAGGCAACTGAAGATGGCCACCGGAAAATTGAGCAGCGACTCGTGGGCGGCCAGCCACACGCAGGCGAAGCCCGTGAGCACGGCCGCCCACTCGAGGGCCGTGGTGGCGCGCACGGCGGCCAGGATGTCGGCCGGCAGGCTAGCGAGGGAAAACAACAGCATACGGCTAGGGTAGAAAAGCCGCGCAAGGTAGCCGGCCGGGGTACTTTTGTGGCCATGCTGCCCGACCTTACCCCCGCCGCCCTGCACGCCCGCCTCGCTGCCGGCGAAGACATCCAGCTCATCGACGTGCGTGAGGAAATGGAATTTGAATACTGCCGCATTGCGGGCAGCGTACTCATTCCGCTGGGCGAGATTCCGCGCCGGGCGGCCGAAATCCGCACCGAGGGTCCAGTAGTGCTCATCTGCCACCACGGCGTGCGGTCGGCCCAGGCGCTGGCCTACTTGCAGCACCGGCTAGGACGCGAAAATCTGCTTAACTTGAGAGGCGGCATCGACGCCTGGAGCTTGCAAGTAGACCCCAGCGTGGCGGTGTATTAAGGTGTCTTTACGTAGACGCCAGCCCCGGCCCTTCCCTTTGGAAGATGGAAGGCCAGTGACTAATTACGTTCGCTAGCGTCGGCAAATGCCTGGCTCCCCCTCTCTTCAGGAGCGGGGCCGGGGTGAAGTCTCCGTGCCAAAACGAAACTTTCATATATCCTTCCCGCCCATGCCCTCCCCCACCTTAGCCAGCCGCCTGGCCCTGCGCGAGCGCCCCGCCGGCCCGCCGCTAATGCATCAGGAATGGGGCGACCTGCTCTTCATGCATTGGCCCATCGCGCCCGAGCTCATTCAGGCCCAGTTGCCGCCTCGCCTGCAAGTAGACCTGCACGAGGGCCAGGCCTGGATAGGCGTGGTGCCCTTCCGCATGTGGGATGTGCGCAGCCGCGTGACGCCGCCCGTGCCCGGCGTCCGCGAGTTTTTGGAGCTGAATGTGCGCACCTACGTGCACCTCGACGGCGTGCCCGGCGTGTGGTTTTTCTCGCTCGATGCCAGCAACCCGCTGGCCGTGTGGGCGGCGCGCACGTTTTTTCACCTGCCGTATTTTCGGGCGCACCTCAAGCTGGAGCGCCCGGCGGCCGAGCGGCTGCACTTCATTGGCCACCGCGTGCACAACGGCGCGCCCGAAGGGCATTTTGCTGCCACCTGGCAACTGGGCGAACCCCTGCCGCCCACCGAGCCCGATTCACTGGCCTTCTTCCTCACCGAGCGCTACGCCTTATACGCAGCCGGTGGCATGGGGCCAGGGCGCGGCGATAAGCTGTACCGGGGCCGCATTGCGCACCAGCCCTGGCCCTTGCGCGCCGCCGAATTGCTGAGTTATAATTCAGACTTAGTGGAAGGCCACGGCCTGCCCACGCCCGTGGGCGAACCCGTACTGCACGCCGGTGGACCGCTAAGCGTGGATTTGTGGCGCTTGGAGCGGGTGTAATTTTGGCGGGTGTCTGCTGCCTTCCGCCTTCCGCCCCTGCCCGATTTACCCGTTGTAGCTGCCCTGCCCGAGCTGCTGGCCGCGCTCGCCACTAATTCACGCGCCGTGCTCGAAGCCCCGCCCGGCGCCGGCAAAACCACCGTGGTACCGCTGGCCCTGCTGGCCGCCGACTGGCGCCCGGCCCACCAAAAAATCCTGGTACTGGAGCCGCGCCAGCTGGCTACCCGCGCCGCCGCCGCCCGGCTGGCCCAGTTGCTGGGCGAGCCCGTGGGCCGCACCGTGGGCTACCGCGTGCGCCTCGACAGCAAGGTGAGCGCCGATACCCGCATTGAAGTCATTACCGAAGGCATCCTGACCCGGATGCTGCAAGACGACCCCGCGCTGGAAGACGTGGCCTGCGTAGTCTTCGACGAATTTCACGAGCGCAGCCTCAACGCCGACTTGGGCTTGGCCCTAGCCCTTGATGCGCAGGCCGTGCTGCGGCCCGAGCTGCGTATCCTGCTGATGTCGGCCACGCTGGAGGCGCAGCGGCTGGGCCAATGGCTGCCCGCGCCGGTGGTGAGCAGCGCCGGCTTTTTGTTTCCGGTCGAAACCCACTACCTCGACCCACGCCGCGCCGCCGCGCTACCCAATAAGCCCAGCGAGCGGCTGGCCGAACTCGCCCCAAGCCAGGTACGCGAAGCACTGGACCGGCACGCCGGCGACGTGCTCGTATTCTTACCTGGCGTCGCCGACTTGCAGCGCGTGGACCGAAAACTAGGCGACAGCCTGCCCGCTAACACCGACCTGCACCTGCTGCACGGCGAGCTACCGCTCGAAGCCCAGGATGCCGCTCTGCGCCCCGCCCCAGCCGGCCGCCGCAAAGTTATCCTGGCCACCAGCATCGCCGAAACCAGCCTTACCATCGAGGGCGTGCGGGTAGTGGTGGATGGCGGCTTTGCGCGGGTGCCGCGCTTTGCCCCGCGCACCGGCTTCACCTCGCTCGAAACCGTGCCTGTGGCCCGCGCCGCCGCCGACCAGCGCCGGGGCCGCGCCGGCCGCCTTGCCACCGGCACCTGCTACCGCCTCTGGACCGAGGCCGAGCACCACAATCTGCCCGCCCACCGCCCGCCCGAAATCCACACCGCCGACCTCAGCAGCCTCGTGCTGGAGCTGGCCCTGTGGGGCACCACTGACCCAGCCAGCCTACGCTGGCTCGACATGCCGCCCGCCGCCGCCGTAGCCCAGGCCCGGGAGCTGTTATTGCGGCTAGGAGCCCTGACGGCCGTTAGCCTGCAACCCACGGCCCACGGCCGCCAACTGGCCAAACTGGGCCTGCCACCGCGCCTGGCCCACCTCGTAGTGCGCGGCACCGAGCTGGGCCACGGCCCTGCCGCCGCCGCGCTGGCTGCCCTGCTAGCCGAGCGCGACCTGCTGCGCTGGGCCACCCCCAACGACCTACGCCCCTTGCCGCCCGACCTCCGCCTGCGCCTCGAAGCCCTGGCCAACGGCCGCCCACCCCTGGCCGGACTGGCTCTACACCACGCCACCCTCCAGCGCGTGCGCGACGTGGCCCGCCACCTCCAAAGCCGCCAGGGCAAGCCCAAAGAAAACGCCCCTTCTCACCACCTCACTAGTGCCCCGGTGGGCCTGCTTACCGCGCTGGCTTACCCCGACCGCCTGGCCCAGCGCGAGGCACCCGACCGCCTGCGCCTCGTCACGGGCCAACGCGTGAGCCTGCGCACCGAGGACGTGGACCCGCAGGCGGAGTTTTTTGCGGTGGCTCACTTGGCTGGCACCGCCACCGCACCCCGCGCCACCCTGGCCGCCCCGCTCGACCGCGACGAGTTGGAAGCGGCTTTCGGCGAGCAAATCACGACCAGCGAGGAAGTGCGCTTCGACCCCACTACCCAGCGCGTAAACGGCCGCCGCGTACGCCGCCTGGGCGCTCTGCTGCTGGAAGAAAAAGTCATCGGCCAGCCTAATGCTGACTTGGTAGCGCAATCCCTGCTGGCCTACTTGCAGGAAACAGGGCTAGCCAAGCTCAACTGGACGCCCGAGGCCCGCCAGCTACAGCAGCGGCTGGAATTTGTGCGGCAGCACGTAGGCGAAACAGAAGCCGAAAGCTGGCCAACTTTTGACGATGAAGCGCTACTAGCGGACCTACCCACCTGGCTGGGCCCGCACCTGGCCGGCCTCAAAAGCCTCGACCAGGTGCAGCGCCTCGACCTCGCGGAACCGTTACTGGCGCGCTTGCCCGGGGGCTGGGCCCAGCGCCAAGAACTCGACCGGCTAGCCCCCGCCGCACTCGAAGTGCCTAGCGGCTCGCTCATTTCCTTGAACTATGCAGACCCCGCCGCGCCCGTGCTGGCCGTGAAACTGCAAGAGCTATTTGGCCTTACCGAAACGCCCACCGTGGCCGGCGGCCGGGTGCCGCTGGTACTGCACTTGCTGTCGCCCGGCGGCCGGCCGGCGCAGGTCACCCGCGACTTGCGCAGCTTCTGGGAGAAGGGCTATTTTGAGGTGCGTAAGGACCTGAAAGGCCGCTATCCAAAGCATCCGTGGCCCGATGAACCAATGAAACACATACCGACCAAGCTCACTAAAAAGCGCCTTGGAACGTCCTAGAATTCGCTAGCCAGCACATGGAGTTCATCTAATGGTACAAAAAAAGTTGTGCTAGTATAAAATAAAGTGCCATTGCAGCTTCTCAGCCCACATTATTGTGAAAAAGCAGCAAAATAAGGCGTTATCATATTGCTAGCTGATTTAGAGAATGACTCCGTGCTCGTTGTATCGCCGCACGAAGTAGCGCGGGCTTTTAGTTAGCGCTCGGGCCAAGCGTGCTAGCGCCTGCAACTCGCAGACTAAAAGTTTACCCTACCGCCAGTCGATTTTTGATTTGGTGACTAGCCTCACCTTCAACTGGGGTAAACAATCGGCCGGCCTTCGTCGTCTTAGCCGCATCGTTTTCCATCCCCATTTGACTTTCCCATGACCAAGCATTGGTTTATTACCGGCGTGAGCACCGGCTTTGGCAAGCACCTCGCCGAGCTAGCCCTCGCCAAGGGCGACAAGGTTGCCGCCACTTTCCGCCAGCAGGCGCAAGCCGACGAATTCACCCAAAAAGCAGGCGCTAACGGCATCGGCTTGGTCGCCGACGTGGCCGACGAAGCGGCCGTAAAAAAGGCGGTGGCCGATGCTATCGCCAAGCTCGAACACCTCGACGTGGTGGTGAATAACGCCGGCTACGGTTCGATGGGCCCCATCGAAGAAGTGCCTGAAGAAGAAGTGCAGCGCCAGTTCGACATTAACGTATTCGGCCCGCTGCGGGTGCTGCGCGCCGTGCTGCCCCACTTGCGTGAGCGCAAGAGCGGCCACGTTATCAATATCACCAGCATCGGCGGGCTGCGCACCTTCCCCGGTGTGGGTATCTACAACGCCTCCAAGTTTGCCCTTGAAGCCATCGGCGAAAGCCTGGAGCAGCAGGTGAAGCCACTCGGCATCAAGGTGACCAACGTAGAGCCCAGCGGCTTCCGCACCGACTGGGCCGGGCGCTCGGCTACCTTCACTGAGCCCGCCATTGAAGACTACCGCCCCACGGCTGGCAAGAATATGGCCGACATCCAAGGCTACAGCGGCCAGCAGCCCGGCGACCCCGAGCGTGCCGCCCAGGCCATGTTCGACCTCGTGCGCATGGACAACCCGCCGCTGCACCTACCGCTCGGCAAGGCCGCCGTGAAAGGCGCGCTCGATAAGTTTGCCACCATCGCCAAGGAAGTGGAGCAGTACGCCCACATCGGCAACGGGGCCGATTTTCCGAACTAATAGCTTTTAAGCACATAAGAACGTCATGCTGACCAACGGGCAGCATCTCGCTCGCATCCATTGGTTTTCTAACCTAAGCGGTGCGAATAAGATGCTGCCCGTTGGTCAGCATGACGTTTTTGTTGTCACAAACAAAGGCGAGCACTGCGGCCTGTATCTTCACCGCTATGCCAACCGCGACTCCACCCGCCGCCAACGACTTTGAAGCCCAGAGCTGGCAGCACCTGCAAGACCTCCTGTTCCGCGAAACCTGGGATGCCCGGCTAGGGCGCTACCGCTCGCCGTTTGTGTACCGGGGCATGCGCAGCTTCGGCTACACGCTCAGCACCAGCTTACAGCGCCTGGGCGGCAGCTACCCGCTCCTAGAGCATCACCTGCTGCGCAACTTCCGCAAGTACGCCCGCGACACTACCACGCCGCCCAGCGCCACCGTCTGGGACTGGCTGGCCCTGGCCCAGCACCACGGCCTGCCCACGCGCCTGCTCGACTGGACCTAC
>Ga0268353_100154_pt1 | contig 11872 bp, 12 predicted proteins | sample G5R2_NF_18SEP201_FD_190168 | JGI IMG/M metagenome (GOLD analysis project Ga0268353, IMG submission 190168) | Phyllosphere microbial comminities from switchgrass, GLBRC, Michigan, United States - G5R2_NF_18SEP2017_LD1 | ecosystem: Host-associated > Plants > Phyllosphere > Phylloplane/Leaf | place... | reverse complement strand
GGCCACCGCCACTTGCCCGTGCAGCTCGCCACCGACGACGAGCTCACCCAGCTCGGCACGCTCCAAACCAACGCCGCCGCGCTGGCCGTAGTACGCCGCCCGCCCGAAATCGTGCTGCCGCCCACCCTGCCCGCCACCCGCCTCGTGCTGGCCCTCGACAACGTGGCCGACCCCGGCAACCTCGGCACTCTCTGGCGCCTGGCCGACTGGTACGGCCTGCCCGGCTTGGTCTTGTCTGAGAATTGCGCCGACCCCTTCAACCCCAAGGCCGTGGCCGCCAGCATGGGCGCCTTCGGCCGGGTGCCCGTGTGGCCCGGCCGCGACCTCGCCGCCTGGCTTCAAGCGTTGCCCGAAGGGGTGGGGGTATTCGGGGCTGACCTCCACGGCGATAACGTGCACAAGCTGCACTTGCAGCCGGCCGGCGTGCTGGTGATGGGCAGCGAAAGCCACGGCCTCAGCCCTGCCGTAGCCGCCCAGCTCACGCGCCGCTTGCACATCCCGCACGGCCCCGGCGGCCGCGCCGAAAGTCTCAACGTGGCCGTGTCAGCCGCCATTTTGCTGGATAATTTTTTCCGCAATGTGTAGGGCCGCGACAGCTACTATTTCTTAACCTGGGAACCCGAGCAGCCATTATGCTGAGCTTACCGAAGTATCTCGCCCGCATCGTTAGATTGATGATTTAACGAGGCGGGCAAGATGCTTCGGTAGGCTCAGCATGACGGCCTATTTAGGTTTTTCCCGTAGTAAAGCCCGGCAACTTAATTGCCCAGCAGGCGCAGGCCGAAGCTCAGCGTTTGGGCCTGCGGGCCCCGGCCGTCGCGGAACAGGTCGTTGAGGTTGTACTTCGCAAAAAAGTTAATGGAGCGGAAGCCGACCGTGGCTTGCAGGCCATACTGCCAGTCGGTGAGGTTGTACGAGCCGTAGTCCTTGTCCTTGTACGTCGAGCCGTTTTCAAAATACTTGAGCTTGGTCCAGCTAGCCAGGCGGTAGCCCACAAAGCCACCCGCCCCCAAGTGAAACGTGTTGTGGTGGTGCGCGTCGTGCAGGCGCAGCTGAAGCATCAGCGGCACGGTGAAGGTAGAGGTAGCCAGCTTGGTTTTCTGGTACTGGCGGGTGGTGGCTTCATGCACTATGCTGGTAATGCCGTTCTGGCTAATCCACTTGTTGTTGCCTTCCAGCATGTAGTTGTTGAAGGCAAATTCGGGACCGCCCACCAGGTAGAGCGGGCTGCGCGCCCCGCCCAGACGCGGCCGAAAATTGAGCCCAATGTTGAAGTAGCGCGAGCCCTCGGGCCGTAGCTCGGGAGCGCCAGTGCCAGCTTTGTTGACCAGCGCATTCAAGCCAAAATCCACCACGAGGTACGCGGCGTTGTGCGTGCGGTTGGTTTCCTGCTGGGCCTCCCGCAGCGAGTCGCGGCGGGCCTGGCGGGTTTCGGCACTGCCGGCGGAGTAGACTTTTTTGCCGTCTTCGTTCACCCGTACACGCCAGCCAAAAGCTTTGTCCAGCGCCACATCGACGCGGTTGGTGCGCGGCTCACCAGTTTTTTTGCGGGTCGTGATGCGGATTTCCTCGGGCAGGTTCTGGCCCGGCTGGTCCTGGTTAGGAAAATAGGCCACCGTCACACGGTCGTTGTTGGACTTGGCCGCTTCCGCATCGGCCTGCTTGATGTAGCCGCCCAGCCGCGCCACCAGCGAGTCGAGGTGGTACTGCGGCAGCTGGCGTAGCTGCTGGGCATCGCGCACCACCAGCGTCATGGTCGCCTTGTTAGGCAGCCGCACTACGATGGTGTCGCTGGGCACCGGGGGCAGCGTGCGGGCCTGGGCCGTGAAGGAAGCAGCAGCGAGCAGCGCCGCCAACGAAGCAGAAAACAGGACAGGTTTCATGGTTAAAAAGGCGTTGAGAGTGGGCAGTGAAAGACAAGCCTGCGCCGGGCGGCGCAAGAAAAAAGCAGGTAATGCAAACTGATTAGGGAGCTACAGCTGGATGGTGCGGCTCAGGGTGCGGCCCCCCAGGCGGGCCTGCACGGTTACGGTCTGGGCCAAGCCGGTCGCCTCGGCTAGGCTCACGGGCTCGCCGTGCACCAGGTGGTCGGCCTGGCGTAGCAGGCCGCCGAGGCGCAGCCGGCGGCGGGGGCTGGCGGTCGGCTCAGTGGTCGCTACGCTGGCCAGCACCACGGCGGGCTGGGCCGGGGCCGGGCCGCGGCGCACCTCTACTTCCACCACTTCCGACGGGTTGGTCATGGTGGCTACCAGCGCCGGGCTGGGGGTAGAAGCCGGGGCGATAGCAGTAGTAGAGGTAGTGGTAAGTATCGGCTGGCCAGCCGGAGATTTCCGCCCCCCGTTGCTGGCCAGTTGGCCGGCCGCTGTGTCCAGCGCTCGGGATGGCAGGCGACGGCTACTGGCTGCCCGGGTGGCCGTGGCGGCGCGGCCGGCCCGGGTAGTAGTGGCTATCGGGGTGCTAGATGGCGAAGTGCTGGGAGCGGTTGCCTGGCTAGCCAAAGATTTTTTATTTTTCTCTAAAGAGTTCGGTGAGATGCGCGTAATAGATTCTTTCGCAGGAGTATTGGTGCTGGCAACGTCATTGGGGTGAGCCGCCGTCGTTTCAGCCTCCATTGTGGGTAATTGCGAGCGGCTGGCCGTAGTGCCAGTTGGCAGCTGCGTAGCCGCCCGCCCGGTAGCCAGCCCGCCGCCCGGCTGGGCCCCACGGCCACTCTGCCAGAGCAGCCCGCCCGCCAGTAGCGAAAGCAGCAGCACCGCCGCCGCTGAAAGCTGCCACCAGGCTACCACCCGGCGCCGCCGTGGCGTGGGGTGCAGGTGCTCATCCTCCAAGCGTTCCCACACCGCGCGGCGGGGCTGGGAGGCATGGCCTTCCAGCCCCGTCCGAAACAGGGAGTCGAGGCGCTCGGCCTCGGCCAGCTCGGCCAGGCGGCGCTGCAAGTCGGCACCCGGCGGGGTAGCGTGCCCGCCCAGGTGCTGGCGAAAGAGGTCGTCGAGGTTATCGGAGGGCATGGGTATAGCGTATAAAAGGATAAGTAAAAGGCAAGTTTCGTCGCAGTCAGGAGGTTTTGATAGGCTAGCCCGTGACGGTCAATACCTGGAGCTTGCGTTGCAGCATAGCCCGCGCCTTACTGAGCTGCGACTTGCTGGTGCCCTCCGTAATACCCAGCGCCTCCGCGATTTCGGGGTGCGAGTAGCCCTCCAAGGCGTAGAGGTTGAAGACGGTGCGGTAGCCGGTGGGCAGGGTCTGGAGCAGGGCCAGCAGCTCTTCGGCTTGCAGTTGGGTGTCGGCAGTGGCGGGGGTGGTAGCCAGGTTTTCGGGCTGGGCAAAGTCTTCGAAGGAGAGGTGCAGCGGCTCGCGGCGGCGCAACTCCATGAGCGCCTGGTTGACCATGATGCGGCGTATCCAGCCCTCGAAGCTGCCTTCTTGCCGGAAGGTGGGCAGCGCCCGAAACACCTGGGCAAAGCCCAGCAGTAGGGCTTCTTCGGCGTCTTCGGGGCGCTTGAGGTAGCGGCGGCACACCGTCAGCATCAGCCCCGCAAACTGGTTGTAGAGCTGGCGCTGGGCGCGGGGCTCGCCCCGCAGGCAGGCGGCAATGAGGTCGGGCTCGGTCACGGGGCAGGGTAGTAGTGGCGCAAAGGCTGGCGGGGTTTGGGACGGTAGATGCGGGGTAATGGGCAGCGGTTGCCTGGAACAGCGGAAAACTTGGCGCGGCCCACAAAAAAGCCCCGGCCGAGGGCCGGGGCGACGAAGCTATTGCACCTGAAAATAAAATCCTTGCCGAAGGTCGGCAGCTTCTTGAAAAGCCTGCCGGGTCTTGTTCGCATAGTCGCCTATTAAAACCCGGCTTTGGGCAAAATCCTGCCAGATTAGCGTCACGGGCAACGGCATGGTCGCACTGATTAAATCCCAAAGGGCGTCCAGATTGCGGCCGTAGTAAGGAAAGCTAAATGCCTCGTCAAGCCAATCGTGCAGAGCATTTTGACTAGCTAGCTGGCCACCTGGCAGGAGGAGAGTTTGCATACGGGCAATATGTTACCTGCGTCACTACTCGCGCAGCCAGCGCGTCATGACTGGGAAGCCCTCCGTTGTGGTCAGCCCCATCCACACCAGCAGGGGCAGGCCCATGTACTGGCCGTTGGTAAAGATGTCGATGAGCCATTCATTCTGGCCTCTGTAGCCCTGCGGGTGAAACACCACCACCGGCGGAATGCCCAGGTGCCGGCAGGCGGCGTAGGTCCAGAGCAACACGGCCAGCTCCTCACCTTCCTTTTCGGGGTGGTTTTCGGTGACGTTGGCGCCCAGTAGCGGGCGCTCGGCGGCTACGGTGACGGCAATGTGGCCCGCCTCGTGGAGCACATCGCCGGGGTAGAGCAGGCGGGCGCGGTCGAGCAGCAACTCCCCCTTTTCAATAAGTAACCCCGGCAGAAAACCCGTTTTGTCAAACGAGGTTTCCCGCACGGGGAGGCCGATGGAAGCTAGAAATTCAAGCATCCGGTCGAGGTAGTCGGCCGGGGTTACTACGGAGGTTTGGGCAGCAGGTGGCTGGCTGGTGGGCAGCATGGCGGGGCAGTAAAGGAGTTGACGCGCCCAAGATACCGCCCCGACCGGGCTTACTTTTCGTACTGGCCCACGCTGAGCATCACCAGCGTGCAGGCCTCCTCGGTGCGGATACCGGCGGCCTGGGCTTTTTGCTCCAGCTCAGGGTTTTCGGTGCCGGGGTTGAAAATTATCCTTCGGGGCTTTAACCCTAAAATATAATCGTACCAGCCGGTTTGGTTTTGCGGGCCTACGTAGAGCGTCACGGTGTCGATGCCGGCTTCGGCGGGACGGTCGGTGTGGATGTCGAGGCCAGCCACCTGGCCTTTGCGAATGCCCACCGGCACTACCTCGTGGCCGTGGCGCTTGAGCGAATGCACGGCCTTGTAGGCGTAGCGGTCGGGGTTGTCGGTGGCTCCCAGAACAAGGGTTTTCATAATCGCAGATTTAACGGATTAAACGGATTTCGCAGATACGCCACCTGCGGTGGCTGACTACGCGGGTGGGGTTTACGTAGAGTAGGGGCAATTAGACGGCTTAGATGGACAGGCGTTGCCATGCAACGCCGCCCGCGTAGTCAGCCACCGCAGGTGGCGTATCTGCGAAATCCGTTTAATCCGTTAAATCTGCGATACTGCTTCGGCTATGCGCTCGCCGTCCATGGCGGCGCTCACGATGCCGCCGGCGTAGCCCGCGCCCTCGCCGCAGGGATAGAGGCCGGCCACTACCGGGTGGCGCAGGGTGTCATTGTCGCGCGGGATGCGCACCGGGGAGGAGGTGCGGCTTTCCACGCCCACAATCTGGGCCGCGTTGGTGGCGAAATCCGGGATTTTGCGGCCGAAGGCGCGGAAGCCCTGCCGCAGCCGCTCGCTGAGCGCGGGGCCGAGCACGGCGTCCATCTCTACCGAGACGAGGCCGGGCTGGTAGCTGGTTTCGAGCAGGCTGGGGGAGAGCTTCTTCTGGAGGAAGTCGCCCAGGCGCTGGGCGGGGGCCAGCTGGGTGCCGCCCGCCAGCAGGCAGGCGCGCTGCTCGATTTCCTGCTGCAAGTGCAGGCCGGCCAGCACGCCGTAGCGGGCCACGTCCATGTCGGCCAGCTCCACGGCGGCCACGATGCCCGAGTTGGCAAAGCGCGAGTCGCGGCGGCTGGGGCTCATGCCGTTGACTACCACCTCGCCGGGCGCGGTGGCCGCCGGCACGATGAAGCCGCCCGGGCACATGCAAAACGAAAACACGCCCCGCTGGGCATCGCGCACCTTGGTTTGCTCCACCAGCGCATAGCTGGCGGCGGGTAGTAGGCCGCGCTCGGGCCGCCCGTACTGCGCCCGGTCGATGAGGCTTTGCGGGTGCTCGACGCGCACGCCGAGCGCAAACGGCTTGGCCTCGATAAGCACGCCGCGCCGGTGCAGCAGCTCGTAGATGTCGCGGGCCGAGTGGCCAGTGGCCAGGATGGTGGCCTCGGCCTCCAGCGCCTCGCCGGTGTGCGTGACTACCCCGCGCAGGTGGTCGTTTTCTAAAATCAGGTCCGTTACCCGCGTCTCAAACCGCACCTCGCCGCCGGCCTCGATGATGGCATCGCGCAGGCTCTGGACCACGGCGGGCAGCTTGTTGGTACCGATGTGGGGGTGAGCGTCGACCAGGATGTCGGGCGTGGCGCCGTGCTGCACCAGCCGCCGCAGGATGCGGCCCACGTCGCCGCGCTTGGTGGCGCGGGTGTAGAGCTTGCCATCGGAGTAGGTGCCCGCGCCGCCCTCGCCAAAGCAGTAATTGGAGTCGGGGTTGACGAGGTGCTCCTTATTAAGGGCGGCCAAATCGCGGCGGCGGGTGCGCACGTCCTTGCCGCGCTCCAGCACGATGGGTTGCAAGCCCAGCTCGATGCAGCGCAGTGCTGCAAACAGGCCCGCTGGCCCGGCGCCCACCACCAGCACCCGGCGGCGCGCCTGGCGCACGTTGGGGTACTCAAACCACGGTCCCAGCAGCTCGCGGGAAGTGGCGGGCTCGGCGCGGAGGTAGATGTCGGCCCGCAGGCGCACCAGCGGGCGGCGGCCCCGCGCATCAAGCGAGCGCTTGCGGATGTGGACAAAATCGGCTTCGCCGGGGCGCAGGCCCGCGGCGGCCAAAATGGCCTCGTAGCGGGCCAATTCATCATAGGCGACCTCGGGGGCGAGGGCCAGGTCTAGTTCTTGGGGCATGGGGAAAGGGAGTTAGCCTTTAAAGCCCAGCAAAATTACGAAGGGGGGCGAGTATAGGTGAACTCTAAGGAGCATTAAGTAGCCACATGCTTTATCTTGCTTATACTTGCCACTATTACCATTAACAAAATCTGGTAAGCATTAGAAGTAGCTGGTAAAGACAAAATTTTACGTGAAAAGTATGAAAAAGAAATATTCTCAAACAGACTTAATGAAAATTGCTATAGAAGAACACCTTAAATGCACTGAGTTTCCTAGGGTCGGTGCTGTGGTTGCGAAAGATGGGGTAGTATTAGCAACAGGTTATAGAGGAGAAAGGCTTGGAATTCATGCTGAAAGAGTCGCAGTTGAAAAGTTGACTTCTGACCAGCTTAAAAACGCGGAGTTATACACAACATTAGAGCCTTGTGTTAAATTGCAGCAAGACCAAGTTGTTGAGTCCTGTACAGATTTAATTATCAAGTCTGGAATAGTAAAGACTTTTATTGGGGTTTTAGACCCTAATGGTACAATATACTCGGAGGGTTACAGAGCGCTATTACAAAGTAAGGTTAGCGTAGGATTCTTCAATCGGAATTTACGGGATGCAATAGAAGAAGAAACTTTTGAGTTTGGTGAAGTCCATAAGATAACTAAACACGGGAAAAGGCATATCCCTGTAGTTCATAGTGGAACTAGCTTAACCGTTGAATTCTCAGAAACTGATTCTAGAACAATCAGATTACATTGGAGTACATTACAGATAACCCATGGCTGTGTAGACCTTTCAAGTGATAATGGCGCAGTGAGAGTAGCATCGGGTGCTACAAATTTTGCTGATATATCAGACCCTATGGTATTCAGGTTTCCGAGCCATGTCGCTCGCATGAGAAAAGGGATGATTGCAGTAGTTAAGCCATCTGGCGCAACATTTTGTGTGCTAATCAAATTGCTTGACTTATATCCAAACGATATTCTTTTTCAATGGGAAGTGCGAAACGACGAATAAGCTATTGAAGAAGTTCGCTTGAAAAATAATCAAGAAGCAATAAAATTATAATTCTTGTTAAACCCGCGCCGGGTTCCGGGCTACTTTTGGCGCATGTCTGCTAGCCCCGCCTCTCCGCTTCGCTCCATCATTTCCGGCTCCATCGGCAACCTTGTCGAGTGGTACGACTGGTACGCTTACTCGGCCTTTGCGCTGTACTTCGCGCCCGTCTTTTTTCCCAAGGCCAGCCCCACGGCGCAGCTGCTGAACACGGCGGCCATTTTCGCGGTGGGCTTTCTGATGCGGCCGCTGGGGGCCGGGTTTTTGGGGCGCTACGCCGATAAGCACGGGCGGCGGGCGGCGCTGCTGCTCTCGGTGCAGCTGATGGCCGGCGGCTCGCTGCTCATTGCCTGTGCGCCGGGCTACGCCACCATTGGGCTGGGGGCGCCGGCTATTTTGCTGGTGGCCCGGCTGCTGCAAGGCATCAGCGTGGGCGGCGAATATGGCACTTCGGCCACCTACCTCAGCGAGATGGCCGGCGCGCGGCACCGGGGCTTCTGGTCGAGCTTTCAGTACCTGACCCTTATGGGTGGGCAGCTGCTGGCGCTGGTGGTGCAGCTGGCCTTGCAGCAGTTTCTGACCGCCGCCGAGCTTACGGCCTGGGGCTGGCGCATCCCGTTTGTTATTGGGGCGGGAGCGGCCATCGGGGCGCTCTACCTGCGCGCCCACATGAGTGAAACCGCCGCCTTCGAGCAGGAAAAAGCCGCCGAAGCCAGCAGCGCCCGGCCGGCCCGGCTCTCGGCCCTGCAACAACTCAGGGCCTACCCGCGCGAAACCCTCACCGTGGTGGGCCTCACGCTGGGCGGCACCCTGGCCTTCTATACCTTCACTACCTACGCCCAGAAGTTTTTGGTGAATACCAGCGGCTTCACCAAGGAGCAGGCCACCCTGATTTCGTTCGGGGCGATGGCCGTGGCGCTGCTGTTTCAGCCGCTGCTGGGGGCTATTTCCGATGTGGTGGGGCGGCGGCCGGTGCTGCTGTTTTTCGGTATCGGGGCCACGCTGGGTACGGTGCCGCTGCTGCGGGCGCTGGCCCACCCCGGCGGCGCGTGGGGCGCGTTTGGGCTGCTCGTGGCCGCGCTGTTCGTGGTGAGCGCCTACACCAGCATCTCGGCCATCGTGAAGGCCGAGCTGTTTCCGACCCACATCCGGGCGCTGGGGGTGGGGCTGCCCTACGCGCTCACGGCGGCCATCTTCGGTGGCACCGCCGAGTACCTGGCGCTGCTAGCCAAGGAGCAGGGCGTGGCCGAGTATTTCTATTGGTACGTGACGGGCTGCGCGTTTATCTCGCTGCTCGTGTACTGGCGCATGGGCGAAACCAAGGCGCGGGGGCACATGTAAGCGGCTAGCTGACATGCCTGAGCAACGAAGTCTCCGCCGCCCGCGCCCATGAAGCTGCCCTATTATTACAAGCTGAAAGTTAGAACGTGGCTCGCGCCCGCTGAGTTGGCGGCCCTGCTGCGGCAGCACACCCTCACCGAGCAGGGAATCAGTGAAAAAGACCAGCTACTGCGGGCCAACGCCCAGCGCCAAGCCGCTAGCGGCAAGCCCCTTGACTTATTCAGCACCACGTTTACGGCCACCGGCTTTACGCTGGCCCGCGCCCTGCCCGAGTGGGACTATGTGCCGGGCCGCCCGGTATGCGTAGCTCACTGGCAGCCTGAGGGCAGCGGCAGCCGCGTCCGGCTTAGCTGCAAGGCCGTGCTTTTTATCCGGATTTTCATGTTTATCTGGGGCTTCGGGGCAGCCTTTGGCATCCTCAGCATTTTTTTCGGCTCCCTGGCCGAAGGCAAATACCGCGATGCCCTCATCACGCCCTTTGCTATGTCTCCCTTTCCACTGGCGTTCTGGCTATTTCACAAGCTACTCTTCAAAAACGACGTGGACAAGGCGCTACGGTTTCTGCGCAGCATCGGCTTCACCCAAGAGCCATAGCCATCAGCCAAGCACCAAACCTTCCAACCACGCCAATACCAGCAAACCAAAACCAGTCAGCCCGCGCAGCAGGCGTATCCACGAAATCCGTTTAATCCGTTAAATCTGCGGTTTAAACTTATTATGGGGCTAGCCACTTATGGCCCCAACCAATTCATTTTTCCCTTTCACCCACCGCTCCATGCGTTTCTTCCACTTCGCTGCCCTAGCCAGCGCCGCCCTGCTCACCGCTGCCACCGCCCAGGCCCAGACCACCACGACCGAGCCCACCCAAACCAAAATGCCCGAAGACAAGTCGAAGCGCCCGAGCCCGCCGGCGGTGGTAAAAACCACCGTGCGCGGCACCGACGTGACCATCGACTACAGCAAGCCCTCGCTGAAGGGCCGCGCCGCCTTTGGCGAAAAATCACCGCTGGCCCCCGTGGGCGAGGTGTGGCGCACCGGCGCCAACGAGGCCACGACCTTCACGGTGAGCAAGCCGGTAAAAATCAACGGCCAGGCGCTGGCCGCCGGCACCTACGGCCTCTTCACCATCCCCGGCGCCACCGAGTGGACCATCATCTTCAATAAAACCGCCAAGCAGTGGGGCGCCTACGAGTACAAGGCGGCCGACGACGTGCTGCGCGTGAAAGTGAAGCCCACGACCCTGGCTAGCCCCGTGGAGCAGTTTACCATCACGGCCGATAAGTCGGGCAAAGTGGCCCTGATGTGGGACAAAACGGAAGCCTCTTTCATGGTGAAATAGCGCGCTTCGTCCAGCTTCACCAATTCAATAGAACGTCATGCTGAGCTTGCCGAAGCATCTCGCCTGCGCCGCTAGGGTTGTTAACCCAACGGCGCGGTAGAGATGCTTCGACAGGCTCAGCATGACGTTCTTTTTCAAGCAACAAGACGTTCTATTATTTTTAAAGCAAACCTCAACCTTATGGAAAAGCTCGTGCTCCTCCGCCACGGCGAAAGCGTCTGGAATCAGGAAAACCGCTTCACCGGCTGGACCGATGTAGACCTCTCGGACCTGGGCAAGCAGCAGGCGGCCCGCGCCGGCCAGCTCTTGCAGCAGCACGGCTACACCTTCGACATCGCCTTTACCTCGGTGCTAAAGCGGGCCATCAAAACCCTCGATATTGCTCTCGAAAACATGGACCAGCTCTGGATTCCGGTGCAAAAGTCGTGGCGGCTCAATGAGCGGTTCTACGGTGCGCTGCAAGGGCTGAACAAGGCCGAAACCGCCGCCCAGTACGGCGTCGACCAAGTGCAGGAGTGGCGGCGCTCGCCCCACGCGCACCCGCCCGCCGTGAGCAAAGATGACCCCCGCTGGCCCGGCCACGACCTGCGCTACGCCCACCTCACCGCCCGCGAGTTGCCCACCACCGAAAACCTGAGCGAGACCCTGGCCCGCGTTATGCCCTTCTGGACCGAGAAGATAATGGCCGCCCTGCGTCGCAACCAAAAGGTGATTATCGCCGCCCACGGCAACAGCCTGCGCGCCCTGGTGCAGTACATCGACCACCTTAGCGATGAAGAGGTTACGAGCCTCGATATCCCCACCGGCGTGCCGCTGGTGTACGAGTTGGACGAGGATTTCAACCGCATCCGCCACTATTATCTGGAGGAAGCCGGGCCCAAGCCCGCCGCTAGCCCTGCGGCATCCTAGCTAGTTGCGTGGCGTGGCCTTACCTTTAAGGTTAGCCTACGCCTAGCCGTTTTGTCCGACTCGCCCCACGCCCGCCTCGCCACCCTAGCCGACCCCACGGCCGCGCCCGCCGACCAGCTTCCGCGCCTGCGCAAGCTGCTGGAAAGCCTGCTGCGCGCCGACTACAAGCGCCGCAAAGCGCCCTTCGGCAACCTCTTTCAGGCGATAGGTGGGGCCTGCTACGCCCTGGAGCTGGACCCCGGCCTGCGTGCCCGCCTGCAAGACCTGCGCGTGGCCGCCAACCTCGTGCTGCACGAAAGCTACCCCGGCACCCCCGCCGAGGTGGCAACCGGCTTCGCCGCCGTGGCCGAGCTGTTGGAAGCCCTCACCGGCGAGCCCTACACCGGCCCGCGCCCGCCAGCGCCCGCCGAAATTCTGGCCCACCTACCGGCCCCCACGCCCGCGCTGCCCGCCCCGGCTACCCCCGAAAATGCGGCCGACCCGCGCGCCGTGTGGCGGGTGCAGGTCGTGTACGCCGACCTACCCACCGGT
>Ga0268353_100153_pt1 | contig 11982 bp, 7 predicted proteins | sample G5R2_NF_18SEP201_FD_190168 | JGI IMG/M metagenome (GOLD analysis project Ga0268353, IMG submission 190168) | Phyllosphere microbial comminities from switchgrass, GLBRC, Michigan, United States - G5R2_NF_18SEP2017_LD1 | ecosystem: Host-associated > Plants > Phyllosphere > Phylloplane/Leaf | place... | reverse complement strand
TCGTCGATGATGCGGGCCCCTTCCTCGGCGTTGGTGCCTTGCAGGCGCACGATGATGGGCACGCGGATGTCGCCGATTTTCTTGTAGGCTTCCACCACGCCGTTGGCAACGCGGTCGCAACGCACGATGCCGCCGAAGATGTTAATCAGGATAGCCTTCACGTTTGGGTCCTTCAGGATGATGCGGAAACCAGCTTCAACCGTCTGGGCGTTGGCTCCACCGCCTACGTCGAGGAAGTTGGCCGGCTCGCCGCCGCTCAGCTTGATGATGTCCATAGTAGCCATGGCCAGGCCGGCGCCGTTTACCATGCAGCCCACGTTGCCGTCGAGCTTCACATAGTTCAGGTTGCTTTCGCTAGCCTCTACCTCCAGCGGGTCTTCCTCGTTGAGGTCACGCAGGGCCACGAAATCCTTGTGGCGGTACAGGGCGTTGTCGTCCAGGGTCACCTTGGCGTCAACGGCCAGGATTTTGTTGTCCGACGTTTTCAGCACCGGGTTAATCTCGAACATAGCCGAGTCCGTCTCGTCGTACGCCTTGTACAGGGCCGTTACGAACTTCACCATCTCCTTGAAGGCATCGCCTGAGAGGCCGAGGCCGAAGGCGATTTTGCGGGCCTGGAAGCCTTGCAGACCCACGGCGGGGTCGATGAATTCCTTCAGGATTTTCTCGGGGTGCGACTCGGCTACCTCCTCGATGTCCATGCCACCCTCGGTGGTGTAGATGATGACGTTTTTACCGCTCGTGCGGTCGAGCAGCACGCTCATGTAGTACTCCTTGGTGGGGCTTTCGCCGGGGTAGTACACGTCCTGGGCGATGAGCACTTTGTGCACTTTGCGGCCTTCGGCGCCGGTCTGCTTAGTCACGAGCTGCATGCCGATAATCTGGCCGGCGATGTCTTTTACCTGCTCCAGGTTTTTGGCGAGCTTCACTCCGCCGCCCTTGCCCCGGCCGCCGGCGTGAATCTGGGCCTTGATAACGTACCAGCTAGTGCCGGTTTGCTCGGTGAGCTTTTTGGCGGCTTCTACGGCTTCTTCGGCAGTGTCGGCGGTGAGGCCTTCCTGCACGCGCACGCCGTACTTTTTCAGGATTTCCTTGCCTTGATACTCGTGAATGTTCATCGGAGGGGGTAGGGGTGGAGTTTTTTATTGGCGCGAAGGTAGGGCCGGAAGCATGAATGCAGAATTTAGAAGCGACAAGGAAAAATTACCCCGGCACCAATTCAGCCTTCTCCCGGCCAAATTCCGCCGCGAACTAAGCCCAACGCCCGGCGGGCTTTCCGCGTAGCTTTGCCCAGTTACACGCCGTTTCTCCTTCTTTGCTTTGTTACAAGCCATCAACCTCCGCAAAAGCTACAACTCGCTGGAAGTGCTCAAGGGCATCGACCTCACCATCAAGCGGGCCGAAATCGTGAGCATCGTGGGCTCGTCGGGGGCCGGCAAAAGCACGCTGTTGCACATCTTGGGCACCCTGGACAACCCCGATTCGGGCGAGGTGCTTTTCGATGGGCAGTCGGTGACCAGCCTGGGCCGCACCTCGCTGGCTAAGTTTCGCAACCGCCACATCGGCTTCGTCTTCCAGTTTCACAACCTGCTGCCCGAGTTCACGGCCATCGAAAACGTGTGCCTGCCCGCCTACCTCGCCGACCGCTCTGAGAAAGAAGTGCGGGTGCGGGCCCGCGAATTGCTCGGCCTGCTCAACCTCGACCACCGCGTGGACCACAAGCCCAGCGAAATGAGCGGCGGCGAGCAGCAGCGCGTGTCCGTGGCCCGCGCCCTCATCAACTCGCCCGAAATCATCTTCGCCGACGAGCCCAGCGGCAACCTCGACTCGCGCAATGCCCAGGAACTGCACGAGCTGTTCTTCTGGCTGCGCAAGGAGTTTGGCCAAACCTTTGTCATCGTGACCCACAACGACACCCTGGCCCAGATGGCCGACCGCACCATCGTGATGCGCGACGGCCACATTCTGGAAGAAAAAGGCACCTCGTAGGGATATAATCGGCTGCTATTAATAGAGCACGTCATGCTGCGCTTGCCGAAGCAGCTCGCTCGCACCGCTGGGTTAAGTAACTCGACGGCGCAAGCGAGCTGCTTCGGCAAGCGCAGCATGACGTGCTGCTTTAGGGTGCTTTTGAGCCGATTTGCTTGCTGAAAACTTTGGCTAACCCCCTTGGAAAATCGCCTTGCTAAAAACTAATTTTTTACACCTCCAAAACACGCTGATAATCAGCACTAAATTTTACTAAAAAAATTGGTATTCGGGGCACCTTCTTTCGCCGGGCTGGGTTTGATATTCGTACTACAGAACGATAACCGGCCGCTGGCCACCCCACACCATGACCGAAGTCACCAAAGCCCCGAAAGAAGCTACTTCTAAGAAAGCCGCTCCCCGTGCGGAGAGCTATGACATTGCGAAGTCGGACGAGACGTTCGACCTGGCGAAGGACTTGGCCAAGTTTATCAAAGAAAACAAGCTCAGCACCCAGGTGCAGGGTAAGGAGTTTGTGAACGTGGAGGGCTGGCAATACGCCGGCTCGCGCCTGGGCATCGTGCCCATCGTGGAGCACGTTATCAACCTCAGCAACGAGCAGGAGATTAAATACCAGGCCAAGGTCACGCTCTTCGACCTGCGCCACCAGACCACCGTGGGCGCTGGCTTCGCCATCTGCTCGAATAAAGAGAGCGGCAAGAAGTTCTACCAGGAGTTTGCCATTGCCAGCATGGCCCAGACCCGTGCCATCGGCAAGGCCTACCGCAACATCCTGGCCTGGATTATCCGCGCCGCTGGCTACGAGCCCACCCCGGCTGAAGAGATGGAGTATAGCGGCAACGTGCCCGCGCCCGCCGTGGCCCCGGCCGTAGTAGCCGAGCCCGCCCCCGTGATGCGCGCCGTGACCACCGCACCCGTCGCCCCGGCCGAGGTACCCGCTGCCGAGGCTGCTGCCCCGGCCCCCGTGCAGTACGCTACGGCCAGCCAGAAGGAGGAAATCATCCGCCTGCTGAACCACCCGCTCATCACGCGCCAGGAAAAGACCAAGATGCTGCTCAACATCAACCGCCTTGATGAAGAGCGCGCTACCCAGGCCATCGCCAAGCTGCGTAAGGCCATCGAGGACCGCGAAGGCACCACGGCCGTAGCTGCTTAATTCGCTAGCCAGATTTATTTCGAGAGAGCCCGGTACCGTAAGGTGTCGGGCTTTTTTGGGGCCGTGCAGTACCTTTCTGCTAAATTAAATTCGATAGATGCGTAAGTTGAGACCACTCTGGCTAGCCTGGGGAAGCTGCTTGGTAGCGAGTTGCCACGAGCCGGCCCCAGTCGCTACGGTAGCCAGCCCGCTCGCTGAAAAGCATGGGCGTGAGGGTATCATGGATTCTCTCAGCATTTGCTACAAGCCGCTACCCCAAAAAAGCCCGCGCGCATTCCGGGAAGGCCAGCGCCTACCGTTTGTGCAAAGCACCGACACGGTGATTAACGACGAGCGCGGACTAATTCTGGGGCCTAAATTTGTGCTTGGCAACTCTTATATCCAGTGGGACGACCAAAATCGGGTGAGCCGGCTCTTCGTCGCGGACGCCCGCATCAAGCTGAGCCACGGCCTGCACGTGGGAATGCCCCAAGTACAGGTATTGCGGCAACTGGGCTGGCAGGGGCGCCTGGACAATCAGCCCGATACCTTGTCGCTCGACAGTGGTTTCCTGGACAATGGCGTTGACTTTGTCTTTAGGCAAGGCCGGCTGTCTAGCGTTTCGCTGGTAAACGAAGCCGATTAAAAACGCATTTGCATGCTTACTCCTGCTCCCCCCGCTGCCCCGCTCGCCCTGCTGCGCCAGTACTGGGGCCACCAGCAGTTTCGGCCGGGCCAGCAGGAGATTATCGAGGCCGTGCTGGCTGGGCGCGACGCGCTGGCCCTGCTGCCCACCGGCGGCGGCAAAAGCGTGTGCTTCCAGGTGCCTGCGCTGGCCCGGCCGGGCCTGTGCGTGGTCGTGACGCCGCTCATCGCCCTCATGCGCGACCAGGTCGAGAACCTGCGAAAGCGCGGCCTCAAGGCCGAGGCCGTGTACGCGGGCATGAGCCACCAGGAAATCGACCAGGCGCTCGACAACTGCGTGTACGGCCGCGAGGTGAAGTTTTTGTACGTCAGCCCCGAGCGCCTGCTCACCGACTTGTTTCGGGCGCGGGTGGCGCGCATGAGCGTAGGTCTGCTGGCCATTGATGAGGCGCATTGCCTCTCGCAGTGGGGCTACGATTTTCGGCCGCCCTACCTGCGCATTGCCGAGCTACGGGCGCTGCTGCCGCCCGAGGTGCCGTGCATTGCCCTCACGGCCACCGCCACCGGGCAGGTGCGCCAGGATATTGTCGAAAAGCTCCAGTTTCGGCCCGGCTACGGCATTTTTACTAAAAGCTTTGCCCGGCCCAAACTCTCGTACTCGGTGCTGCAAACCGAGGACAAGCAGCGCCGCCTGCTGGAAGTGCTGCGCGGCGTCGGCCCCGGCAAAACGGGCATCGTGTATGCTCGCACCCGCCGCCAGGCCGAGGACACGGCCACCTGGCTTGCGCAGCAGGGCCTGCCCGCCGCCGCCTACCACGCTGGCCTGCCCGGCGAGCAGCGCACCCGCATCCAGCAGGCTTGGCTAACTGATAAAACGCGTATTATTGTGGCTACCAATGCCTTTGGAATGGGCATCGATAAGCCCGACGTGCGTGTGGTGGCCCACCTCGACGCCCCCGCCACCCTCGAAGCCTATTACCAGGAGGCTGGCCGCGCCGGGCGCGACGGCCTCTACGCCTTTGCGGTGCTGCTCAGCGGCCCCGCCGATGCCGACGGCCTGCGCCGACAAGCCACGCTGGCCCACCCGCCGCCCGATGTAGTGCGCCGCGTGTACCAGGCACTGGCCAATTACTCGCGCACGGCCGTGGGCGGCGGCGAGCTAGTGGCCTTCGACTTCGACCTCGGCCTGTTTGCTGAAACTTACCGCCTCAAGGCCATCGACGCGCACCACGCCCTTAAGATGCTGGAGCAGCAGGGCTTCGTGCAGCTCACCGAGGCCGTGAACCAGCCCGCCCGGGTGCAGCTCATTAGTAATCAGCAGGACTTGTATCAGTTCCAAGTGGCTAATGCCCAGCACGACCAGCTTATCAAGGCGCTGCTGCGGCTGTACGGGGGCGAATTGTTCGTGGCGTTCCAAGCCATTTCGGAGAGCGCGCTGGCTCGCCACCTGCGCCAAAGCACCGTGGACGTGACGCGCCAGCTGCGCTACCTGCACAGCACCGGCGTGCTGCACTACCAGCCCCGGCGCGAGCTACCGCAGGCGCTCTTCACCACGCCCCGATACGACGCTGCCCAACTGCCGCTTGACGAGCGCCGCCTCCGGGCGGCCAAGCAGCTCACCGAGCACCAGACCGCCGCCGTCATCGACTACGCGGCCAGCACCACGCGCTGCCGCCAGCAGCTGCTGCTCGACTATTTTGCCGAGCCTGACGCTGCGCCCTGCGGTGTCTGCGACGTGTGTTTGGCCCGCAAAAAAGCCCAGCAAGCGCCCGTCAGTCCCGCCGGCCTGCAAGCCGGCTTGCTCGACCTACTGCGTGCCGCGCCCCTGTTGCCCCGCCAAATCGTGGCCCGCTACCCCGCCGGCGACGCTACCGCCGTGACGGCCGCCCTGCGCGGGCTGGTAGAAGCAGGCCAGCTGGCTTATATGCCCGACGGCAAGCTACGGTTGGCCAGCTGATTATAAATAGCGAAGGCCCGGGCTACGAGGAAGGGTATTCGTCGCAGCCCGGGCCTGATACTACTGATTTGCAGCTGGCTAGCCAGCCTGGTAGGCCATGATGCCGCCTTCCAGATTGCGCACATTGGTGAAGCCCTGCTGGGTCAGAAAAGCTTTGGCAGCCGAGGAGCGGGCCCCGCTTTTGCAATGCACAATAACTTCTTCGTCCTTAGCTTCTTCAAGGTCGTCGAGCTTGGTGGGTAGGGTGCCCAGCGGAATGTTCTGGCTACCGCTGATGCGGCTTTCCTCGAACTCCCAGGGCTCGCGCACGTCGATAATGAGCGGAGTTTCGCCGGCTTGCTGGCGGGTTTTGAGTTCGGCGGAGGTGATATCGGGCATGAGCTTTTTAGAAAAAATAACGAATACAGCGGCTTATTCCACCGCCAGGCGGCGGGTGGCCACGCTGCCATCGGCCAAAGTTAGCTGCACCAGGTATACCCCGGCGGCCAGGCTAGCCGGCAGGCGCAGGGTAGGCTGGCCGGCCTCGGCGGCGGGCTGCTGCCACACCGGGCGGCCCAGTACGTCGAGCACCGCCGCCCGGCGAAAGGCCGGCCCACTCACCGCCACCGTGGTGCCGGTGGGGGCGGGGTTGGGGTAAAGGCTGAACTGGGCATTGGTAGCCTGCTGGGCCTGGGTGGCCAAGATGTTGTTGTTCATCACGGCCCGCATCATGATGGTGCCCGGTGTGGAAAGCGTAGGCTGCGACCACGGATTTAGGGCATCCCGCTGGCTATTGTAAAGAAACAGCTGCGGTGCCGTGGTGGGGTTGTTCAAGTCAAAGCCATAGGGCAAAAATTGCCCGCCCGACGCCTGCCCGTAGCCGATGTAAAACCGCCCCGATACCGCCACCGGCTTGCTGAACGTAACGTCCACAAACACTGGCCCGGCGGCCAGCAGGGTGTTGGTCAGCACGCCCGCCTGGGTGGCCAGGGGGGTGGCGGCCGGCTTGCCATTATCGTCGGCCCACACCGCCACGATGACCGAGCGGTTCTGGTAGTTTTCGCCGCCCTGGGCCAGCGGGATATTATTGAAAATGGGGGCCAGCCGGATAGCTTTTACCTGGTCGCTCTTGGCCGCTACAATGGGGTAGGCGTAGTACGTGACAGGCCCCGTGCTCTGGGCCGGCAGCGTCAGGAATGATTCGGCCGTGCCGTCATCAAAAGCGTAATAATCAGCTAGCTCCAGGTCGCGGTAGGTAGAGTCGTTGGGTAGCGTGAGCGGGTTGGGTTCGTTGGTTTGCAGCGCCAGCGTGTAGCGGTAGCGGCGGCTGGTACCGGCCGCCGGCAGTGGGGCTGTGCGCGCATCACCGCTGATAACGACTTGCCGCGCCCCGGCCAGGATGGGCTGGTTGGCCGCCACCCAGGTGCCGCCACCAAAGCCGCCGTTGCTCAGTTCGCGCACCGTGCCCAGCCAGCTAATGGGAGTAGGGTTGCCATTGGACAGCAGGTTATTGACGGTAGTCGTCAGGGCCGGGTTGAGCGGGCTGGTGGCGCTGGCGGCATACTGCCAGGCCGGCATGGCCGTGTAGTTCTGGAGTGGGCTGCTCAGCCCCCGGCTGGTGGCAATATCTTGAAAAATAGTGTCATTAGCCGTTCGGTTGTTATTCAGATAGATATAATCTACCCCAAACGCGTCGCGGCTCGATGCCCGGTTGCCCGAGGCCCGAAATCGAAACCGAAAGCCACTGTGGAAGTAGCCCGCTTGGTTGAGCGGAAAAATCTGTTGCCGGAACCGGGTCGTTTTGCTCTCAGCATTGTAGGTCCAGATGCTGTTCCACTGGCCCGCGTTATCCAAAAACTCCAGCGTGAGGAACACTGGCGTAGCACCACCATTCGCCGCCGGCGAGCCAGCTAGCGTGCCCGCCTGCCAGGCGTAGCTGAAGTAAAGCTGGCTGGCCGCTGAATAGCCACTAAGGTCAATAGGCTGTGAGGTCAGCGTATCGGTGGCGCTGTAGATGGAGGCCGAGCCCGGCGTGTACGGCAAGCCATTGGCCCGCAGGCCGTCAAGCGTAGCGGTGCCGCGCGTGAGCGGCTCGCTGGCCAGGCGGTTGCTGACGTAGGCTCCGCCGCCACTATAGCGCTGGGTGAGGCCGCTGCCATCGGGGTAGCTGCTGGTAGCGTCCTGCCAGCGTAGGGGGCTGGGCTGGCCATCGCGTGGCAGCGTAAAGTCTTCAAAAAAAGGCAGGGCCAACGCCGCCGTACGCTGCGTGGCCTTAGCCGCCGCCACCGGGTTAGTGGCCCGGCCGGGGTCGGCGAGCAGCGGCTGGGGCGTGAGCACGAGGGGCGTCGGCTGGGCATGGGCCGCCAGGCCCAACAGCATAGCCGGCAACCCTAACAAGCGGAGCAGTGGGCGCATAGAATCAGGAAAAAGAGTACCTAAGGTAAAACAACGAGCGCCAGTAGCCTGGCAGTGCGAGCGGTAGCAAAAAAGCAACCTCGCCCGGCCGCTAGCATTACAGCCTAAGCGGTGGGAAAGGTTGCTTGGTTACGTTGGTGCCGCGCGACAGCCGCCAACAGCGGGGCTAGCCACTTATTCTGCTATCCACAAATCCACCAGCTGGCCCATGCGGATGGTGGCGCCGGGCGCCGCCACCGGCCGCTGGCGCACTACCGTGCCGGGCGTTTGGCCGGCTTCGGCAGCCTGCTTGAATACTTCGCCCACTTCGAGGTGCTGGCCGGCGAGCAGGGTACGGGCCTCATCCTCAGGCATACTTACGAGGTTAGGCATCTCAAACTCGGTGTTGCCGAGGCCGTCGCCCACTTCCAGGTCCACCTTGGTACCCTTGGCGATGGGCGCGCCGGCCGCTATCTCCTGGCCACCTACTAACTGCTTGAGCACGGCGTTCTGGGCCACGTTGGGCACTAGCTTTATCTGGCCGATTTCGAGGTCGTAGCTCTTCAGGATGAGTTGCGCGTTCTTCACCGAGCCATCAGTCAGCTTGGGCATCTTGATGACCGGCGGGCGGCGCATAGCCACTGAGATGTAGATTTTGCGGTCCTGCTTCACCTTTTCGCCCGGCGCAGGCTCCTGCGTGAGCACGGTCATGGGCCGGGTGCCGGGCGCGTAGCTGCTGTCGTCCACGAAGTAGGCGAGGTTGCGCTCGTCGAGATAGTTTTCCAGGTCGGCCAGGTTCATGCCCGTCACCTTGGGCACCGTGATGGTTTCGCCGTGGTGCGTGGTGATGGGCAGGTACACGTAGAAAAAGCCTAGCACCAGCGCCGCGCCCAGCGCCACAATCAGCGCCAGGTGCTTGAACACGTCGAACCAGGTATCGGATTTAAAAAAAGACATACAAAAAACTGTCATGCTGACGAAGGAAGTATCTTATCACGAGGGTCTTCCTAGGGTATTTAGTGCGGCTGCGCGACCGTGATAAGGTCCTTCGCAAGCTCAGGATGACAACGCGTTGGTGCGTGCCGCCCGCGCCTTGCCAAAGTCCAGAATGCGGTCGATAAACTGGTAGGGCGTGTAGCCCGCCAGTGCCGTTTGGTGGAAAATACAGGTGGCGGGCGTCATGCCCGGCAGGGAATTGACTTCAATAATAAGCACTTCAATGGCGCCCGACTGCCGCACGCGCACAAAGGCGTCGATGCGAGCGTAGCCCTCGATATGCAAAATCTCGGCCACTTGGTGCAGCACGCACTTCACCTCATCGGAGATGCGCTGGCGCTCGGCGGGGTCCTGGGCGTAGCGGGCGGGGGTGATATTCTGCCCTTCGCCGGCCAGGAATTTTTCCTCCAGGCTCAGTACCTCGCCCGTTGCCAGGGCCTCGCTGGCCTCGAAAACCTCGATTTGCAGCTGGCCTTTGTCATCGTAAGAGGTAAGCAGCCCGCCCGTGACTTCCAGGAACTTAGCTGCGCCGTCGGGGCCGATGAGCGTTTCCACCAAAAAGGCATCCTTCTGCGGAAACTCCTCCTTAAAGCCCAGGTGCAGCACCTCGGCCGGGCCGGTGAGCAGCGGCTCGTCGCGCCGGAAAATCTGCTCGCTGAAGGCCGCCAGCTCGGCGCGGTTCTTAATCTTTTTCACCGCCGACGAGCAGCCATCATCGGCTGGCTTGGCAATGAAAGGATAGCCAAACTGCGTTTCAAGGCTACGGTAAAACGCCTCGGGGTCGGCGGCCCACTCTAGGCGCTGGGCCAGGCGGTGGTCGGCCACGCGCAGGCCCGCCTCACGCAGGCGGCGGTTGGTCTCGAATTTGTTGATGGTCACGGCCGAAGACGCCGCCCCCGAGCCGTTGTAGGGCAGGCCGAATTTCTCCAACTCCTGCTGCAAGGCGCCGTCTTCGCCGGGCCGGCCGTGCAGGGCAATGAACACCTCATCCACTTTTTCGGCCAGTTCCTCAAAAGAAATGCGGCGCGGCGCGGCCACCGGTTGCCCGGCGTAAGTACCCGTGATGCCCGCCGCTTCCTTGCGGATGCGCGCCAGCACCGGGTGGCTGGCTTCGCCAGCCTCGGCGTGCTCTATTTTCTCGCGGATATCGTCCGCGTTATCCTTGAGCATCACGTTGATGGGCAGCTCGTAGAGGCGGAACTCCTCGCTGTTGCCGGCCAGGAAAACCGGCACCGGCCGGTACTTCACCGACGACGACAACTTCTCGTAGATATTACGCCCGCTCTCCACCGAAATATGCCGCTCGGACGAGTAGCCGCCCATAATCACGGCCACCCGAATGCGGTCGTCCTGCACCTGCTGGCGGGCCGCAATGGCTTTATCCAGCGCTTCGAGCTGGCTAGCCAGCTGCACCGGCTTCAGGCCGCCGCGCCGCCGGGCGGCCAGCGAAGTACGAATGATGTACGTCAGAAACTGGCTGGGATTCAGGCCAATCTCCGCCGCCTGGTGGAAGAAGAACGAGGCTGGCAGCATGCCGCTCGTAGTATTCGGGTCGTTGAGGAAGATGGTGCCATCGGCTTGGATGAAGCCGTCCAAGCGCGCGTACACCTCGAAGCCAAAGGTGGTGAACATCTTCTGCGCCTCCTGGCGAATGCGCTCTATATCGGCTTCGGGCAGGTCGATGGGGGTCACTTTGCGGGCTAAGCCCGGCAGGTACTTGGCGCGGTAGTCGAAGACCTCGGTACCCTTCACAATCTCGGTGGGCGGCAGGGCTAGCGGCGCGCCGTTGGCGTCCTCCACCACGATGCAGGAAAACTCGCGGCCCGCCACGAAACTCTCGATGAGCACCTGGGTTTCGCCAGTAGTGCTGGTGCACTCCACGGCGAAGGGACTCAGAAAGCCGGGCGGGCGGCTAAATTTCTCATTTATAAAGTCAAACAGGGCTTCCGGGTGCTCAATAACCGGCACGGTGTAGCCGGGCATTTTCACGCCACCGCCCGTTACGTGGGCTTCGGCGGCTACGGGCAGGCCGATGCCTTCCCGAATGTCGGCGAGCTGTCGCACCCAGGCCAGGCGGCCGTTTTCGTCCAGCTCGGCCCACTGCTCGCGGGTGATGGTGCGGCGAAACAGCGCCCGGTCTACGGCCGCCCGAAACAGCGCCGGGTCTTCCTCCCGCACGATGCTGATGCCAATGCTGCTGCCCTGGCGCGGTGCTTTGAGCACCAGCGGCAGGCCCAACTCGCGGCCCAGCATCGAAAGCAGTGCGTCGGGGTCGGCGGTGGCCCAGTCGGCAGCGGTGAGCACGTAGAAATCGGGCGTGGGTAAGCCAGTGACTTTTAGTAATTTCTTCTGCGCGATTTTATCAATGCCAAAAGCTGAAGGCAAAATGCCGGAGCCCGAATAGGGCACGCCCAGCCACTCCAACAGTCCCTGAATGGCGCCGTCTTCGCCGCCCGGCCCGTGCAGGGCCAGGAAGGCAAAGTCCATGAGCTTAGGCAACTCGCTGGTCTCCACCTGGCGACCGACGTGGCTGATAAGCTCCGTGAGGGCCGCGGGGCTCAGCTCACCCAGGCTTTCGATATATACCTGCCAGGGGTGGCGCGTGTCGGGCACGGAGGCCACGGGCGGGTAAAAATCGCGGATGGTGCCCTTGTAGAGGTACTGCCAGTCGAGCAGGATGAAGTGCCCCTGGCTATCCACAAAAATGGGGACGGGCTGAAACAGGCCCTTGTCCAGATTATCAAAAACGGTGCGCCCGCCCGCGAACGAAATCTCCCGCTCGCGCGAGGTGCCACCAAAGAAAATGCCGATTCTCATCATACTACTACAAAGGTAGGGGCGGGGCTTGCCCCGCCCGCGCGGCCGCCCCCTTGCCCCAACAATCGCC
>Ga0268353_100152_pt1 | contig 12283 bp, 8 predicted proteins | sample G5R2_NF_18SEP201_FD_190168 | JGI IMG/M metagenome (GOLD analysis project Ga0268353, IMG submission 190168) | Phyllosphere microbial comminities from switchgrass, GLBRC, Michigan, United States - G5R2_NF_18SEP2017_LD1 | ecosystem: Host-associated > Plants > Phyllosphere > Phylloplane/Leaf | place... | reverse complement strand
ATTGGTATGGTGGCGCGCCAGAATGGTCCGGATGGCTTGCAACTGCTGCCTGGCTTCTGGCCCGATGACCGCCCGGCCAACCGGTGGCTGGGCCGGGCGCGGTGGCAGGCCCGGGTTATGCGCGTAAAAACCCACCGAGTCGGTGGCAATCTGCTGCTCCACCTCGGGCAGGAGCATGTCGTTGCTCACAGAACCCAGTACCCCGCCCCGCGTGTAGAACATTTGCTCCATGCCCGGCGTCACTTTCCCCGTCACCTTCAGCTTCCAGTAATGAAAGAAGAAGAATTTGGCGAGGTAAGCCCGAAAAAACGACAGCTGGAAGCGGAAGGGCAGCTCCCCGGTCAGGCGCGGGTCTTTGCGAAACAGGTGGAAGTCAACATCCTGGGTTTGTGCCAGCAGTTGCTGGTCGCAGATGATGAGCACATTCTTGAGCCCGACGCCTTGATTTTCAAGAAATTGCAGCTTTTTCCATATCCCAAACAGCGACTCGGTCAGCGCGTCGTAGTGGAAGCTGAGCGGGTCGTGGGTGTATTGCACCCAGTCGGTCACCCGGAAGGCCATTGCGCGCGAGCTGCCCAGAATGAAGGACTGATACCGATGCTGCGGGTAATTATTCACAAACAGCTGGGTGCTGACGTAGTCGCGGTTCGGAATCACCAGCGTGTCGAAGGCGTCGTAGTGATAGAGTACCTGAAACGGGTCGAGCACCAGGTAGCTGGCCACCACCGCGCTGAAGGGCAGGGTCAGCAGGAAGGCTTTGAGTAGGAGCTTGCCTACGCCACGCGGGGGCGGCCGGAGCGCGGGGGCGGTCGGAGCGGGGGGCATTGGGTCGAATTAAAACTGGAAGTAGATGAACTGCACACGCTCGAAGGGGCTGAGCAGGGCAATGCACAGCACAATGCCGTAGTACAGCGCCCAGCGTACCGGCGTGGTCTGCCGGGCCACCCAGCTGCCCACGGCCACCCGGGCCTGCGCGGTTTCCACCAGCGCCAGCACCAGCAGCGCCCCGGCCAGCGCCAGCCACTCGTAGCGCTGGTAAAACACCTTCACGGCGGCCAGCCCGTGGTAGAGGGTATCCTCGCGCAGTGCGGCGCTTGCGTCGAACAGGTGCCGGATGACGTAGAGCGCATCGGGCAGGGAGTTAGCGCGGAAGAAAATCCAGGCGAAGGCCACCAGTGCATACGTGAGCACCACGTTGAGTACCGGGCTGCCCAATAGCGGCAGCCGCGCCGCTACCCGCTGGCGGCCGTGGCGGGTGAGCATCCCCACCACGAGGTAAGCCCCATGCAAGGCCCCCCAGACGAGGAACGTCCAGTTGGCCCCGTGCCACAGGCCGCTGACCAGAAACACGAAAAACAGGTTGACGCAGGCGCGCGGCAACGCCACCCGGCTGCCACCCAGCGGAATGTAGAGGTAGTCCCGAAACCAGGTGGAGAGCGAAATATGCCAGCGGCGCCAGAACTCCGGCAGGCTCTGGGAAAAATACGGCCGGTCGAAGTTCAGCATCAGCTCGAAGCCCATGACGCGGGCGCTGCCGCGGGCAATATCTGAGTAGCCCGAAAAGTCGCCGTAAATCTGAATGGAAAAGAACACGGTGGCTACCAGCAGCGGCAGGCCCCGGTAGTGGGAGGGTGTGTCGTACACCTCGTTGACCAGCCGGGCCAGGCGGTCGGCAATGACTACTTTTTTAAACAGCCCCCACGCCATCAGTTTCAGCCCGCTCACCACCCGGTTGTAGTCGAAATACTGTTCTTGATGAAACTGGGGCAGCATGTTCTGCGGCCGCTCGATGGGCCCGGCCACCAGCTGCGGATAAAACAGCACGTACAGCGCGTAAATGCCGAAGTGCCGCTCTGCCTTTTGGTGCCCGCGGTACACCTCAATGGTGTAGCTCATGGCCTGAAACGTGTGAAACGAGAGGCCAATGGGCAGCATAAGGCGCAGCAGCGGCAGCGCCGCTGTGCTGCCTCCCCAGTGCAGCAGCGCGCTCGCATTGCCGACGAAGAAGGAGTAGTATTTGAAAACGCCCAGCACGCCTAGGTTGGCCAGCAGGCTCAGCGCCAGGTAAAACCGGCGCCGGGAGTCTGGCGCGCCCTCAATCAGCAGCCCGGCAGCATAGTCGATGACAATGGTGAAAAGCAGGATGAGGATGTAGGCTGGCACAAAGGCCATGTAAAACACGCAGCTGGCCCCCAGCAGCAGCACCCACCGAAACCGGTGCGGCAGCACGAAGAACAGCGCCGTGACGACCGGGAAAAAAACCAGAAATTGTAATGAGTTAAAAAGCATGCATTCAGCGCAGGAGAATTGAGGTGGGGGTAGTCCCACTTAACCGGACTTTCTCAGTTGGTGCGCGTACTGCCACCGGGCGTATAGCGCTTTGCCCCAGCGAATAGCCGGCAGCTCCAGCCAGTGGTAGGTGAAGTGGGCGACGACGAACACGAGGCCGAAGGCCAGCACTACGGCCAGGGCCAGCATTGGCTTGCGCTGTTGCCCGAAGCTGAGGAAGTTGATAATGCTGGCCAGGAAGGGCTGGTGAAACAGGTAGATGCTGTAGCTGTACAGGCCCACCCGCGCCGTGAGGCGGGTCAGCGCCCGGCCCGTTGCCGATGCAGCCGGTGCGCTCCAGTGCAGATACCAGTCCAGCAGGTAAATGAAAAACAGGCTGAAAAGCACCCGCCCAAGTAGCCCGTATACCACCGTCATCGTGGACAGTGAGAGCAGCGCGTAGAAGACCACCAGGTAGCCGGGACTGCGCGTGAAAACGCGCTGGCCCAGGAAAAACTGCTCCCCGAAATAAGCCCCCAGTACCCAGATAAGCCACATATTGAGCGGCGAAAGCCACAGCACCGCCGAGCGTATCCCACAGCCCAGCACCAGCGCCAGCGTGAGGCCCGTTCCCCCCGCCACGGCCAGTGTGGCCCGCCCCACGCCCAGCCAGCGGCGCAACAGCAAAAAGACCGGGTAGAGCAGGTAAAACTGCATTTCCAGGCCCAGCGACCAGAACGATGGATTGATGGTGGAAAAGGAGCGGCCGAAGAGGTTGTGAGTGAGCGTGAGGTGGGTGAGCACACTGAACGTACCGCCCGTGCCCAGGCTGAGGCCGAACACGGCCAGCGCCACCAGGTAGGGCGGGTAGATGCGCCAAAACCGCTTGTTGAAAAACTCGCTGAGCCGGAAGGAAGCGCCGCTTTTCAGAAAGCCCCAGTGAATCAGGAAGCCCGAAACGACCAGGAATAGCGTTACGCCCTGCCCGCCCATGCCCCAGGGCGTGGCCCCCAGCAGCACCCGGCTCGGGGCGTACCGGGCAAAATCAATCCAGAAACCGGAAGGGCTGAAATCGTAGATTTCGTACTGCCCGAAGACGACCAGTAGGGCGTGGTAGCTGAAAACCAGTAGGATGGCCACCCCGCGCAACACGTCAATCTTCTCGTTGTGCTGACGCAGGTCGGCTGAGGGCGGGGCAACAGTTGGCTGAGCACGTAGTAAGGTCATGGCTGCTTAGCTGATAGTGGCCTGGTAGCGGGCCAGGGCTTCGAGGCAAAAGGCGGTGGTCATTTCCTCCGAGCCCCAGCCGACCAGCTTCTTGGCGCCCCCGTAGTACACCAGCCAGCGCGGCCACTCGCCGTGCGCCCGCTGCGCGCCCAGCAGAAACTGCACCGCTGGCCGTAGCTCCGGCGGCCGCGCGCCCCAGTTGAGCAGGGTGCAGACGGCCAGCGCCGTATCGAGCAAGGTGTTGCCTAGGCGGCCATCGGGCCGGGCGGCGGCCACAATCCGGTCGATGACGGGCTGCCGGGCGGGCTCCAGCTTCGTGATGCCGCGGGAGTAGTTGCGGGAAATAAAGTAGTAGACCACATGCGGGTCGGGGTACCACTTGTCGCCGCCGGCCTCTCGGTGTTCAGCAATGAGGCGCAGCAGCCAGGCCACGACGGGCTGCGTTTCGGGAATGTCGCCGAGGTAGTAGAGCGCGTTGGCGTTGACCACGGGGTCGACGTCACCCGGCGCGGCCTCGACGCTGCGCCAGAGGCCCAGGTTGCGCAGCGGATGGGCCAGCCGCGGCAGCGTGATGCGCCAGTGGGTGCGGTTAGTGTTCCAGCCCCGCGCCACAAACCAAGTATAGAACAGGCCCTGCCGGTTGCGGTTGGCCAGCAGCAGCGGCACGTTGGTGGGCGTGGGGCAGTTCACCCCCCGGGCCCGCAGCAGCGCCGACACGCAGGCGGTGTCGTCCATATCCAGCGGCAGTGGGCCCCGCATGGGGTGCAGCCCGGTGAAGTGGTGCCACAGTCCCCCCCGGTTCATGTGATACTGCAGAAAGCCGGTGGTGCGCGTTAGCATTTCCTCGGCCTGTGGGTGGTGGGCCAAGAAGAGTAGGCTACTGGCAATGAGTGCCGTGGGAAAGATGCAGCTGTCTGGCACGCACCATTCCTGCATGGCCGCATCGGGGGCAAAGTAGCTGCAAAACTCCCCGTTGGGGTACTGGTGCTGGTGCAGGTAATCGAGGCCGCGGGCAATGGCTTCGGCCAATTGAGACACCTCCATTGGTTGGGCTTGGGCGTTGGCTAGTTCCATTCTACGTCAACCGTAACGAGCTGCTGAAGCATTTTCTGGACGTTTTTTGTGACGCTGAGGGCATCCTCCACGTGCAGCCGGCCGGGGGCATCTTCCCAGCCCCAGAGGGCAACGGATTGAAAATGCTCGAAATCGGAAATGGCCGATTTCACCAGGTAGTCGCCGGCCGTGAGGGGCAGGCCGTGCAGGCGGCAGGTGAGCTGGTGCCGCCCGGGGGCTAGCGTCAGCGGCTCCGGCGGGTAGGCAGCTGTGATACAGATACTCCCGTCGCCGGTGTAAATGAAGAAACCCCACACCACGTTGGGCACCGTCCGCAGGGATTGGTAGGTGAGGGTAATCAGTACCTCATCGCCGGACTGAATAACCGGGCCGGGCCCAGCCAGGTCCAGGTGTTCGATGACGACTGGGCGCGCCTCGCTCAAGGCAGGGATGGTCCGTTCCGGCAATTCCGACGCCGAGCCTGCCCCAGATTGGTGGGAGAAATAATAGTCCAGCGCCTCCGTGGTCGTGCCCTCGAAAGCCAGCCGACCCTTTTCCAGCACGAGGCCGCGCTGGCACACGGCCTGCATGTGGTGGGGCTGGTGCGAAACCAGGATGAGCGAGCCGCCCGCCGCCAAATAGCTCATCATGTGGTGGATGCACTTGCGCTGAAAATCGATGTCGCCCACGGCCAGCACTTCATCCACGAGCAGCACGTCGGGGTGCAGGTGGGCGGCCACGGCGTAGGCCAGGCGCGCCACCATGCCCGAGCTATAAAACTGCACGGGCATCTCGATGGCCGCGCCCAAGCCCGTAAACTCGATAATATTAGGCAGCAGCGGCAGCACTTCGGCCCGGCCCACGCCCAGCAAGGCGGCCCGCATGAAGATGTTTTCGCGGCCGGTCAGCACCGGGTCGAGGCCCGCGCCCAGTTCGATGAGGGCTCCCACCCGGCCCCGCAGCCGAATGGAGCCGGCATCGGGCTTGATGAGGCCGTTGAGCAGCTTAAGCAGGGTACTTTTGCCGGCCCCGTTGGCCCCGATGATGGCCAGCGCCTCGCCCCGACGCAGCTCAAACGACAAGTCCTGCAAGCTCCAGAACTCGGCCCGGCGCAGCCCCGTTGTAGGCGAGGCACCCGGCCAGGCCTCAGCGGCAATGTCACGCAGCCCGTACCAGAGCGAGGTGCGCAGCTGGGAACAGAATTTTTTGGACAGGTTACGCACCGTAACCACGGCAGTAGCATCAGTCATGGGGCACAGCGGGAGCGGGCGAAGCCAACAGCGGCAGCTTGTGCAGCACCCGCATGATTTGCGAAGGTCGAAATTCGGGCAGGGCGCGGGCATTGGCCAGACGCAGGCGCGGGCCCTGGGCCAGCAGCCACTGCACCATCAGCCGGGTTTCGAGCCGGGCCAGGTGGGCCCCAATGCAGGCATGGATGCCGCCCCCAAACGCCAGGTGGCGCGTCGGTTTGCGCTGCAAGTCGAGCACGTCGGGCTCGGGGAACCGGAGTGGGTCGCGGTTGGCCGCCGCTACGCAGCAGAGCACCAGGGTATCGGCGGGCAGGGCTTGGCCACCCAGCACCACCGGCTGGGTGGTGCGCCGGGGCAGGGTGTGCAGGGGCGTCTCGAGGCGCAGCATTTCTTCCACGAAGGCCGGTACCAGCGCGGGGGCGGCCCGCAACTGCCCGGCCACCTGGGGGTGCGCCAGCAGGTAATAGGCGGCACTGCTCATGAGCATGCCGGTGGTGGAGAGTCCGGCCAGCCAGATAGTTATGGTCAGGTTAACTATTTCGGCGAGCGAACAGCGGCCGGCGCGCCAGTGGGCCAATAGCTGGTCGAGCAGCAGGGGCTCGGTCGATGGTTGCCGCTGCTCGAAGTGGGCCTGAAAGAACGCCGTCAACTCGTTGAAGTACTCGAATTCGTAGAGCTGGCTGGGCAAGCGGCTGCCCAGTTCCTGGCGCTCGGCCGGCGTGAGGCCCAGCAGCTCGCCGCTCATGGCCTGGGTCAGGGGCAGGGCGAAGTCGTGCACGAAGTCGAACGAGCCCCGGGCCATCAGCGTGGCCCCCAGCTCCTCAATGCCGTCGTTGGCAAACTCGGCCAGCGCCCCCAGCTTTTTTGGCGAAAAGTAGGGCTGCACCAGGGCCCGGGTTTCGGTGTGCATGGGCGGGTCGGCCCCCGCCAACTGATTGTCGATGGGGGCATTGGGGCTGCTGGAATACACCAGGGGCTCACGCATCACCTCGTTGATGAGGTCAGTGTCGAGCACCAGCCAGCTGTTCTCGGCGGCTAGAAAATGCAGCGGCCCCTGCCGCCGCAGGTACGCAAAACCAGGGTTGAGGTCGTTGGTAAAGCCGGGGTCCAGCAGCTGGAACTGCGCCGTAAATTCGGCCAGCGTAAGCTCCCGACGGGGTGCCCCGGGCGCGCCCACCACGCGCTGGCGCCGGAGGTAGGCGAAGGTTTCTTCTACTACAGCCCACTCAGACTTTCCGGCTTGCAGAGCGGGTAGCAGCTGGGCCGAACCCAATAGGGCTGCAAGCTCTTCGTCCTTAAAGTAGGAAAACGAGTTGCTACCCAGCGGCAACAGCAGCTGATGACCATCAGCCAAGGCGCTGGTCAGGGCGCTGTGCAACTGCACTGGGTGTTGGCACATGGCCAGCCAGTATTCGGCGCTTAGCACAGTGCCTGCCGCTACCCGGCCGCCCCGCGTGGCCAGGTAGCAGGTTTGGGCCAGGGGCAGGGGCTGCAGCCCGGACAGGGGCCGGCGCATGGCGGCCAGTTGCGCTGGCAGAAGCGTATGATAGGGCCGGATTGGGGCATCGCTCACCATGTGGCTAGACAGGCCGTGAGCCAATAAGTAGGCTTGGCCCTGGGCCAGCTCGTCGAAACGGCCGAGTAGCAGGCAACTGGCCGCATGGCGCACCAATAGCAGCGACAACTCAACCGGGCTTTCAGGTACCAGTTCCGCCAGTGTGGACTCGCTGCCTTGCACCAGCAGCAACCCGTAGATGGGCGTGGTGCGCTGGCTAATGGCGTAGCAACAGGCGCTCACTCGCAAGGCATCGGTCAGGCTAAGGCCGCCGCAGGTGTACACTGCGGCAATTTCGCCCACGCTGATGCCCAGCGCGGCATCGGGCTGCACGCCCCGCGCCCGCCACATATCGGCCAAAGCCAATTGCAGCACCACGATGCTGTGCATGAGGCGCGGCTCATCGCTGAAAAAATCCGGACCCGCTTCGCCGGTGAAGTGCGCTAGCAGGGAAGGTCCCTGGAGCTCCTGGGTAGTGAAAAGCTCACAGGCATCGACGGTGGCCCGGAAAGTCGGGTCGCGGGCGTAGAGCTCGCGGCCCAGCTCGGGCCAGGTGGCCGTGCGGCCGCCAAATACGAACAAGCAGGGCGGGGCAGGCCGGCCGTGGCGCAGGTGGCGTAGCTGCTGCTGCCCGCGCCGCGCCAGCCGCTTGAGCGAAGCAGGGGCGTAGCGGGCCAGCAGCGGACGAAAAAGATGGAGCATCAGAGGCGGGCGATGAGGTGCGGCTGGGCCAGTCGGTAGGCCAGCCAGGTGAGTAAAAAGAAAATGCCGCTGAGCCCCGCCACCAGCCCAAAGCCGGGCGCTGGGGCCGCCGGGCCAGCCAGCAGCCAGTTGCGGGTAGTAGCGAGCAGGGGCGTCACCGGGTTCAGGTTAAACCACTTGGCAAAGGCGGCGGGCGGCGAATACACCACGGGCGTAATCAGGAACCACAGGTTCAGCACCACGGGCAGGCCCTGGGCCACGTCTGCGTACAGCAGCCCCAATAGCGCCAGCAGCCAGCCCAGCGCCAGGCCCAGTAGCAGCAGCGCCGCTAGGCCCAGCGGCGCCAGGGCCAGGGTGCCCGTCAGCGGAATTCCAAACCAGCGCATCAGGCCCAGCAGCACGCCCAGCCGCAGCAGGCTGTTGAACACTACCACGGCCGCGCCGGCCGTTACGAAGGCTTCGTGCGGCACCCGAACCTTCGCCAGCGTGGCCTTGGCGCTGGATAGCTGCTGCAAGGGGCAATTGAGCGCCTCCACAAAACCCTGCCATAAAAACACGCCAGCCAGTACAAAGGCCGGGTAAGGCACGCGGCCTGATTCTACATTTAGCACCCGGGTACTGCCCAGCAGCACCCACACCAGCCCAGTGACCAGCGGCGGCAGCACTAGCCAGGCGTAGCCCAGCAGGCTCTGGCGCACCTGCACCTTCAGGTTGCGCACAAATAGCTGCCAGCCGATGCGGTACACCACCTCCAAATCGGCCCGCACGCCGCGCAAAAACGTGCGTGGCGTGTGCAAGGGCGACTGCGAAGTGTAAATTGTTTCTTTCATTTGAATTAAAGTTGCGACGGCGGAGCTGCTGCCAAGGCTGGTAAAGTATGATGAACGACCCGGCCGCGGCCGAACCACCAGTCCACCAGCGGGCGGCCTACACGTTGTGGCAGATGGCGCGGGCCAGCGAGTGGTGGGCCTACAAGTTTGCCCCGATTCTGGCCACCGCCTACGCCACGGCCAATTTTGTCCGGGTACCGCTGCTGCCGCTGCTGCCCCGGCTGCTACTGTTGCTGCTGGCCCTCACGGTCGGCGCCACCTACGTCAGCGTACTCAACGACTGGACTGACCGCGCCGACGATGCCGCCGCTGGCAAGGCCAACCGCCTGGCCGGGCAGTCGGGGCGTGCGGTACTGGCCGTGCTGGCCGGCTGCGCCGGGGCGGGGCTGGCGCTTGGCGTGTATTTCTGGCAGCTGAGCCCTTGGGTAGCTGTATTCTACCTGGGGGCCTGGGTGGCCTATTCGCTGTACTCCCTGCCGCCGCTGCGCCTCAAGGTGCGTAGCGGCTGGGGCCTGCTGGCCGATACCGCCGGGGCGCACCTTTTTCCACAGCTGCTGACGGTCACGGTAGTTAGCCAATGGGCGGGCGTAGAAATTCCGGGGCGCTGGCTGGCGGCTGCAGGGGCGTGGGCGCTGGGCTGCGGGCTGCGCAATATCCTGTGGCATCAGCTGGGCGACGCGGCTAATGATGCGCAGGCAGGTGTAACCACGTTTGTGGTGCGATGGGGGGCACGCGCGGGGCGTCGCCTGGCTGCGAGCGCTTTGGTGGTAGAAATAGGCAGTCTTGGGCTGCTGCTTTGCCTGGGCCAACAGCCGCTGGCCTATCTGGCGCTGGCCCTTTACGCGGCCCTGACTTACCTGCGTGCGCGCGTGTGGCAGCAGCCAGTAGTGGTGGCGCAGCCTCAGCCGGGGCAGCACATCCTGCTCAACGAGTATTACGAAATTTATTACCCCCTGGCCCTGCTGCTGGGGCAGGTGTGGCGCTACCCCAGCGATGGGTGGGTGCTGGTGCTGCACAGTGCGTTGTTTGGCCTGCACAGTTGGCAGCGGTTGCGCCCGTGGGGGGCCGCCTTGGCTGTGGTGGGAAGTAAGGTGAGGCGACTGCTTCACCGGGCAGGCGTGTAGCTTTTGACGTAAAAATTCCGTGCGTAATTAGCTATTTCCAACGCTATTCGCCGGATGGTAGCCCTGGGAGCTAGCCGAAGGGCCGTTGCCATATGGCGGAGCATAGCCGCTTTTTTAGCATGTTTGTAGCTTTCGTATGCGTAGTTCACGCAGTGCTCGGCTTGCCGCTGGCGAAAAATAGCTACTTCTGACCGTTGAAGTTGGGTGCGGTACCGCTGCAATAGCAGGGGCTCATCATGAAAACTTAGCTCTTGCGCCACGGCTACATAGTCGCGCCCATCGTAAATATTCTCCCCATGAATGCGCTTCAGCCAATGAGGAGCCAGGGTGAAGGCAATGGCGGTAGGGCGCTGCATCACAATATCGAGCAACAGGCACCAGTCGTCGGCAATAAGCATCTGTTCATTCCAGCCGCCCAGCATCGCGCTGCGCCGAATAAGGAGCGCGGAAGAAGGTGCCGGACAGGTTTCCAGCATTAGTCGCCGCGATTGGGCACCAGTGAGGTGCCACCACTTACCAGCAGCCTGCGTGCAGTAGCGCTGCTGCGCCCGCGCTTGGCGAAAGAAGTTTTCTAGGCCGTTGTGCCCGCTATCAGCCCGCCAGTTCATAAATACCAGGCTTATTTCAGGCTGTAGTTGCTCCAGGCCGCTGCTTAAAAAGTTAGCGTCCCAGATATCATCCGAATCGAGCGAAGCCACGTACTCGCCCCGGCACTGCCGCAGGCCAGCGTTGCGAGCCGCCGCTTGCCCCTTATTTGCTTGGTAGATGTATTCTACTCCCTCAAAACTGCTTACTAGCTGCCGCGTGGCATCCTGCGAGCCGTCGTCGACTACTATAATTTGCTTATGCGGATAATCTTGGGCCAAGACGCTGTGGATGGCCTCTGCCAATAGGTGAGCCCTGTTATAAGTTGGGATGATAATAGAAACCAGGCCAGGTTGCATGAAGCAGCAAATTTACAGGGTGAAGCAGTGGAGTTGTGAGAGGCCAACGTATTGATTTTAAATTAGCTGTAACAAGTGTTGGCTAAGTACTGCGCCAGGCTCCGGCGGCACCTGGGCTCGGGCATAGGCGGCAGCGCGCCGGCCAATACTTGGCCAGTCAGCGTAGCGAGCCCAGGCCCGCTCGAGCGCTTCATCGAGCGCGGACACAGTGGCGGCTTGAGCCACAAAGCCCAGTTCGTTATCCTGGAGCAGTTCGGCGGTGCCGCCGGCAGCAGTGGCAATAGCTGGCCGCCCACATAGCATTGCCTCCACCAGGGCCAGGGGCAGGCCCTCATAGCGGGATGGCAAGACCAAGGCATGGTGGCTAGCCCAAACAGCCGTAATATCCGGCACCTGGCCAGCCCAGGTTATGCGGTCGTGCAAGCCAAGCAGCTCGGCCATGTCCCGCAGCGCTGGCTCATCGCCACCACTCCCAAAAAAGGAGATGTGCAGGGGCCGCTGTTGCCACTTAGGCAGCGCTAATACCCGCAGTAGGATATCCTGTCCCTTATCCAGTACCTCTAGCCGGGCCACGCACGCCAGTCGTACCACGTCGGACGCGGCTGGCCAGGGAAGCTCTGCGGCATGCGGCACATTAAAGGGATTAAACACTACGCTGGCTTGGGTCAGGGCTAGGCCCAGCTGGTGCTGAGTCACTGCTAAGTTGTGCTGCGAAACGAAGTAGCAGTGCCGTGCAGCGCCATAGGCCAGGCGAGCCATCGGCCGCTTATGCACTGGCGGAAAGAAGATATCAGCCGCTTTTTGAGAAATTAGCACAAAGGGGTGGTTGGCCCGGCGGCAGATATCGGCGAACCCAATACCATCGAAATTCGAGCCTTGGGCTACTAATACCAGGTGCGGCTGCTGTTGCTGAAGCTGCTGCTGCACTTGCGCCAGTTGGTTCTCATCGTTTGTCCATTGCCGATGCGTAGGGAGCAGTCGATTGAGCAGCCGCTTAGCCAATGCCGGGTGGGAGCCTAGCCCAATTACTGTGCAGCCCGCCCGCCGCAGCTGTTGAATGCGCGGATGCTGGGCGTCAAAGGCCGTTTTTATAATCGTAACCTCGTGCCCTGCTGCTTGTAAAGCGAGTGCCGCTTCCGCCCATAATTCCTCGCTTCCACCCCATGGAATGATACAGGAACTGATAATACTAAATCTCATATAAAGTACTAATAAAAGAAAATTTTTCTCAACAAATTGGGCGCTAGTGACTTCGCTCACCATCACCCAGGCGACTGGGCCTCTTAAGCCAGCAATTTGCACGGGCATCGCGGTAAGGATGCTGTCAATG
>Ga0268353_100151_pt1 | contig 12351 bp, 10 predicted proteins | sample G5R2_NF_18SEP201_FD_190168 | JGI IMG/M metagenome (GOLD analysis project Ga0268353, IMG submission 190168) | Phyllosphere microbial comminities from switchgrass, GLBRC, Michigan, United States - G5R2_NF_18SEP2017_LD1 | ecosystem: Host-associated > Plants > Phyllosphere > Phylloplane/Leaf | place... | reverse complement strand
AACTGTAGGCGGTAACTAGCAGCCACTAATGGCTTAGGGGCTGGGAGCGAATCGAAAGGAGTCACGCGGGCCAAGTGCAGTACGAGCGGCGGCTGTGCGTCGGGCCACAGGCGTAGCTGCCCGGTGCCCGCCAGCGTGTCTATGGCCAGCGGACGTTCGTCGGCCCCGGCCAGCGGGCGGCCCATTAATTCATTCACTGCGTCCAATTGCGCTTTAGCGGTGCCCTGCCGGGCGGCTGGGTGGTAGTTAGCCACGGCTGCCGGCGTTTTCTCGGCTGTCCGTGCAGTGTAGGCATGCCGAGGGCGCCGCCGACCTGGCCCCGCGAGGGCAATGCCCACCGGGTGATAGGAAGCTACCTTAGCCCGGCGAGTATTGCCCGGAAAGGCATTGGCTGGGAGAGAAGAAGCTGCCAGCGGAGCCGCACCAATTTTGGCCCGGTGGCGGGCCCGCTCCCGGGAAGTACTCAATGAGGCGGCATTCGTAAGCCCGCTGCTGGCTGTGCTAGCTACGTCGTACTGGCTACCGGCCTGCCAGTGGCGACGAGCCCGCGAGCCGGCGGCCCAACCGGTAGCCGGGTGGTCGCTCCCGGGGCTGGCTGGCTCCCGTGTGGATGCGGCGGGCGAGCTGTTGCCAGCGTCCGTGCGCCCAGCTCCTCGGCGGCTAGCTGGCGCATAAGCTGCTGCGGCAACCGTGGATACGTCCGCCGTAGAAACTCCCGCTCCCAGGGTGCGGGTCGTCGTTGGCGGTTCGGGTAGCTTGGTAAAATTTCTGGTTGACTGGCTGTTGCCTATGCTAAGGCCACCCTGCTTCGGCCTCACCGAGTGGGCGGCCCCGGCAGTGGACGGCGCCTGGCCCACTGCATTGCGATGTAGCGCTGGCGTTCCGGTGGCGGCCTGCCCACCAGGTAGTGCCGGCTGGGCATGGCTCGCCGCCCAGCGGCGCAGTATATGCTGATAGTGCCAGCCCAGCCCAGCCAGGAGTACCACCAGGATTACCCCGGCCCCGAGCAGGCGCAGTACCTGCCAGCGCAGGGCGGGTGGCGGGGCGGGGGGCTCGGCATCGAGCAGGGTTTCCATCCGCAGCCAGGCATCCGGGGCATCCGGCAGGTCGGGGTAGTGTTCTAGGCCCCGGCGAAAATGGGCGTCGAACTCTTCATCCGGCGTAAGCGGCGTAGGCATGGGAATCAGTTTTTTTTAAAAGACGCTGGAGGTAGGTGCGGGCCTTCGACAGGTTCGACTTGGAGGTGCCGGCCGTGATGCCCAGGTGCTGGGCTATTTCTTCGTGCTTGTAGCCGTCGATGGCGTAGAGGTTGAATACGGTGCGGTAGGCGGGGGGTAGCTGCTGCACCAGGCGAAGCAAATCCTGGTAGGCCAGGGCTTCCAGCGGCAGGCTGCCGGGGGCGGCGGGCTCCTGGCTGGCCGCGTCCAGCTCCTCCTGAAACGGGTATTTTTCAGTGGTGCGGAAGTGGTCGATGGCCGTGCGCACCATTATCTTTTTGAGCCAGCCCCGCAGCGAGGCGCTCAGGTCGGGCCGGGTATCGTCGAAGCCTGGTAGCCCTCGAAACACCCGTAAAAAACCGTCATTCACCACCTCCGTTGCCTCCTCCGGCGTGCCCACGTAGCGCCGGCAAATGCTGAGGGCATAGCTGTAAAATAAGTGGTAGAACTGCCGCTGCATCACGCGGTCCGAGCGCCGGCACCCGGCGAGCAGGGGCAAAAGCTGGGTGGCGTCAGAGTCGGGCACGGGCTGCAGGCGGGGTTAGTGAACGCAGCCAAGGCCGGCTGGGTAATTGGTAACTCGGCGCACGCATCAAAATGGTTGCCTGATGGCTTGTTTTTTTCGGCCGGCCTTTTTTAAACGTCCTCCTGATAGCAAGAAAAATAGGTGGTGATGGTATGCAAACATGGCTTTCAGATAGGTAATTTAATAAAATAATAATTATTAAATAATGTAAAAAATAAATACATAGAATATTTTTGTCCATGGATTTTTTACCTAAACGAGGAGCTACATGTTTGTAAATAACCGTTTTAAAGTAACGATATTTTTTATACTGCTTATTGTGCTTAATGGCTGCAAAAAGTCAGATAAAGAGGTTCAGCCAGCATTTTTAAGTAATGCTAGTCATCCTTTTGCAACCCGCGAACAGGTAGATAGCCTTCAGCATAAGTTCTCTGTAAATAATCTGGAGCAAAAGCTCATAGAAAGCCTTAGCGCTTCTGTAAAAATTTATTGGAAACCGATATGGAATAAAGATTCTGTAATTAAGAAGAGCGTAAATAGCGTAAGCTATTTCTTCGTTCCGGTAGAAGCAGAAAATCTTATTAGTAAAACAAGAGTAAAGGTTAGAAAAGCAAAGAAATACCTGCTTTTCATTCATCAAAAACAGAGAGATTACGTTTTTTTAGCCACCTATCTGCCCAAAAAAGCTTTCTATAAAAGCTCAGAAACAGAGTTGGGTGGATTTTCAGGCAGGCTGATGCTTTATGAGCTGAATGATGATTTTTATACTGTTTATTTCTATAAAGATGGCGTAAGGCAGCAGAACCCGCCAAGCGCACAAAGCGTAGCGCGCGATTCGCAGCGAACCGCTTCAAACTGCTTGTTATATGTGACATGCATATGGCAACTGGCGTGCAATATTTTACCAAACGAAGCTTTTAATTACCCAAGAAATACGATAGAGCTTACGTATCCCGACCCAGACGACCCAACTTGCCCGGAGCCATCACCTTCACACGAGTGTACTTATGCTTATTGGGTGCACACAGCTTCTAATACTAGTCTGGTTTGCAGTGCCGGCTACGAGCCTGCTCCACCACTTCCTTCGCCCAATGGCACCGGCTCTAATGCTCCTGGCACAGCGGCTACCGACCCTGCTCTGGCACGCACCATTTCCTCTTTGGCAGCAGAGATGCGATTCAATGATGCTGCACTATTCGGGCCATGTCCGGATAAAGCTAATAAGTGGCTTCCTGTGATTAATTTTAAGCCCCCTACGTCGGTGTACAATAAGTTGGATAAGCTGCGTGACGGGTCATTTTATCAGATTCCTGGAGCACCGCATTATGCTTCAACTTATCAGGAGTGGTGGTATGTGCAGGGATTAAAAGAAGCAAAAGGGCCTATTGTTAATCTAGATTATTATTCTATCAATTTTGACAGGCTGCCTGTAGTCAACGGTAAGCAATTAACCGTAGAGGAAACGCTAAACCATATCAGGCTTAACCTAACCGGCTATTCAGGCGTGGCTTTCGTGCCCTCGCCTTATACAAATAGCAATGAGACTGCCAATTGGAACGGCAATCCACTCAACGCAGTTATCAACATTGCCATACCTGTAGACAGAGGTGATGTAATTGTGAGCGATTACAGCGTAACAAATGATGCTGCTAGCTGGACGTTTTCAACTATTCACACGCCCTTTGCCTATGACCACCCTGTATCCGGAACCAGAATGTTCGGCGTTGAAAAGACGGCCAGCAGCTACGTATTCTACACGCGGGGGGCAGATAGATTAACTGGCTACGGGGACGCATTTATAGGGCTTATGACTGACATTAAGAATAGAGGGCAATACGCCATTCAGTATGACCAGGGGGACCAGCTTTGGCGCAGCTTAATGACTAAGTTGAAGTCTGATTTGTTCGATAGCCAGGCGATTAATTCATCTGTCAATCAACCAATGATAAGTAGACCCGACTTCGACCAATTAGAGCAGATTATTCGTGACGGACGCTCACTTACCTCCATTGAATGCCTCTAGATGAAAAAGTTCCTTCTCTCGCTGGCCGCCGCTATCAGTGCCATTGCAGTAATATCAATTCTTCTGGCAATGATGGGTAGCTTGGATACTTACAAGTCTTTTGTCTATAATTTCTTTATGTTCTGTATTTTTGGGTGTTGGATTTACATTCCAATAATGATTATTCATCATATTTTCATTAGCTACATTGATAGCTTATCCTTATGGATATCTGCGGGTGTTGGAGTGCTTGTATGCTCTGTAGTTATGGCAGGAATTATACTGAGTAAATTTATCTCATTTACATTCCAGGCAACGAGCTCCCATCATCAAATTTATGAACTGGCTATTTTTTCAATAGGTGGACTTGTTTATGGTTTACTTTATTTTTATTGGGTGCAACGCCAAAGTGCCGCCTGAAATAATCCTTCTAGAAAAAAATTATATCACGCCTAAAAGACGAGTGCGCGCTCACAATAGAAGAAGTAGCTCTTCTATTGTGAGCGCTTTCATGTGTTTATAACTACTAATTAAACGTTATTGACTAGCTTCTGCCGCGTGGATAAAATACATGGTGCGATTATAAGCGGTCAGTGTGAATAAATAATAACTGATTTATCATAGGCGAGCCCATTGTATAGACTTTCACGTATTTTCCGGCACCCCGATTAGTAAGGAAGTTGTGCCGGCCGCCACAGTTACCTTACTAAAGTTGGTAGATTTAGCTTGCCTTGCCTTGCGGTAACTTTGTTGCCTCAGCAGCCTCGGGCCTAAGCTAAGCTGTGTAAATGGGCTACCCCATGGCGAAAGCGCCGTAAGGTCCGGAATTTGCCGCTGGCTGGCTCAACCTAAAGCAATGGGCGGCAGTTGAAGCCTAGCAGGCCGGGCGGGCTAGGCCCGCCGCCGTTGATTTAAAAAGAAGCATGTTAAAAACCCGATTCCCGTCCGTTCGCGATTATTTTCCCTTTGAGCCGACCGACGACCAGGCCGAATTATTTGTGCAGCTCGATGAGTTTTTGCGCGACCAGCTGCCCGGCCGCAAGGTGTTTGTGCTGCGCGGCTACGCTGGCACCGGCAAAACTACCGTCGTCAACGCCCTTGTGCAGTGGCTGGGGCGCATGCAGCGCCGCTACGCCCTCATGGCGCCCACGGGCCGCGCCGCCAAGGTAATGAGCGCCTACGCGGGCGTACCCGCCAGCACCATCCACAAAAAAATATACCGCCAAACCAGCGGCGCGCCCAGCGAGCGCCTCAGCTTCACGCGCCAGCCCAACCGCCAGGAAGAAACGCTCTTTATTGTGGATGAGGCATCTATGATTTCCGATGAGAAGGCTTTCGGCGAAACCGGCCTGCTCGACGACCTCATGGGCTTCGTGTTTGAGCGCAGCACGAACCGGCTGCTGCTCATCGGCGACACCGCGCAGCTGCCGCCCGTGGGCCAGCTCCTGAGCCCCGCCCTCGACCCCGAGCTGCTGGCTAACCGCTTCCGCGCCCGCGTCGAGGGCGTGGAGCTACGCCAAGTAATGCGCCAGGCCGAAGCCTCGGGCATCCTGGTGAATGCCACTGAACTACGTGAGGAGCTGCGCCAGGAAGCCCCCAATATCCAGTTGCATACCAAGGGCTTCCGCGACATGTTCAAGATGGGCGGCGACAAGCTGGAGGATGGCCTGCGCTGGGCTTACCGCCACTTTGGCCACGAAAACACGACTATTATCTGCCGCTCCAACCGCAACGCTAACCAGTACAACCAGCTCATCCGGCGCACGTTGTTTGAGGCCGAGGAAGAGATTGAGGCCGGCGACTACATCATGGTGGTGCGCAACAACTATTTCTGGCTGCCCAAGGAATCGGAAATCGGCTTTCTAGCTAATGGTGACTTTTTGGAAATCAAGAAGATAATCCGACGTGAAGAGGTTTTTGGCTGCCGGTTTGCCCAGGCCCGCGTGCGTCTCGTGGACTATCCCGACGAGCCCGAGCTAGAAGTAAAGCTGCTGCTCGATACGCTGCACACCGAAAGCCCCTCGCTGCCGCGCGACCAAAATGAGAAGATGTACCAGGAAATCCTGGCCGACTACGCCCACATCGAAAAGAAGGGCGAGCGCAACGCCGAGATGCGCAAAGACCCTTACCTCAACGCCTTGCAGATAAAATTTGCCTACGCTCTCACCTGCCACAAGGCGCAGGGCGGCCAGTGGCAGGCCGTGTTTGTGGACCACGGCTTCATCAAGCCCGACGAGCCGGTGGGCGGCGAGTTTGCGCGCTGGCTCTACACGGCCATAACGCGGGCCTCGGAGCGGCTGTTTCTGCTCAACTTTCAGCGCCGGCTACTGGCTAGCAACGAAGTAGTAGAGGAGGATTAGCCTAATTTGTAAAACCGAAATTTCCTTATCAAGGAATTGAATTGCGGCAATCGGAGTTTGGCCGATGCCTGGTGAGCACCGCCGGCCGAACGGCGGGCGCGTGCTACTTTGGCCGCAGATTTGCCTGGCCCGACTTAACGCGTAAATTTGTTTTCTCCCCAATAACCTAATTCTTACCCTGTCATGACGAAGATGTTGCTGCTGGCCCTGGGCCTCACGTTTGCGGGCACCGCCGCCCACGCCCAAACTACCAAGCCCGCCAAAGCCAAGCCGGCCGGTCCCCAGATTGAGTTTTCGGAAGTGAAATACGACTTCGGCTCCATCAAGCAGGGCGACGTGGTAGACCACGTATTCAAGTTTAAAAACACCGGCACCCAGCCCCTCGTGATTTCCAACATCGGCGTAAGCTGCGGCTGCACCACGCCTTCGTGGACCAAGGAGCCCGTGCAGCCCGGCAAAATGGGCACCATCTCGGCCAAATTCAACTCGGCTGGTAAAATGGGGATGCAAACCAAAGTCCTGACCATCGACTCCAACTCGGCCGGTGGCAGCACCACTGTTACGCTCGTAGGCGAGGTGAAGGAGTCGGCTACGGCTTCGAAGTAATTGCCACAAGGTTATAAAAAAGGGGCTGACCTGTTAAGGTCAGCCCCTTTTTTATGCGGCGAAAGCCCTACAAGCTAAAGCTTGCTCACAGCCAGCAGCAGGCGAATCCAGCCGGCAATGAGCAGCAGGCCACCGATGGGCGCCACCGCTCCCAGCTTGGTAACCCCCGTGAAGCACAGCAGGTAAAGCGAGCCGCTGAACAGAAAAATGCCGCCCAGCCACAGCACCGCCGTGGTGTCGAGCGGGTCGCGCAGTTCGGGCCGGGCCACGGCCAGCACACCCACCGCCAGCAGCGCCAGCGTATGGTAAAACTGGTAGCGCACCGCCGTTTCAAAGGTGTCGAAGCGGCCGCTTGCTTCGAGCATAGGCCGCAGCCCGTGCGCGCCAAACGCGCCGATAGCCACGGTAAGAGCCCCCAGCAAAGCGGCGAGTTGCAGAATGAGACGAGGAGACATATGATAAGAGAAATAGGAAAAGTCACCCCAAAGAACGGCACGCCGCAAGCCAAGATGGCGCCGGGCGCTGCCCCATGCCGATTATGAGCGGGCCTTTGGCGCGCAATTGCTGAACGACTGCGCTTGCAAATCGACCTCCACGGGCTAGCCAACTACCGGTAGACACGGAGCAGCGCCCCGCGCCATCGGCTGCCAGTTTGAGCGCTACTAGCTATGCCCGCGGCGGCAGGTCGCCGGGCGAAAAGTGAAACGGCAGCAAATCGGCCAGCCGCTCGAAGCGCAGCACGGTGCCGTTGAGGCTGGGCAGCAGCAGCCAAATGGGCTGGCCCTGGCGCATCTCGTACTCCAGCATTACCTGGCGGCAGGCCCCGCAGGGCAGCGCCGGGCTGAAGTCGCCAGCGGCCGGGCGGCCCGCCACCGACATGCCCACGATGCGCGGCGGCGGGCTGGGCCGGCCACCCAGCCCAAACAGCGCCGTGCGCTCGGCACATAGGCCCGACGGGTAGGCGGCGTTTTCCTGGTTGGTGCCCTGCACGAGGCTGCCGTCTTCCAGCAGCAGCGCGGCCCCCACGTGAAAGTGCGAGTAAGGTGCGTAGGAGTGGGCCGTAGCCGCGCGGGCCGCATCCCATATCTGGCGCTCGGCGGCGCTGAGGTGGTCGGGCGAGGCAAATTCGTGGTAGGTCAGCGCCAGCTGGCGGCGGGTAGTGGTAGCGTCGAGGGAGGGGGCAGCCATTGCGGCGGGAATAAAAATGGGGCGACAAAGAAAGGGCTTAATCTGGAATGCGCAAGCCGGGCGGCAAAATGGCCGGCCCCACGCCGGGCGTTCTGGCCCGGTGGCTCCGTCTCATTAGGCGGGCCGTGTACTTTTGCCCGCATGACCCCACCCACCCGCCTGCTGCTGCTCGGTGCCGGCCGCTCGGCCTCGGCACTTATCCAGTATTTGCTGCGCTACGCCCCGGCTGAGCGCTGGTTTCTAACCGTGGCCGATGCCATACCCGCCCACCTGGCCCCCGTGCTCGGGGCCCACTCGCAGTATGCCCGCGCCGTGCCCTTTGATGCCCGCACGCCCACGCAGCTGCGCGAGCTGGTGGCCGAGGCTGATGTGGTTATCTCGATGCTGCCCGCCTTTTTACACCCGCTGGTGGCCGCTACCTGCCTGGAGTTTCGCCGCCACCTGGCCACGGCCAGCTACGTAAGCCCTGAAGTGCAGGCCCTGCACCACGATGCCCGGGCGGCCGGCCTGGTTTTCCTCATGGAATGCGGCCTCGACCCTGGCCTCGACCACATGTCGGCCATGCACACCATCGATTCGCTGAAAAAGCAGGGCGCTCGCCTCACGGGCTTCCGCTCGTACTGCGGCGGGCTGGTGGCCCCCGAAAGCGAGGGCGACAACCCCTGGCGCTACAAATTCAGCTGGAACCCGCGCAATGTGATACTCGCCGGCCAGGGTGGCCCAGCGCAGTACCTCGAAAACGGCGAGCTACGCCACATTCCGTATCAGGAGCTATTCGGCCGGGCCGAAACTATCGCCGTGCCCGGCCACGGCCACTTCGAGGGCTATGCTAACCGCGACTCGCTCACCTACCGCGCTGCTTACGGTTTATCTGATATCCAGACGATGCTGCGCGGTACCCTGCGCCGCCCCGGCTACTGCCCCGCTTGGCAGGTGCTGGTGCAGCTGGGCCTCACCGATGACCAAAGCCGCCTGGGCAACGCCGCCGACCTGCCCTGGTACTCACTCGTGGCTAGCTGCTTCTCTGAAGAGGAGGAAGTCGGCGACGTGGCCCAGCACGTAGCCGCCCACTTCGGCCTCGACCCGCACGGCCCCGAAATGACGCGGCTGGCCTGGCTGGGCATCTTTACCGAGCGCCCGGTGGGCCTCACCGACGCCACCACCGCGCAACTGCTGGAGCACCTGCTGGCCGAAAAATGGGCGCTCGGCCCCCACGACCGCGACCAAGTAGTGATGCAGCATCAGTTTGAGTATGAGCTGCATGGCCGCCGGCAGCAGCGCACTGCCTCGCTCGTGGTAACCGGCGCCGATGCCACCCACACCGCGATGGCCCAAACCGTGGGCTTGCCCCTGGGCATGGCCGTGCGCCGCCTGCTGCGGGGCGAGATTGCCGGTCGGGGCGTCGTCATCCCCACCACGCCCGACCTCTACGAGCCCATTTTGCAAGAGCTGGCCACCGACTACGGCATCACGTTCCAGGAAGAGGAAACGCCGGCTGGCCCGCCAGCTAAGGTGTAGAGCGTATTTGCAAAGTTAAAGGAGCGTCCTGCTGAGCTTGTCGAAGCAGCTCTACCGTTTCGTTGAACGGCTCGAATAGTGCGGTAGAGCTGCTTCGACAAGCTCAGCAGGACATTCTAAAAGAGGTTCTAGCCTAACCATAACACGTGCTTATGTCACATTCTGCCCAAAGTCAGTGGCTGGCCCCGCGTGCCTACTTAGCGTTGCGCTTGCGCCTGCTGGGCCGCTTGCTGCGCGAAATCGGCTGGTGGCGGCTGGCCTTGGCGGGAGCACTGATGGGACTAGGCCTGCTGCAAACGCTGGAAACCCTGCGCGGGCACCCCGCCTGGTGCTGGCTCGTGCCACCGCTGCTGGGATGGTCGGTAAGCGCTGCCCATCGGCGGCGGGAAGATGCGCAGTTTCTGACCAGCCTCGTGCCCGATTGCCGGCCCTGGCTAGCTGCCGAATACGGCCTGCTGGCGCTGCCGGTGGCGCTGGGGCTGCTGGCTGTGCGGGCACCGGGAGCTGCCGGGCTCACGTTGGGGCTGGCGGCCCTGGTGGCCTGGTTGCCGCCGGCCCGCGCCGCGGCAGCTATTCGCCACCGCTGGCGCAGCCCGTTTCGGAGTGAGGCATTTGAGTGGGTGGGTGGCATGCGGGCTACCAAGGGCCTCTGGCTGTGGCCATTGCTACTAGGGCTGGTAGCCTGGCAGCGTGCCGTACCCCTGGCCCAAGTGTTGGCCCTGCTGGTCTGGCTGCTGGTGGTGGCGGCCTGCTACGGCACCCCCGAGCCGACTACGATGCTGGCCCTGGCGGCCCGCACGCCGCGGCAGTTCTTGCGGCGGCGGTTGCGGCTGGGGCTGGGCTACGCGGCGCTCACGGCGGCCCCGTTTTGGGCGGTGTTGGGGCTGGGAAGCGCGGGCTGGGGTGCGGCCCTGGCGGTAGCCCTGTTCTGGCTGGGCTTACTGGGCCTGGTTATTCTCTGTAAATATGCGTTTTACCCCAATGCCAGCCACATTCGCAGTACCCAGGGGCTGCTGCTGGCCGTGGGGCTGCTGGGGGCCTGGCACCCGGCTTATCCACCGTTCATGCTGGCGGCGGCCGGGGGCCTGGTGTGGCAAAGCCAGCGCCGCCTGCGGGCGTTGCTGGCTGATTAGGTAGAAGTAGGAGTCAATGTCCAGGTGCGTGGGCCGGGCTGCCGGCTATAAAGGCGGCACACCTGCGCATCAACTTCAAAATTGCGTTAGAAAGCTATTCCTTATGCTTGAAGTCACGAATCTGCACAAAGCCTACGGCCGCCACGAGGTGCTACGCGGCGTGAGCCTGGCGGTGCGGCCCGGCACTATCCATGGCTTAGTGGGGGCCAATGGGGCGGGCAAAACTACGCTCATTAACTGCCTCTACGGGCTAGAAAGTGGCTTCACGGGTATCGTGCGCGTCGCGGGGACGGGCGGTCTGGTGCGCGAAGTTACCGGCCTGGTGCCCTACGAACCGTATTTTTATCCCCGCCTCACGGGGCGGGAGTACGTGACTTTTTGCCTGCAAGCGCGCCGCCGGCCGGTGCCTGACTTGCGCCCCTGGAACCAGCTACTGGAGTTGCCCCTCGACCAATACGCTACCGAATATTCGGCCGGCATGAAGAAAAAGCTGGCCCTGCTAGCCGTATTAGTGCAGGATTTTGCCTACCTCATCCTCGACGAGCCTTTCAATGGCCTCGACCTCGAAGCCAACCTGCTACTGAAGGAAATCCTGAAGCGGCTGCGTGGCCGGGGTACCGGCATCCTGCTCACCTCCCACATCCTAGGCACTCTCACCGAGGTGGCCGACGAGGCTACGGTGCTCGTGGGTGGCCGGGTGCAGCGCCACTACCAGGCCGCCGAGTTTGGCACCCTCGAAGCCGACCTGCTGGCCGCTCTGCACGGCGAAAAGCTGGGGCAGCTAGCCACGTTACTCACCCCCTGAGATGTAGCCAGCCGCAGCGGGGAAGTAGCGCGGACTTTATAGTCCTCACTTTAGTAAGCCAGAATATCAGATAGGCAGCACGCGCTACCTGTTCTATATACGCTTCAAACGAGGCTAGCCAGCCGTTGCAAACTCCAGGTAAAAATCAGCCAACAGGCTGCGAAAGTCAGTCGAATACGCTAGTCCGTCCTCACTTTTAATGACTAGTTCCCGCTCGGCTACTTCGCCGGGTGCTTGCTGGCCAAACTGCCAGACGCCCCGCGTGACGCGCCCGTCCGGCCGGTGCCGCACTGCCAGCCGCGCCTGCACGGCCAGCCCGCTGGCTCGCGCCGCCTCCGCAAACTCGGCCATTTCGGGTGGCGGCAGCAATACCGTGAGCGTGCCGCCCGGCCGCAGGTAGGCCGCTGCGAAGCCGCTGATGGCCTCAAACGTGAGCGAAGTTTCACCCGCGTGGCGCGCCGTGGCGCGGGCCGTGTCAGGCGGAGCCAGGCTGCGCCGGAAGAATGGCGGATTGCAAATAATGTGGCTGAAGTGCTGGCCGGCGCCTGCTAGTGCTATCGGCTGGCTAGCCGCATAGGCCGCCAGGCTTAGCGGATGTACGGTGACGCGGGCGGCCCAAGGGCTGGCCGCTACGTTGTGGGCCGCTTGCGCGGCGGCGGCAGTGTCCAATTCAAGGGCTTCGATGTGGGCGGCGGGGGCGCGCTGAGCAGCCATGAGCGCCAGCAGGCCGGTGCCAGTGCCGATATCCAGCACCCGGATGGCGCCGGCAAGGTCGGCGGTTGCGCCCAGGATGCAGGCATCGGTGCTCACTTTTTGGGCGCAATTGCCCTGCTCAATACGAAATTGCTGAAACTGGAAGTAGCTGTTAGCCATAGTGCGGGGGAAGGGTAGGCGCGGCCATGCGGCGCGGGGCCAACCGGGCCAGCAGCCAGCGGTGAGTGGGCTGCTCTACGCACCTGTGCAGGACCAGTGAAGCCAGCACCAGCACCCCAAAGG
>Ga0268353_100150_pt1 | contig 12374 bp, 11 predicted proteins | sample G5R2_NF_18SEP201_FD_190168 | JGI IMG/M metagenome (GOLD analysis project Ga0268353, IMG submission 190168) | Phyllosphere microbial comminities from switchgrass, GLBRC, Michigan, United States - G5R2_NF_18SEP2017_LD1 | ecosystem: Host-associated > Plants > Phyllosphere > Phylloplane/Leaf | place... | reverse complement strand
CCTGTGCGGCCAAAGCTCGCACTCATTCGTGCCTTGGTCGCTCTCATTCGCCAAGTACCCGAACCAAAGCGGATTTCGACCGCATAGGACCGGCATTTTACCGCATCAATGCGGCAAAAGCACGAACTAGAGTGGCAAAAACACACGTTCACTCGTGCCTTGGTCGCTCTCATGCGTGCTTTTACCGCATTGATGCGGTAAAAGCACGCACTGGCCGGGCACATGTCTTTGCCAGCGCTAGACAACGCCAGGTATGCATTTTGGCTTAACCCAGGCGCCCCCGCCCCGGCGAGGGCGCCTGGGCCGTACGCCGCGCCTATGTCCCTGCGCATAAAGTTAGCGGGGCACCGCTCCCAGCCAGCGCAGCACCGGGTAGCGGCGGTAGCCAGCCTCGGCGTAGGGCGAGTGCTGGTACACCCATTCGAGCTGGGCGGGGCCGCTGGCGGCCAGGGCGGGGTCGGCCTTTTTGGCGGCGTCGAGCTGCTGGCGCACAGTGGGGTTCTGGGTCAGAAAGTCGGCGGCCAAATCCTCAAACACATAGTCGGAGTAGTGTTCCTTTTGCTGCAACACGCTGTCAAAAAAGCCCCAGGCGAAAAACGAATCGGTAGCCTGCGGCTCCAGAGTTTCGACGAGGTAGCGGGCGGCAGGGCCTTGCTCGGCCAGCACGGCCAGGTAGGTGCCGGCGGGCAAGGTAGCCGCGGTTTCGGGCTGGATGGTCAGCCGGGCTTGGCTGTGCAGGTAGTGACCTTCGTAGGGGCGGGGGCTGGTTTTGTAGTCCTCGAGGCGGTAGGCCTCGGTGGGGCCAGTAAGAGGCTGGGCTAGCGGGCGCAGCACCACGCCGTTGCGGCGCAGGTGGTCGAGCACCTCGCCCCAGGCCGCCGGGATAGCGTAGGCGATGGGCGCGGCGGCACTGACCGTGGGCCGGGCGTCGTTGTAGTGCGCCACGGGGCGCACGTAGGGTCGGGCGCGGTCGTAGTAGAGGCGCGGCTGGCCGCTCACGGCGCTGGGCTTGTGCCCGGCCTCGTAGCCCCTGAACTGGAGGGTGCCGCTGGCTGTGTCGCGCACGGCCCAGGCCAGCGGAAAGCGCGTTTGGGCAGCTAGCGCCCGGTCGGCTTCGGCGCGGGCGGCGAGCAGGGTGGGGGCCTGGGCGGCCACGGTCTGGAGGTAGGTCAGGAGCAGGTCGTAGGTGGCGCGCACGCGCGGCCCGAAGGCCTTGAGCATGTGGGTTTCGGGCATGAAGCCGATGCTGTTGAACAGCGCCGCGTAGCCGGTGGAGTAGCGTGGGCTTTCGAGAAAGGCACGCAGGCCGCTTTCGGGCGTTTCGCCTTCAAAGTCTACGTAGGGCGTCATGGGCCAGTGTTTTTGGGCCATGCCATGGTAGAGGGCGGGCAGCAACTGGCCCTGTAAATAGGTGCCCAGCGCCGGGGCCAGCTTGTTGTGCTGGCTCGGAATAAGCGTGATGGTGTACTGGTAGTCGGCCCCGTTGGAGGTGTGCGTATCCACAAACACCTCGGGCCGCCACTTCTGAAACAGCGCCGCGAAGGAGCGCGCATTGCGCGAGTCCTGCTTGATAAAATCGCGATTCAAATCGAGGTGGCGCGCATTGCCTCGGAAGCCGTAGGCCTGCGGGCCGTTCTGGTTCACACGGGTGGTGCTGTTGCGGTTCAGCATCCCGTCAATGTTGTAGGCCGGGATGATGACGACGGTGACTTTGGCCAGCAGGGCCAGCGTTTTCTTATCGCGCAGCAGGTCGCGGGCCAGCAGCATGCTGGCGTCGATGCCCTCGGGTTCGCCGGGGTGAATGCCGTTTTGAATAAATAAGATGGGCCGGCCCTTGGCCCGGCTGGCCCCCGGCTCGAAGGTACCATCGGCCGAGAGCACCAGCTCGTGCAGGGGCTGGCCGCTGTCGGTGAGGCCGGCCTCGCGCAGCTGCACGGTGGCTGGGTAGGCGGCGGCCAGTTCCTTGTAAAAGGCGATGCACTCGGCGTAGGTAGCGGTGGTGTTGTGCCGCGGGTCGCGCTCGAAGGGCGTAGTGAGCGGCGGGGCCGGGGCGGTGGTAAAGGCAGCGGCGAGGAGGAGCGAGACGAGAAACATGGGGGCGAAAGTACCTTTGAACAGCGTAGGGGTGGGGCTTGCCCCCACCCATTGTTGAGCGGTTTACGTTGAACGGCGCTACTATCAACCGTTCCCCGACGGGCGGGGGCAAGCCCCGCTCCTTATCTCATGCGTCCCCTCATCCTCATCTCCAACGACGACAGCCTCATCGCCCCCGGCATTGCGCACCTGGTGCGCCTCATGCGCGAGCTCGACGCTGAAATCGTGGTGGTGGCCCCCGCCAGCCCGCAGTCGGGCATGGGCCACGCCATCACCATCGGCCACCCGCTGCGGCTCGATAAGTCCGATATCTTCGGCGAGGGCGTAACGGCCTACGCCTGCACCGGCACCCCGGCCGACTGCGTGAAAATCGCCAAGCACTACGTGCTGCAAGGCCGCCGCCCCGACCTCGTGGTGTCGGGCATCAACCACGGCTCTAACTCGTCGGTCAACGTGCTGTACTCGGGCACCATGTCGGCGGCCATTGAGGCAGCTATCGAGGGGCTGCCCGCCATCGGCTTCTCGCTCTGCGAGTACGGCGACGAGGCCGACTTTTCGCACGTCGGCCCGTGGGTGCTGGAGGTGTGCCGCCAAGCGCTGGCCCACGGCATTCCGGTGGGCACGGCCCTCAACGTGAACATTCCTAAGAACGCGGCCGGCCCCATTCAGGGCATCCGGCTGGCCCGCCAGGCCCACGCCAAGTGGCAAGAGAGCTTCGAGCAGCGCCACGACCCGTACAAGCGCCCGTATTACTGGCTGCTGGGCGAATTCGTGAATAAAGACCTGGGTCTCGATACCGACGAGGCGGCCCTGGCCGCCGGCTACGTATCGGTAGTGCCCTGCCAGTACGACCTCACCAACTACAATGCCCTCGGCGAAATGGCCGAAGCCTGGCAACTCGCCCTGCCCGCCGCTGGCCCCGCCGATGCCCCGCCCCAGCCCGTGGCCAGCGAAGACTACGGCCCGGCCGCGCAGTAGGCTAGCCTACTAAATGCCCAACTGCCTGTTATTCTGAGCTTGCGAAGGATGACAGGCAGTTGGGCATTTAACTTGTAGGGGAGAGGCTAGCGCACAGCGCGCACCTGCCTACGCTGCCGTGCCACGGCAGGCGTGCGCATGATGCGCGGCGGCAATAGCGGCCGCTGTTGCGGCGCGTAGCCATGCACCAGGCAGTGGTGCGGGTGGTGCGCACCGTGCCCGGCCGGCGGCAACAGCACCGCCAGCAGCAGCAGACCCCCTAAAATGACCGGCGTTTTCATAGAGCGTACAGATACTCTTTCAAGTTAGTACGCTGGCCGTGAAGGAGGAATGAACCGGCAGCAATTGCAAAAAGCCTGCTAGCCAGCCACCGGCTAGTCGCGGCTGAGCCAGCCCTTGCGCCAGAAATAATACAGCTGGATGCACACGATGGCCAGCAGCACGACCAGCAGCACCGGGTAGCCGAAGGGTGAATACAACTCCGGCATGTTGAGCGGCAACACGTGGCCATGGGTGTCTTCGTGCTGAAAATTCATGCCGTAGAGACCTACCACAAAGCTGAGCGGAATGAAGATGGAGCTGATGATGGTGAGCACCTTCATTACCTCGTTCATGCGGTTGCTCTGGTCCGACAGGAAGAGGTCGGCCAGCGAGGAGATATTGTCGCGGTAGCTCTCGGCCAGGTCGAGGGCCTGGATGGCGTGGTCGTAGGCATCGCGGTAGTACACCTTGATTTCTTCGGGCACAATCTCGTCGGGCAGGCGCAGGATTTCCGACATCTTATCGCGCTCCGGGTACACCAAGCGACGAAAGCGCACCACGTCTTTTTTCACACGCAGGATGCGGGAGAGTAAGCGCTTCTGGCTTTTATCGGCAAAGATGCACGACTCCAATTCCTCGATATAATCGCCGATGGAGGCCATCGTGGGGTAGTAGTGGTCGAGTACCACGTCGGTGAGCGCGTAGGCCAGGTACGCAATCGAGCGGCGGCGCAGCTGGCTGAAATTGGCCCGGATGCGGTTGCGCAGCACCTCCAGGCAGTCGTCGTAGTCGTCCTGAAACGAGAGCACGTAATTAGGCCCAGTGAAAAGCGAGAGCTGGTCGTCGTGCACTGTCAATTCGGGCGTAAACTCAGTCATGCGCGACACGAGAAAGAGGCGGTTGTCATCGAAAACCTCCACCTTGGCCCGCTGGTAGTCGCCGAGCACGTCCTCCATTTGCAGCGGGTGCAGGCCAAAATCCTGCATGAGGCGCTCCATCAGCGGCAGGTCGTTGTAGCCGCGCACGTCTATCCAGTGCTTGAGGTTGGGATGGTCGCGCAGCGAAGCCAGCAGCTCGTCGTAGCGGTCGGTATACTCGGCCTCGGTATACGATTTCTCATCGTACGACATTAGGAAGAGCCTTGGCTTAAGCGCATTTTCGTTGATGCGCAGGGTGCCAGGGCGCAGGCCCACGGTCTGGTACCGGGCCTGGCGGCGGGCCTCGCGGTCGGGGTCGGGGGCCAGCGGCGGCAAGGCCCCCGTGGGCTGGTCGTCTGCGGCGACGGCGGCGGTAGCCGGGGGTGAGCTGGTGAAACTCATGGGGCTCAAAAGCAAAAGAGGGCGAAAACCGCCGCAAATTGGGGTAAAAGAATTGGCGCCGGCCAGTGCCGTACTTTGCCCGGCTCGTTAGTCATTGTGAATACCGCTCCCCACCTTCCGTCCCTGCCCGGCTGGGCCGTATACGCCGCCGAGGCCCCGGCCGGCCAACCGCCCGCTGGCCCGCGCCAGCCACTGGCCTTTGCCCCCTGGCTTTACCTGGAGCCCGCCCACCAAGCCCTGCAAACGCACGGCCAGCCCACGCTCAGCTTCTTTCTGGAAGATGAGGGTAGTAAGCGCGCTATGGCCCAGTTATTTGTAGTGCTCGATGGGGGCGGGGTAGGCCGGGCTAGCTCGCCGGGGCAGGCGCCGTTTGGAGCCGTGCAGCTAGCCTCTGGCGTGCCCGAGGCCGCGCTGCACCTGCTGCTCGAAACCGTAGAAATAACCCTGCGCGCCCACGGCCAGCAGCGCCTGCACCTGCGGGGCTACCCCTTTTGCTACGACCCCGCCGGGGCCACTCAGCTAGCCGAAGCCCTGCGCCAGCGCCGCTACGCCGTGGCGCTGGCCGAAGAAAATTATTACCTCGACCCTAGCCGCGACTACGAAACCCACCTGCACCCTAGCGAGCGCCGCCGGCTGCGCCGCTGCCGCCAGCTGGGCCTGGTGCCCGAGCAAGAGCCGCCGCTCATCCTGCCCTGGGCCTACGACTTTATCGCCGCCTGCCGGCAGGAGCGGGACCAGGCCCTGTCGCTGCCGCTGGAGCGGATACAGGAGTTGTTTCGGACGTTTCCGCGGCAGCACATGCTATTCTCGGTGCGTAAGCCGGGCGGCGAGTGGGCGGCGCTCACCATTGCCATTCAGGTGAGCGACCGGGTACTGTATAATTTCTACCCCGCCAGCCCGCTGGCCGATAATCACCTCAGCCCCACGGTGCTGCTCAACGAAAGCCTGCACGCCTATGCTCGCGCCTCCGGCCTGGCCTTGGTAGACCTGGGCACCTCCACGCTGCCCACCGGCCCCAACGCCTCGTTGCTCCGCTTCAAGCGCCACCTGGGCGGCGTGAGCAGCCTGAAACTGAGTTGGGAAAAGGTGTTGTAGCCCAATGCGGCGGCCGGCCCTGTGTGGCCGACCGGCCCCGTGCCCGACCTTTGCCGCATGGCTACCCCGGTGCGGACTATTTGGCAAGGCTTTGTGCGGGGCTCGCTGGGCACGGGCGTGGCCATCGTGGCGCGGGCGGCCGGGGCGCTTACCCTCAACAAGCTGGTGGCGCTCTACGGCGGCCTGGGCGGCCTCACTCAGCTAGCCCAGTTCCAGAACCTGATGGCCCTCTTCGGCGCCCTGCCCACCGATGGCGTGCAGGTGGGGGCCACCACGCGGCTGGCCCCGTTGCGGCCGGGCTCGGGCCGCCATCGGGCCTGGCTGGGGGCCGCGCTACTGCTCACGAGCGGGGCGGTAGCCGGCGCTGGCGCGATGCTGCTCGCTACCGGCGGCGCGGCCTGGCCGGCTAGCCAGGCCACATTGTTTACGATAGGAATGCTGCTCATTACTACCCAGGCGCTGCTAAGCACGGCCCTGCTGGCGGCCGGCCGGCGCGGGCCATACGTGGCGCAGGCCGTGGCGCTTAGCCTACTGGGTACGGTGGCGGTGGCCGCCACGCTGGCGGCTGGCTGGCCACTGCGGCGGGTGCTGCTGGCGTATGTGGGTGGGCAGGCACTGACGCTGCCGCTGGCCGTGTGGGCCGCTTGGCGGGCCGGACTGCTGGCGGGCTCGCGGTGGCACCGCCCCAGTGTGGCGGCCGGGCGCGGCCTACTGCCCTTTGTGTTGATGGCCGCCGGCTCGCTGGTGTGCGGCCGGGCCGTAGACTACGGCCTGCGGGCCTGGCTCATCGCTCACTACGCCCCGGCCCGCACCGACTTGTGGCAGGCCGTGGCCAAGCTCTCCGACAACTACACGCTGGTGATGGGCGCCGTGCTGAACACCGTGTTCTACCCGCGCCTGGCGGCGCTCACCGCTACGCCCGCCCAGGCCCGCCGCTACCTGGAGGCCGTGCTGGGCCTGCTGGCGGTAGCGGTAGCCGGGGCGCTGGGCCTAGTGTATACCCTGCGCGACGTACTGCTGCCCTTGCTATTCGCCCCGCGCCTGCTGGTCGCCCGCGAGCTGCTGGCGCCTCAGCTCCTGGGCGACTGGGCCAAATTCATGAGCTGGGTGCTGCTGTACTACCTGCTGGCGCGGGCTCGGCCGCTGCCCTACCTAGCCATGCAGGCCGTGGGCGCGGTGCTCTACGTGGCGGCGCTACTGGCGCTGGTGCCGTGCTATGGGCTGCCCGGGGTGGTGTGGGCCTATGCGCTTTACTACGCGGTGCTGCTGCTACTGTGCGCGGGGCTGTATAAATGGCAGTGGAAATAGCCGCCGTAGACAAAGCCCACCTTCGAATAGCAGGTAATTAGTCAAGCAACCAGCAAGTCCCCGCCCGTATGCCAGCCGCGCCGCTCGTCACCATTATCGCCCTCTGTCACAACCACGCGCCGTACCTGCGCGAGGCGCTCGACTCCATTCTGGCCCAAGATTATGCGCCGCTCGAAGTCTGGCTCGTGGATAATGGCAGCATCGATGACAGCCCGGCCATCCTGCGGGCGTATGCCCAGGCGCAGCCCGGCTGGCACCTGCTGCTACTGCCCAACAATAGCGGTAATTGCCGGGCCTTCAACCAGGCATTTTTTCAAAGCCGGGGTGAGTTTGTCGTAGACTTTGCCACCGATGATGTCTTGCTGCCCCAGCGCCTTAGCCAGCAGGTGGCCTTGTTTCAGCGCCTGCCGCCCGACTGCGGCATGGTGTATTCCAACTGCGAGCTTATCAGTGAAGCGGGTGCGTCGCTAGGGTTGTACTACCGGCGTGGGGCCAGCGGCGTGTTGCACCCGCGCCCGGCCAGTGGGTGGGTATTTGGCGAGGTACTGCGGCGCTACTTCATCAGCACGCCCACCATGCTCATGCGCCGGGCCACGCTGCTGGCCTTGGGTGGCTACGACGAGGCGTTGAGCTACGAGGACTTCGACTTCTGGGTGCGGGCCAGCCGCGATTGGCGCTTTCAGTATCAAGATATTGTGACGACCCGCAAGCGCAAGCACCCGCGCAGTATGAGCGCCCAGGTAACCACCGCCCACGACCCTTACCTGGCCTCCACGCTGGCCGTGTGCGGCAAGGCGCAGGCCCTGTGCCGCACCACGGCCGAGGCCCGTGCCCTGGCCCACCGCCTGCGCTACGAGCTGCTGCACGCGCTGCGCCGCCGCCAGTGGGGCGCCGCCCGGCAGGCCGCCCGGCTATTCGTGGATGTAGTCGGCTGGGTCGTAGGGCTGCGAAGCCAGGCATAGCAGCACCGCGCCCGGCCCAAAGTGGATGTCGGGCCAGCAGTGCGGTGGCAGGTACAGCGCCTGGGTAGGATGGTCGAGGCAAAACGACACTGGCTCCTGGCCTTCGGCTTGTACAAGCAGCGTCACGCGGCCGTGTACGGCCACTAGCACTTGCTCCAGGGTATGGTGGGCGTGGCGGCCGCGCACCCGGTCGGCGGGCACTTCCGTTATCCAATAAGCCCGCTGCACGGCGAAAGGCAGGTGGTCCGTTTCGGCCACCGTGAGCCAGCCGCTGGCGGCCGCGCCGTGGGTAGGCAGGGTAAAAAGATAGGGAAGCGTCATGCAGCGAGGATGGCCGGCAAAGATAAAGCCGCGCTGCTTAGACCACGCACTGGGTTAAATTGCGCTGTGGCTGCGCTGTCTGGCTCAAAGAAATCGTGCCCGCAGCTCGGGTGTGGGTAGCCAGCAGCTTTCCTGGCGGCCAAACCAGTGGTAGCGGTGCCGGGCCACGTAGCGGTACAGGGCATCGCGCCAGCGCAGGGGCAGCAGCCAGCCCACTGCCGCCAGCCGCCACACGCCGCCCAGTTGCCCAGCAATGCGCAGCACCGCCGTTGAGTGCGAGTAAAGTCGCCCGCCCTCCAGCAGCACCACCGACTCGGGGCCGCTGGCCGGGGCGGCTACCTGGCCGTGGGCCGCCAGCAACTCGCGGCCCAGCTCGCTCTGCAATGCCGCAAAGCGGAAGTGGCCGTGTGGGTCGTGGCGAATGACGAACTGCACAAACCCATTGCAGAGGTTGCAAACCCCATCAAAGAGAATAGTAGCCGTGGCGAAGGTGGACATAAAACAAGCTGTACAGATGCTCAAAACCAAAATCGTGTGTCAGGCTCATCCAGCGTCCGTCTGCGAAGCGTCTTATCGCGTTAGAGCGGGTCGTTCGGCGGGCATAAGATGCTTCGCAGGCAAACGATGGATGAGCCTGCCAGACAATTGCGGGTTGCCCGCTTAGCTAAACGCCAACGACCACGCGGTGGTTTGGAGGCAGACCAACCGGCGGCTAGGGCATTTCCTGCACTTCGACGCGCCGGTTGCGAGCGTCGGGCGCGGGGTAGCGGGGCTGCTGGTCGCCGTAGCCGATGGTACTCAGGCGCTCGGTTGCCACGCCTGCTTTTACGAGGTAAGCCTTCACCGCTTCGGCGCGCTGCTCGGAGAGCAGTTGGTTTTTCTCCGATTCGCCCACGCGGTCGGTGTGCCCGGCAATGCGCAGGTTCAGGCTGGGCCGCGCCAGTAGCTCAGTGGCTAGCCGGTTGAGTGCCGGGCGGGCGGTGGGCAGTAGCTCGGCCGTGGCTAGCTTAAAGAGCACCGTGGGCAGCACGGTCGGCGGCGGTAGCGGTGCCACCTGCGCCGCCGCTACTTGCGTTGGTACGGGCGCCAGCGGTACGGGCACCGCCGTCAGGGTGCGGGGGCGTAGCGAGTCGGGAGGGGAGGGCAGGCTGGCGACGGGGGCGGGGGCCGGGCCGCTCACCCGAATGGTAATGGGCACCACCGGGCTTTCGGCGGTGGCGAAATAACCCTGCTTAAGGTAAAACGTCGTGGTTTGGCGCAGCTGGGTGGCGTAGGTGTTGCCGGTAGCCACGGGCTTCGTGAGCTCGGCATCAGCGTACCAGCGCACGTCGCGGCCCGACACGCGCAACGTGCTCAGCGCGCCCGCCGGCACGGTAGCCGCCGATTTTAGCTTAATGCGGTAAAACGTGAAAGTTCCCGTGCTGCACTCGCCCTGCGGGTCATAGGCGGCGCGCCCGGTTAGCTTTTCCTGGCTGGCATCGTAGGTGAAGGTAATGGACCCCGCGCACCAGTAGCGGAAAGGCGAACGGCCGGTTTCAGTGAGCTTGCGCACGTGCTCCAGCGTGAGGCCGGCTGGCGTGGGGGTGCCTTCCATCTGAAAGGTGACGGAGACGTTGGCCTGCCCGCCCGATTGCTGATAAAGCACCCCAAACACACTTTCGCCGCCGCGCTGCTGCACCCGTAGCACCGACGGGCAGTATCCTTTGGCGGCAAATTCATCTTCTACTCCCTGCCACACGCCCGCCAGCGACTGGGCGCGCAACGACAGGTTTCCGGCTAGCAGCAGCCCCGCCAGGCCGCCCCAAAAGCGATAGTTCATGCGTCTAAAATACCGAAGCTAGTAGGAAATGCCGCGCCCGCCGCCGGCTTATTTGGCAGGAGCTAACGCTGGCTGGCCGGCTTTTATTTTCTCGGCTACCTCTACCATGGGCGCCACCCAAATGTCTTGTTGGTGCGCCCGCAGGTAGCGCACCAGTTGGCGGTGCGCAGCCAGGCTCACGTTGAGGCTGTGGCCGCCACCCACGCCGTGAAACAGAAATACCAGCAGCGTGTGCGACTGCTGAGCCTGCTTCACCAGGTCGAGCAAGTACTTGCCATCCTGGCCGTTGATACTATAGCAACGCACATTGGCGAGGTCTACCTGCGCGGCTGTTTGGAGGCCGGGCATCACGCCCCGGGCCGCCACAAAATCGGGCCTTAGCTGCTCGTAGAAGTCCACGCCGCCAATCTGCCGGTCGCCGCAGGGGTAGGCGAAGGTGCGCTTTGTCTTCCCATCAATGGCTGCCAGCAGTGTGTTGTTGGCCCTGATTTCGCTTACGGCGCGATTTACCGTGTACTTGCTCAGGTCGTTATCCGGCCCCACGAAGCTGCGGCCGGGTAGGCTGCCGTCGCAGGGGTGCATCAGCGAGTGGTTGCCCAGCTCGTGGCCGCGCGCGGCAGCGCGGCGCCACTCGGGTAGCCGCCGCGCCACGGCCGGTGCCGCGCCAATGAGGTAAAACGTGCCCCGCAGCCCGGCCGAATCCAGCGCGGGCACCACGTTATCGAGGTCCACGTCGATGGCATCGTCGTAGGTCAGCACCACGGCGCACTGCTTATTATTCCAGGTAGCGGGGGCCTGCGCCCGGCTGGTAAAGCTGCTGGCCAGCGCCGCCGCCAGCAGCCCGAGAGTATACGTCTTCTTCATCGCTAAAAGCGGGCAAGCACCCTAGTAGCGCCCGCCCGCACAAGTTTAAGCCAGAAGTATGTCCGGCTAGCCCAAGTAGGCCATGTCCTCGGCACTCAGGCGAACGTCGGCGGCCTTCAGGTTTTCGCGCAGGTGGGCCAGCGACGACGTGCCCGGGATGGGCAGTATCCAGGGCGAGCGGTGCAGCAGCCAGGCAATGTTGAGCTGGGCCTCGCTCACGCCGTGCTTCTGCGCAATTTCGGCCAGCTTGTTGCCCGCCTTGGGTAAGCCGTGAATGAGCGAGAAAAACGGGATGAGCGGAATGCCGTGCTGCTCACACAAATCTAGCACTTCCTCGCCGCCGGGGTTGGCACCGTGGCCCAGGTCCACGCTGGTGCGCTGGGCGTAGCTGTACATATTTTCGACCGTGGCGATGGGGCCGAGTTGCAGGCCTTCTTCCAGCTCGGCGCGGGTGACGTTGCTCAGGCCCACGTGCAGGATTTTACCCTCCTTTTGCAGCTCAAACATGGCCCCGAGCTGCTCGGCCAGCGGCACCGGGCCGTGGCCCATCAGCCGTAGGTGCACGAGCTGCACTTGCTCTTGGCGCAGGGTGCGCAGGTTGTTGTCGATGCTGGTGCGCAGGTTTGCGGGCGTGTTGAAGGGCACCCAGCTCTTGTCGGGCCGGCGAGTGGCGCCCACCTTGGTGCAAATAACCAGGTCGCTAGGGTAGGGGTGCAGCGCCTCGGTAATGAGGCGGTTGGTTACGTCTTCACCGTAATAATCAGCGGTATCAATAAAGTTGACGCCGCTGGCTACGGCGGTTTTCAGGATTTCCAGTGCCTCGGGCCGGTTGGCCGGCTCGCCCCAGATTTCGGGGCCGGTAAGGCGCATGGTGCCGTAGCCGAGGCGGTTGACGGTGAGAGGCTGGGCCGAATTTTGGGCGATGGTAATCGTCATGGGAGGGCGCAGGGAGAGCTGCTTTGGGGAGGAAAAGGAACGGGCCACCGGCACAAACCTGGTGGCTAGTCAATCAACCCAATTTTGGCCTGGTGGTTCGGGCTAAAGTGGGGTGGCAGCTGCTTTTAATTACCTGGCAGCACGGCCAAAGCAGCAGTAGCGCAGCCGGTGTAGCTCGCACCCCCAACCACGCAAACGCGGCCTATACGGGCGGCGCTACTGCATCCAACGCCGCACCTGCGAAAGCTGGTGCCCGGCCCAGCCAGCCTAACCTTTCGTTTGCGCAGGCAGTTTGACAAGCTACAGCCATCGCCAAAACGGCCCCGGGCCGTTCTCCTTATGGACGCTATTTCTCCTCCCAGTCGCACCCGCCCCTACGTTATTGCGTGGGTGTTTTCCCTCATTTTCTACTTCCTA
>Ga0268353_100149_pt1 | contig 12420 bp, 11 predicted proteins | sample G5R2_NF_18SEP201_FD_190168 | JGI IMG/M metagenome (GOLD analysis project Ga0268353, IMG submission 190168) | Phyllosphere microbial comminities from switchgrass, GLBRC, Michigan, United States - G5R2_NF_18SEP2017_LD1 | ecosystem: Host-associated > Plants > Phyllosphere > Phylloplane/Leaf | place... | reverse complement strand
ACGGCGCCGCTACAGCAAGCTAAAACGGCAGGTACTGCGCGACCCGCCCCCGCTGGCCCCGGCCGCCCCCGCGCCTCGGCCGTGAGGACGGCTTTTGCGTAGGAGGGCAGTTATGGCCTTGTTTTGAAGGCCGGCTTTCTTACCTATGCGCTCCTTTTCCGCCCTTCGGCCCCTGCTGGCCCTAGCGCTGGTTACCACCGCCAGCTGCTCTGTCTTTCACCGCAATAAGCCCGATGCGGCCACGCCGCCCGTGGTGGTCGAAACCGTGCGCACGCCCGACTCGCCCACGCCGCCCACCGCCGCCCGCGACCTCGCCGATGCCATGACCACCGTGCTGCGCCTGCGCCCCGACCAGACGACCAAGGTGCGCCAGCTGCTCAGCACCACCGTGGAGCAGGTAAATGCCGCCCGACAGCAGTACCCCGCCCAGTCGCCGCAACTCAAAGCTGCCCTGACCCGCATCAATGCCGACTCCGACAAGCAGATGCGTACCATCCTGGGGCCCACCTCTTACCGCGAAATGCAGGTGAAGCGCCCCCAGATTCAGGCCGAAATGCAGAAGCGCTAGGCCCGCGGCTCATTCCTGCTCCTCTACTTCCAGGTTGCTATAGGCGGGCATATCCAGCCACAGCCCGCCGTAGCTGCTAACCTGCCGGATGGCCCGGCGCGACTGCGGCGCCAGGGTGATGAATAGCTGCGCCCCGGCGCGCCGCTGCCGCCGCATGGCGGGGTCGAGGGCCCGCAGGCGCAGGCTGTCGGGGTTGAACAGCTGCCGGACGAGGTAGCCGGTGCCTACCCCCAGCCGCCGCACCGTCCACTTGGTTGAGTCGTTAACGGCCGGGGAGCTTAGGTAGTACCAGCCCTGGTAGTACCTAAGCCGGGGTGCGTGAGGACCGGCCAGACTTATCTGGGGATAATAGCTGGTGGTACGCACCCGGTACGTATTGCGGTCCGGGTGCGCCTGCATCACGCGATAGCGCAGGCCCTCGCTACCCGCCGTGCTGCCCGGTCGGCGCGCAATGCCTTGCGCATCAAGCCACTCGCCCGGGTAGCTAGCCAACCACGAGTCCTGCGCTACCAGCAGCTCCTTTGCGCGCAGCAACATGGTTTTGGCGGAGTCGGGATGCGGAGCGTAGTCTTTACAGTCGCGGGGCGGGAAGCCGGGCAAGTCCGGCGCATTGGCTGGAAATGGCTGGTCGAAGCTGACCACGACCGGGCCGGCTATTTCGAGCTGGCTAGTGGGGTCGCAGGCCGCCAGAGCTACCACGCAGCCGAGGAGGTAATAGCGGGCTTTCATGCAGGTTGATACCCGCGCCGGGGCAACGTAACCCACTAGCAATACGGACTAGCGACGTAGGGATGCCTACCGCCAACTACGGCACCCGCCCGGCTGCCTTAAAGAGGCCACCGCCCATTCGCCCCGCCTACAAATACCTGAGTAGCAGGCCCAGCATACGGCGCACCCGGCCGGTATAGGGCGGGTAAAACTGCTTGATACCCGTTCGGCCCACGCGCTGCTGCAACACGCCCTTCTCGTTGCTGAACGCCAGGAAACCGGCCTGCCCGTGCGCCTTGCCCAGCCCGCTATTGCCGACGCCGCCAAACGGCAAATCGGGGTGCGCCAGCTGGATAATGGCCTCGTTCACGGCCGCGCCGCCGGCCGCGATGCTGGCCAGCAGGTAGCGGCGGTTGGCGGCGCTGGTCGTGAACACGTACTGGGCCAGCGGCGGCAGCCGGGCATTCACGTAGGCCACCGTGTCGGGCAGGCTTTGGAAGGTGACGACGGGCAGCAGTGGGCCGAATATTTCCTCTTCCAGCACGGCCGCCCCGGCAGGCACGTCGGTGAGGATAGTAGGCTCGATGTAGCACTGCCGCTCGTCTAGGGCGCCACCCTGGGCTACGGTGGCGCCGCGCGTTTCGGCGTCTTCGAGTAGCGCGGCCAGCCGGGCGTAGTGGTGAGCATTGACGATACGGGCGAATGATTTGGAGGCCTTAATGGCCTCATTATCGGCCCCGTAATAGCGCTTGATAGCGGCTTGCATTTCGGCCAGCAGCGGGGCCTGTATGCGCTCGTGCACCAGCAGGTAGTCGGGGGCCACGCAAGTTTGGCCGGCGTTGAGAAACTTGCCCCACACGATTTTTTCGGCCGCGTCGCGCAGGTTGGCGGTGTCGTCCACGATGGCCGGGCTCTTGCCGCCCAGTTCCAGCGTTACGCCGCTAAGGTGCTCGGCAGCGGCGCGCATCACAACCTTGCCAATCTGCGGCGAGCCGGTGAAGAAAATATGGTTCCAGGGCAGACGCAGCAGCTCGCTGGCCACCTCTTTGCTGCCCTCCAGCACCAGCACTTCGTTGGGCCGAAACAGCTCTTCGGCCAGCCTACGCAGCAGCGCCGAGGTGGCGGGCGTTTGCTCGGCCGGCTTTATTACCACCGCGTTGCCCGCGGCAATGGCTGAGGCCAGCGGGCTGACCGCCAGGTAAAACGGGTAGTTCCAGGGCGCGATGATGAGCACCACGCCTTTGGGCTCGACCTGCACCCAACTGCGGGTACCGAGCAAGGCCAGCGGCGTGCCCACGGAGCGCGAAGCTGCCCACTTCTTGAGGTGCCGGGCGGTGTGCTTGATTTCAGTGAGCGAGGGCCACAGCTCGGTAAGGTCGGTTTCTTCGGGCGGCTTTCTGAAGTCCTGGTAAAGTGCCTGCTGGATGGCTACCTGGTTGGCGCTGAGCCAGTCGGCTAGCCGGGTCAGGCGCTGACGCCGGGCGGCTACGTCCTCGGCGCGCAGGGCAGCGGTATTGGCACGCAGGACTTCAAACTGAGCCGCAAAACGATTGTCGATAGCAGTGGGCACAGGTGCGGAGGTCATAGTGAAGGGGAGAAACGTGGGGAAAGCAAGCAGGCAGTGGCTTGCTCAAATAGCCCAGGCTTATCTACCTAGTAAATAAAGGACTGAAACAGCTACCAACTAAACTTTGCCGCCCGGCAGCAAACTTTTTCACTCTGCCTTAAGGTACGAGAGCGCGTGGCGCGTTTATGCGCAGCTAATGTGGGCGAATTACCAACCTGTTGCCCTCCCAGCCGAGCCAGTTAGCCCCTGTGGGCGGGTGGCCGCACGCCGACATAGCGTAACATTCGCGTAATTTTGTCAATTCTAAAACCGCCTCAACATATCATTTAGCCCAACTTTACTTTCTGTATTTTCCGTGAAATTCTTTACCTCTAGCTGGCGGGGTGGGCTAGCACTGCTTGTTTTACGCGCCCTGACTAGTTCGGCCGAGGCCGCTCCAATCGCTACCCCTACCCTGGCCGCCGACACCCTTGCGCAACTGCCCGCCGACAGCACCGCCCGCGCCCCGCGCAAGCCCCGCCGCACCGACTATACTGTGGCCCCCGGCGTGACGTGGCACTATGAAAAGCCCGGCCAGCTGCGCTGGCTCAGCCACATTCCGCGCGATGTAGTGCAGTTTCCTGGCTATTTCAAGCGGGAAAACGTGCCGGCTTTTGTGGGCATTGCGGCGAGTTCGGTGGCGCTGTGGCTGGCCGATGAGCCAATTTTGCACGGCGCCCAAAACCTGGGCCGCACCATGCACCTTGATGCCAGCGACCGCCACCGGTCGCTCTTCTACATCCCGGTGCGCCTGGGCGGCACCAAAATACCCCTGGAACTTAGCGTGCCCGACAACCTCAACAGCACGTTCTATTTTATCGGGGACGGCTGGACGCACCTCACCATTGCGTCGTCGTTTATGGCCTACGGCTTGATAAAGCGCGACAACCGCGCCGCCCAAACCGCCACGCAGCTAGGCGAGGCCATCCTGAGTACCGGCCTGATAGTGCAGGCGCTCAAGCGTACCACCGGCCGCCAAAGCCCGTTTCAGTCAACTAACACCCGAGGCAGGTGGGACTTTTTACCCTCCTACAGCACCTACCAGGGCAACGTATCCAACTACGACGCCTTCCCCACTGGCCACCTGGCCACGGCCATGGCCACGGTTACGGTCATCGCCGAAAACTACCCCGAGTACCGCTTCATCCGCCCGGTGGGCTACTCGCTGATGGGCCTGTTAGGCTACTCCATGCTCAACAACGGCGTGCACTGGGCCAGCGACTACCCGCTGGGTATTGCGCTGGGCTATGGCTTTGCCAAAATAGCGGTGCGCAACGGCCGCACCCGCGTGGAGGAAAAGCCCGCCGAGAGCACTGGCTGGCACGCGCCCGTGCACCCGCGCCCCTGGTACAAGCGTGGCGAACTGTCGCCGTTTAGCTACGGCCCCTTCACGGGCGGCAGCCTCACCTGGAAGCTGTAGCGCGAACGCTACCCACATGTTCGCTTCAGCAAAAAGCCCCACCTCTACGTTAGAGGTGTGGCTTTTTGGTTGGCTGCTACTAAAGCTTAGAACAGGCCTTTTTTCACGGTTTTGTGGCCGTCTTCGTCAATTTTAATCTTGGTGCCGTCGGCACGTTTGATTTTCACCGAGCCATCGCTTTCGCGCTTGATTTTGGCGCCGTTTTCGTATTTCACTTTATGGTCGCCGTCGTTCTCGTGCTCCAGCTTTTTCACGCCCGAACCCTGGCCCACGCGGGCACCCAGGCTGGGGCGGGCGGCAGACGTGGAGGTGGTCGTGACTACCGTAGTGGTGTACGGGCCAGCATAGTAGTTGCCTTGATTATCGGTGTAGGTGCGGTAGGCGGTGGGGTCGGTTACCACCGTTTTCACCTCGCGGGTAGTCATATCGTTGAGGTCGCGCACGGCGGCATAGCGGCCAGTAGTATCGGGGCGGGCCTCAATGTCGCGCAGGGCGCGGCCGCGGCTATAGTAAATCTGCTGAAGGCGGGCCTTGGTGGCCTCGTCGGTGGCGCGCAGGTCGGCGGCCACCTGGTTGGCTAGCTGGTCGGCGCTGGTGCGGTAGCTGGCGCTATCGATGGTCGTGGTGGTCGTCGTTTCGGTAGTACCGGCGGGCGTGGTCGTCGTTTCGGTTACTTCCGTTTTCTTTTCCTGCGAGCAGGAGGCAAACGCAACCGTGGCGGCCGTAGCGAGCAAAAGGAGTTTGGACTTCATGGATTTAGAGCGAATATGGTGCGGCTTAGCCACAATTAGGAAGTAATACGCACCGCCTTAAAATGATGTTGCCAGCCCTTAAATAAAGAGCTGGCAATCATTATTTTATTTGGTTTTGAAGCGCTTACGCGTTTACTACCGAACCGCCGTTGGGGTGCAGTGTCTGGCCCGAGAAATATGAAGCGTCTTCCGACGCCAGGAACACGTAGGCCGGGGCTACCTCAGAGGGCTGGCCAGCGCGGCCCATCGGCACATCGTGGCCAAAAAGCGGCAGCTTGAGCAAGCCTACACCCGTGATAAACGGCGTCCAGATAGGGCCTGGGGCTACCGAGTTTACCCGGATGCCCTTCTTGACGAGTTGCAGCGACAGGGCCCGCGTGAAGGCCTCAATGGCACCCTTGGTGGAGGTGTAGTCGAGCAGCGCCTCGTTGCCTTTGTAGGCATTCACCGACGTGGTGTTGATGATGGACGCGCCCTCCTTGAGGTACTTGAGCGCCGTGCGCGTGATGCGGAACTGCGAGATGATGTTGAGGTTGAAAATACTATCCAACTCCTCGTTGGTAATGTCCTCTAGCGAGTCGTGCCAGTTTTGCTCGGCGGCATTGTTTACCAGCACGTCCAGCTGACCGTATTCGGCTACCGTGCGCTCCACAATTTCTTCGCAGAAGGCCGGGATTTTCAGGTCGCCGGGCAGCAGCAGGCAGCGGCGGCCTTCGGCCTGCACCAGCTGCTGCACTTTTTCGGCGTCTTCTTGCTCGGTGGGGAAGTAGCAAATGGCCACGTCGGCACCTTCGCGGGCAAAGTGCACCGCCACTGCCCGGCCGATGCCCGAGTCGCCGCCAGTGATGAGAGCAATCTTATTGAGGAGCTTATCGGCGCCTTTGTAGCCCTTGCGGATGTATTCGGGCTCGGGGGTCATTTTGTGTTCGAGGCCGGGGTGGCCAGCGCCCGCATCTTGGTGCTGGGGCGGGAAAATAGTGGGCTTGTCAGACATGGAAAAGGAAGAAGGGCGAAAGCAGTGTCGCTTTCTGCCTAACGTACAGATTATACTCGAGGTTAACCGGCTTGGTAAGCCAAGCGCTATTTCATGAGCAATACACTGAGACCTAAGTAGCTTTAATTTGTTATTACGTAAATTAAAATTTATCTTTACTTCATACGTTATCACAACAATTGAAAATCAGCTCTTTATCATAAGAAACGCCTTCCTTTTTCTCCTCATAATCAGCATGAAACACCCAGAAATAGTCTTATTGGGCGGTTGTCACGTAGCTGGGTATCTGGTGGGGCAGGAAAACGCTTTCTCCAGCAAGCTCAGTGAATTATTGCACGGCACAATAGTGGGCCAGGTAGCCCGCGTGCGGGTCGTTGACCTGCCTGAGCACCTGCGGCTCGTGGACGAGAAGCGGCCCACGCATGTGGTGTTGCAGCTAGGCAACCATGAGTTCTCGGCGAGCCTGCCCCTCATGCTGCGCCAGTTCACCCGCGCGCTAGGCCGGGTGCCCGCCACCCGCAAGGCCGAGGCGGCCCCGAGCAAGCCGACTAGCTTTTTTGCCAGCTCATCGGCGGGGCAGCCAGGGCAGCCACTGCCGGCGCCCAGCCGGTTTTTCCGGCTGCGGGTGCTGGGGCTAAGCGTGCTCACTACGTTACTGTGGGTCTTTGCCAAGCAGTATCGCCGCAGCATCAAGGCACTGAATACGTGTATGAAGCAGCACCCCGACACAGCCTTTATTTTCCTGTCGCCCTTCCCGTGCCGGCCGGCGGCCGATAATGCGGTGCGCGACTTTGGGGGCTGGCTGCTGCGGCACCGCGTGGCAGCGCTGCCCAATCGCTACTGGCTCGACTCGCACCAATTGCTGCACCCCGACCGCGAGCTGTTTACCGACCCGTGGCACCTCAACGCGCAGGCCCATACTGCGTTGGCCTATTGCCTGGCGGGCATCCTGTACAGCAACGCCGCCTACACACACCCGCCGCAGCCCTGACGCACCCGACCTTTGCGGCGCACCAACGCTTTTTTTGTGGACGACCTGCCCCTGCCCACCCACCGCCATTTTGCGCTACACAAGCCCTATGGATACCTTAGCCAGTTCACCAGCGAGTTTGCCAAAGAGGTCAAGAAGAAGCATTTCCTGGGTGAGCTGGGCGATTTTCCGGCGGGCACCATGGCCATCGGCCGGCTCGATGAGGACAGCGAGGGCCTGCTGCTGCTCACCACCGACGGCCGCGTGAGCGAGCAGGTGCGCAGCCGCGGCGTGGAGAAAGAATACTACGCCCAGGTCGATGGCCTGCTCACGCCCGAAGCGCTCGCCGGCCTGCAAACGGGCGTGGACATCAGCATTCACGGCACGCCCTACCGCACGCTGCCTAGCCAGGCCCGGCTGCTGGAAGCTGCGCCCGAACTGCCGCCGCGCGGCCGCCGCATCCGCGACGACCGCCACGGGCCGACGAGCTGGGTGGCCATTATCGTGACGGAGGGCAAGTACCGGCAGGTGCGCAAAATGACGGCCGCCGTGGGCTTCCCTACCCTGCGCCTGGTGCGCGTGCGCGTGGGCGAGGTGCTGCTCGGCGACCTGCCGGCCGGGGCCAGCCGGGAGGTCGCTGGCTTTTTCAAAAATTAAGGAGTAAATTCGGGACTTATTCCGGTGCGAGGTGGTTATACCCTAGTCAGTTGCCGCCCGGTGATAATGTCTCATCGCAACGTAACCGAATAGCTAACACCCCCCTATGGCCAGAGCGCAAGAAAGTTTCAGTAAGAAAGAGAACGAGAAGAAGCGGCTGAAAAAGCAGCAGGAGAAGGCTGAGCGCCGCGAAGAGCGCCAAGCCAACAAGAAGGATTCGAGCCTGGAAGAGATGCTTGCCTACGTCGATGAGAACGGCAACATCACCTCGACCCCGCCGGACCCAACCAAGAAGAAGAAGGAAATCAACGTCGAAGACATTGTCATCGGCGTGCCCAAGCAGGAAGACCGCGAGCCGGAAGACGTTATCCGCACCGGCACCGTCACGTTCTTCAACGCCTCCAAAGGCTACGGCTTCATCAAGGATGGGGCTAGCCAGGAAAGCATTTTCGTGCACGCCAACGCCCTGGGCGGCCTCACGCTGCTCGAAGGCAACAAAGTAACGTTTGAGGTAGAGCCGGGCATGAAAGGCCCGACCGCCGTGCGCGTGAAAATGAGCGCCTAGTAGCGCTAGCCACAACAGAAGAAAGCGGCTGCGACCTTTGGGGTGGCAGCCGCTTTTTTGGCGTTAGCCGGTAGCTAGCGGGATACTTATCGGCACCTAATTTTCATGGAGTACTTCGTCGGCTTTTTCATTACGCTGTTCAAAATCGCCATTCAGGCCAGCCTTTACGCTACGTTGATACGCTGGCTGGCCCGGCTGGCTGATGCCCGGCAGGTGAGCAACTCCTTCGTGCGGGCCAGCCGCAACGGAAAGCAGTTTTGGCGGCGCAGCTTTATGGTGGCGTACGGAGCGTTGTTTATATTTTCGTGCACTTATTGGGGCGACCACGGCTTGGGTGATACGGCTCGCGTGCCAGTTGGCCACGGTGAAACCGTAGAAGAAATCAACAGTGTGGCTACCTATTTTGAGCCACTTTCTCTCCCTAGTGGTGCGCCCCTTATCAGGTCGTTTCAAGCTGGCAATGGGGTACTGTGCGGGCTAGCCACTGACGGCTCTTTTTTTGCCTATGACCTGAGCCTGAGTCAGCAACGCCTGTTTGCCAACAGCCAGGAGTACACCGCTTATGCTAGCCAGCACGACCTGCCCGCTATCAGCGAGTTTCGGTCTTTCGATAAGCAGTACGCCCGCTACTGGGGCGGCTGGCGCTTCTGGCTGCTGGCTTAGGCGGCTAATGCCAGCCGGGGCTAGTTGTCCATGCGCGACTTCTCGGCTTCGATGCCGGTGGTGCGGCGCTGACTGGCTTTGACGCGCTGGTTGCCAAACTTGTAGCTGAAGTTGAGCTTCACGAAGCGGCTCTCGATTTTGTCGCGGTTGGTGGAGTTGACGCCGCCGGCTAGCACGTCGTAGCGGGTTTGCTGGGTGTTGAAGAGGTCGGTAACGTTGAGCGTGAGGGTGGCCGCATCGTGCAGCAGCGACTTCGACACCCCGAAGCTGCTCACGAAGCGCGCGCGGTAGGCGGTGCCACCGAAGCTCATCGGCGACATGTACATGGCCGATACTTCGGCTTTGAGGCCGTGGGGCAGCGTGAGGGTGTGGTTGCTGGAGAGGTAGGCCGAGGGGCGGGCGGCACTCACGCCCACGGCGGTGCCGCCATTTACCTTGGCGTATTCGAGGCCCAGGGTGGTGACGGTCATCCACTTTTTATTGAGCAGCGGCTGCATGAGCGTGGTGCTGGCGGAGATGGATTCGGCGCTGCCGAAGTTCTGGTACGAGCTGATAACTACCTGGGTAGCGTCGTTTTTCTGGTAGCTTTCGACGAGCACGTCGGTGTGGTGGCCGTAGCTGATAGAGGTGGTCAGCAGGCTGTTGTAGGAGTGCGTGAACTCGAAGTTGTGCGAGAACGAGGGCCGGATGTTGGGGTTGCCCTGAGCGTAGCGGTACTGGCTGAGGTAGGTGACGAAGGGGTTGACGATGCCGAAGGCAAAGCGGTCGATTTTGCGGTTGTAGGAGAAGCCGAGCTGCACGGCGTCCGACTTGTTGTACTGGGCCGACAGGCTGGGAAAGAGGTTGAGGTAGTGGCGGTCGGTGGTTTGGCCGGTAGTGAGGGAGGTACCGGTCGTATTGGTTTGCTCGGCGCGCAGGCCCACTTGCAGCGACACTTTTTGCACGGTGCGGGCGAAGGTGCCGTAGGCGGCGTTGATGTTTTCGCGGTAGATGAAATGGTTGGTTTTGCCCAGGTCCACGGCCCAGGGCTGGCCAGCGGCGGGCGCCTGCTCCCAGCGGATGTCGTTATCGGTGGTGGTAGCGGTGGTTTTCAAGCCGGCTTCGAGGGTGCCCTTGTAGAGGGGCTGCACGTAGTCGGCCGAGGCTGAGCGCACCGAGTTGCGGGCGGGCGAGTTGTCGCGCAGCAGGCTGGCGGGGCCGGTTTCCTGCAAGCTACCGTCGAGGGCGCGGGTGGCGTAGTCGTTGCGCCAGTCTTTGGCGTAGCCGAAGTAGTCGGCATTCAAACTCAGGGTGCGCTTGCCCAGGCTGTCGAGCCTGGTTTTGTAATACACATTCACCGAGGGGCTTACGAAGCGGGCGCTGCCGTCGGTGCTTACCTGCGAGGCGCTGCGGGGCAAGCCGGTGGCGAGGTCGGCGAGGGTAGCCAGGTTTTGCACGTCGCGGTCGCGGGTGGTGAGCAGGCCCTTGAGCAGCACGCCGGCCGAGCTTTTCTTGCTCAGTTCGTAGTCGAGGCCCAGCTTGGCGGTGGTGCTCTGGTTGTGGCGCACCTCGCGGCCGTTTTCGGCGATGGTCAGCTCGTTGTTGGCTGTGCGGCTGGCGCTGGTAGTGTTGTAGACTTTGTTCTCAATCCGGTCGAGGCTGCCGTACACGTTCAGCTTTTCGGTGCGGTGGTTGAGGCTGAGGCCGGCGTTGTAGCGGCCGTACTCGCCCGCGCCGAGGCCCAGCGTGGCCGTGCCGTTGGTGCCGAATTTCTGGCTATTGGTGGTGATGATGTTGATGACAGCGCCGCCCTGCGCATCGTAGCGGGCCGAGGGGTTGGCAATGACTTCGACCTTGTCGAGGCTGTTGCCGGGCATGGCGCTGAGCAGGTTTTTTAGCTCCTCGCCGCTGAGGTTGGTGGTTTTGCCGTCGAGCAGCACGGTCACCGTTTTGCCGCGCAGCATGAAGCCCGCGCCGCTTTCGAGCACGCCGGGGGCGCGGCCCAGCACGTCGTAGGCGGTGCCGCCGGCGGCGATGGGGCTAGCGGCCACGTTGAGCACGAGCTTGCCGGCCTGCTGCTCGATGAAGGGCCGGGCGGCCGTCACCGTTACGCCGGCCAGCTGGTGGCGGTCGGCGGCCAGCAGCACGGGGGCCAGCGCGGTGGCGCGGCCGGCGGCGACGGTCACGGCCAGCGGTGCGGTGGCCCGGTAGCCCACGTAGCGGACTTGCAACTGGTAGCTACCGGCCGGCACGGCCTCGAAGCGGAAGGCGCCCTGCTCGTTGGTGATGGTGCTGAGCACGTTTTTGGCGTCGGCGGTGGGGTGCAGCAGCACCGTGGCGAAGGGCAGCGCCTGGCGGCCCAGGCTGTCGGCCACGGTGCCGGTGAGGGGCTGGGCAGCGGCGCTGGCGGGGGCCTGGGCGGCGGGCTTGGTGGTTTGGGCGGTGGCTACGGCGGGCAGGGTAGCGAGGGCACTCAGGAGCAGAAAGGTGGGGGCGGTGGTATTCATGGCAGTTCGAAAAAAAGGAGCGAGGTAAGGGCGGCTTCCCACCGCTAACCGGCTGGGAATGGGACAAAGCAACGGCGGCCCCCAACCCTTTTTTCGCTTTTTTCGACCATACCCGGGCCAATTTCGACCAAGGCCAGCCGGGCGTTTTTTAGTCGAAAAAATACCCGCGTTGGTCGAAAAAACGACCCTGCGGTGCGGCCGGGCGGCTGCTAATGCGCCACCTTCGTTCCATGCAAGCAGCTACCGACCGACCCAACCGCTTTCCCCTGGTTTTTGAGCTATTGATATGGAGCCTCTATGTGGGCCTGTATAAGTATGCCCAGTTTCTCGACGAAGCGGCGCGCCTGCGCCGGCCCGAACGGGCCAATTTTCCGTATCCCCAGCTCGTGCTGTTTGCCCTGGTGGCAACGCTCTACGTGCTGCCTTACTACCGCTGGCTGGTGCCGGGGCTGCTGCGGCGGCGGCGCTACGGGGCGCTGGCGCTGGCCTCGGTGGTGTACATGTGGTGGGGCATCAAGCTCAATAGCTGGCTGGCGGCGGCGCTGTTTGGCCCGTTTGCCGCGCCGCCGGTGCTCTTGGCGTTTTACCAGAAGTATGAGGCGCTGGGCCGGCACGAGCCACTGGGCTTGTATCAGCCGCACCTGGCGCTACTGTTTACCGATTTGCTGGCGTTTGGCTGCGTGGCTTTTGTGCGGGTGGCCTTCGAGCAGGAAGCGCGCCGCCGGCTGGTGGAGCGCGACCACCTGGCCTTGCAACTCACGCAGCTGAAGGCGCAGTTGCAGCCGCATTTTCTCTTCAATACCCTCAACAGCATCTACGGCCTGAGCCTGGCGGGCTCGCCCGAAACGCCGCGCTTCATCCTGCTGCTGTCGGAGCTGATGCGCTATGTGCTGTACGACAGCGGCAAGGAGTACATTGCGCTGAGTGAGGAAGTTACCTTCCTGGAAAACTACTTCGAAATGGAGCAGCGCAAGTACACCGAAGCGGGCATCACCTTCACCGCTACCGGCGACGCGGCGGGCTGGCAGGTG
>Ga0268353_100148_pt1 | contig 12425 bp, 8 predicted proteins | sample G5R2_NF_18SEP201_FD_190168 | JGI IMG/M metagenome (GOLD analysis project Ga0268353, IMG submission 190168) | Phyllosphere microbial comminities from switchgrass, GLBRC, Michigan, United States - G5R2_NF_18SEP2017_LD1 | ecosystem: Host-associated > Plants > Phyllosphere > Phylloplane/Leaf | place... | reverse complement strand
CGGCGTCGCGGCATCCCCTCCTGCTATCAGCCGCCGAGATAGCAGCGCAGGTAGCGGGCATCCGCTTTTACGCCGGAGCCCCGCTCCGCATAGCCGAAGCCCACAGCTTGGGTACCCTGTGCGTGCTGGGCTACCAGCCGCGCACCTTCAGCGCAGAAGAACAGCACCTGCTGGAGCAGTTCGCCCACGTAGTGGGCCTGGCCATCGTGGCCCGCCACGCCTGCCTCATGGAAGAAGGCATCGGGGCCATCCACTGGGGCATCGTCGAGCACCAACTGGCCGAAGAAGTACGGGCCCTGGTGGCCTTGGTGCGCTACCTGCTTCAGCGAGCCAGCCCGCAGTTGGCGGTGCCGCTACGGGTGCTCGACCATGTAGAGCGCCGCCTAGCCGACGTGCGCGAGATGCTGGAAGAGTACCAGCCCCGAGGCTAATAGCCGAAGCTCTATCATTATTGGTGTACGTAGCAGACTGGTCGGTACTGACCCGTCGTGCCGACATAGCCTTGGCCTGTGTGGAAACTACAGCTTGTATGGAAGCACGAATACGATGCCATAGCAGCAAGGCTTTGCAGTGGTTATAAGCCTGAATGTCTTGCAGTAAGATATGGCTTCTTAATTGTTGCTTAGTAGAAGCTAAGTAGTTGCCAGGTGGGGCTAGGGTAGGGGCATAACGCATAGCATGGCTTGGTCATGGGGAATAACCTGGACGTTATTGCCAAAACCTGTAGCCATTCTGAGCGCTTACTACGTTTAAGTTGCCCATTACCACGCACGCATGAATTTGAGTTTGTCTACTGTCTGTTCTTTTCCTAAAAAAATGGCCCTGGTAGCTCTGGTCAGCGGGCTGGCCAGCCAAGTCCTGGCGCAGGTGCCCGCCGGTACCGACAGCGTGACGGTAGCCATCGAGCCTACTTATAATGAGGTTTCGGCCGCGCACCGCTGGCTGCTGGGCCAAAGCTACCGGCAGCTCTGGGCCGTGCCCGTCAAGCTGCGCGTCTTTCACCTGGCCCGCGAAAAAGGGGGCCTGACCATCGAGCAGCGCGGCGGCGGCCTGCAAACCAAGTCGCTGCGGATGCGCGATGCCAGCGGGCAGGAGTGGGTGCTGCGCACCATCCAGAAGTATCCCGAGCGCGGCCTGCCGCCCGCCTTGCGGCCCACCATCGCCAAGGATATTTTGCAGGACCAGGTGTCGGCCTCGCACCCGTACTCGGCGCTCGTGGTGCCGCCGCTGGCGGCAGCGCTGGGCATTCCGCATGCCAACCCGGAGATAGTATTCGTGCCTGACGACCCCGCCCTGGGGCAATACCAGAAGGACTTCGCCAACCAGACGTTCCTCTTTGAGGAGCGCGAGCCGCTGGACGCCGAGAAAACCGATAACACTCAAAAGGCCCAGGACCGCCTCCAGAAAGACAACGACAACCGCGTGGACCAGGCCACCGTGCTGCGCGCCCGCCTGCTCGACATGCTGCTCGGCGACTACGACCGCCACGAGGACCAGTGGCGCTGGCAGCGCGTCGAAACCGACAAGGGCAGCCTCTACGAGCCCGTGCCCCGCGACCGCGACCACGTCTTCTACAAGCCGTCGGGCGCGCTGCCGTGGACGCTGTCGCGCCACATTTTCAAGTCCAACGTGCAGGGCTACGACGACCATATCCGGTCCATCAACCGCTGGAATGACAAGGCCCGCGACTTCGACCGCTACTTCCTGAATGAGCTAGGCGAGGACGACTGGAAAAAGCAGATTGCCTACGTGCAGGCCCACTTGACAGACAGCCTGATATACCGCGCCCTGCACCGGCTGCCGCCGAATATCTACCAGCTCAGCGGCCCCGAAATCGCCCAGGACCTCATCACCCGGCGCAATATCTTGGAAAGGCAGGCGCTGAAGTACTACCGCTTCCTGGCCAAAACGGTAAGCATTCCCGGCTCCGACAAGCGCGAGCGCCTCGAAATAGCCCACGAAGCCCACGGCCGCCTGCGCGTCACGAGCACCAAGCTGAAAAAGGACGGCACCGCCGGCGCCGTGCTCTACCAGCGCACCTTCGACCCGAGCGTGACGCGCGAGTTGCGCATTTACGGCCAGGGCGGCGAAGACAGCTTCGTAGTCACGGGTGCCAACCGCTCACGCATCCGCGTGCGCCTGGTTGGGGGGGCTGATAACGACACCTTTACCGTAGACCCCAACCTGCGCCAGAAAACCAAGCTATGGATTTACGACCGCGCCGACCAGCCCAACCAGCTGCCGGCCGCCGGGCTGGCCCGCGTCCGTACCTCGGCCGACACCGCCATCAACACCTTCCCGCGCACCGGCTACAAGTACGATTTCTTGCAGCCGCTGGCTCTTGTGGGCTATAGTAAAGACTACGGCGTGCAGCTGATTGGCAATTTCATCTACCAGAAGCAGGCCTTTCACAAAGCGCCCTATGGCTCGCGCCAAAGCCTGCTGGTAAACTACGGCTTTGGCAACAGCTCGCTGCTGCTCAACTATAGCGGCGATTTTAAGCGGGCGCTGGGCAAGAACGACTTGCTCATCAACCTGCAATCGAAAGGCCCGCATTACAATAGTAACTTCTTCGGCGTAGGCAACGAAACCGAGTTTGCCAACGAAGGCGACCGGCGCATCCGCTACTACCGAAGTGTTTATAATCTCTTTACGGCCGACGTGCGGCTCAGCCGCACCTACGCCCGCTGGCACCTGAGCGGCGGCCTGCTGGCCCAGTACTATACCAGCGACGACAACGAGAACGGTAACCGCTACCTGCGGGTGTACAACGAGCAAAACCCCGATGAAAAGGTGTTCAGCCAGCAAGCTTACGCCGGCCTGACCGGCAGCGCCACCTTCGACACCCGCGACCGCGCCCTGGTGGCCCACCGCGGCGTGTACTGGAGCACGAGCATCAGCGGCCTGCACCGCTTCGACGACGACCGGCACACCTTCGGCCAGGCCATCACCGAGTTCACGTTCTACGCCAGCCCCACCCGCGACTCCAGCCTCGTTATCGCCAACCGTACGGGCGGCGGCGCCACGCTTGGCCGGGCCAGCTACTTTCAGCAAGTGAAGCTGGGCGGCGCCCAAAACCTGCGGGGCTTCTACCTGTGGCGCTTCACCGGCAAAAACATGGTGTATAATAACCTGGAGCTGCGCTACAAGCTCCTGGATTTCACCTCCTACCTGCTGCCGGGTACGCTGGGCATGGTGGTCTTCAACGATGTGGGCCGTGTGTGGTCGCCGGGCGAAGAATCGTCGAAGTGGCACACCGGCTACGGTGGAGGTTTATACTTCCTGCCGGCCCAACTGGTTTTGGTACAAGCCGTTGTTGGGTTTTCCAACGAAGGCGTGTACCCGTATATTTCGGCTGGCTTCCGGTTTTAGGCCCGGCGCGGGCTAGGAAAAAAGGATGAACGAACAATGTTAGACCTCTAACGGTATGTTACGTAACTTTGTCCTTTCTTTTACGTTCCGCGTGGCCACTCCCGAATCTTTAGCTGCCTTTACCGAGGCTATCATGCTCACGGGCAGTGCGTTTCGATGTTATCTGCGTCAACGATTCAAGGACTGTAGCCTTGACCTGACCACCGAAATGATGCAGGTGCTACGCTACCTCTGGCGCAATGACAGCGTAAATCAGCAGGAAATTGCTAACGCTGTGAACCGCGACAAAGCCAGCCTCACGGCCATGCTTGATAACCTAGTGCGCCGCGAACTCGTGACGCGCTGCGAAGACCACCAAGACCGGCGCAGTAAGCGCATCGTGCTCACCCCCAAAGGCCGTGACCTGGAGCAGCAAGTAATACCTTTAATACGAGAGATGTACGAGCTGGCGGGGCAGCATATTCCTTCCCAGCAGCTAGAGGCCAGTATGGCCTTGCTCAGCCAGATGAACCAAAATTTAGCCCTCGCCGGAAAATAATAACGCTACAGCTGCGTCATACCTTATTCGCCCGGCGCTGAGCAGCTTCGACAAGTAGCCGCAAGGCTCTTGGTACCTTGCCACCAACCCAGTTTTTTGATGCCGCCAGTGGCGGCTCGCCTTTTCAATTCCTTTCCCGCTTGCTACCCTGCCAGGCCTGGCGGCAGCAGGCTTTTCTATAAGGCCACCGAATACCATTACCACCAGATGAAAGACTACAACGGGCCGCTTGCACCCGCCGAGGGCAAGCTAGGCATTTTGCTACCGGGCATGGGTGCCGTAGCTACTACCCTTATTGCCGGGGTGTTGGCTGTGCGCAAGGGTGAGGGGCAGCCCATCGGCTCGCTCACGCAAATGGGCAAGATTCGGACTGCCGATGGCAACCCGCTCATCAAAGACTTCGTGCCGCTGGCTAACCTCGACGACGTCGAGTTTGGCGGCTGGGACGTGTACGAAGACAACGTGTACGAAGCGGCTCTCAAAGCCGAAGTGCTGGGTTACAAAACCCTGCAAACCGTGCGCCCCGAGCTGGAAGCCCTCAAGCCGATGACGGCTGCGTTCGACTCGCACTACGTAAAAAACCTCGACGGTACGCACGTCAAGAAGTTCACTACCAAGCTCGATTTGGCTGAGCAGGTAATTGCCGACATGCGCGCCTTCAAGGCCGAGCGCAATTGCAGCCGCCTGGTAATGGTGTGGTGCGGCTCGACCGAAATCTACCACGAGTTGTCGGAAACGCACCGCACGCTGGAAGCTTTTGAAGAAGGCCTGCGCAACAACGCGGCTAACATCGCGCCGAGCATGATTTATGCCTACGCCGCCCTCAAGGAAGGCGTGCCGTTTGTGAATGGTGCCCCCAACCTGACTGTGGACGTGCCCGCGCTGCTGGAGCTGGCGGCCACCACTAGCACTCCAGTAGCCGGCAAGGACTTCAAAACCGGCCAGACGCTGATGAAAACCATCCTGGCTCCCGGCTTGAGCGCCCGCTCGCTGGGCGTAAAGGGCTGGTTCTCGACCAACATCCTGGGCAACCGCGATGGCTTGGTGCTCGACGACCCGGACAACTTCAAAACCAAGGAAGTGTCTAAGCTGAGCGTACTCGACAGCGTGTTTCACCCTGAGGAAAACCCGGAGCTGTACGGCGATATGTACCACAAGGTGCGCATCAACTACTACCCGCCCGCTGGCGATAATAAAGAGAGCTGGGACAACATCGACATCTTCGGCTGGCTGGGCTACCCGATGCAGATTAAGATTAACTTCCTCTGCCGCGACTCCATCCTGGCGGCCCCATTGGTGCTCGACCTGGCTTTGTTTAGTGACCTCGCCAAGCGCGCCGGCATGTCGGGCGTGCAGGAGTGGCTGTCCTTCTACCTGAAGTCGCCGCAGACCACGGACCCCACCATGCGCCCCGAGCACGACATCTTCAAGCAGCTCGTGACCCTGCACAACACCCTGCGCGACTTCATGGGCGTAAGCCGCGTGGAGGCCAGCAACCTGGAGGAATACCAGGATGAGCCCGTTGCGTAAGCTGCTGTAAGGCTGTATGTTTAAGTTAATCGCCACCGTCCTGGGTATCGGGTACGTGAAGGGGGGCGGCACGGTCGCCGCCGTGGCCTGCTGCCTCGTCCTCTACCTCACCCAGGCCGGTGGCGCTTCGCTGCCCGTGGGGCTGGCCAGCCTGCTCACGCTGGCGCTGCTGGCGCTGGGCACCCTGGCCGCCCAGCGCGTCGAGGGCATCTGGGGCAAAGACAGCTACCGCGTGGTTATCGATGAGGTAGCCGGCATGTGGGTCGGCATGTTCCTGATTCCTGTCACGGGCCCGCGCCTGCTGGTGGGGCTAGTGCTCTTTAGGTTTTTTGACATCGTGAAGCCTTTGTTTATTAGGCGAATGGAGGCGCTGCCGGGCGGGGTAGGGGTGATGATGGACGACGTGCTGGCTGGCATCTATACCAACCTGCTGCTGCACGCCGCCGTGCAGCTTGGCTACCTCTAACGGCCGTGCGTATTCCCCGCTTGCTCAAGGCGCAGGCCGCCTCTGCGGCGGGCACCGCTGCTGACTTTCTAGTTACCATCGTTTGCGTCGAGGTATTGCATAGCTGGTACCTGCTCGCGACTATGCTGGGCAATACGGCCGGCGGTATTACCAATTTTTATTTAGGCCGACACCTCGTCTTTAAGGTATCGCAACAGCGAGCGCGTCAGCAGGGAATCAGGTATTTTATGGTGTGGCTGGGTAGCATGCTGCTCAACGCCGCCGGGGTGTACGTATTTACGCAGCTATTGCACGTCAATTACTTGTGCAGTAAAGTAATCGTGTCACTTTTGGTCGGCATTGGGTTCAACTACTTTATGCAGCTGCACTTCGTATTCAAGCAATCATGAAACGTTTGCCTATCAGGCATTATCGCCCGGCGGTGCTCTACGCACTGCTGCTGCTGCTCGCCGTGCCCGCTACGGCCTGGGCGCAGTATACTACTATTCGCGGGGTGGTAACCGATGCGAAGACTAAGGAAAAGCTGCCCTTCGTAAGCGTGGCGGTGCCGCAGGCAGCGCTCGGCACCAATACTGATGAGGGCGGTCACTTTACGCTGCAAGTGCCGGTGCAGTACACATCACTCGTCTTTAGCTATCTGGGCTATCGCACAGTCACCAAGACATTTACGCCCGGTCAGTCTCAGGAAATCAACGTGCAACTGGCTACCAGCGCCGCCCAACTCAACGAGGTGGTGGTGAAGGGCTACAAGCCGCCGCGCTACAAGAATAAGGACAACCCGGCCGTGACGCTTATCCGGCAGGTAATCGAGCACAAGGAGCAAAACCGCCCCGAAAGCTACAATTACGTTGAGTATGAGAAGTACGAGAAGATGACCTTCTCGTTCAGTAACTTATCCGATAAATTTAAGAACCGGAAGATATTTAAAAACTACCAGTTTCTGTTTAAAAAGCAGGATTCGCTGGCCGCCGGCGGGGTCAATATCCTGCCCATTTACATTGAGGAGAAGTTAGCCAAAGAATACTACCGCAAAGACCCGGAGAAGCGCAAGTCTATCGAACTAGGCAATAAGCAGGTGGAGTTTGATAAGCATTTCATTGACAATGAGGGGCTGAGCGCGTACTTCAACCGGATGTACCAGGACATTGACATTTACGCTAACAATGTCTCGCTGCTTGGTAATCAATTACTAAGCCCGATTGCCAACAACGCCCCGACGTTCTACCAGTACTACATCTCCGACACGCTCAAGCAGCACGTGCCGCAGTTGATTGAGTTGAGCTTTTTTCCGCGTACCAAGGGCGATATGCTGTTCGCGGGCAAGCTCTACGTTACGCTCGATGGCAACTACGCGGTGCAGCAAGCCAACCTCTCAGTTGACAAGCGTATTAACCTCAACTTTGTTAAGAGCCTGAACGCCACGCTTAATTTTGCCGAAAATCCTGACCATCGCTACCACCTGAGCAAGAGCTTTTTGGGCATTGATTTTGGGGTAACGGAGAAAGGCTCTGGCTTTTACGGCGAGCGCACGGTGTCGTTTGATAAGTACGTGGTGAACCAGGCGCAGCCCGAGGCAGTGTACGCCGGCCTGGCTCGCGTACCAGTGGACAGCTTGGCGCAGCGGCCCGCCGATTTCCTCGTATCGCACCGGCCCGATAGTCTCTCGCAGATAGAAAAAGCAATTTATAAAAACGTCGATACCCTCCAGACTATCAAGTCGTTTCAGCGCTCACTCACGCTGTTCACGTTCCTGTTTTCGGGCTACAAGTCGTTTGGGCCATTTGAGGTGGGGCCCGCCAACACGTTCTACAGCTTCAACCCTGTGGAGGGCTTTCGGCTGCGGCTGGGCGGCCGCACCACCACCGATTTCAGCAAGCGTCTGTACTTTGAAACGTACGCTGCTTATGGCTTCAAAGACGAGAAATGGAAGTATTTCCTAAGCTCCACTTACTCGCTCAACGGCAAGTCCATCTACACCTTCCCGCAGAATTTTATCCGGGCCAGCTTCCAGCGCGACACCCGGATTCCGGGCCAGGAATTGCAGTTTGTGCAGGAAGACAACTTCCTGCTCTCCTTCAAGCGCGGTGTTAACAACCGCTACCTTTACAACGACGTGTACCGGCTTGACTTCATCAAGGAGTTTAGTAATCACTTTTCGTATACGCTGGGTTTCCGCAAGTTGCAGCAGGCACCTGCTGGCGGCCTCTACTTCCGCAACGTGGACAGCGACGGGCCCAACGTGGTGCCCAGCCTGACCACCAGCGAGCTGTCGCTGGAGTTGCGCTGGGCCCCCAAAGAGGCATTTTACCAGGGCAAGCTCTACCGCACGCCCATAATCAACCAATACCCCATTTTCACGGTGCGGGTGGCACAGGGCATCAAGGGTTTTTTCAACGGTGAGTATAATTACACCAACCTGGCCGCTAACGCCACCAAACGCTTCTACCTCTCGCAACTCGGCCACTCCGATATTACGCTGGAGGGCGGCTATGTGGTGGGGCAGGTACCGTTTCCGCTGCTCGACATTCATCGGGCCAACCAGACGTACTCGTACCAGTTGAACTCGTACAACCTGATGAACTTCCTAGAGTTCTCCAGCGACCACTACGCCAGCTTGTTCATCGACCACAATTTCAACGGCTTCTTCTTCAATAAGCTGCCGCTGATAAAGAAGCTCAAACTGCGCGAAACGGCTTCACTCAAGTTACTCTACGGCGGTATCCGCCCCGAAAACGACCCTAGCGCCCACCCGGAGCTGTATGAGTTTTTGCGTGATGCGCAGGGCCAACCTACCTCTTTCACGCTGGGCAGCCAGCCCTACGCCGAGGCCAGCGTGGGCGTAGCCAACATTTTCAAACTATTTCGCCTCGACATCGTGAAGCGCCTAACCTATTTGGATAATCCTAACGTAGCGGAGTGGGGCTTACGAGGCCGCTTCAAGATTGATTTTTAAGGATTACCACATGGATTTCAACGCTATCCGCAACGCGCTACAAGCCGGGATTTATAAAGTCATTAACCCGTTTGTGCGCCTGCTCATCAAGCTCGGGTTTACGCCTAATGCCGTCACGCTCACGGGCTTGTTACTAAATATTGGCGTGGCCATTATCTTCATTATTGGTGGGGAAGAGGGCAACCGGGGCGACCTACGCTACGTGGGCTGGGGCGGCGCGCTCATCCTGTTCGCGGGCCTTTTCGACATGCTCGACGGCCAGGTGGCCCGCCTGGGCAATATGAAAAGCGATTACGGCGCCATGTTTGACTCAGTGCTGGACCGCTACAGCGAGCTGTTTACCTTCCTGGGCATCTGCTACTATCTAGTGGCGCACCACTACCTGTTGGGCTCGCTGTTCGCTTTCATCGCCCTCATCGGCTCCATGATGGTGAGCTACACCCGCGCCCGCGCCGAAGGGCTGGGCGTGGAGTGCAAAGGAGGCCTTATGCAGCGGCCCGAGCGCGTGGTACTGATGGGCGTGAGCGCGCTGGCCTGCGGCATTAGCTCGGCCTTCATCGGGGGTGATTATAAGCTGTTTGTGCCGGGCATCCCGTTTCATGTGTTTGAAACGATGACGATTCTCACGCTGCCTATTACCGTGTTGGCGGTGCTGTCGAACATCACGGCCGTGTCGCGTTTGCTGCAAGCCCGCACGGCATTAGAGCAAAAAGCGGCTGCCGCCACAACTACCGATACGGCTGTTAAGCCAGCAACTCAAAAGCTAGTAGCCACCATCATCCTGCTAATGGGCACGTTGATGGCCAGCCAGCCCCAGGCGCAGGCAGCGGCCCCGCACCAGGGCCAGCCCACGCTTACTTTTCCCGTGCCGACGGGCATTACCAACCAGCTGTTCTACTTGCAGCGCGACCCCAATACCAACACCGTTATCTACCAGCTCAACGTGAATAGCGCGGGCCGGCTCGACGAGGACGAGCCGATAAATGTGTTCTGGATACGCTACACCGAGCAAGGAATTCATAAAGACCTGAACTTCATTCAGCGTAAATTCGCCTACGGCCTCTCGGCCAAGAAGGTAGCTACGGATAAGTACACCCTGAAATTCGCCGCCTACGACAAGGTGCCCTTCTACCTCATGAAGTGGAGCGCCGACAATGCCTTCCACGTTTTTGCGACGGTGGCAAACAAACAAATCGTGCTCAATCGGGTGTATCTGCGCATTGAGGGCGGTACGTTTTGGGTGCCCAATGTTAAGTACATCGAGTTGAAAGGCTGGAATGCCGCCACCCGCCAGCCCGTAGTTGAGCGGCTTGCTGTATAGCTGGCGGGCCTTTCGTTACCTACTCTTTCGCGTATGCTTCCTTCTTCTGCCCCGGCCGCCAGCAGGTCGGGCCGATGGCTAGTGCCGGCGCTGTCGCTGGCTTATCTCCTGTTTTCGTACCTGCTCATCGGCTTTCGGCCCGAGCAGCTGGTGCTGGTGGGCCTCTGCAACCTCTGCTATTTCCTATCCGAAACGACGCGCCGCTTCATCACCGGCTTTTCTATCTTCGTCGTCTTCTGGATACTCTACGACTACATGCGCGCCTTCCCCAACTACGCCTACCGGGCCGTGGACGTGGCGCAGATATATTTCACTGAGAAAAGCCTGTTTGGCATCACGCAGCAAGGCCAGGTGCTAACGCCTAACGAGTTTTGGCTGCGCAACCACCAGCCGTTTCTGGATGTGCTATGCGGCATCTTCTACCTCTGCTGGGTGCCCATTCCACTGGCTTTCGCCGCATACCTTTTCTTTAAGAATCGCCGGCTGTTTTTCGCTTTTGCGCTAACCTTTTTGTTGGTCAACATCTTGGGTTTCATTATTTATTACCTGCATCCGGCCGCTCCGCCGTGGTACGTGCAGGAGCACGGTTTAGCTTTCCAGCCCCTCACGATGGGCAGCACCGCCGGGCTGGCTCGCTTCGACAGCTTCTTCGGCGTCAGCATCTTCAAAGGCATTTATGCCAAGAATGCCAACGTGTTCGCCGCAATGCCATCGTTGCATTCTGCGTACCCGGTTATCGTGCTGTTTTATGCCCTGAAAAACCGAATGGGAGCCTTCAATATCTTGTTTGCCACCATTATGCTCGGCATCTGGTTCGCTGCCGTGTACACCAGCCACCACTACGTGCTGGATGTGCTGGCTGGCATATGCGTGGCCCTCACGGGAATTGTCATCATTCGACTGCTGCTAGCCAAGAGCTACTTGTTCAATCGCTTTGTCGATGCTTTCTGGCTGGCTACTGCGTCGGCAAAGGAAAGAGTTTGACCTTCGCGCTGTTAAAATATTTCATCTGTCAGGCTGACGAAGAAAGTATCTTATCAGACCAGAATAGTTGTTCCAACCTAACAAGATGCTTCCTTCGTTAGCCTGACAGACGGAGAAAGAGTATCGTATAAAATTGTGAACAGTACCGTAAAAGAGAAGGCCGGCTGAATACTCAGCCGGCCTTCTCTTTTTAATCTCAACCATTGAAGGTTAACCTATATGCGCCTAGTTCCAGCCGCCGCCTAGCGCCCGGTACACATTCACAGCAGCGTTGAGCTGCTGCATCTTGGTTTCGGTCAGGTCGAACTTCGATTCCAAGGCGTCGCGCTGGGTGAAGAGCACTTCGGTGTACTCGGCCCGCACGGCCTTGAAGAGGCTGTTGGAGATGCGGATGGACTGGTTCAAGGCCTGCACTTCCAACAGCTTGGCGTCGTAGCTCTTCTGGAGGTTGCTGATGTTGGAAAGCTGGTTGGCTACTTCCACGTAGGCATTCAATACCGTACGGTCGTAGTTGTACACGGCTTGCAGCTGCACGGCATTGGCGCTGTAGTAGATGGCCTTGATGCCGTTGCGGTTGACGAGCGGCGCGGCCAGGTCGCCGGCCAGATTGTACAGTATCGACTCGGGCGAGTTAAACAACAAGCCGGGCTTAAAGGCCTCGAAGCCGGCCCCAGCCGAGATACCGAGCGAGGGGTAAAAATTAGCGCGGGCCACTTTCACGTCGAGCTTAGCGGCCACGAGCTGCTGCTCAGCTTGCCGGATGTCGGGCCGGTTATTGATGAGCTGCGCCGGAATACCCGCCTGAATGGTCGTTGGCACCAAGGCATTGAACCCCTGCGCGTCGCGGGCGATGGGCTGCGGATAGCGGCCGGCCAGAAAGTTGAGGTGGTTCTCGGTTTCGGTGATGCGCTGCTGAATCTTGTATTGTAGGCTCGTCGTGTTCTGCACCTGCGCCTCAAAGCGCTTCACGGCCAGCTCCGTCACGCGGGCCGATTCCTTTTCCTGGCGCACAATACGCAGGGCGTTTTCCTGAATTTCGATGTTCTGCTTCAGGATGGCCAACTGATTATCTAGGGCCAGCAGCTCGTAGTACGAGTTGGCAATCTCGGCAATCAGGTTGGTTATCATGAAGTTTCGACCTTCGACCGACGCCAGGTAGCGCGTAGCGGCTGACTTGCGGGCGTTGCGCAGCTTGTGCCAGATATCCACTTCCCAGCTCGCAAACACGCCAATCTGGTGGTTAGCCAGCGGGGTGGGGGTG